>Ga0306925_10004351_pt1 | contig 12760 bp, 19 predicted proteins | sample flu12Cox44000176_FD_203755 | JGI IMG/M metagenome (GOLD analysis project Ga0306925, IMG submission 203755) | Lab enrichment of tropical soil microbial communities from Luquillo Experimental Forest, Puerto Rico - flux8day.12C.oxic.44.000.176 (v2)... | ecosystem: Environmental > Terrestrial >...
GAAATGACATTTGACACTTTCAGAAAAACGCTTTTGTCGTCAAAGCGCAGATATGTGCTGGTTTGACAGTGCAAGCTCTTGAACTTGCTTGTTCAGCGCACTCCAAAGCGGACATTGGCAAACGTCCGGCGAGCTGCGCCCGAAGTCCCCGATTGGCTACTTAATTTGACCCGCTACAATGCGTCTCCTGAGCCTTGGGGAGGCAATGCGCCGGCGTTCCAGAACAGGCGGTGAACCTATTAAAACGCGGCCTAAGCCGGCAGCGCGGAAGCGCGACAACGCGTCAAAGGTAGCAATCCGTCGCAGTCCCGCGACTGGCCAGGAAACAGAGCTCGCCCGGCTCACCCGCGAACTGCATGAAAGGCAGGAGCAGCAGAGGGCCACCAGCGAGATCCTTGGCGTCGTCGCACGCTCGCGGACTGACGTCCAATCCGTGCTCGACATTGTCTGTCAGAGCGCTGCCCAATTGTGCAAGGCATACGACGCTTCCATTTGGCGCCCAAATGGCGACCAGTTCCTCCTTGCGGCTCATTACGGCCCGATCAATCAAATCAAATCTGTTCCGCTGGTGCGCGGATCGGTTTTGGGTGTTTCAATTCTCGATAGGAGGACTGTCCATGTTGCTGATCTGCAAACCTAGGTAGATGAATTTCCTGTAACCAGCGAGAACGCACGTCGCTTGGGCTTCCGCACCGGCCTGTTCGTTCCTTTGATGCGAGAAGGCGTCGCAATTGGAGTGATCGCGCTGCGCCGAGCCGAGGCAAAGCTCTTCACCGAGCGACAGGTCGACCTGCTCCAGACCTTCGCCGATCAGGCCGTCATCGCCATCGAGAATACGCGCCTGCTGAACGAATTGCGCCAACGCACCGACGATCTGACCGAATCTCTGCAACAGCAGACTTCAACCGCTGATGTGCTCAAGGTCATAAGTCGATCGACCTTCGATTTGCAGATCGTGTTGGACACGCTGGTTGAATCGGCCATGCACTTATGTCGTGCTGATCATGCTGTGATTTTTCTGCGGGAAGGAGAGAATTACCGGCTGACCGCTAACTATGGATATTCGCGTGAATACGAAGATTTCATACGGCAACATCCGATCAGGCCTGGACGGGGGTCGGCGGTCGGCCGAAGTCTGTTGGAGAGCAAAATTGTCCATATTCCGGATGTGCTGGCTGATGCGGACTACACTCACACCGAAGGCCAAAAGCTGGGCGGGTACCGCACAATACTCGCCGTCCCACTTCTGCGGCAAGGAACACCGATCGGCGTCATTGCACTAGGACGAAGCACAGTCCAGCCTTTTATCAACAAACAAATCGAATTGGTAACGACCTTTGCGGACCAGGCGGTCATCGCCATCGAGAACACACGGCTGCTCAACGAACTGCGCGAGTCACTCGACCAACAAACGGCTACTGCAGACGTGCTGCGCATTATTAGCTCCTCGCCCGGTGAGCTGGAGCCCATGTTCAGGGCTGTGGTTGAGAATGCCACGCGCCTCTGTGAAGCTGTGTTTGGCCATTTATTCCTTTGCGAGGGAACCATCTTTCACGCCGTTGCAATTTACAGCAGGGAAGAACATGTCGACTTACGCCGCAATCCTGTGATGGATGTACGGGACAATCCGGATACACCGATCGATATCCTTTTTAAGACCAAAAAAATTGTACACATCGCGGACCTTCGGACTGATCAATCCTACGTCGGGCGAAACAAGCGGATCGTTCCCCTCGTCGAAGTTGGAGGTGCGCGGACTTTTCTAACAGTCCCAATGCTCAGAGAGGGCAAGCTCATTGGCGCGATTTCTCTGTACCGCCAGGAGGTTCGTGCATTTTCGGACAAGCAGATCGAGCTGGTGCAAAACTTCGCTGCCCAGGCCGTTATCGCCATCGAGAACGCGCGACTGCTCAATGAATTGCGACAGCGCACGAGCGATCTTACTGAGACGCTTGAGCAGCAGACCGCTACGTCAAAGGTGCTCGAGGTCATCAGTCGCTCGGCATTTGACCTTCAGGCGGTGTTTGAAACCGTCGCCGAAAGCTCGGTCAGGCTGTGTGGAGCCGATCGGGCATTCATTTTCCGTTACGATGGCGAGTTGCTGCGGATGGCAGTGGCCTTCAACGTCGCTTCTCAGGAATGGAAGGAGTATGTAGCGCAAAATCCAATTCGCCCCGGCCGAAACACCGCTGCGGCCCGTGCCGCGCTTGAGCGCCGAACGGTACATATTCCCGATGTCCTGACTGATCCTGAATATACTTACGGTGCTAAAGACGTCGAGAAAGTCCGGACAGTTCTCGCGGTACCGATACTCAAAGGCGACGACCTGTTAGGCGTCATGACTATTTATCACCTGGAGGTCAGGCCGTTCACGGACAAGCAAATCGCTCTAGTTGAGACCTTTGCTGACCAAGCAGCCATTGCGATCGACAACGTCCGGCTGTTGGACGAGCTGCGCCAATCGCTCCAACAGCAAACCGCGACCGCCGACGTCCTGAAGCTCATCAGTCGCTCAACGTTTGATCTGAAATCAGTGCTCAACACGCTGGTTGAATCGGCCGCCAGACTTTGCGAGGCGGATGTCGCGGCCATCGCCCGCGAGAAAGATGAATACTACCATATCGTAGCGGGGTACGGCTTTCCGCCGGGTTTCCAGGATTACGTAGAGACTGTGCCGATAGAACGGGGACGGGGATCGGTGCTCGGACGGGTTTTGCTCGAGTGCAAGCCTGTTCAAATAGTCGATGTTCTGGCCGATCCTGAATACGCGATGCACGAAGTTCAAAAGAGAGCTGGTTATCGTACTATGCTCGGTGTGCCGCTCCTGCGAGAGGGCGTCCCGATTGGTCTACTGAACCTGAACCGCACCAGTGTGAGACCTTTCACTGAGAAGCAAATTGAGTTGGTCACGACCTTCGCCGACCAAGCTGCGATCGCGATCGAGAACGTTCGACTATTTGACGAAATCCAGGACAAGAGCCGGCAGCTTGAAGAGGCGAGCCAGCACAAGTCACAGTTCCTGGCCAATATGAGCCACGAACTGCGCACCCCGCTCAATGCCATCCTGGGCTACACCGAATTGATGGCGGACGGTGCTTACGGCGAGCCATCCGAGAAGATGTTCGGCATACTCAAACGCCTTGAGGCCAACGGCAGGCACCTGCTAGGACTCATCAATGACGTGCTCGATCTGTCCAAGATCGAGGCCGGCCAACTCGAACTCGAACTTTCCGATTATTGCGTTCAGGACATTGCCCAAACGGTTCGCAGCACGCTTGAGCCGCTGGCGGCGGACAAAAAGCTCGCGTTCAAGCTGGAGCTTGCTCCCGACTTACCGCCGGGCCACGGCGACGGTCGTCGCTTGACACAGGTCCTGATCAACCTCGTCGGCAACGCGATCAAGTTCACCGACGCCGGCGAAGTCGCCATCAAGGCCGAAGCGAACAATGGCTCATTTCATATATCGGTACGCGACACCGGACCCGGTATCTCCGCTGCCGATCAGGCCAAGCTGTTTCAGGAGTTTCAGCAGGCCGACAATGCGATCACGCGCAAGAAGGGCGGCACCGGCTTGGGACTCGCCATATCCAAGCGCATCATCGAAATGCACGGTGGTCGGATTTGGGTCGAGTCACAGCCGGGGCAAGGCTCCACCTTTACTTTCACGCTCCCGGTTATAGTCGAGCGGCAGGTGGAGCTGGCATGACCAAGCGCATTCTGGTGGTAGAGGATCAAGCGGATAATCGGCAGATCATTCGCGATATGCTGGCCCCTACCGATTTTGAGATCACGGAGGTGGAGAACGGCGAGGAGGCGCTCGTCGCCATAGCAAAGCAGCGGCCCGACCTCATCTTGATGGACATCCAACTGCCGATAATGGACGGCTATACAGCCACAAGCCGGATTAAGGCCGATCCGGCGCTGCGATCGGGCAACCACGAAATAATGCTCTGGCGATTGCCGCTGATACCCCACCGCCACTAATCCTGCCTTCTTACACCATTCCCGAACCTTCTCTGGTGCTATCCGGTGATTGTGCGGTGGGCCTTGCGAACAGGGACCATTGGGGTGAAATTCGCCGATGACAACCGGCGCACCGAGCGGCACAAATCGGACGACGTTACGCAAGATTTCGGCCGGATCATCGGCATGGTGCAGAACCATCGTGATCAACGCCGAGCCCGCTTGCACACCATCGGGCCGCACCGTGGCTGCGTCTGCGACGATCCGCTGAATGTGCCTGATCCCACGCTCCCTTTGGCGACGCTCAAGATGCGCTAGAGCCTCAGCCGACTGGTCAAGCGCGTAGACAACACCTGTAGGCCCCACGCGGTCGGCGAGCGCGAAGCTAACGAAGCCGGGGCCAGCGCCAATTTCCAGCACTCGGTCACCGGATTTAAGATGTAGCGCGTTCAGCCAATCCGGGATGAGCGCGGCCCGACTTGCCTGTCGCGCGTACACCTCGTCCCAACTGAGGTGACTCAGGTCCTTGCGAAATGCCTTCTCCATAGCAGGCTCGTCACAAACCAAAGCGCAGTACGGACCATCCGACGATGGCGAGGGTTAGCAGAATCGAGAGCGAACCGGTGAAGCGCACAGCGAAAGGACGCCCGGGCTTTGAAATCCGATACGCAATCGCTGCAACCATCACCAGCGACACAGCCAACATTAAAAAGCGCACAAGTGGCATTTCGGTCATCAAGTTCATCCCAGCACTCCCGACGCCGAGCGCGAAAAGGACCATCATTAGGTTGTGATGCTGAGAGCCGAGAAACGCGAGCGCCACAGCACCGAACGAAAGTAGCCATTCTTTTCGCATGATCGCACCGGGCAACTGAGGCGTTACGAGCAGATAAAATCTAGTCCCGAACGGCGCGCCGCCCTATGATCAGGATCATATGATCAAAAGCTGATGCGAGCATCAGCCGGGCCTAGCCATGACCGTAAATGAATGGATTTCATCAAGAGTTCGAGCCGCCGCAGTAGAGCGAAAATTAGAGGCTGGTAAGGCTTTATTCCGTGCCGGCGTTAAGACAGTCGGACTGTATGAAGTTCTCAACGGTACAGTCTGTCTTGTTCGTACGGATCGCAGCGGGCGAGAGGCAATCCTGCAGAGGGCTTCTGCGGGCGACATCTTGGCCGAAGCATCCTTATTCTCGTCTACATACCATTGTGATGCGGTCGCGAAAACAGCCGCGACGGTGAAGCTATATCCAAAGGCCGTCCTGCTGGCTGAACTCCAGCGCGATCCCAAAATCGCGCAGGCGTTTGCCGCCATGCTCGCGCGCCAAGTGATGACACTGCGAACACGTCTTGAACAACGTAACATCCATTCGGCGCGTGACCGCGTGCGACACTTCCTTGCTATCAATGCTGATCCCGGTGGACGGACAGTTTCGCTATCAGGGACGCTCAAAGATATTGCCGCCGAATTAGGGCTCACACACGAAGCCCTCTATCGAACGCTCGCGGACATGAGCGCCGATGGCGAAATCGAGCGCAGCAAAGGGACGATTCGTTTGCTGAAACCCGGCATATGATCAGGCTCATATGAGGCGCAGCCGTAGCCCTATATGTTGGTAGCGCTGTACGCCGCGCGGACGCACACATGAAGGACTGGATTTGGAAATCGGTTATTGCAGGTTCAGCCGGAACAGTAGTCCATTTCTTGTTCATGCACTTCAAATCGTGGATCGGTTTGTTGCCGTCGTTTCAACCGTATCAAAGCTTTCAGATGGCACTTAGTCATTGGGTCGGCACCAATGTTCCCGCCATCGTGCTGTGGGCACTTTATTTCCTCAACGGCATGACCATTGTGGGGTTCTTGTTTGCTCGGATTAATCGGTTGCTGCCAGGCCGAACTGGCGCGGTAAAAGGCGTAACCTTCGGTTTTATCGGATGGGCTTTTATGGGACTCATTTTCTTCCCGCTGATTGGTCTCGGCCCATTCGCCGTGAGTGTTGGCTCTGGGTTCGGACCAGCGGTGTTGTCGTTTGTGATGTTGCAAACTTACAGCATCGTGCTGGGCACGGTCTATGTCGCGCTCGATGCGCGAAAGAAGTGCTGATAAAAATGGACGGGAAACCGCGGGCGTTTCCTGGTCGCGCCTCGCCGGCGTTGATCCTCTAGCTTGCGGCGGTTGAACCACATGGCCATTACCCCCCGGAATACAAACCGCTTCCGAGAAGGGGCGCCAATTCTTATGGCGCCTCCTCGTACGCAGAGGCATCCAGCGGAACCGTCGTGCAGGCCGTAATTCCGCCGACGAGAACCCTGGCGTCATAGCCTCGCCGTCGCAGCTCGGTTACCGCGGTGCCACTGACCTGAAATCCGCAAATGCAATAAACCGCGATCGGTCGGCCTCGTGGCAGCTCCTCGACCCAACGCGGCGGCGCCGCAGGAGCGTGCATGGAAGCACCCGCCAGCATATCGGTGCGTCGCGGGAGATCCTTGGGGAGACAGAGATCCAGAAGTACCGGTCGGCGATCATTGTTATTCTCGAGCGCCGCCTTGAGCTCCTCAGCTGAAATCCGCGCCTCTTCTTGCGCCGGCGCACCGAACGGCAGGAAGAGCTTGCCTTCTGCCGCCTCTTCGCCGATTGCCAAGCGATAACGCGCGCCGATCCGTTCCCAATGCAAGTCCTTGGCACATAGTCACGATACCGGCTCCGGCCACCATTCTGAAGAGCGCATGAGATGTGCCAGGACTCGGAGTTTTGGGGCCGAATTACGAAGACTTGCTCGACCGGCTCAAAGTCGTGGCAGGAAACGTGTTTCGCGCGCGCGGAGAAACTGTCACGGATATAAAAATTATTCCGTCAGAGAGACCGGCGTTACAGGTGTTGCATTGAACGCTGGAACTGACATCAGACGCAGTAATCGAATCCCTCCCGGTCGAGGGAAAACGAAAGGTCGTCCTCGTCCGCCGTGACAATACCGTCCTGTAGGTGCCAGCAGGGCCTATTCGGCGTAAGGTCCCCGCGAATCAGGAGTATAATTGGTTAAAGGCGATTTGCTGCTTCTCGCAGCAACCGAAACTAGGAAAGGGCCTCTGACCATGTGCGACTTTAGCCTGCAACACGCTAAGTCCCGCCCCGCAGTCGTGGCCGACAAATTGGTAAGCCACAACTTCGGACGCGGTACCATCGGATTCAAATCAGTTGACGATCCGATTGGTGACGCAACGGCGGTTTGTATTCTTCCCGGTACCGAGCTTGCGTTCGATAAGCCCATCAAGCTCCGATGGTCGTGTAACGAAGACAGGAGCATTGAAGGCCGGTTCACGACCGCCATCTTCCGGCAAAAGGACAAGGACAAGCCGAGTGTCCATCACGATGTCCTCGAGATGCCGGACGGCCAGCAGATTCTTCTGACTCATCTTGAGGAAGGTCAGAACGCAACAGTACTGCAGCTTCCAGCCGACCCCAAGACGGAGAAGGAGGCCGAAGAGCAAAGGCGGGCCGAGTACGTCGGCTGAAAAAGCTATCCCTAGAGGCGGACGAAATTCGTTGTCCGCCTCATGTCCGTTAAGCTCTAGATTGCGATCCGAAGAAGAAGCCGGACGCCGATGGCCTGACACCCGCAACCCCGGCTTCGGGGATCCGGTACGGACGCAATGAGATCCCAGGAATAGATGTCTGAGCGTTTCCCGGCATGCCGGCTAAACGCGCAGGTAAGCGCTACCGAGCGTCGTGGGTCGATTCGACAATCATCTTGATCAGGACGCCCGGAATGCAGGCTGGTCGGATCCTTCGAGCACCGAGAACAGTACTGGCATAATTTCCTTCGTTGTGACCCTGCCGTTCGGGTCCTTCTCGGCCACGACAAGCTGCTGGGCGCCGGGCAGGCCGACCGGGATCACCATCCTTCCGCCAGCCTTGAGCTGGTTGATCAGGGGAGGAGGGATCAGATCCGGCGCTGCTGTGACCATCACTTTGTCGAACGGGGCGTGATTGGGCCAGCCGGCATAGCCGTTGCCGATGCGGACTTCGACGTTGGTGTAGCCCTGTTGTTTCAACCGCCGTATTGCCCGTTGCGCGAGCTCATCGATGATTTCGACGCTGTAAACCCTGCTGGCCAGTTCGGCGAGCACTGCGGATTGATAGCCGAGGCCGGTGCCGATTTCGAGAACCACGTCGTCAGGCTTGAGCTCAAGCAAGTCAGTCATCACCGCAACCATAAAAGGCTGCGAGATCGTCTTATCGAAGCCGATCGGAAGCGGCCTGTTCAGATAAGCGTACTGTTGGACCTCGATCGGCACAAACTCGTGTCGCGGCACCTTGGCCATTGCCCTGAGGACTCGCTCGTCCAGCCCGGTCTTGCCAATCTCGTGGGCCATGTGTTCGGCTATCGCCCTGATTGCCGCAACCATCTCTCGTCGCTGTTCCTCAAAAAATTTCGCGTTCACGAAAACCTCATAGAGGCTCCATCGGAGATGCGGCGTAAGCACAACGATTCGATGACGACATACGCTCCGTCAGGCACATTTAGACCGACTGAGCGTGCAGGAAATAATTGTCCGTGCCGGCGAGCTGCATCAGGAGGGGGGTGCCTCCTCGTGACGAGACCCAATCGCCATCTTTAGGGTCTTTTCGTCGATCTCATTCCCGTTTGTGTCCTCAATCCAAGCGGTGTAGCCGATAGTCCGCAGGTATTGGGCCAAACCCAATGCGTGTTTCGGGTCGTCAGAATGTATCTTCGCGCGGCCGCTCGGACCTTCCGCTTTCACAATCATACTCACGGTCGCACCTTACGTCGCGTATTACTAACGGCCTAGGTTCGCTCTGTCGAACGCAAGACGAAGGAGACGGCACATGACTTTCACGGTCGCCAGCAACAGCTTCAAAGACGGCGATTACCTGCCGAGTGATTTCATTCTCTCGTCCGATTTTGGGTTTGGCTGCGCCGGACGCAACAGGTCGCCTCATCTGAAGTGGTCGGGCGCGCCAGAGGGGACAAAAAGCTTTGCCGTCACCTGCTATGATCCCGACTCCGCTTTCGGGGGTAAAGCGGACATGACGCGGACATGCGCCGATGTCTGCTTTTGACCCCAAGCGGACATCGACGGGCCGCGGGGTGGGCACCTAATCCAGCACCCGCCACCGCTCCGTCCTTACGGGTGCGACGGTGTTCCACCGGCTTTATATGCTGTGTAACGCCGCATAGCTTCGGCTTCAGTCAATTCCTTCTTCTTAACTGAGAGTACTAGTGTGTCTATGTACTCCATGAACATATTACCCTCAGGCGAACAAGTATTGTTGGGGACACACTCCGCCAACCGCTTCTGTCTCCCACATTCCGCCATTGCAAGGAATGATGGGTTTTCCCGAGCACATTGATCGTAGTACTCCCACACTACTCGCGAAGGCGACGCGCAAGTAGTCAGCATTAATGCAATCACAAAGCTGATGGCTGCTGACCAAATGAAATTAAATGTAAACACCCGTGGCCTGCCCAACAAAAAGAGGACTGCGCCTTTGCGTCTTCCTAAGAGGGTGGAAAGTTAGAGATGCTGGCCGCGGCCTCGCGTCGTGCCTGGCGTGTCTTTTCGTCCATTTCCTCGGGCGGAATTTTTCTGATCGTTTTCTGCTCCTCGCGGGCAAACCAATAGGCCACACCCACGATAATGCCGAAAAGGCCAAGGCTGAGTACAATCACCATGACGCTCATAACGCTTTTATATCATATATAACGCTTGGCGCTGGCGATGCTGTGAGCCCGACAGGGGCGCTGCTGCGCGGCACTAGCCTAATTGCATGAAGCCCCAAATTGCGAGCAGGGCAGAAACGACAAGGGCGGCCCACGATACATTCATCGATACGTTGTATGGCCCAATCACGACTGCCCATCGATTGATTAGCCTCACGACGTGCCCGACTGTCACTAGGGCAAAAATCAGGGCCGAGACTATTGCATAAGCGTTCGACATCTTATTCTCTCCCCATTAAGAGAGCCCAACAACATGACCTACGTTTATGATTTTCCATCTGGTAGCGGAGCGAAATTCTAGATCACTGGCGACTCCGTTTACCCAATGAGTAGCGGCAGGCCAGCGTACTGGATTAAGGGTGAATACTGGTACGATTATCCCCCGTCTGACACGCCTGTATTTTGGGCGAAGGACCGTTACGTTTATGAGTATCCGCCATCGGGCACGCCGAAATATTATTTAAGTTAAACGAATGTCGGGTCGTCGCTTCCCACCACCATGGACGATTGAAGAACTCGACGCCTGCTTGTGCTCATGCGACTTAATGGCGAACAATGTTGTCTACGACGTCGATTGCAATTCGAACAGCGTTATTTTTTTGATCAACCATTACAATCGTCATGGGTCCCTTAAACTCGTCAGGCTCCAAATGTTTAGCTAGGAGTTGTTCTGTACGGGCGACGCCGTCTAGACGGGTGGCGAGGATGCTGCCGTTGGGACTAATCGCGCACGCAATGAACGGATACACCATTCCCGCTTCTTCGCACTCTTTGAGTTTTTCCTCCATACGACGTTGCCATTCTTCTTTTGTTGTGGCGGCGTTATCGGTCATCGCATTTCTCGCTTGTTTCAGCCGACTACGTTCTTCCATGCCAGTTCCACGAAATGCTCTGACTGCAATGAAAGCGATCGCACCGAGGGCAAAGAGAATACAGCCGATCAAAACTGTCACGAAGTGGGGCGAGTCCGGAGTTCCGTGCACAAATAAGTTTAGAACGAATGAAGCAATCCCAAGCACAAAAAGCGGGCTCAGCAGAATGGACGCACGTTTCAATCCTGTTCGAATGCTCATTTGATACTTCCCGACAATTCTCTCAGGTAAGAACACCTTGCCGACGCGATAATTCCGGCATGACCTTCGCATGCCCTCGGAGACGCTAATATCTAGAACGGTGCAGTGCTGTGCGCGCGTGCAATCGTCAAGGGCGTCAAGTCGAGATTGATTTGTAGCGCCAGTTTGTCCGGTCCGGTCGGTCGCCGGCCACCAGGCGCACGTAAATCTCTTCTGCAATTATCTCGGTGGCCTTCTGAAGGTCATCCTTTGCCAGAATCATTGCTGTAACTAGGCTGTCGGCGGCCAACTCGGCAACCGCACGACTCCACGCCACGTCTATTTCGTTGTCCGTCATGCGGCACCCAATTAAACTGCTGATGGGCGCCCCTCTCGGTTGCCTGCGTGGCTCACCCTTGTCGACCTCTGCGCCCTAAGCTTTATAATGCAAGAAAGCCATTGAGTTCGCTTTGAAAGCTTTGACGACGCAGTGCGAGTGTTTAATCCGCGCGATGTGACCCAAAGCGTGTAACCGCCCTTCGACTGCTATATGACTGGTTATTCGAGGGTATGCGTGCTGAACCCACGCTCCTTTTCGAACTTAGCTTTGGCCTTCAACTTGTCGGCGTTTCGCTCCGCGTATCTTTGAACCTTTAGGTACGAGACCGGAAGCGTTTTCTGGATTTCGCGTGCCACGTACTGCGGCGTCAGCGTAAGGATGAAGGGCACGGGGTCATCGTGCCCTGTGCCGTATCGAAGGTGGCGTAACCCGCTAAATAATCCGTCGGAGCCGATAAGCTCAAACTTGGGATCGGGCTTAACATCATCAACCATATGCGCTCACACTTGCCACGCTTTGCCCCTGCGGGCCTCGCCTGTGCGTCGGGCTCCACTGATATCTCGCGAAGGATGCGAGCGGGATCGCCTCTACCGCGCCGACCACGGCGACCGCCTTGGTCACAACGGCATATCTGCACCGAGTGGGCCGCCGCCTCTAACTCATGGCGCCAGCGTCGATTGCTTTCTTTACCTCATCAATCGAGGTCTCCGCCGTCAGGGTATCAGCGGACGTAGTAATCGACATGCAGTGTCCGCTGTCCTCAACGAGGGTTTTTAGCGTTGAGCCATCCGCTTTCCGAATCTCAGCGCGCCACCGTTGCGGCTCACGCTCGTAGGCACGGATTTCAAAGCCCTTATAAATCTCGGTTCGGTCCATTTGTCATCATACCCCGAGACGACCATTCTGCCGATTTGTGAAAATGCAGCTGCAGGTCTGTTCGACTGGCGCAGGAACCGGAAGTCTGCGGTCGTTCCTGCCACTAGTCCGGTCAGGAAAGCACATCGAGGTTTCCGTTATCGCCACCGCTTCTCACTTGCCGTTTAAATTGAAATAATATGCAACCGCGGCTCGGTAATCCTTGATTTTCAATCAAGAGAAATCACAGCCGACTACGGCAGACATAAGACAGTTATCATAGCTAAGTAGGAAAAATGGAAACGCTGCCCGAAATCCAATTTCAAGGCATGCAGGGAACGCCGGAGATCGAGCAAACGATCTCTGCGCATATAGCTGAGCTTGATAAACGCTTCAGACGAATAACCGCCTGCCGGGTCGTAGTGAAGGCACCCAGTCAACATCACCGCGAAGGCGGCTTATATGAAGTGCATATCCGCCTCCTGCTCCCGGAAGGTCATGAGGTGAACGTCGAGCGCACGCCGAAGGACGAACGCCATTCCGAATTGGCATTCGCTATCAGTGACGCTTTCAAGCATGCGCGCCAACAGCTGAATGAACAGGTTCGGCGCTCGCGAAGCCGTTGACACGATATTCCATGCCGTCTGGCGTGGGCGTTTATTCTTGCCCGGAATAGCTTCAGCGGGCCTCTTCCGTTACACATCCTCTCGCTGCTCGCGACTGCCGACGAGGTGATCGAATAGCTACCTGCTTTGCTGCGGTTGCTCACGTCCGCTTCTGGCACAAAGCGGACATCACGACTGTGC
>Ga0306925_10004354_pt1 | contig 12758 bp, 10 predicted proteins | sample flu12Cox44000176_FD_203755 | JGI IMG/M metagenome (GOLD analysis project Ga0306925, IMG submission 203755) | Lab enrichment of tropical soil microbial communities from Luquillo Experimental Forest, Puerto Rico - flux8day.12C.oxic.44.000.176 (v2)... | ecosystem: Environmental > Terrestrial >...
AAGACCAACCTCGGCCAGTGGTATCTCATCACCGAGTTCATCGACGGGGAGTCACTGGATGAGTTTGTCAGCGGGACGAGGCGCCTCCGCGACCGGGAGGCCGTAGACGTCGCCCTCGACCTGCTGGACGCGCTCGCCGCCTTTCACCCCGATGCGGCGCGCCTGCAGCAGCTGGAGGCCCAACGCCGCGACGGCGACCTGCCCGAAGCCGAGTCACGCGAGTGGGCCGAACTGAACGGCAAAGGACTGGTCCACCGCGACATCAAGCCGCTCAACGTGATGCTCACCCGCACCGGAGCCAAACTGCTGGACTTCAACATCGCCTCCCGCGTCGGCGACCCGGTGCGCACCCAGTCCGGCACGCCGCCGTACCGGCCGCCCGACGCCGGCCTGCACCGGTGGGACGTCTCAACCGACCTCTTCGCGGTCGGCGTACTGCTCTACCGGGTGCTGTGCAACGGTCACCACCCGTTCCCGAACGCGATGCCCATGGCCGACGTCCCGGTCACCGACCCGCGAGCGGTTCGCTCCGACATCAGCCCCAGCCTGGCGGAGTTCCTCATCAAGGCGTGCGCCCCAGCCAGCGCCGACCGCTTCGCCACGGCGGCCGATATGCGGCTCGCCTTGCGTACCGTCCGCGCTGACCTTTGACCGCAGGTGGTGCCGGCCGGGTATTCCGCGCTGTCTCATCTTGACTGCGCGCGCTGCGGCATGCGGTATGACGCTGACCGGGTGCAGGGCACCTGCTCGTGCGGGTCTCCGCTGCTGGCCCGTTATGACCTGCGGCAGGTCGCCGGGCGGGTATCGCCGCGCGAGATCGCGGGCCGGCCGGCGGATCTGTGGCGCTACCACGAGCTGTTGCCGGTCCGCCAGGCCGGGCACGTGGTGAGCCTCGGTGAGGGGATGACGCCGCTGCTGGCCATGCCGCGGATCGGCCGGGTGCTGGGGGTGCCGGGTCTGCTGATGAAGGACGAGGGTCTGCTGCCCACCGGCACGTTCAAGGCGCGCGGCGCCGCGGTCGGCGTCTCCCGGGCCGCCGAGCTCGGCGTCACGGCGATCGCCATGCCGACCAACGGCAACGCCGGGGCCGCCTGGTCGGTCTACGCGGCGCGGGCGGGGATGCGCGCCCTGATCGTGATGCCGGTTGCTGCCCCGCAGATCACCGGGGCCGGATGCGCCGCGGCCGGCGCCGAGCTGTACCTGGTCGAGGGCGGGATCGGGGACGCCGGCGTCCTCGTCGCCGAGACCCTGACCCGGCGGCCCGGCTACCAGAACACCGCCACGCTCAAGGAGCCCTACCGCATCGAAGGCAAGAAGACGATGGGCCTGGAGATCGCCGAGCAGCTCGGCTGGCGGATGCCCGACGTGATCGTTTACCCGGCCGGCGGAGGCGTCGGCCTCATCGGCATCCACAAGGCCCTGCGCGAACTGCTCGAGCTCGGCTGGGTGCGCGGTGAGCTGCCCCGGCTGGTCGCCGTCCAGCCCGCCGGCTGCGCGCCGATCGTGACGGCCTTCCGGGCCGGGGCTACTGAGAGCGAGCCGTGGCCGGACCCCAAGACGGTGGCGTTCGGCCTTACGGTGCCAAAGCCGCTGGGCGACTTCCTCATCCTCGAGGCGCTGTACGCCACCGGCGGGACCGCCGTGGCCGTGACCGATGAGGCGTTGCTCGCCGACCAGCACGCGGTCGCCCGCCTGGAGGGCAGCCTCATCTGCCCCGAAGGCGCGGCCTGCTTCACCGCCGTCCGGCAGCTGCGCGCATCCGGCTGGCTGTCCGGCACCGACCAGGTCGTCGTGCTCAACACCGGCACCGCACTCATCTACCCGGACACCCTCAGAGCTCGCTGACGAGCGCCGGCCGTTGATCAGTCCCGCTCGGCAGCGAGGCGAAGCGGTGGCTGCCGATGCCGACGTCGGCGATTTCTCGACCGCATCCGCCAGCACTCAAGTGCGCACTAGTTTGGCCTAGCTAAGATGACAGCTGATGATCAAGCCAAAGTTGCCCAGGATAAAGCGGCGAGTAGTCCTGGCCTGCCTTACAGTTATTGTCGGCGTCACCGCCCTGACCATACCGGTATGGATAGGCTCGGTAACGTCAGCCAGCCCGGCCAAGCCAGCCGCCAAGCCGTCTGGCGCTATAGATTCCGAGCTGCAAGCCCTCTTGAACGATGGTGTTGCAGATTCCACCGCGCCCGCCGGTCACACGTCAGTCAGCTCTGCTCTGGTCGGGGCGGCGGCAGGCGCTGATGATCAGCAGTTTTACCAGCTAGGCGAATTGCTGGTACGGGATGGACTCTCCCACGCCATTATCAATCTCAGTCGCGAGATGAATGGCTATTGGTATGAATGGAGCGTATGGCACGCGCCGTCATCTGAACTCGATGCTTTTATCCTGGCCTGGCGGCAAGTCGTTACGACGATGCGGTCGGTGCCTGATGAGCATTTCAAGTTCTTGTGGACCATTTATCCCAACGGGGCGACGGTAGCGGACTGCTGGCCAGGTAGCGCTTACGTGGACTACGTGGGAACCGATATCTTGGACTGGTACGGCGGCCCTAACGGCACGTACCCGCACAGCGCATCCGGCGCGCTCGACTGGACTCTTCATTGGCAGCAAACCCTAACTGCCGCCCCAGGCGGATTGGACTGGATGGCCCGATTCTCCCAGCTTACTGGCAAGCCCATCATCATTCCTGAGTGGGCCCTGGACTTCCACACCTTCGGCGGGCATGACGACACGTATTTCCTGGCCCACATGACAGCATGGCTGAAGGCTCATCACGCTATCGGCCTTTACTGGGTACAGAGCCACGTTACTCGGTCCGGCTGGCCTGGCGGCCCGTTGCTGGCTGACGCGGGCGGATCGGCGCAAGTTAACAGCCCTGGTGCGGTAAACGGCATGGGGAAGCTACTGGGCGGGCATTTGCAGTATGCGGGGGTTTATCTGAATGACCTAGAGACGATATCGGATGCCACGGCGCAGCCTGTCCTGACTCCGTGGGAAAACGCGGGCTACCGATTGGTTTTGAGCGCCGATATTATTCCGAACTCGCCTGGCATGAAACCCTATGATGGCCCGCCTGAGCCCGGCGGCAAGCCTTACCAGCTTGCTGAATACCCCGACGCGGTAGCTGCGCTGAGACGAGGACTCGGATAAATACTGAGCCGGTGGCTGGGCCGGCCGAGCCGCCTGCTGGCCGGCGGGCTGGGCTTTGATGAAGGCGGCGACCCGGTCGTTCAGCTCGTCGATCCGGTTGAAGCCGCCGTGGCTGCCGGGCACGATGGCGACCTCCGCGTGCGGCATGAGGCTGCCCCGCGCGTGGGCCTCTGCCGGGCTGAGCATGGCGCTGCGCGCGCCGGTGATCAGCAGGACCGGCACGTCGATCGCGCGGAGTTCGTCGTCGGTGAGGATGGCGGGAAACTTCGGCTCCATCCGGAAGCCGCGGCTGCCCGCCCACATGAGGCTCATCAGCTCCCGCTCCAGCATGACCGGGCTGTCCAGCCACCGGGCCAGGTGGCGGCGCGGCGGCATCGGGGTCAGGCTGGCCAGGCCGCTGATCGTGAACCACCACCAGAAGCGGGCGTCGAGCCTGGTGAGCCCGGCGGGATCGAGCAGGGTGATGGAGGCGACCCGCCCCGGCGCGCGAAACGCCTGGTTCATCGCCACCCAGCCGCCCCAGGACAAGCCGACCAGGTGCGCCGGGCGGTCGCTGAGCTGGCCGAGCAGCTCATCCAGCCAGGCCGCGCAGGACTTCGGGGGAGTGAGCGGGGCGCGCATCATGCTGGGGTTCGGGTCGCCGGGCGTGTCGATCCCGTAGACCGGGCCTGCCTCGGCGAGCGCGGCGACGTGCGGGTACCAGCCCGCGGCGTTGTACCCGGCGCCCATTAGCAGCACGACGGGATCTCCGCCGGGATGCGGCCGGTAGGCGTGCACACGCGTGGTCGCGGTCGCCGTCTCGATGTCGGCATGGCGCGGATCAGCCGGCTCAAGGAAACGGGGAACCCGGTCCACCCGCGTGACGTCATTGCCGCCATCCTGGCCGAGGGGCTGCCCGCCGACGACGATATGCGCACCTTCTACGTCGTCTACACCTCCTACCTGGCGCTCTCACTGACCGATCCGGCGCTGGCGATCGCGCCGCTCGTCAAGAACTCAGCCGCTGTGATCGGCGTGGTGGCCGCCCAGTTGCGCGCTGCCCAGGCCGCCGGCGACACGCCGGCCCGCCTGGACCCGGACCTGGAAGCCTTCAGCCTGATGGCCATGTCCGCGGGACTTGCCACCAGCGTCCTGGCCGGCCAGTCCTCGCTCCACCAGGCTCAAGCCGTCATCGACTACCACCTGGACCGCCTGTTCCCCGCATCCCGGCCAGCGTTACGCCGAGCGCCCAGCCGCCGAGGCGGTCAGGATTGCACGAAGGCCAGCAGGTCAGCGTTGATCGTCTCGGCTTGGGTGGTCGGCATGCCGTGCGGGAATCCGTGGTAGGTCTTCAGCGTCCCGTTCGGCAGCAGCTGCGCGGACAGCGGCCCGGCGTCGGCGTAGGGAACGATCTGGTCGTCGTCGCCGTGCATCACCAGAGCCGGCACGGTGATCTTCTTGAGGTCTTCGGTGAAATCGGTCTGGGAGAAGGCCACGATGCCGTCGTAGTGCGCCTTCGCCCCGCCCATCATCCCCTGGCGCCACCAGTTCTCGATGATCGCCTCCGAGGGCTCCACGCCGGGCCGGTTGAAGCCGTAGAACGGGCCCGACGCCAGAGCGCGGTAGAACACGGACCGGTTGGCGGCCAGCTGGGCCTGCAGGTCATCGAAGACGCTCTTCGGCAGCCCGCCGGGGTTGGCCTCGGTCTGCACCATCAGCGGCGGCACCGCACTGATCAAGACCGCTTTGGCTACCCGGCCCTGGCCGTGCCGGGCGATGTAGTGCACGACCTCGCCGCCACCAGTGGAGTGCCCGACGTGGACCGCGTCGCGGAGATCGAGCTGAGCCGTCAGCGCAGCCAGGTCGTCGGCGTAGTGATCCATGTCGTGACCGTCGCCGGTCTGCGTGGAGCGCCCGTGCCCGCGCCGGTCGTGGGCGATGACGCGATAGCCGTGCTGCAGGAAGAACAGCATCTGGGTGTCCCAGTCATCGGCCGAAAGCGGCCAGCCGTGGCTGAAGACAATGGGCTGGCCCGAGCCCCAGTCCTTGTAGAAGATCTCCGTGCCGTCGGTCGTCGTGATCGTGCCCATGCGCTGCCTCCATTGGTCTGGGCGCGACGCCCCAGCGTCCGCACTGGCAGGGTAACCATCTTCTGGCCGGTACTCCAGGCCACCCGGCTGCCATCGCGGTGAACCCGAGGGATCGGCCGCCGATCTGGAACGTGACAGCCGTCCGCGTGCTGCTCGGGTAACGCTGCCGGGGCGGGAATACAGCACGCTGCTGATAGCCTTGAATCCGTGGTGGCAATTTCCTGCCGCCGCTCTCGCGGGTGAGCAGCCCGCTGGTCGCTGTCTGAACAGTCCGGCTAAGTCAGCGGTTTGCCGTTGACGCCTGTAGAGCATGCGACCTCCGAATCACCGATGGAGTTTTCCGCATGCCCCATGGTTCCAGGCGTCCGCGCGCGTCTTCGGATGGCTACGGCCGCGGCGGTCAGCGCACCACCAGACGCCGCGGCCCAGTTGCGGCTAACCGCCCGCACGTATCACAGCGGCGGGCAGAACCGTATTCCGAGCTTGACCTGGCCCTGGACACTGCCGCCGCCATGCCTCAGCCCACCGCGGCCACATTCGCCCAGCTCGGCCTGGACCCCCGGCTGGCGCGCGCGCTAGCGGTCCGTGAGATCCGCGAGCCGTTCGCCATTCAGTCCCGGGTACTTCCTGACGCGCTGGCCGGCCGCGATGTGCTCGGCCGCGCGCAGACCGGGTCGGGCAAGACGCTGGCCTTCGGCCTCCCATTGCTGACCCGGCTTACGGCCAGCGCGGGCCGACGGCAGCAGAAGGCGCCCCGCGGCCTGGTCCTGGTCCCGACCCGCGAGCTCGCCCAGCAGGTCGCCGACGTGCTCGCGCCGCTAGGCCGCAGCGTAGGCGTAACCGTCACCACGGTCTACGGGGGCGTGTCCATCAGCGCGCAGATCACCCGCGTCCGCGACGCCGACGTCGTGGTGGCGACACCGGGCCGGCTCATCGACCTGCTCGAGCGGCGGGCCTGCACGCTCGCGGGCATCCAGGTCACCGTGCTCGACGAGGCGGATCACATGGCCGACCTGGGCTTCATGCCCGCGGTCACCCGTATCCTCGACCAGACGCCCCCGGCCTGCCAGCGGATGTTCTTCTCCGCGACCCTGGACCGCGGCGTTGGTCAGCTGGTGACGGCCTACATGCATGATCCCTCGCTGCACGCGGTCAGCTCCTCGACGGATTCCGGACCTGCCGAGCACCGGGTGCTGGTCCTGTCCGCCCAGGACAAGGTGCCCGTCGCGGCGGAGATCGCCAGCCGGCCGGGTCGGACGCTGTTCTTCGTCCGCACCAAGCACGGCGCGGACCGGCTCGCCAAACAACTGTCCAGGGCCGGAATCGACGCCGCGGCTATCCACGGCGACCGCAACCAGAACCAGCGGCAACGGGCCCTGAACGCATTTGCCGCTGGGCACCCGCGTGTCCTGGTCGCTACCGACGTGGCGGCCCGCGGCATCCATGTGGACGACGTCGACCTGGTCGTGCAGTTCGACCCGCCGAACGATCATAAGGACTACTTGCACCGCTCGGGCCGCACGGCCCGCGCCGGGGCCACCGGGCTCGTCATCACGCTGGCCGAACGCGGCCAGATCCGTGACCTTCAGCGGCTGCACGACGCCGCGGGCGTCACCGCGGCCAGCGACGAGGTAGCGACCGGGCATCACGTGGTCCGGCAGATCGCCACGTCGGGCGCACCCGTCCCCCCGCCTCCGCCTGCCCTGCACGCCGGCGGGGCGGCCTCGGGTAGCGGGTCTTCCGCGCCCCGTCACCCCAGGAGGACGCGGCGTTCGGCCCGCCCCGCGGGCGGTAAGAACCGTCTGGCCCACGGCACCGCCTACCCGCCCCGCCCACCGAGGAACGCCAAGAAGGCTGCCTGAGGAACCACCACCTCGAAGCCGTCGCGCGAGTACCGGCTCACGCCGCGTCGAGGCGATCAAGGTGTACCTGAGTCCACCCCGGGCGGGGGGAGCCATCCCCGCGGTTTGGGTGGTTAGCACCACTGTGACCTGGCACGATACTCCGTAGGCTACCCGGCATGATGCCGAGTAGGAGCCGGTCATGAGCGTTCGCCACGCGATGCTCGCGCTGCTGAGCGAGGGCCCCAAGTACGGCCTGCAGCTGCGCGAGGAGTTCGAGGCCCGCACCGGCGAGGTCTGGCCGCTGAACGTGGGCCAGGTGTACACCACGCTGCAGCGACTGGAGCGCGACGGGCTCGTGAAGTCCGACGGGACCGGCGAGCAAGGCCCGCAGAAGCGGTTCCGGATCACCACTGGAGGCCAGCAGGAGCTAGCCAGGTGGCTGTGCACGCCGCCGGACCTGAGCTCGCCGCCGCGCGACGATCTGGTGATCAAGGTGCTGGTGGCGCTGTACGTGCCAAGCGCCGACGTGCACGCGGTGATCCAGGCGCACCGGCGATACGTGGTGGAGCTGATGCAGCAGTGGACCCGGATCAAGGAATACGACACCGGGAGCGACCTGAACATGTTGCTGGCGATCGACGCCGAGTTGTTCCGGCTCGACTCGGTGATCAGGTGGCTGGACGCCGCCGAGGCCCGCGTCAGTCGCGCGGCCACCGACGGGACGATGACCTGGGCGGACCAGGCGAGCCCGCGGAATCAGACACAAGCGCCGCTGCCACGGCACCGGCGGGAAGTGAGGATACGGCGATGAACATGCTGGAGCTGCGCCGGGTGTCCAGGTCCTATGGGCAGGACAGCGCCGAGGTACACGCCCTACGCGAGGTCAGCTTGACGGCGGACGAAGGCTCGATGGTGGCGGTGATGGGACCCAGCGGCTCGGGCAAAAGCACGCTGCTGACCATCGCCGGGACCCTTGAAGAGCCCACCTCCGGCGAGGTACTGATCGCCGGACAGCCCGCAGGCAAGCTGTCTCGAAACGCCAAGGCCCGGCTGCGGCGCCGCGCGATCGGGTACGTATTCCAGGATTTCAACCTGCTGCCCGGACTGACCGCGGCGGAGAACGTATCGCTACCGCTCGAGTTGGACGGCCTGTCCGCCCGCAAGGCACGCGTGGCCGGGCGGCGGGCGCTGGACCGGCTCGGCCTGGGCGAGCGGGCCGGACACTACCCCGACCAGCTGTCCGGTGGGGAACGGCAGCGAGTCGCGATCGCGCGCGCGATGGTGGGTGAGCGGAGGCTGTTGCTGGCCGACGAACCTTCGGGTGCGCTGGACTCAGTGAACGCGCAGGCAGTGATGCGGCTGCTGCACGCGGCGTGCAAGGACAGCGGGATGACCGCGGTGGTAGTGACCCATGATGCGCAGCTGGCCTCGTGGGCGGACCGGGTGGTGTTCCTCCGCGACGGCCGGGTGACAGACCAGACAGCACCGGCGCCCGGTCCGGAGTCCCTCCTCACCCCGGAACTGAACCAATGAGCACCACGGCGGTAACGGAACGGCCCGCGCCGAGAATGCCAGGCGGCGGTGTGCCTGCCCGCCGGGCTGTCATCCGGTGGGCGATAAGGTTGCTGCGCCGCGAATGGCGACAGCAGCTGCTGATCCTCGCGCTGATCACGGTCGCGGTCGGCGCCACCGTCGTCGCCGCGGCGGTCGCGGCCGACACCCCGGCCCCGGTAGCCGGCGTGCTCGGCACCGCACAGGATTCCGCCTCGGTCTCCGGCACACCCGCGAGGATCAACGCGGAGATCAGGGATCTGGAAAGCCGCTATGGCAGGGTCGACGTGATCGAGAACCAGAGCGTCCCCGTTCCCGGCACCCAGAACACGTTCGACCTGCGGGCGCAGGACCCGCACGGGCCGTTCGGCGGACCGCTGCTGAGCCTGGTCAGCGGCCAGTACCCGGCAAACCCGAACCAGATCGCGGTGACCAGCGGAGTCGCGGCCGACTTCAGCCTCAGCATCGGGAGCAACTGGACCGTCGGCGGCGTCACCCGCAAGGTCGTCGGCATCGTCGAGAACCCGCAGAGCCTGCTCGACGAGTTCGCCCTGGTCATCTCCGGCCAGGTCACCAGCCCCGACAACGTCACGGTGCTGTTCGACGCACCGGGCGTGAGCGCGTCAAGACTCAGCGCCGGCGGCGTGAGCGTGACCACCGCCCAGACGGTGGCGAACACCAACACCATCAACCCCGAGACGATCTCGATCGCGGCCGCTGTCCTCGGCATGCTGCTGATCGCGCTGGTCGGCATCGGCGGCTTCACGGTCCTCGCGCAGCGCAGGCTGAGGGCGATCGGCATGCTCGCCGCCCAGGGCGCTACGGAGCGGAACATCCGTCTCGTGGTACGCGCCAACGGCGCCGCCACCGGCGTAGTCGGAGCGGTGGCCGGGTTCGTACTGGGCTTCCTGGCCTGGCTCGCCTACCGCCCGCAAGCGGAGAACAGCGCGCATCACGTCATGGGCGCGTTCCAGCTGCCGTGGACGGTCATCGGCATCTCCATGGCCCTCGCGGTCATCGCGACCTATTTCGCGGCCTCCCGGCCCGCCAAGGCCATCGCCAGGGTGCCGATCGCGGCCGCGCTCGCCGGTCGCCCGCCCGCCCCTAAGAAGACCCGCCACCTGGCGATCCCGGTCGGCCTGTGCTTCCTGGTCGGCGCATTCCTCCTGCTCGGCGCGGCCGGAGCCAGCGGCAGCGGCAACGGCGGAAACCAAGCCATGCTGGAGCTCGTCGTCGGCTTCGTCGCGCTTGCCGTCGCCATCGTGCTGCTCGCACCGGCCTGTCTCTCGGTGGTCGCCGCCGCGGGTACACGGAGCCCGATCGCGATAAGGCTCGCGCTGCGAGATCTGGCCCGGTACCGGGCACGGTCCGGCCCCGCGCTGGCGGCGATCAGCCTCAGCACCCTGATTGCGGTTATCATCTGCGTGGCCAGCGCCGCCAGGTTCGGCAACGTCCTCGACTACGCCGGCCCCAACCTCACCTCCAGCCAGTTCATCGTGTACGCTCCGTGCCCGGGCAACTGCAGCGGGCCGAACGGGCCGGTCCCCCCCGGGGTGAGCATGGCGCAAGCGCAGAAGGTCGCGCAGGAAATCGCGGCCGACCTGGGCACGACCAACATGGTCACGCTGGAGTCGACCAGCGCGGGCCTGACCCATGCGGCTCCCGGGCGCTCCTGGTCGGGCCCGATCTACGTGGCCACACCACAGTTGCTCAAGGCGTTCGGCATCAGCCAGAGCGAGGTCAACCCGGACGCCGACATCCTCACGATGCGGCCCGGCCTGTCCACGACGAGCCTGATGCAGCTCACCTACGGCAACAGCGGCGGCGGCCACGGACCCGGCGGCGGGAACGGCGGGAACAACCAGTGGCCCTGCCCGCCGGGCTCCTGCATCGCCAACCCGCCGATCCAGGAGATGAGCCAGCTCCCGTCCGGCACGTCCGCGCCGAACACGGTGGTCACCGAGCACGCCGTCGCCACACTGCACCTGCAGAGCTCGATCCAAACCACCGGCTGGCTCATCACGGTGCCGAACGGCCTCACCCCCGCCCAGATCACCACCGCCCAGCATCTCGCGGCGGGAGCGTCCGGGATGAGCGTCGAAACCCGCAACAGCGTCCCGTCGCTGGCGCAGATCATCGACGCGGCCACGCTGTTCGGGATCGTGCTCGCGCTCGGCATCCTCGGCATGAGCGTCGGCCTGGTCCGTAGCGAGGCCGCCCGCGACCTGCGCACCCTGACCGCGACCGGGGCGAGCAGCACCACCCGCCGCACCATCACGGCGACGACCGCAGGGGCGCTCGCGTTCACCGGCGCCGTGGTCGGGATCATCGGCGGCTACCTCGCGGCGATCGGCTTCTTCCGCAGCAATTCCCTCGACGGCCTGTCGTCGCTGACCAGCATCCCGGTGACCAACCTGCTGGTCATCCTGGTGGGCATGCCGGTCGGCGCGACGGTCCTCGGCTGGCTGCTGGCCGGCCGCGACCCAGCCGGCATCGCCCGCCAGCCGCTCGAATAACGCCGGACACAACCCGCTGTCCTTGACGTGCCTGCCGCCGCTCTTCCCGCCCGAGGATAGGCCGCCACCAGCTGATGCGCGCCGGCGCGGGCCTCCTCTTGACGAATCATATGAACGTTCGTTTAATTTCTCTCATGGGGCGCATCGCCGGCGTCACCGCGGCCGAGACACGTGAGCGGCTATTGCGGGCGGCCGCGGACATGTTCGCCGAGCGCGGGTATGACGGTACGCGGGTGGCCGACATCGCCGCTGCCGCAGGCCTGAGCAACGGCGCGCTGTACGCGCACTTCGCTTCCAAGGCCGAGCTGCTCGTGGGCGCGCTGCGCGCACACGGGCGGCGGCTGCTCGCCGACCTGTTCGCCACCGATCCCAGCCGGTCGGTGACGGACCTGCTGCTCGTCGCCGGGCGGCGGCTGCCCCGCCGACGCGACCCCAGCGGTTACCTCATCGTGGAGGCGCTGGTCGCGGCCCGACGCGACCAGGACGTCGCCCGGCCGATGCGCGACTACATGGGCGAGCGGGCCGACTGGATGGCCAGCCTGATGCGCGTCGCCCAGGCCGACGGCGGGCTCGACCCGGTGCTGTCGCCGGACGCGCTCGCGCACTTCTGCCTGCTGCTCGCGATGGGCAGCGCTCTCATCACGCCGGACCTGCACGCGGTCGGCGAAACGGAGTGGGCCGACTTGCTGACCCGGCTGGTCACCGCCCTCGCCCCGGCCGACCCCCCAACACAGCCAGGAGCAACGCAGTGAAAGTGCAGATCGACCACGAGCGCTGCCAGGGGCACGGCCGCTGCTACGACCTGGCCCCCGGCCTGTTCGGCGACGACGACGAGGGCTACGGGATGGTCCTCGGCGACGGCACTGTGACGCCTGGCCAGGAGCACAACGCGCGCCTGGCCGTACTCAACTGCCCCGAACGCGCGATCGAACTGCTCGAGGAGGCGTGACATGGCCGTCGATGACCGGTTCAGCGAGGAATACCAGCGCTCCCGCGACGGCGACGCGCCGGTCGGGGTGCGTAATGAGATCATCACCGGCCCAGTGTCGGACTGGGCGACCGACTTCTCGCACCTCGAGCCGGAGTGGGCCGCTGACCCCTACCGGATCCAGGACGACCTGCGGCAGCGCTGCCCGATCGCGCACACCGCGCGGTTCGGCGGCGCATGGCTGCCCACCCGGTACGAGGACGTCGCAGCGATCGCCTATGACACCGAGCGCTTCTCCTCCCGGTCGATCATCCTGAGCAACTTCCGGCCGCCCCGCGAGCTGGCGCCCATCGGCGGCTCGCCGCCGATCTCCTCCGACCCGCCGTTCCACCACGACGCACGCAAGCTGCTGCTCCCCGCGTTCACCAAGAGCCAGATCGCCAAGCAGGAGCCCGGGACGAGGAGGTTCTGCCACTCGCTCATCGACGCGTTCGGGGAGCGGGACGTCGTGGACGCCGCGACCGACTACGCCCAGCACATCCCGATGCGGGTCATCGCCGACATGCTCGGCTTCCCTCCCGAGGACGGCCCGCAGTTCCGCGAGTTCGTCGAGGACCTGCTCGAGGGCATCAACCTGCCGCCCGATGAGCGCATCGAGCGGGTGTCGCGGTTGTTCGACTACCTGCTCGCGCAGGT
>Ga0306925_10004355_pt1 | contig 12758 bp, 11 predicted proteins | sample flu12Cox44000176_FD_203755 | JGI IMG/M metagenome (GOLD analysis project Ga0306925, IMG submission 203755) | Lab enrichment of tropical soil microbial communities from Luquillo Experimental Forest, Puerto Rico - flux8day.12C.oxic.44.000.176 (v2)... | ecosystem: Environmental > Terrestrial >...
CTGCAGCCACCAGAACCCAAGCAGCATCATGGCAAGCAGGACGAGATTGGGCTGGCCGAGATCGAACATGTCAAAGACGAAGGAAATCGTGACAATGGCCGGAAGCGCTGCCAGCCACGGTTCCGGGGCCCTCCCCGACCCGGTCATCGCGTTCGAAAGCTGCGCCTCTATCCACCACGCCGCGATGTTGAGCAGGCTAAGAGAGATATAAAGAGGGATTTTCCCGAAATAGCTGGGAATCGCGAGCAGAACGGCCGGCAACGGTGGGTAGATAAAGTCGAAGATCGCCTTGGGGTCGCTCGGGTATAGATTCCCGCCATGCAGGACCTGCTGCCCGGCCCAGAACCAGAGCGGATAGTCCTTTGTCTTTCCGTTGCCGAAGATCTCCGGGCCGAGAACGTCGGCGCTCAGCACGATGCAACAGATCAGGAAGAGGACATCGAGCGGCGCTCGCAACGACGGATATCTCAGCACGCGTCACTTTCTTATGATTAGAGGCGGATCACGTCGCAAGAAACACAAGCTCTATCGCCGCAGCAACCCGCCGAGGGCGCCCCGAACGATCGCGCGACCGACGGAACTGCCAACCGAACCTCCAACCGACTTGCCGAGATCGGCAGCCACCCCGCCGACAACCTTGTTGGTAACCGAGCGCGTGACGCTTCGCGCGATGACTTGACCGGTCGACATTCTACCTCGCGTGTTGGTCCCGAAGATCGTCCCCACCATGGCGCCGATCTGCCCGAGAATTCCGCCGCCAGCGCCGCCGGCCGCGGTTCCCGAAACCCGCTTCTGCAGCACTTCATAGGCGGATTCGGAATCGATCGCGGTGTCGTATTTCCCCTTGACCGGGCTTGAGTCGATGATCGCCTTGCGCTCCTCGGGAGTGATCGGTCCGATCCGCGCGGTCGGCGGCCGGATCATGACGCGTTCCACCATCGCCGGAATGCCATTTCCTTCCAAAAACGAGACCAGCGCCTCACCCTTGCCGAGTTCCATGATCGCTTGCCCGGTGTCGAGTTTCGGATTCGGGCGGAAGGTCTGGGCGGCCGCCGCGACCGCCTTCTGGTCGCGCGGGGTGAAGGCACGAAGCGCATGCTGGACGCGGTTGCCAAGCTGGGCAAGCACTTTATCCGGCACGTCGATCGGATTTTGCGTGACGAAATAGACGCCGACTCCCTTGGAGCGGATCAGGCGCACGACCTGCTCGATTTTTTCCATCAGCGGCTTCGGCGCGTCATTGAACAACAGATGCGCTTCGTCGAAGAAGAACACGAGCTTGGGCTTTAAGGGATCGCCTACTTCGGGCAGCTGTTCGAACAGCTCCGAAAGCATCCACAACAGGAAGGTCGCGTACAGCCGCGGAGATTGCATCAAGTTGTCCGCGACCAGGATGTTCACCATGCCGCGACCATCACGGTCAGTACGCATGAAATCCTTCAAATCCAGAGCCGGCTCACCAAAGAACTTGTCGCCACCCTGGTTTTCCAGCACCAGGAGCTGGCGCTGGATGGTCCCTACCGTCTGTTTCGAGACATTTCCATAATGTGTGGTCAGCTCGGCGGCGTGATCGGCGATGAAGGACAGGATTGCGCGCAGATCCTTCATGTCCAGCAATAGCAATCCCTGCTCGTCTGCCACGCGGAAGGCGATATTGAGCACGCCTTCCTGGACGTCGTTCAAATCCATCATGCGCGAGAGAAGAAGCGGCCCCATTTCGGAAACTGTGGCGCGCACCGGATGTCCCTGCTCGCCAAAAACGTCCCAAAATACAGTCGAAAAGCGGTCAGGCTGGAAGCCAAGACTCATTTCCGCCGCGCGCTTGAGGATGAAATCCTTTGCCTCGCCGGTCTCGGAGATGCCCGAAAGGTCTCCTTTGATGTCGGCGGCGAACACCGGGACGCCTGCGCGCGCAAATCCCTCGGCCATCACCTGCAGCGAGACGGTTTTCCCGGTCCCGGTGGCACCGGTGACGAGGCCATGACGATTGGCAAGTCCGAGCGTCAGCCAGGCCGGCTGCTCTCCTTTGCCGATGAAAAGCTTCTCATTAGTGTCGATCGCCCGAGTTTCGGATGTCGCCATTGCATTGCCTTTTCGCACGCGTCACAGCGCAGTCTCGAAATTATACAGCATGTTGCAAGCGGATTGGAACCGGTCAAAGTCGCCGATCAAAGTGCCTGGGCGAAGTAAACAACTGTCTCATGGACGAGTATTCGGCCAGCGTTCTCTCTTTTGTTGTAGAAAATCGGAATGAAACTCATCTCGGTTGCGAGGAATTCAACCGAATTCCACGCCGGCTCTTGCATTACTGCAACACTTGCTACGCGATTGAGCTTGAATCGTGACTCCGATGCTGGTCATCGCTTGTAATTCTTCGCGCGCACGATCAAGATAACGAGCGAGGAAGGACCCGGCACGTAAACCGGCTGAGGGACGGGGCACTATGGACGAGCTGATTGCGCGGCTGGCCACGAAGGCCGGCATCGATGATGCTGTCGCCGAAAAAACGATCGGCATCATCCTGGGTTTCCTCCGTAACGAGGGGCCCTCCGACAAGGTTCAAGCCTTAATTGACGAGATTCCAGGCGCAGAAGCCGCAATCACCGCTTCCGGCAACGAAGGCGGCCTTGCGAGCCTGATGGGTAACGGCCTGATGGCGGTCGGCACCAGACTGATGGGGTTAGGCCTGGGAATAAGCGAGATTCAGAATGTAGCGCGTGAACTCTTGCGGTTTGGCCGAGACAAGATTGGACCGGACCAAATGGGTGAGATCATTGCAGGCACACCGGGGCTCAGCCAGTTCGCTTAGAGCACCTTTCCAATCGAGTACCATGACATACCCACTTTCCGAGATCGACGGTTTACCGAGCTTTGCCGCGGCAAAGCTGAAATCGCTGGGCATACGCACGACGGACAGGCTGCTTGAGGCGGCGCGGACCGTCAAAGGACGCAAGACACTCGCCGCAAAGACCGGCATCAGCGAACAGCAACTTCTCGCATGGGCGAACTTCTCGGACTACATGCGGATTCCCGGTATGGGCAAGGCAAAGGTGGGATTGATGCGCGCGGCCGGCGTCGCCACGGTCCGGGAACTTGCGCTGCGCAACCCGGCACGCCTGGCGCAGAACATGAAAGAGGTGAACATCAAGCGCAAGCTCGTCCGCGTTCTCCCTTCCGAAAGGTCGGTCGAACGGTTGATCGATAAGGCCCGCAGGCTTCAGCCCAAGATTACATATTGATCGGCGTTGAGGCCTTGATCCGATTTTGCGACAAGGACGGAAAAGGGGACTAAACGGCGTCGTCCGCGTCTTGACTTGCATGCGGGGACCGCGCAAAGCGACCCCATGATCGCGATCTCGCCCGGAAATGCCACCGCTTCTGCCTCGGCAAATCGACCAGGCTGGCGGGCCCTCTTGTCAGGGCCGTATCCGGCGGTGATGGGGGTTCTCAACGTCACCCCGGATTCGTTCTCGGATGGCGGCCAGTTCATGGCCCCCGACCGCGCGCTGGCGCAAGCGCGCCGAATGATCGCGGAAGGTGCCGACCTGATCGATATCGGTGCCGAGTCCACCCGCCCATATGGCGCGGAGCCGGTTTCGGCCGATGAAGAGCTGAAACGTTTGCAGCCGATCCTGACCGATATCGTTTCCCTCGGTGTTCCCGTCTCGATCGACACCATGAAGTCTGCTGTTGCCGTTTGGGCCCTCAATGCGGGCGTGAAGATCGTCAACGACGTCTGGGGTCTGCAGCGCGACCCCGACATGGCGGGACAATTGGCAGGGCGCGGATGCCCGCTCGTTATCATGCATAATCGCGACCGCGCTGAAGATGGCATCGATATCATGGGTGATATTTCCCGCTTCTTCGCGCGCTCGCTCGAGATCGCGGCGAAGGCCGGGATCGCCCGCGAAAATATCGCACTCGACCCCGGCATCGGGTTCGGCAAGACGCCCGAGCAAAGTATGGTGGCGATCGCCCGACTTGATCAGTTCGGCTCCTTCGGCCTGCCGCTCCTGGTCGGCGCATCACGCAAGCGTTTTATCAGTTCGGTATCGTCCTCTGAGCCGCATCAAAGGCTCGGTGGATCGATCGCAGCGCATCTGGTAGCATCAAAGGGCGGCGCACGGATCATCCGGACCCACGATGTGTACGAAACCGTTCAGGCATTGCGGGTGGCAGGAGCGATCTGGGAAAAGGCATGAGTGATACGATCTTCATTACCGGCGTCGTGATCCACGCCCGTCATGGCGTGATGGATCATGAGACCGAGGTCGGACAGCGCTTCGTCATTGACCTCGAACTCTCCATCGATCTGTCGCAGTCCTCGCGCACCGATCGTTTGGCCGACACGGTTTCCTATTCCAACGTGGTCGCAACCGCGACCGCCGCCTTCAAGAACGCCAATTACAAATTGCTGGAACGCGCGGCCGGCGCGGTCGCCGAGGCCATTCTGGGCGCCTTTCCGAAGGTTAGCGCCATCAAGGTCACGGTCCACAAGCCGCATGCGCCGATCGCTGCGATTTTCGACGATGTCGGGGTGGTCCTGACGCGCACGCGGCAATCCTGATGGCCCGCGCCCTGATCGCTCTCGGCGGCAATGTCGGCGATGTTCGCGACACCTTCCAGAGAGCGATCGCCAATATCTGCGGCATGGCGCAGGCCGCGCTGCTGGCGCGGTCATCCGATTATGCGACCCCGCCCTGGGGCCAGGCGCAGCAGCCGAACTTCATCAATGCCTGCATCGAAATCGAAACTGGCCTCGATCCGCATGCGCTGTTGTTCACGCTCCAGAAAATAGAGACGAAGTTCGGCCGCGACCGCGCTCATGAGCAGCGCTGGGGACCGCGTGCGCTCGACCTCGATCTGATCGCCTATGACGACGTCTCGATGCAAAAGGCGGAACTGACCCTGCCGCATCCCCGTTTGTTCGAACGCGCCTTCGTTCTAGTCCCGCTGGCGGAAATCGCGCCCGATCGCGTGATCGCGGGCCGCAAAGTGGCATCGGCGCTGGTCGGGCTTTCGACCGAAGGTATCGAGCGGTTGCCCGATCTCGGTTGAGCCGGCCAGGTGAAGTTCTTGGCTTGGCGGCCGGCCCGTGGCAATTTCGGCAAGGAATAACGGCTTTCACCGGAGCGAGTTGCTCGGAAATGTCATCTGTGACCGACGACCTGCCGCTTGCGGCGGATTTCGCGTCCGCGACCTACGACGACTGGCGCAAGCTGGTCGACGGCGTGCTCAAGGGTGCGCCGTTCGAGAAGCTGGTCGGCAAAACCTACGACGGATTGCGGATCGAACCGATCTACCGGCGGGCCCGCGACGCGGCGCCGATTGCAGGACGGCCTTTGGCCGCGCCGTGGCAAATCATGCAGCGCATCGATCACCCCGATGCCGTTTCGGCGAATGCTCAGGCGCTCCAGGATCTGGAGAACGGCGCGACTGGGCTGGAGATCGAATTTGCGGGCGGGCCGGGCGCGCGCGACTTTGGCGTCGTCAATGCGACACCTGAAACGCTCAAGCGGTTATTCGACGGCATCATGTTCGATGCCGGGATTTCCATCGCGCTCAACCCCGTGTTAGGGCGGGAGAATGCAGGCGCAAATCTTGCCGATCTCATTGAAGAAAAGCAGATCGATCCTGCCAAGCTCGATATCCGCTTCAATTATCAGGCGCTGTCGACCATGGCGGTGCGCGGCAGCTCTGCGGCATCTTGGCCCGAGCTTGAAAAGCCGTTCGCCAAAATCATCGGCGATTTGATGGAGCGCGGTTTTGGAGGACCATTTGCGCTCGCCGACGGCCGCCCGGTGCATGACGCTGGCGGCTCCGAAGCGCAGGAAGTGGCGTTCGCGCTTGCTCTTGCCGTCGCCTACCTTCGTGCGCTCGAAACTGGCGGCATCATGCTTGAGCGCGCCCGCGCAGCGATCTCGTTCCGCGCCTCTGCCGATGCCGACCAATTCTTGACGCTGGCAAAATTCCGCGCCTTGCGGTTGCTGTGGGCGCGGGTCGAAAAAGCCTGCGGGCTTGGGCCAAAGCCCGTTTTTATCGCGGCCGAGACGGCCTGGCGCATGCTCACCCAGCGCGATCCCTATGTGAACATGTTGCGGGCAACGATGGCTGCGTTTTCGGCCGGACTTGGTGGCGCCAACAGCGTCACCGTGCTGCCGCACACGCTTGCGCTGGGACTGCCCGATGCTTTCGCCCGGCGCGTCGCGCGCAACACGCAGTTGATCCTGTTGGAGGAATCAAATCTGGCGAAAGTGTCCGACCCGGCCGCCGGCTCCGGCGGGATCGAAGCCTTGACCCAGCAGCTTTGCGAAGCCGCCTGGCAACTGTTTCAGGAGATCGAAAAGGCCGGCGGCATCTCTGCTGCGCTCGAGCAAAACCTGATCCAGCGCAGGGTCGCAGCAACGAGGGCCGCGCGTGAAGCCAATATCGCCCGACGCAAGGACGCGCTGACAGGCGCCGGTGAATTTCCAAATCTTGCCGAAGCCCGCCCGGCGGTTATGGACGCAAAGCCGGCCAAGCCTGCGCCGCAAGGCGAAGCCAAAATCAAATTCGCCGCGTTGTCGCCGATGCGGCTTGCGGTGCCATTCGAGCTTTTGCGCGACCGCTCGGATGAAATCCTCAAGGCCAAAGGGGCGCGGCCGAAGGTTTTCCTCGCAAATCTCGGCACCCCTGCCGACTTCACGGCACGGGCAACATTTGCCAGGAGTTTTTTCGAGACCGGCGGGATCGAGGCCGTCGCCTCGGAGGGTTTTGGCGATCCGGCGGCGCTTGCCACGGCGTTCAAGGCCTCAGGCGCAGCACTCGCCTGTCTTTGTTCGTCCGACAAGGTCTATGCCGAACAGGCGGGTAGCGCGGCGAGAGCCCTTCAAGCGGCCAAAGCAAGACATATCTATCTGGCGGGACGGGCAGGCGCGCGGGAACCCGCCTTACGCGCGGCTGGCGTTAACGATTTCGTATTCGCCGGCAGCGATGCGCTGGGCATCCTGCAGGAGGCCTATCGGCTCGCGGAGCAAAAATGACCACGGCTGCGAAACCCGTTCTGACCGGCGGCTGTCAATGCGGCGCCATTCGCTTTGCATTGTCCGCACCGCCCAGAAAGGTCAGCATCTGTCATTGCCGGATGTGCCAGAAGGCCTCCGGCGCGCCGTTTGCCTCGTTCGCCGAAATCGAAAAGACCGATTTCGCCTGGACCCGCGGCAAGCCGGCCACGTTCCGCTCCTCCTCGACTGCCGAGCGCGACTTTTGTAGCGATTGCGGCACGCCGCTGAGCTTCCGCCGCATCGACGGTCCGCGGATCGAGATCATGACCGGTACGTTCGACCGGCCCGACCGTGTGGCGCCGACCATCCAATACGGCTCGGAATCCCGGCTCGGCTGGGTGGTTGGGATCGCCAACCTGCCGAGCCAGACCACGCTGCAGAACTATGGCGCAGAGAAGCTCAACAGCATCGTCAGCCACCAGCATCCGGATCATGATTGAGAGATTTCAGCAGCTTACGAAGACGTCCTGGCGTGATAGATTCAAGGTCGCGTTTGGGATGGTAATTCTCGTGGACGCAACTCTCGCATGAGCCGCATACCAAATTTTGCGAATATCGCGTTCGAAAGAACCGTTGGCGGAACGCCAACCGGCCACGCGGAGCCATGGCTCACGCCCGAGGGCATTCCGGTGAAGCCCAGCTATGGCGAAGCTGACCTCGCGGGCATCGACTTCCTCGAAACCTGGCCCGGCATTGCGCCTTACCTGCGCGGCCCCTACCCCACGATGTATGTCAACCAGCCCTGGACCATCCGGCAATACGCTGGGTTTTCCACGGCCGAGGATTCCAACGCCTTCTATCGCCGCAACCTTGCCGCCGGGCAAAAGGGCCTTTCGGTCGCCTTCGATCTCGCCACCCACCGCGGCTACGATTCCGATCACCCACGCGTCGCCGGCGATGTCGGCATGGCGGGTGTGGCGATCGATTCGATCTACGACATGCGTACGCTGTTTGCCGGCATTCCGCTCGACCGCATGAGCGTCTCGATGACGATGAACGGCGCCGTGCTGCCGATCCTCGCGCTGTTCGTGGCGGCGGCCGAGGAACAGGGCGTCCCACCGGAGAAACTTTCCGGCACCATTCAGAACGACATTCTGAAAGAGTTCATGGTGCGCAACACCTATATCTATCCGCCCGCGCCTTCGATGCGGATCATTTCCGACATCTTTGCCTACACCTCGCACAAGATGCCGAAATTCAATTCCATTTCCATATCCGGCTATCACATGCAGGAGGCCGGCGCGACGCAAGACCTCGAACTCGCCTATACGCTCGCCGACGGCGTCGAATATCTGCGCGCCGGGCTCAAGGCGGGGCTGGACATCGACCGCTTCGCGCCGCGGCTGTCGTTCTTCTGGGCGATCGGCATGAACTTCTTCATGGAAGTCGCCAAGATGCGCGCCGCGCGGCTGTTGTGGGCGAAGCTCTTGAAGCCCTTCAACCCGAAGGACCCGCGCTCGCTGTCGCTGCGCACACACTGCCAGACCTCCGGCTGGTCGCTGACGGCGCAGGATGTCTTCAACAACGTGATGCGCACCACGATCGAAGCGATGGCGGCAACCCAGGGGCATACCCAGTCCCTGCACACCAACGCGCTCGACGAGGCGCTTGCGCTTCCGACCGATTTCTCGGCGCGGATTGCGCGCAATACGCAGCTCTTTCTGCAGCATGAGAGCGGTACCACGCGCATCATCGATCCCTGGGGCGGATCGTATTACGTAGAACGGCTCACCCGCGATCTCGCTACGAAAGCCTGGAGCCACATCCAGGAGGTCGAGGCGCTCGGCGGCATGGCGAAGGCGATCGAGGCCGGTCTTCCAAAGCTGAGAATCGAGGAAGCGTCTGCCAAGACGCAGGCGCGGATCGATGCCGGCCAGCAAGCGGTGATCGGGGTCAACAAATACAGGCCGGCCAACGAAACATCGATCGAAATCCTCAAGGTCGACAATTCCAATGTCCGGCGGTTGCAGATCGACAAGCTGACGCGGCTGAAACAGGAGCGCAGCCAGCAGGATGTCGACGACGCCTTGACGGCGCTGACACGCAGCGCCGGCGAAGGCAATGGCAATCTTCTGGCGTTGGCGATCGATGCCGCGCGCGTCAAGGCCACCGTCGGCGAGATTTCCGATGCGATGGAGAAAGTGTTCGGACGTCATCGCGCCGAGATCAAATCCATCACCGGCGTCTACAAGCGGGAGGCGTCCACCATGTCCAACCGGGTTGAGAAGGTGCAAGCGCTGATCGATGCGTTCGAGGAAGCTGAAGGACGCCGGCCGCGCATTCTCGTCGCCAAGATCGGCCAGGATGGTCATGATCGCGGCCAGAAGGTGATCGCATCCGCATTCGCCGATCTCGGTTTCGACGTCGATATCGGGCCGCTGTTTGCGACCGCCGAGGAAGCCGCACGTCAGGCGGTGGAGAATGACGTACATATTCTCGGCGTGTCGTCGCTGGCGGCCGCGCACCTGACGGCGGTGCCCGAATTGAAGGCTGCGCTAAAAAGCCAAGGCCGCGAGGACATCATGATCATCGTCGGCGGCGTGGTACCGCCGCAGGATTACGACGCGCTCCACAAGGCAGGCGCCGAAGCGATCTTTCCCCCGGGCACGGTGATTGCGGACGCCGCCGAAGAACTGATCCGCAAGCTCAATGCGAGATTGGGGCATAGCGAGGCCGCGGAATAAGTCCGCACGATATTTCAAAGGGTTTCATTTGCGCCCCGCAGCACGTGTCACGTTCGCCAGGATATTTTACCGTGCGTGGTTCAACGGCGACGACACGCAATGATCAGCCGTAGCCAGCCAAATATTCGCGAACTGGCCAAGGAGCTGCGCGCAGGCCAGCGCGCGGCGCTCGCGCGCGCGATCACGCTGATCGAGAGCAGGCGCAGCGATCACCAGGCCTCCGCGCGCGAACTGGTCCAGGCGTTGCTGCCCGAAACCGGCAAGGCCATCCGGGTCGGAATCACCGGCTCTCCTGGGGTCGGAAAATCCACTACCGTCGACGCGCTTGGCACGTTCCTGATCGAGCGCGGCCACAAGGTGGCGGTGCTCGCGGTCGATCCCTCCTCGGCCCGCACCGGCGGCTCGATCCTCGCCGACAAGACGCGGATGGCGCAGCTGTCGGCGTCCGAGGCGGCCTATATTCGCCCTTCCCCTGCCTCCGGCACGCTCGGCGGGGTCGCCGCGAAAACGCGCGAGGCGATGTTGCTGTGCGAAGCGGCCGGGTTCGACGTGATGCTGGTGGAAACCGTCGGCATCGGACAATCCGAAACCGCGGTCAGCGACATGACCGACTTTTTCCTGGCGCTGATGCTGCCTGGCGCAGGCGACGAGCTACAGGGAATCAAGAAGGGCATCGTCGAACTCGCCGACATGATCGCGATCAACAAGGCCGATGGGGACAACATCAAGCGTGCCAATGTTGCGGCGGCCGAATATCGGAGCGCGCTGCATATACTCAAGCCCCGTTCGCAGCACTGGAATCCTCCGGTCCTCACCTATTCGGCCCTAACCGGCAAGGGCATCGATACGCTGTGGCAGAAAATTCTCGATCACCGCAAAGCGATGAGCGCATCGGGTGAGTTCGCTGCGCGGCGCAAGGAGCAACAAGTCAAGTGGATGTGGTCGATGCTGGAGCAGCGGATGATGGCGCGGCTGCGCTCGGATACGGCGATCCGCGCCAGGGTCAGGAAGATCGAATCCGAAGTCGCCGAAAGCCGCATCACGCCGGCGCTCGCGGCCGAGCAGATCGCAGACATGTTGAAATGAGCGACGGACCACGCATCCTCATTACCGGTTTCGGCCCGTTTCCCGGTGCGCCCTTCAATCCCACCGAACCCCTCGTCGCGCGGCTGTTGCAGCTGCGCCGACCTGCTTTGAGCGACGTGAAGATCTTCGGGCACGTCTTTCAGGTCACTTACGAGGATGTCGACCGACAACTGCCCCTGTTGCTCGCTTCACATCGCCCGCATGCGCTGTTGATGTTCGGTCTCGCCTCCCGGACATCCTATGTCCGAATCGAGACCCGCGCGCGCAATGCCGTCACCGCGCTTTGGCCCGACGCGGATCATAGTCGCGCACCCAAGGCATCGATATCGGCCCGTCCTGACGCCTTGATGTTCGGGCCGCACACCGCCAAACTCCTGCGCGCGGCGCTCCGTGCCGGCATCGACGCACGCGCCTCGCGCAATGCCGGCAGCTATCTCTGCAATTACCTGAGCTGGCGGGCGATCGAGGCGGCGCGCCGCGACAACGGTCCTCGTCTCGTTGCTTTCGTGCACGTCCCGCTGCTCGCCCGTGCCCGATGGTATCAAGACAGGGGTACGCCGCACCGGATCTCGCTGGAAGAACTGGTCGATGCCGGTGAAGCGATGCTGCTGGAAATGGTGAAGCTGGCAAGGCAGGCGGTCAGAAGTTCCGCATCCTCGTGATGCGCCCGTTAACCCTACTCGGACAATCAGCTTTTTCGCTCGGCGCGTTCACGGCTGCTCCGCTGCATTTTTGCGCTAGTTAGGAAGAGCGGGCGCGATAGAGCTTTCGCCTCATCGGGATCATGCGAGCATGAACGTCAGTCGCCGCTATCTCATCGGAGCATCGACGTCCGGCGCAATAGGCACGCTCGTGCCGACGGACGCCGTTCGCGCCACCCAGCCCGCCTCCATTTTCGGTCGCGACGCCACTCAATTCGGGGTTCGCCCCGGCAGCGCGGACGACCAGACCAGGGCGTTGCAGCGCGCCATCGACGAAGCCGCACGAGCGCAGGTCTCGCTCGTGCTGCCGCCGGGCATGTACGCCACCTCGATGCTTCGCGTCCACAGCGGAACGCAACTGGTCGGCGTACGCGGCGCGACCCGTCTCTTCTTCAAGGGCGGCGCGTCGATGTTCGCCGCCGAAGGCGCCAATAACGTCGGTTTCACCGGCATCGCGCTCGACGGTGGCGGCATTCCCCTGGCCCCACGGCGTGGCCTTGTGCATTGCGTTGGCGGTCGTGATATCCGCATCGCCGATTGCGAGATCACAGGCAGCGGCGGCAGCGGTATCTGGCTGGAAAATGTTTCGGGCGAGGTCAGCGGCAATATCGTCACTCAATCGGCAACTACCGCGATCGTCTCGTTCGACGCGCAGGGTCTGGCCGTGACGCGCAACTCGATCCAGGGCACCAACGACAACGGCATCGAAATCCTTCGCACGACCATCGGATACGACGGCACACTGGTCGCGGACAACCGCATTGAGGACATCAAGGCCGGCCCCGGCGGCTCCGGCCAGTATGGCAACGCCATCAACGCGTTTCGTGCCGGCAACGTCATCGTGCGGGGAAATCGTATCCGCAATTGCGATTATTCGGCCGTGCGGGGCAATTCGGCGTCCAACATCCAGATCATCGGCAACAGCGTCACAGATGTTCGCGAGGTCGCGCTTTATTCGGAATTCTCGTTCGAAGGCGCCGTGATCGCCAACAACACGGTCGATGGCGCGGCCCTCGGCGTTTCGGTCTGCAACTTCAATGAGGGCGGACGTCTCGCGGTCGTGCAGGGCAACATCATCCGCAACCTGTTGCCGAAGCGGCCGGCCGGCACCGCACCGGATGACGACGCCGGCATCGGCATTTATGTCGAGGCCGATACGACCGTGACCGCCAACGTGATCGAGAACGCGCCCTCATTCGGGATTGTCGCCGGCTGGGGCAAATATCTGCGCGACGTCCTGATTT
>Ga0306925_10004356_pt1 | contig 12758 bp, 12 predicted proteins | sample flu12Cox44000176_FD_203755 | JGI IMG/M metagenome (GOLD analysis project Ga0306925, IMG submission 203755) | Lab enrichment of tropical soil microbial communities from Luquillo Experimental Forest, Puerto Rico - flux8day.12C.oxic.44.000.176 (v2)... | ecosystem: Environmental > Terrestrial >...
GGGGGATCGCAAGGGCATGCTGGCACATATGCGTGACCTTGCGGCCGTCGAGCCGAGCGAGAACAACCTTGCTGCTCTCGCGGATGCCCAGATCGGCGCGGGTCAGAGCGGCGCTGCAGCGATAACTCTCGAATCGCTTCTGGCGATTCGCAGCCTTTCGGCCGAAAAGAGAGCAAGCTATCTTGAACGCTTAGTGAATATCGAGGTCTCGCGCGGCAATCCGAAACGAGCGCAGTCGCTCTTCGCGGAAGCCTATCACGTCTCTCCTTCCCACCCGCCGGAGTGGCTGGCGCAAGCGGCGGAAAGCGCGGTGCAGGCGAGGGACTGGGAGGAGGCGATACAGAGTTACCGGATGCTCGCCGAAAACGAGTGGATCCCGCGCAAGACCCGCGCCGCCTACGACGCCCGGCTGGGCTCCGCGCTCGCCAGCCTGGCGCGGGACCAAGAGGCACTGACGGCCTATGACGCGGCAATTCAACTTGGCGGAGCAACCCCGTCCCTCCACGAGGACCGGGGTATCGTCCTTATGCGTCTCGGCCGCGCCGCGGCGGCTGTAGCCGAGTTCCGCGCGGCCTACGACGCTCATCCCCGGGCGGATCTTGCCTTGTCCCTGGGGTATGCCCACCAGGCGGCGCACCAACCGGGGCTCGCCGTCGTTTTTCTGCGGCGGGCGCTGGCCGACTCACAGGCACTGTCGCCGGCGCAGCGACAGCAGGCCAGCGCGGCGTTGGGCTACGCCTACTCCGATACCGAACAGCACGAGCAGGCGGCAGGTTGCTTCGAGAAGGCGCTTGGCATATTACCAAGCTCAACCTCCACTCGAAGCTGTGGCGTCGGAAATGAAACTGCGGCGGTCCAGTGAACAGCGGCGAAGCGATCTCAAAGTCGCCGCGCATAAGGGTGCCGGAACCCCTTCGCGCCAGCACGCTGCGGTGCGGTTCGTCGGAAATGGCTGCCGCGCTCACCTTCGGTTTCTTTACAGGTTCGCCGCACCGGCGCTGGCCGGTGCGCTGCTTTTGTCGTGCGCAGCGGGAAGCCTGTCGGATGCCGCTGCGCAGACCGGGTCACCTGGAAGGACCGGGGAAACCAATGCGGCGCTCAGCAGCGTCGAAAGATTGAGGCTGACGCTCGCTCTTGCCCGGTCCTACCGTTTGACCGACCAACCTCAAAAAGCGCTCGACACGCTGACGCCGTTGAGCGCGGGACCGTGGCCATCTGCGGCGCTCGAAGCTCAATATCATGACGAGGTTGCGCGCGATCAGGATGCCTTGGGCCGGCCGGCTGAGGCGCGACGTGAGCTGGAAAGGGCTGTTGCGCTCGAGCCGACGGCCGAGCGGCAGTTCCGCCTTGGCCAGCTGGCGGAGCGTCTGGGCGATCGCGAAGAAGCGCAACGCCAACTCGAGGCAGCCGTAGCCGCCGAACCGGCGAATATGGAATACAAAGCCGCGCTTGCCTACACGTTGCGCAACAACGGCGATCTTGCCGGCGCGGCGCAGCTCATGTCGGGAGTACTGGCTGCCCAGCCGGATCGCTATGCGCTCCATCAAGATCTCGGATATACCTATCTTGGTCTGGGCGAAAACGAGAAGGCGATCGATCAATTCAAATGGTCACTCGACAATCAGCAGCTTTACCCCAGCGAAACTCAGGAGGAGCGCGACGCCACCGCCCGGACGGTCGAAGGGCTGCGCCGGACCATCAATGCTGTCGAGCCTCACTGGACGGCATACGGCTACACGAACCTTTGCCTTTCCGGCCACTATTGCGATCGCCAAATCCGCACTCTCCAAAGTCTCATAAGTGCGAACCAGGGCGGTCTCGAACTCGACTACCAGCCGCCTGATATCGGCTTTGTGGATGGCCGAATACTCCAAGGCTACGCGCGTACTTACTTCAGTTATGACCCCGGCACGATCAGCCCACAGGGCAAGAGTTTCCAAGGTGCGGTAGGGCTCCATTACAAGCCTTTGAGCGATTATAATTTAGTGTTGTCGGGCGAGCGGCTGATCAAGTTCGGCTCCAACGCGGTCAACAATTGGGAAGGCCGCGTATCGTTTTCGACCAGCACGGGTTACGAAATCGATCCGGTCGACTCCAGGTCGTTTTACAGTTTGCTGTATCTGGATTTTGCCGGCACGGCACAATCGCCCCACCAAATCCTCACCTATGCCGACGGGCGAGGGGGGGGTAAATTTCAATCTCGGGGACCGGGCAGTCATCTCGCCTTTTGTCTATGGCATCTTCAGAGGCAATTACGGGATTGGCGCAAATACTTCGGCCGAGACGGGCATTGGCGCCTCGCTACGGGGTTTTTTCTATGAAGACAAGTATCACGCCCCCCGAGACGCCGTAGAGCTTCTGCCGCGCCTGGGTTACACCGTCTACGATTCATTGGCGACACCGAGTGTCGTTTTCTCGATTACTGTCGTCGCGAGGTTTTGAATGAAATTCCGAAAGCCGATGTCTCGCATCCGCCGGGTATGCGCGCTACTCGTCTGCGCGGCCGCACTCCTGACGGCGAATCCACCGGCGAGCGCTGCAACGGGAGCCGCATGCCAGGGACTAAGGGGCACCTTTCTCCAGCTGACGCCGGCACAAATCGCCCGCCCGGCCGCGGAATGGCGGCAATTGTTCGATGAATTGCGGACGATCGGCGTGAACACACTCTTCCTGCAGTGGACGGTTCTCGATCGCAAGCCTCTCTTCCAAACCGCGCGACACGAGACTGCGGCTAACACGCCGCTAGCTTCGATTTTGGACCTCGCCGCGCAGTCGGGGATTCGTGTCTGGTTCGGGTTGGCCTTGGATTCGAGCTATTGGGAAGAGATCAAGCAACCTGCAGAGCTTCTCAGGCCTTATTTCCGCAGACGTGTTCAGGATCTGGCCGGGTTCCTCGACGATTTGAACGCCGTTACTGCAGGCGCGCCATTTGCCGGCTGGTACATCCCCGACGAGATCGATGACCGGACCTGGCTCGATCCCAGCAAACGCGCCGTTCTAAAGAATTATTTGGCGGAAACGGTTGCACTGCTCAAGGCGCGGCGGCCGGGATCAAAGGTAGCGATTTCCGGTTTCAGCAATTCGTTCGCCGATCCGGACCTGCTCGCTTCGTTTTGGGCCGATGTAATCCGGGCTTCTGGCATCGACCTGCTCCTGTTTCAGGATGGTGTCGGCGAGGGAAAGGTCGCGCTTGATGACATTGGGCTGTATTACGAAGCCCTCGACCGCGCGGTGCGCAGCGCCGGCGCTCAATTGGGAGCCGTCGTCGAGCTTTTCAGCCTAATGCCGGACGGCCGTCGTCTGCCGGCGATGGCGGGACGGATTCGGGAGCAGATCGGCGCTGCGACCCGCCGCACGAGTTTTCCTGTGGTGGCCTTCTCTATCCCGGACTACATGAGCCGTCTTGCGGGGCGCCAGGCAGGCGATCTGCTTGCCAATTTTCTCTCGTCGCAGAAGAGCTGCCGCGGCTGACATTGTTAAGGGCACTACATCATCCGCCCTACCTCCGCGGCTGAACGACCCCGCGGGTTTGACGGGCAGGCCGCCTTCCAGAAGCTCGGGTTTACCCTGCGGAACTCAGAGCGGTCATTACGAACGAGCGGAGCGCAGCCCAAAGGGACCAACCGAGTCCGAGGGATAGCGCCACGATCACAATAAACGCCACTTCCGCGCTCAGCCGCGGCCTAATCCCGTACGCGGATCGGTGGGGACCCGGCAATTTCCAATCCATCCGACAATAGTTGGCCTTCGCGATAATGCGCTCGGTTTTGGGTAGCTTTCAACCTCTAAAGGGTGAACGTCACAGCTTCGTATTGCAAACCGGAGAGCTCTCCCAAGGTTTACTGCTGGAGCAGCGTCGATGCGCGGATACGTTGCTGACATGATCTCGCCGATATAATCGGCGAGGAAGATCCTAGGCCGCTCAAACGAGACTCGGCCAGGGAAGCGCCGGGGATTCCACGCAAATGCCCAGCAAGGATAAAATCCGGCGACGCCTTCGGCCGTCAGGCTATTGGATGGCGGTGTTGAGAACGCTCGACAGCGTCGTCACCCAGGGCACCATCTCTTCGGCGAAATACCACCAGAAATAACCGCCGATATAGCTCGCCGGCAGTCCCGCAACGGTCTTCGCCATCGGGTAATATTGGGTGATCTCGCTGATCTCGTAGACGGACCCGTATTGCGGGTCGGCTGTGCCGAGTTCGCCGAAGCCAACTTTCGAATTCGGGAAAATCGCGGCGAGGTTGGTGTAGACCCAGGGCCAGTTCGGGTTCTCCCCGGGGCACTGGTCGGGGTACCAGCTGATCAGCACATAGTTAACGTTGAGGCGGATCTTCTCTGTCTCGACCGATCGCTGGCTGACCGGCAGGTTCAGTTGGAACTGTTGAGTGATCCAGCTGAACATGTCATTGCCGCCGTTATCGGTCGAAATGCAGTTGTTGGGGTCGGATGGCTCGCCCTCGTAAAAGAACGTCAATGCCGTGGCGCCCCCTTGACTGGCCACGACGTCGTACATCGCCTCGATCTTGGCCATCGTGTTGGAACCCAGCCAATCGCCATTGACTTCGTTGCCGATCTCCCAGATATCGACGAGACTCCCGAGCGCCGCCGTATAATTCTGTGTCCAAGTCTTGATGTTCGATGGCGTGTATTTGCTCATGTAATACGAGTCGGCGAGCTCACCCATGATATAGGCGGCGCTGCGGAACTGTTGGATCGGCTTGACGTAATAGGATGCATTGGTCCCGGCGTCGAACACGATCCGCGCCGTCGGCTGATGGACCATGTGGGCGAGCGAGTTCGCCTCTGAGCTCGATTTCGAGACGTCATCGAGCGTGACGCCATAGAGCGGAACTGGGACACTGCGTCCCGCGATCGACCCCCCTGAGGCGCTGCCGTACATTAGACCCACAATCAGGGCTGCGGCCGACAGTCGTGTAAGCATCTTTGTCTCCCTTTTGATTTTGCGGCGCAATAGATTCGCCGTTGAGACGCATTGGCCGACCGAGGAACCGACCATGCCAGCGATGAGATTGCGGCCGCTCTTCCTGGCGAAATGCGGCTTCGCAAAGTCACGATCCGTCTGGTGCGGCCATCACCTTTTCCGGACCGAACGCGATCTAACCGTGAAACTTGATCGCCAGTATGCATTTTTGAGCCGTCACCACAAGGTTAATTTGATACTTTTTGATAAATTCTCTTACAAAGAGAGATTTACCATCAAAACTCTTTCAAACAAGTCAGAACCGGCTTCGCCCGAGTGGATGCTGGGATCGCGTGTCCGATGCGAAGGACTGTTTCGCGAGGCCAGTGCGCCTGCCCGCAGACTAACGGGGTCGACACCAAGCGCGGCGTCCGCGGCCGGCTTCCCGGTACGGGCTCGCCACATGTAGGTGGAGTTCCAGAACACGATCGCGGCGATGACGAGGTTGAGGCCGGAGGCGCGAAACTACTGCGCCTCGGCACTGCGGTCGGCAATCCGGCCTTGTTTGCCGGCCTTGTTTGAAGGTGCAGATGACCTGCGCGAGGAAATGACGCTGCATGCTGTTGTTGAGCCCGGCATCGCAGCGTCGGCGCAAATTCCGGGCTTTCGCGCCAGTCGAGCATGACCAGCGTGCGTTCGATCCGCCCCAGCTCCTGGAGTGCGAGGTCGAGCTGGTTCTGGCGGCGGTAGGCCGCGAGTTTTCTCGACATGACGGACGGCGCCACGATGCCGGCCTTTAGCGACGAGTGCCTTATCGATGCGGCCGGTGCGGTTGTTGCGGATCGGCTGGAACAGCGGCCCTTGCTCGTTGTCGCCGTGGCCAGCCGCCTCGAGGTAGTCGTGGATGCACCCCCTACCCTCCCACGGAGCCTTCTGCCGGAGTCGAGGGCTGGATCGGGAGCATCAAGCTGTATCGGCTGCGGCTGATCATTGTATGCTTTAGTGTGCCCACACGGAGGCTGACGGCTCGGCTCCATGCAAAGGAGACCACATCCATGACGATCGATGTAGCAACCGGCATTGTCCGCATTCTCAAGCAGGAGGGTGTGGGTTGGGTTTCGACCTTCCCTGTCTGCCGGGTGAACAACGCGCTCGGCCGGGAAGGGGTGCCGATGCTGATGATGCGCGACGACCGCTACGCCGTCGCGGTCGCCGACGCGTTCTCGCGCATCACCGCGGGCTCCCAGGGGGGCTCACGGATCGGGGTGTGCACCTTCCAAGGGGGTGTCAATGCCGCCGGCATGCAGTACGCCTACGCCGGGATGGCGCAGGCCTATGAGGACGGCTCGCCGGTTCTGTGCATCACCGATGGCGTGCCGGCCGGCAGCTCGGGCAACAGCCAGTACGATGTCGCATCGGCCATGAAGACCGTGTCGAAGTGGTTCGGCTATCTCGACAAGCCCGAGCGCACGCCTGAGCTCATGCGCCGCGCCTTCACGATGCTGCGCAGCGGCCGACCGGGCCCCGTGATCCTGGCTATTCCCAATGCCACGGCGACATACGACGAGACCGCCGACCCCTACCGTCCCGTCAAGGGCTGGAAATCGGCCCCCGACCCGGCCGATGTGCGCGCTGCAGTCGACCAGCTCCTGGAAGCCCGCAACCCGCTGATCTACGCCGGCGAGGGGGTCATCTACGCGGGTGCGGCGGAAGAACTGAAAGCGCTGGCGGAGCTCGTGAATGTGCCGGTGATCACGACGCTCAAGGCGAAAGGGGCGTTCCCGGAAAACCATCCGCTCTTTGTCGGCGTGCGCGGCGATCAGGTGGCACACTATCTGAACCAGAGCGACCTCATCCTCGCCGTCGGCTCGAGCCTGTCGCCGAACCGCTTCAGCCATGGAATTCCTGATGCGGCGAAGAAGACCATCATCCACTGCAACGTCGACGAGCTGCACATCAACAAGATGTACCCGACGGCGCATGCGGTGATCGGCGATGCGCGCCTGACCTTGCAGGCGCTCCGCCAGGAAGTGTCCGACCGCACCTCCGGCGCCGGACGGACGGCGGGTGACGTGGCGGCGGAAGTGAAGGGGGCACGCGATCAGGCGCTTGCCAGATACCGGCAGGTCATGAACTCCGACGAGACGCCGATCAACCCCTATCGGGTGTACGGCGATCTGATGCAGGTGCTGGATCTGCGCAATTCGTTCGTGACGCACGAGTCCGGCAACACGCGCGACCAGCTGAGCACCGTCTTCGACACGCTCATCCCGCGCGGCTTCCTGGGCTGGGGCAACGTCTCCACGCTCGGCTTTAGCCTGGCTGCTGCCATTGCCGCCAAGAAGGCGTTTCCGGGCAGGGCAACCGTGGCGGTGACCGGCGAGGCGGGCCTTGGCTACATGTTTGGCAATCTCGAGGTTCTGCTGCGCGAGAAACTCGGGATCACGGTCGTGCACATCAGCAATGGCGGCTTTGCGGGCTATGGACCCGGCTTCTGGGGGCCGGGACACGATCCCTTCACGCACCGGGTGCTCGGGCCCGACGAGGTGGACATGTCGAAGGTGATCGGCGCCCTCGGCTTCCATACCGAGCGGGTGAGCGAGCCGGCCGAAATCATCCCGGCCCTGCGGCGGGCGCTCGACGTCAATGCGTCGGGTCGCCCGGCCTATATCGAGTTCGTCTGCTGCCAGTACCCGGTCTACGGCCAGTGGGTTGGACGGGGCGAGGGGTGACACGCATTTGCGTCCCACACCGTCATTCCGAGGCGCCGCGGCGCGGCGAACCCGGGACCCATGAACACCGGCCTCTGGAAAAGAATTCCACATTTGGAACATGATTGCGTCGTCCCGGCGAAGGCCGGGACCCACCATTCTGCTGCTTGTGCGGCTGCTGCGTGGATACCGGCCTTCGCCGGTATGACGAAGCGAGATGGTGCGAAGAGTCAGATTTGATCCACTAACGGATGCGATTGAGAACGATGCCAAAGCTGATCCCCGTCCCCGATGCTTTGAGCAAGCCCTTCTGGGACGCCGTCAATCAAAGGCGGCTCCTCTTGCAGCACTGTGCTCAATGCGACCGGCTGCAATACCCGCCGCAGCAGGCCTGTCAATTCTGCAACTCGGCCGCCGGTCTGTCTTGGAAAGAGGTCGCCGGCAAAGGCCATATCGCGACCTATATCGTGATTGAGGACGGCCGCCTCAACCGGCGCATGCCCGATCAGCCCTATAACCTCGCAATGGTGACATTGGACGCCGACCCGCGGGTCAATTTCTATTCCAATCTGCCGGGCACCCCGCCCTACAAGGTGCTAGTGGGCGCCGCCGTCGAGGTGACGTTCGAGGAGGTCGCCCCCGGCCAGCTGATCCACGAGTGGCAGGTCGCCGCCTAGTGCCCAGCCTCAGTCAGATGAAATCCGACGCGGAGAGACCGCCATGACAAGAGAACGTGCGCCGGGATTTCACGTCAGACCGGGCCGGGCTGTCGATGCATCAGCATATGAGCAGTTTACCGGTCGGTGGTCCCGGCTTTTTGTGCCGCTGGTGCTCGAAGCCGCCGATATTCAGCCGGGCGATCAAGTGCTCGATATGTGCACCGGAACAGGAGAAGCTGCCATCGCTATCGCGCCAGCCATCGGTCCGTCGGGATGCTTGATCGGCGTCGATATAGCCCCGCCTATGCTCGAAAGCGCTCGCGGTCGATTAAATGAGCCGACCTTTCTGCCGGTAGCCGCGGACGGGCAAGCACTACCATTTCAGGATCGCTGCTTTGATGCTGTGGTCTGCCAGCTTGGTTTGCAGTTCTTTCCAAATCCCGGCCTCGGTTTGAAAGAGTTCCGACGCGTGCTCCGCGATGGGGGCCGCGCCGGGATATGCGTCATCTCCAGCCCAGACCGCGCCCCGATGTGGGGCATCCTTGCCGATCTGCTTGGCCGCCTTCTGCCTGAGCAGCAGCAAACTGTTCATCTTTCCTTCTCGCTTCGCGACCCGGCGCGGCTGGAGACTTTGCTCATGGATGCCGGATTTCAGGAGGTTCGAATCGAACGACAAACGCGCGAGGATAGTTATGATAGCTTCGACGAATACTGGGATTCGATCGAGGCGGGCATTGGGTCCATCCCGCAGACATATCTAATGCTGCCCGATGCGGCGCGGCTTGCAGTCCGGCAGGAAGTGAGCGCGAGACTGGTCGAATTCGAAGCTGATGGTCGGTTGCGCATGGGTCTTGAGATGCTGATCGGCAGCGGCGTCGCCTGACCCACCGCTTGTCCGGCAAGTGCGCGCACCAATCAGCACCGAACAGTGCGAACGGTTTGAGTTGAGAGCCGCCCCTCCACCACGGATACCAAGCGTATGATTTTGCACCACTAGTTCTTCCCTGCCGTACCTTCACCCCCAGAGCATTGAGGAAACGGGAAGCCATGACCGCGCCGGAACGGTATCAGTGGCGGCGAGACAAGGACGGGCTCGGCGTATGGGAGCACCGCGGCAAGGTCGCGGTGGCTGGTGTCGGACATTCGCCGGTCGACCGCCGCTGGGACGAAGTCTCGATGGATAAGACGCTCGGCGCCTACTCCATCCTGGCCTGCCAAAAGGCGATGGACGAAGCCGGCGTGACGCCGGACCAGATCGAGGGCGTCATCTGCTGCGACAGTCATATTGCCGGCGGCAGCGGCGGCTCCGCGTCGCAGTGGGCGCCGCGGCCCTACTTCGCCCCGCCCTACGATTCGGAATGGGGGCTCACTCTGGTCAACGCGCAGTGGCTGATCGACCAGCTGCGCCTGCCCAACGTCAAATTTGCGCCGACAGGCGTCCCAACCATCAGCGAAATGGTGGGCATGGCGGCACAGGCCGTGGGTGACGGCCTTTGCCACACTTGTCTCGTCATCTACCCGACAGGTAATCTCGAAGGCCGCTATCGTCGTGGTGGCGAGAACGCCGACGATTACGCCCGCGGCGCACGCCAATGGACGGCGCCCTGGGGCAATCACGGCGGCAACGATTTCATCAACATCTTCCCGCACAATCAGTACTGCCTGAAATACGGCGGAAAGCACGACGACCTCGCCCCGTTTGTAGTCAACCAGCACCGCAACGGGCTGCTCACGCCGTGGGGGTACAATGCCACCCACAACGTACCGCAGCTCACCATCGAGGATTACGTCAAGTCGCGCTACATCCTGAACCCATTGAGGCTCTGGGACTGCGACCGGCCGGTCAATGCTTCGGCCGCGTATCTCTTCACGACTGCCGAGCGCGCCCGCGACATGCGGCAGCCGCCGGTCTATGTGCTCAATCACTCGCAGCACAATTTCAGGAAGCGCAGTACACAGGAAGATCTGGACGAGATCGAGGACTGGACCGACCGCGCCGCCAGGCGGATGTACGAAGGCGCCGGGCTCGGGCCCAATGACGTCGATGTCTTCAATCCATACGACGGCTATGCACCGATGGCGCAGTTCTTTCTGGAGGGCTTCCAGTGGCACGGCGTCAAACGCGGCGACGCCTTCGCGTTTTACGCCGGCGATATCCGGGTCGAGGGACCGCACCCGTTCTGCTCGAGCGGCGGCAATCTCGGGACTGGACGCTGCCGTACCGCCATGTACACCGACAGCATAGAGCAGCTCCGCGGCACGGCTGGCGCGCGCCAAGTTAAGGTTCGGGCAGAGACTGCGCTGGCGGCATTCACCACGCCAAGCAGTGGCGGCTGGATCATGTTCGGCAAATCCCCGAACTGACCCTGTGACACTGGAGATCACCGGCTCACGGCGATCACTCTCAGCCACGCGCAGCGCTATTGGTTAAAATCTGAGGGCTTGGTACCTGCGCCGGAGGTCCGGTCGGGTGGTAAGCGGGCATTCTGGTGTGGTGCGAAAATGAAGGAAAAACAGACCACCCGGAATCGCTCTAAAAAACGAGGGTTTTTGAGAACCGCGACGGTTTAGTCCACGTTGCTGCCGGAGGTAGCATAAGGTCGCGGTTCCTTGCGGCGTTGGATACGGACCAGATAACATCGCCGACAGAGGCGGTTCGGGCAGCGTTCCTGCAGAATATAGGAGTCAACGGACATGAACACGAACATCAACACGGACCTAACATTGTCTCACTTATTGGCTATTGCGGCTGCATGTATCGCCGCGCTTGCAGTGCTTGGCTCGATGTTACTTGGATGGAATGTTTATTTAGACGCTATTGGTATACATAGAACTTTACGCGATGTGGGCGTGGCGCTGTGGGCGTTCTTGTTGCCCGCATGGTTTACTGTGGAAGAGGCGTGGTTTACTCCAAAAGACCCTGACCTCCTTAATGTTTTTCGAGAGAGGCAGAGCAATGCAAGATTGACTTGGACGGTGGCCGCTGGCGCAGTTTCCGTTATCATAGGCATGAGCGCACCCAGCACTCAGCCGGCGCCACCGGCATCTGGTTCGGCAGCACCGGCACACACTGGAGTGCAGTCAAATTAGAACACTACCCCCGCTCGGCGGCATCGAGCGCGGCCAAGTGCGAGCTGGACGTCGGCGAACTAGCCGAGCCAGCTACGCCGGCGTTCGGCGACAGGCGCGACGCCTTGGTACCCCGGCCGTCGTCGGTCTGCTTTTTGAACGCGTCGAACTGGTCGGCGGAATGCTTGCGCCCAACGACGTTGATATATTCAATCCGTACGACGGTCATGCACCGATGGCGCAGTTCTTTCTGGAGGGCTTCCAGTGGCACGGCGTAAAACGCGGAGATGCCTTCGCCTTCTACGCTGGTGATATCAGGGTCGAGGGACCGCACCCGTTCTCTTCGAGCGGCGGCAATTTGGGAACCGGGCGCTGCCGCACCGCGATGTACACCGACAGCATCGAGCAGCTCCGCGGCACCGCCGGCGCCCGGCAGGTCAAGGTTCGGGCAGAGACGGCGCTGGCGGCATTCACCACGCCAAGCAGTGGCGGCTGGATCATGTTCGGTAAACACCCGAGCTGACGGTTTGTGACGCTGGAGATCACCGGCTCGCGGCGATCATTCGCAGATCCTCAGGGCCCCCGGTCTTTCCTCACTCCGGCAGCGCCACGATCCAATCCACGCCAGAGGCGTCCCGCTCTACCATGAACCGGTGTTGGCCATGCTGGTCCAGGGTTCGGCAGGCGGCAGCGCTTCGCCGGCCTGCAGGATCTCGATCGAGATGTTGTCCGGCGTGCGGACAAAGGCCATGCGGCCGTCACGCGGCGGGCGGTTGATCGTCACGCCGTGGGCGATAAGGGCGTTGCAGGTGTCGTAGATGTTCTCGACTGCGTAGGCGAGATGGCCGAAATTGCGGCCGCCGGTGTAGGGCTCGGGATCCCAATTGTAGGTGAGTTCCACGGCGGCCGCCTCGTCGCCGGGGGCGGCGAGGAACACGTTGGTGTAGCGGCCTTTCTCGTCCGGACGGCGGCGGATCTCGCGCAGGCCGAGTACCTCGAAGAAGGCGATCGTGTCTTCCAGCGAACTTACGCGGATCATGGTGTGCAAATATTTAGTCATTGGGTCTTCCTCCGGTCAGCGTGTTCGAGAATTTCCTTTTGGGCCACCCCTCATGGGGTCGGCACCCCGATCGACTTCAACCGCGCATGCGCGCGGGCCGCGCGTGCTTTCATCCCGTCAAGATACGTGCTGACATCGTTCCCCGGCAGGTTCAGCACCTTGCACCCGAGGTTCCAATATTCCTCGATCTGCGCCTCGGTCTCTGCCGAACCTCGAGCGAGCTTGCCGTGGGCATTGCATGCCGCCGCGATCCGCCGCACCGCCGCTTTGAAGGTCGGGTGCTCGAGGTCGAGGTGAACCCCGAGCTGCTCGCTCAGGTCGGAATGCCCATACGC
>Ga0306925_10004360_pt1 | contig 12755 bp, 9 predicted proteins | sample flu12Cox44000176_FD_203755 | JGI IMG/M metagenome (GOLD analysis project Ga0306925, IMG submission 203755) | Lab enrichment of tropical soil microbial communities from Luquillo Experimental Forest, Puerto Rico - flux8day.12C.oxic.44.000.176 (v2)... | ecosystem: Environmental > Terrestrial > Soil...
TGAGCAATCTGACCGCTTCAGCCGCGCTCAGGGCCGTCAGGTCCGAAGTCGAACTCTGTTTGGGTTCCTTCACGGCTGAGCCTGTTCCCGCACGCATCCAGGCCGAGGCCGCTGCGGCGGCCGCGCCGCCCAGGAAGCGTCGGCGGGTAGTGGAATTGTCGAAAGCCACCTTAGGTCCCTCTCTTCGCATTCGTGTCTGTGAGACCGTCCCGCCAATCTGTGCTGCCAATGCGGTTTTTGCAACCCCGGCGATGAGGCTCTTCACGCTGTCGGCCCGCAAGAGTTTCGCGTCGACATGCTGTGCGCCGCAGTCGAACCTTCTATGATGGGGTGTGTTCGTGCGCAGGCATTCTTCCTTACACAGGCGGTCGCACCACCGCTCGGTCAGGCTCTGGATCGCCGCCTGGCTTGCCATGGAATGCGTGCTCGGGCGACTGGCTTTCGCTGCGCCAGACTCCCACGCAGTCGACTACGTCCACCTGGCAGACCTCATCGTCAACCGATCCTGGAAAATTGCGCCGGGCGAGCGCGTTGTGATGTTCTGGGACGCGAAGCGCGATCCCGGTATCGCAGCTCCACTGCGTGCGGCCATCCAGAAGGCCGGTGGTCAGGTGGAGGAAATTTCCGCGCCGCAGTCCGCGCCCGGAGCGGAGCTGACCCCTGCCGCGCGCGCCGCCCGCTTCGAGCAATGGAAAGCGACCTTCCAGCATTCACAGGCCGCCATCTGGCTTCCGTCCGATCTCAACGCGGTGAGCGATCAGCCCTTCGAGCATCTCGTCGAAGCGTCGTCGGTGCGCTCGATACATTTCCATTGGTTCCTGCCCCCGGATCCCGCGGACGTGCCGCTGGTTGAGGCCATGTACCAGCGGGCGATCGAAGTGAGCCCGGCCGAGCTCGGCAAGCGGCTCGCCGCGCTCGAGCAGGCGCTGCGGGGTCACACGGTGCACGTGAGCGCTCCCAATGGGACTAACCTCGAGTTTCGGGTACCGCGGGATGCGCATTTCCACAGGAACACCGGTGAAGCGACGAAGGAGAAAGTGCGGGACGCCAGCTCGGTGCGCGACCGGGAAGAGGAACTGCCGGCGAGCGTACTGCGGACGACGGACCTTGCGGATGCGGAGGGTACCTTCACCGGGTATTTGAGTTTTGATACGAGATCGACGCTCGCCAGCGCCACACTCAGCGGTGGACGCGTCACGGAGCTCAAGGCGCTCCGGGGTCCGGACGTGGAGGTAGCTGCATGGAAGAGCGCGAAGGGAGATAAGGACAAGCCGGGCGAATTCGTCATCGGCACCAACCCGGCGCTCACTCCGGTGCTGAAGTCCGGTTTCATGCCGTACTACGGCTACGGGGCGGGAGTGGTGCGGCTGGCGATCGGTGACAATTGGGAGTCGGGCGGGCGCAACCGCAGCTCGAACGGCGAGCTGCTCCTCTTCCTCCCGGGCGCTACTCTGTCGGTAGACGGGCGAGACCTCATCAGAAACGGCGAGATCGTCAACCGATAGCCGCGATGTCCACCGAGACCTTACCCCGCCGCCGCGAAGCCGGGGCACTTCCGTGGCAGTTGCCGCCGGCGGCACAGCTGGCGATCGCCTTCGAGTTGTGCGAGCGCTTCGGTTTCTATTCGCTGCTGGCGCTGCTCGCCCTGTTTCTCTCTGCCGGCCGCAGCGAGGGGGGATTTGCCTGGGACCGCACCTCGGCGCTCTCGCTGCTGGGGGTCTACAGCGGCCTCATGTACGCCTTGCCGGTGATCGGCGGATGGGTCGCCGATCGGTTGCTTGGCCATCGGCGCGCGCTCATCGTCGGTAGCTCGATAATGTGTGTGGGGTATGTGCTGCTGATGTCGCCGGCCCTGCTGCCGCGCTTGCTCGAAGCGCTGGGACACCAGGGCGCCACCACGCAACTCGCAGCCATCACGGCCCCGCTTGGAGCCTGGCACGTTCCCTCCGGACTCACCTCCAGGCAGGGGGAACTGTATCTCGCGGTCACCGCGGCGTTCTGGGCCGCGATCGTGGCGCTGATCCTTGGCAATGCGCTCTTCAAGTCAACGCTGGTCGTGGTCCTCGGTGACAGCTTCGAAGGGGACGACGGGCTGCGAGAGACCGCGTATGCGTACTACTACACCGCCATCAACATCGGGGGATTCATCGCCGGCATCGTCGCCGGCTCAGTCGCGGTGAACTTCGGGTGGGCGGCCGCCTTCGGCACCTCGGCGCTGGCGGTGGGCGCGGCTCTTCTCGCCTACGTCGGGTTGAGTCGTCCTCTGCAGCGCCCGCGCCCCGGTGTCCACAACGCATCGTCCGCTCAGGTCGCGGCGCCGCACGAGGCAGGCGCCGGCAAGAGGCTCTTCATCCTCGCCGTGTTCGCGGCACTGCTGCTGATCTATTCCATCGGGTCATTCCAACTCTACGGGGTGATGTCGCTCTTCCTCGAGCACAACGTCAACCGGCGGGTGGGTTCGTTCGAGATCCCCACCGAGTGGTTTACCTCGGTCGATTCCGCCGCGCTCATCCTGGCGGCGCCAGCGTTTGCTGCCCTCTGGACGTGGCGGGCACGGCGCGGGCGTGAGCCCGACATCTTGCACAAATATGCGCTCGCGCTGCTCCTCGGAGCTGTGGGCCAGCTGCTCTTCGCCGCCGTCGCGTGGCCGCGTCCGGGCGCGGGGGCGCCCGGTTGGATTCTGCCCGCGATCGGAATTTTTGTGCTGGCGACCGGCGAGGTGGCGGCGTGGACGGCCAGCTATGGCCTCGTTTACCGCCTCGCGCCGAGGCGCTGGGCCGCAGCGGTCATGGGGGCGTTCTACGCCTCGACGCTCGGGTTGGGTGCCTACCTTGCCGGTTGGATGGGGAGGTTCGCGCAGCCGTGGGGAGAGGGGCGCTACTTTCTGCTGCTCGGAGTGGTCACCGTGGGTGCCTCAATCGTCGCGTTGCTCATAGGGCCTTCTCTGCGGCGCCTCGCAGCCTCGAGCGGCGCGGCGCTTCGCGTAAGGACTGGACGATGACCATCATCCGCGTGTTCGCAGCCATGTTCCTCGCGTTCTGGGCCTGTGCCGCGGTCGCCGAAACCCCGCAGCTTTCCGTGACGCCGCCATCAGGTCCGGTGGATTCGCCGCTGCACGTGGTGATGCGGAACCTCCTGCCGGGCACTCGCGTCAGGCTGAGCGCTTCGCGCCAGGATGCCCGTGGCCGCAACTGGACCGCCATCGGCGAGTACCTGGCGGACACGACCGGGACGATAGACCTCGATGTGGCGCCTTCACTCGCCGGTACCTATACCGGGGTGAGTCCGCACAGCCTGTGGTGTTCGGTGCTGCCCGTCCCTCCGGAGCAGCTGAAAGAGTACCTGACGGAGCTGCAGAAGCATCCGGAGCTCGGCACGACTCCGTATCTCGATGTACGTGCGCTTTACACGGTTTCAGTCGCCGCCCGTATCGAGGGCAAGGTGGTCGCGACGGCGACAGCCACCCGCAGCTATGCGAATGGCATCGTGCCCGAGGAGGTGACGGCTCCCGGTGGCGTTCGCGGCCGGTTCTTCCCTGCGGCGGCGGGGGTTACTCCAGGTGTGCCGGTGGTTGTGCTCGCGGGGTCCGGCGGGGGACTGCCCGAGGCTCAGGCGGCGCTGCTCGCAAGCCACGGACACCCGGCGCTGGCTCAGGGTATTTTCGACTACAAGGATCTGCCCTCGACCCTCCGTGAGATTCCGCTCGAAAGCTTTCGCGCGGGTGCACAGTGGCTGAAGCAGCGGACGGGCGCTCAGCGGGTGGCCATCATGGGGACCTCGCGCGGGTCCGAGGGTGCGGGACTTGCCGCCAGCTACTTTCCGCAGGAGTTCTCGGCCGCGGTGGTCTACGTGCCCTCGCACCTGACCAACGGAGCCTTCGGTCCGGGGATTACCGATGTAGTCGCGGCCTGGACGTATGCCGGAAAAGCGCTCGCGGCGGATCACGGTGAAACGGATTCGAACAACGCCGGCGATGCGCAGCACTCGGAGGAGCCACCTGGCTTCATCGGAACGCCGTATTACCTGAAGACCTGGAGCGATCCGGCCGTATCGAAGGCGGTCGGGATTCCGTACGAGAGGATGCAGGGCCCCGTGTTGGCCATCGCCGGCGGAGCCGATGAGATGTGGCCCTCCTTCATCGGCGCCGAGCAGATCCGCCGGCGCCTCATCGAGCACGGCAAGGCCGACCAGGTCGAGGTTCACATTTATCCCGGCGCCGGACACATGGTGTCGCGCGTGGGCACCGGAGGTCCGCTGTCGAGCTTCGTCTTTCACCCGGTCGCCAAGGACTTCGAAGCGACGGGCGGGCTTCCCAATGCGAACTGCGAGGGGTCGTTCGATGCGTGGCAGAAGGTGTTGGTGTTCCTCGCGAAGGTCAGCGCGCACTGATCACACACTGAATACGATCGTGTGACCGATGAGCTCATCGTGGCAATACAGCGCTTCCCCGTCACGATGAAATGGTATCCGCCGCTGCGAGAGCCAGGTCTCGCATCGAGCGAGGTCGCGCACCTGTAGCTCGAGACTCACGAGCCGCGGTGGCGCCTCTGCCGGGGACAGCACCGAGTCGTAGGTGACCGTGGGTTCGACGCCCCCGCCCGCACCGAGCAAGGCCTCAAAGCCCCTGCGCGCCTCATCGGCGGTGCCTCCAACGGTGTGCACGCCGCGAATCCGGTACGCACCATTCGGATGATCGCGGGGCTCGCGCGGGAAGACGAGCTCAGGAGTCAGGTGCTGACAGAAGAAGAGATACGCATCGACGGGGTACGGAGGTTGCAACACGGAGATGCGAAAGCGGGCGATCTTCCACTCACCGTCGACCCTGACCGGGCGGGTGAACTCCTCTGGCTCACTGGCTTTAACGCCCAGAGTACGCGCCAGCTGCGCATCACGCGCGGCATCGACCGTGCGCAGCGCGCACCCTGCGAGGCCGCTGCCGCGCTCCCGTAGCGCGGCATTTTCCTGCGTGGGCGTGTCGACGCTGAGGAGCTCCCAGTAGCAGCTGCCGAACGAGGCCAGGTGGTTGGAGGTTCCACGGCCGGGATGCTCGCCGCGCTCGGTCAGATCGAAGCCCATGCGGACGAGCAATGCCCGCGCCGCCTCGCGGTCCCTGGTCAGCGTGATCAGGTGATCGATGTGAAACGCCATGGGGCGCGGTCAGATGAATCGCCTGTCTACCGGACGCTCAGGTGCGCTTCCACTGCCGCGGCGAGCAACCGTAGTAGCGCTTGAACGCACAGCTGAAATTCGCCGGGTACTCGTAGCCCACGCGATAGGCGATCTCCGCCACGCTGAACTCACGCTCCGCCAGCAGCTCCGCGGTAGCCTCCATGCGCCTTTGCAGGATGTAGGCGTAGATCGTCTGCTGAAAGGATTGCTTGAAGCCGGCTTTGAGCTTCGTCTGGTTCATGCCGACCATGCGGGCCAGCTGCGGGATCGTGGGCGGGGAGGCGTAGTGGTGCGCCAGGTAGTCGCGCGCCTCGTGAATGCGCTTCAGATCGCGCGGCGGGATGCTGGCCGCGTGTTCGTGCGGTTCGCGCCCGGAGAGCTCCGTCACCGTGTGACAGAGGAGCTGCACAGCGAGTGCCTCGAGATAAACCGTGCGGACCGCCGGCAGCACCGAAAAGCGCGAGGTGTCGATCCACTGCGCCGCGCGCAGGAGCTCCGGCGTGAGGCGAATCTTCAGAGCCCGGCCGGCCGCAGCATTGCCATCGGTCAGCGCCCGCAAAGGGTAGGGGGCCTCGCCCGGCGCATACCCGAACCGATGGGCGAGAAGCTCCGGTGCGCAATGCAGCACCACGAGTCTGGTCGCGGCGCGCCCGGCAATTGCGTAACCCCCACCACGTTCGCCGGCACAGACGTGCAGCTGCGCGTGCGGACCCTGCAGCATCACCGCGCCATCGGCCTGCAGCAGTCTTCCCGACAGCAGCACTCTCACCTTGAAGAAGCAGCCGCCTTCCACCGAGATCCAATGGTCGTGCCGGTAAGTCGCGTCGGTGATGGAGAGTGAGAGCTCATCGCTCAGCTGGAAGTAGTCCCAGTACCCCTCACCGTCCTCGGCCGAGAGGTACTCGCGCACGACCCGCTGCCCGCGCGGACGGGTGTCATCCGCCTGCCCGGGGCGGCGCACCCCGCACTCCGGCGCAGCGCGCGCCATCAGTGCATCCAGAACCGAGCGGTACGCGCTCCAGGAGAGTCCCGCGATGCGCCGGTCCGCGACCACGAGGTCAGCCACCTCCGCGGGTGGTGGCACGCTCCTCTCAGCCCGTGCAGAACTCAGCATCGTCGTCAGGGCTCGCGTGAGTCGTTGCGACGGACTCTATGGCAAGCCCGCTCTGAAGCCAAGCCTTATGCCGAAACGCTATTTGTGCCTTCCTTTTTCGTTAGATTATCGTCTGCGAGCAACTTTCCCTCGCGAAAGATTGGGCTACCCTCGCAGCCGCATGATCGAGCGCGTGGCATCACCATGAGAGCCGTTCTCACCGTCGGTCACGGGGGGCGAGAGCAGCTGCAACTCGCAGCCGATTTCCCCGCGCCCAAGGCGGCACCGGGCGAGGTGGTGCTGAAGGTCGCCGCAACGGCGGTCAACTATCACGACATCTTCACCCGCCGCGGTATGCCGGGCATCAGGATCCCGATGCCGGTGATCGTAGGCTCGGATATCGCTGGCGAGATCACCGAGCTCGGGCCGGGTGTGACCGGTTGGCGCGCCGGCGCCCGCGTGCTGGTCGATCCGGTATACCGCGATGGCGAACGCTTCGGCATGATCGGGGAGACCTCGCACGGGGGACGCGCCGAGTATGTGGCCGTTCCTGCCGCGCAGCTCGTTGCGGTCCCCGAGGCCGTGTCGCTCGAAGACGCCGCGAGTCTTCCGCTGGCCTACGGCACGGCCTACCGCATGCTCGTCACCCAGGGACGCCTCGCGCGTGGCGAGAAGGTCCTCATTCTGGGCGCGAGCGGCGGTGTGGGCGTCGCCTGCGTGCAGCTTGCGAAGCTCCTGGGTGCGGAAGTCATCGCCGGCACCGGCTCGGAGGCCAAGCAGAAGTCCCTCGCCGCGCTCGGCGCCGATCACACGGTGAATTACGCCGCCGAGCGCTTTGTCGATGCGGTGAAGCGGATCTACGGCAAGCCTCGAGTCGCGGGCGGTGGCGGCGTGGATGTGGCGGTCAATTTCACCGGTGGGGAAACCTGGCGCGACACGCAGCGCACCGTGACCCACGGCGGGCGCATCCTCACCTGCGGGGCGACCGCCGGGTTCGAGGTGATCACGGACGCGCGCTTCCTGTGGACCTTCGAGCACCACTACATCGGCTCGAACGGCTGGTCCGTGGCAGACCTCGAGGCGCTCCTGGGACTGATCCGCGACGGGCGGCTCAAGCCCGTGATCGATCGGGTACTGCCGTTCGAAGAGGCGGCAGAGGGCGAACGGCTGCTCGAGGACCGCGAGGTGGTAGGCAAGGTCCTCCTGAAGCCGTGAACATGAGCGCGGCTACAGGCGGCAATCTCGGCAAGCTACTGCGACCCGGCATCGCCCCGGAAAGCGGTGCGCTGATCGACCTGCTGCCGCCGCGGCGCGCCTGGTCGTACGGTGAGCTCGACGCCGCCGCGGACGCCTTCGCCGACGCGGTCACGCGCGCGGGCGTGGCACCCGAGACGCGCGTTGCAATTCTCGCCGAGAACTGTGCCGAGCACCTGATTGCCTACATGGGCACCATGCGCGCGGGCGCGGTGGCCGTGCCGGTCAACCATCGGCTGCCGGCGGACACGGTGCGCTTCATCGTCGAAGACTGCGCCGCAGGTCTCTGCATCGTCGACCGCACACGCGAGCCGCTCCTGCCGAAGAGTCTGAGGCGCATCCGGATACGGGATGAAGGCGTGGAGGGTTTCGACGCCTTTCTGAAGAGCGGCACCGCGCCCTTCACCGCGAGGTGCGCGCCGTCGGGCACCGCGGAGATTCTCTACACGTCCGGCTCGACAGGGCGGCCCAAAGGAGTGGTGCTCTCGCATGCCGGCCAGGTCTGGGCGCTCAGCGTGCACGTGGCAGCGGCGCCGGCTACCGCGGAGCGCTCGCTGATCGTCGCGCCGCTCTACCACATGAACGCGCTCTTCAACCTGTCGGTGTGCCTGCTGAATGGGGTCGAGGTGGTGCTGATGCCGCGGTTCGAGGCAGCCACTCATCTCAGGGCGGTTGCCGAGTACCACTGCACCCACCTGAGCGGCATTCCGACCATGTTCGCGCTGATGGCGCGCCAACAAGAGCTGCTCGCGACACTCGACCTCTCGTCCGTGAAGGCGGTGACTATCGGCTCGGCGCCGCTCACCGAGGCGCTGGTCGAGCGGGTGCAGGCGATGTTCCCACAGGCAGCGATCTCCAACGGCTACGGCACGACCGAGGCCGGACCCTCGATCTTCGAGGAGCACCCCGCGGGGCTCCCGCGGCCGCTGCTGTCGCTGGGCTATCCACTGCCGCAGGTCGAAGTACGTCTCCTCGGGGGAACCGGGGACGAGGGGGTCCTGCACGTCCGTTCACCGGCGATGTTCACCGAGTACCTGAATCTGCCGAAGATCACGGGCGAGAAGCTGCACGATGGCTGGTACGACACTGGCGATGTCATGCGCCGCGATGCCCAGGGCTTCTACTACTTCACCGGCCGGGCCGATGACATGTTCGTCTGCGGTGGGGAGAACGTCTTTCCCGGCGAGATCGAGAAGATGCTCGAGCGCCACCCGGCCGTGCTGCAGGCAGCGGTCGTTCCAGTGCCCGATGAGATCAAGGGCCAGATTCCGATTGCGTTCGTCGTGCTCAAGGACCGGAGCCTGCCGCTCGAGGAGCTGAAGCGTTTCGCGCTCGAGTCCGGGCCTGCGTTCAGCCACCCACGCGCCTTCGTGGTGGTGGACGAGCTGCCGGTGGCGAGCACTCACAAACCGGACAAGCGCCCACTCATGGCGCGAGCGCTCGAGGCTGCCCGCGCTCTCAAGCGCTGAGCTGGCTTCTAGCCCGCCTTCGTGCCGTAGCAGCCGCGGCCGATCGCAATCAGCCGATCCTGATCGTCGAGCACATCGATGTCGACGACGCCGACGCTGCGTCCGACGCGCCGGATGCGGGCGATCGCCCTGAGGTCCGTGGCGGAGGCGGGACGCAGGTAATCGATCCGAAGGTTGATGGTCGGCACGCCGTAGCCGAGAACCGCCCACAGGCCATAGTCGCCGGCGATATCGATGAGACTGGCGATCGCGCCCCCATGGTACTGCCGAGTTCCCGCGGAGCGCTCGACGGAGGGCGTATAGCGCATCAGCAGCTCGAGCTCGCCTGCATCGCGATCGAGACGCACGCAGGAAAGGTCGAAGAGCTGATGGAACGGTGGGCTGCGCAGATGCTCCTGCAGCTCACTCAGGGTGATCGTAGCGGCGGTCTCGCTCACTCAAGGGCATCCCGGCTCGAGGGATCAAAAATGTAGCCCGTTTGTTACCTCCACGCCACTGCCCTGATATCGACTCGACTCAACTTCTGAAAGCATACCTTTCCCGTCGATTTGCATGCTGTGCTTGCGGTAGAACGATTCATTATTAGCCGGACGGGCAAGGTGCCAGCAGAATACCTGCGCGCGACTGAGTCGCGCGAAAAAGACACAGCAACGGGGAGACAGTCGCATGGGGAAGATTCGGTCGAACCTGCCGAGCCTCGCTACCGCGGCGCTCCTGGCAGCCGGCTCCGTGACTACACCCGGGTATGCGCAGACCGCCACGAGCGAGGCCACTTCGAGCGCAGCGCTCCAGGAAGTCATCGTCACGGCCCAGAAACGCACCGAATCGGTTCAGGACGTGCCGGTGAGCATCACAGCGATCTCGTCACGGGACCTCGAGGCCATGGGGGCGCAGCAATTTTTCGACTATGGCAACGACATTCCCAATCTGTCGTTCGGCATCGGTGCCTCCGACGGTAACCTCGCAGGCCGCGGCATCGCGTTGCGGGGCATCCAGGGATCGAATACCACCGGCTTCTATATCGATGAGACGCCGGTGCTCGAGACGCTCGATCCCCATATCGTGGACATCGCGCGCATCGAGGTGCTGCGGGGCCCGCAGGGCACGCTCTACGGCGCGGAGTCGATGGGCGGCACGCTCCGGATCATCACCGAGCAGCCGGACGCCAGCCCCAAGGGAGTCACCGGCCAGGTACACGTCGGCGGTTCGTGGACCGACCATGGCGGCTTCAACAATATCGAGGAAGGAGTGGTCAACATACCGCTCATCACCGACACCCTGGCCGTGCGGGCGAGTGCCTTCCATCAGTTCGACGACGGCTGGTTCAACAAGGATATAGGCCCGTATTCGGCACCACCCACCTCCACACTCACGCAGGTGGGCAGTATGAGGTACTACGGCGCGCAGGTTGCGATCCGCTGGCAGCCATTGAGCGAGCTCTCGATCACGCCGCGCATCATGTTTCAGCACACGGAACAGGACGGCGTGCCGTACGCGTACAACTACGCGGAGAATCTCACGCAGCGCGAGGTGTACGACATCGCCACCGGCGGGACGGACAAGTGGTACCTGGCGAGCCTCGCCATCAACTACACGGCACCCTTCGGCAGCTTCGTGTCCTCGACCGCTTACTTCGATCGGAACACCTTCGAGACCGAGGACGACACCGACTACGTGACGTACGCTTTCAGTCCGCCCCCTCCGGGGGCGCCCATCACCGTCCCGGGCCCCATCACACGCAAGCTCGACCTGCGGCGCTTCGCGCAGGAGGTGCGTTTCGCATCGACGTTCCAGGGTCCGTTTCAGATTCTCGTGGGTGGCTTCTATTCGGACAGCACGCGGCCCCGCGACTATGAGTGGACCGGCCAGGGACTCGGAGCGCTCATCGGCGCCCCCAACGACAACATCCTCAGCTTCGTCGACTCACGCGAAGCCAAGGAAAAGGCGATCTTCGGCGACGCCTCACTCGAGATCCTCAAGAACCTGAAGGCAACGGTTGGCGTGCGCTGGTTCCAGGACGACGCGACGTTCAATCAATACACCAACGGAATTTTCTACGGTAGTGTCGGAAGCACCTACGTTGCGCCGCCGACCAGTGAGAGCGGCTTCACGCCAAAGTACCTGCTGGAATACAAGGCGACACCGGATGTTCTCCTGTATGCGAGTGCCGCCAAAGGCTTCCGTGAGGGCGGCAATAACATCGCCCTGCCTCCGGGCCCCGCCCCGATCGGGTGTGACACGGACCTCGCGAACCTCGGCCTGACGGCCGCCGACGTCGTCACCTTCAAATCGGACGACCTCTGGGACTACGAGGCAGGATTCAAGTCGAGCTTCGCCGACCACCGCTTTACGCTGAACGCCACGGGATTCTGGATCGAGTGGGACAAGATCCAGCAGCTGGTTTCCTTGCCCCTTTGCGGCTACGGTGTCACGGCCAACGCCGGACACGCGCGCAGCCAGGGTGTCGAGGCTGAATTCAACGGGCGCCTGACGCCGGAGCTCACGCTTGGGGCTGGCTTCGGCTACGAGGACGCACGCATCACCGAGAAAGGGGCCACTCCGCAACCGGTAGGCAGCCCCGTATACCAGGTTCCGAAGCTCAACTATGCCGCCAACCTCGAGTACGCACGGCCGGTGACGGCAGAGTGGTCGGGATTTGCCCGTGTCGACTATGCCTATGTTGGCCACAGCTACTCAGGCAACAATTACTCACCCAGCAGTCACCCGCCCACCCCGCTTGAGTATCGCCCGTCCTACAACCTCCTGGATCTGCGCGTGGGAGGCCGCCGCTCGCGCCTCGAGCTCACGGCGTTCTTCAAGAACATCACCAACAAGCATGCGAACCTCGGCGACGCCATCCTGATCGGCGCGGAGGTGCCCGGCCAGCCGCGATTCGTGAACAATCAGCCGCGCACGATCGGTCTCGAGGGACGATACCTGTTCAAGTAGGGTGTCACGCACTTTGCGGCTCGGGGCTCTGCAGGAGTGAATCCATGCGAGCGGTGAGGACGTCGTCTGATAGCAGCCGAGGCAGGCGCTGCCTCTTGCCGCCGTTCGCCCCTGGCGTTGCCATTCTGGTGGCGTTTCTTGCGATGGCTCCCGGTCGCGCCGCCTCACAACCGCAACGCGGCGATGGTGTCGTCCAGGCCTTCACCAACGCCGTGCTCATCGATGGCACCGGTGCCGCCACCGTCGAACATGCGACGATCGTGATTCGCGGGGATCGCATCGTGTCCGCAGGTCCCGGCGCGTCGGTGAGCATCCCAGGTGGCGCCCGGGTCACGGATCTGCGCGGCAAGGTGTTGATGCCGGGCTTGGCCGACATGCACGTGCACCTGATGGGCGGCTGGGACGGCGTGGCGACCGATATGCTGGGGTACCGCCGGTACCTGAATGCGCTGCTATATGCGGGTGTGACCACGGTGCTCGATACCGGCAACGTCGAACCCTTCATCGTGCAGCTGCGGGCGGAAGTGGCGGCGGGGAGGCTGCTGGGCCCCCGCATCTATTGCGTCGGACCGCTGATCGATGGGGCCGACCCGGCCTGGCCGCCGCTGTCGCGCGCGGTGCCCTCCGTCGCACAGGTGCCGGATGTCGTGAAAGCGCTCAGCCGCGACCACGTCGATCTGATCAAGGCCTACGTCGGGCTGTCGCATCCGGTGCTCGAGCGCCTGGTAGAGGAGGGGCACAAGGTGTCGCTGCGCGTGATCATCGATCAGTGGCAGCGCAACGGCTCCCCCGACCTCGTCGCCGATGGCATCTACGGCTTT
>Ga0306925_10004362_pt1 | contig 12754 bp, 12 predicted proteins | sample flu12Cox44000176_FD_203755 | JGI IMG/M metagenome (GOLD analysis project Ga0306925, IMG submission 203755) | Lab enrichment of tropical soil microbial communities from Luquillo Experimental Forest, Puerto Rico - flux8day.12C.oxic.44.000.176 (v2)... | ecosystem: Environmental > Terrestrial >...
ACTTGAATTTCGGTGGCCACAGATGCCGGCTGAACCGTGATATTGAGGGTCCGCTCCTGTCCAACTTGCAACGTGATGCCGCTGTACTCGGCCGGCGCCATCCCGGCTACTTCCGTGGTGATGGTGTAGGTTGACGGCCCCAACTGCGTGATCAGGTACACGCCCTCATCGTTTGCCGTCACCTTGCGGGCCTGACCGGTCTTTTCGTTCTTAACCGTGACTCCCGCGTGGGCCACCACCGAGTTCGTGGAGTCTGTGACCGTGCCCGTGATACGGCCGGAGTCGCTTTGTGCATAAACCAGAGAGATTGCCATCGCCCCCAGGAGGCTAAAACGCAAAATAGGAGTGGTCATAGTGCGCCCCAACGGTAACGCGCGCGGGTTACAATTCGATAACGATTCGATGAAATCTCCTTCCGTCAATTAACTGGTTTAGAATCAGAACATTATTCGCCATTTTTCGGGCGTTGCCACGGCGCCTTGATCCATCACCGATCGCCGCACGCCTCGACCGAACCGGTTGCCGTCCGAAGGCCGTGGTTCGGCCCCGGAAAGCTCGCGTGTAGAGATTTAACCCCTCCTTCACAGTCTCGTAACCGATTTGTTGCGAAGGGTTGGTAGAGTTGGCAGGCCACACAAAAAGGCGCTGCATGGCCAAGATCCTGTTGATCGAGGACGACACCGACCTTTTCTCGCTGCTGCAATATAACCTCGAAAGGGATGGGTTTGCGTTTGCTGGTACCCATTCTGGTTCAACAGCCCTCCAAATATGCCGGCAAGTGCGTCCCGACCTGGTTCTTCTCGATATCATGTTGCCGGACTCCGACGGACTGGACATCTGCAGAGGCATCCGGTCGGATTCGGACCTGGCAGCAGTTCCGATTATTTTCTTGACGGCGCGCGCGGCCGAGGCCGACCGGATCGAGGGTCTAGGAGCAGGCGCCAACGACTACGTTGTGAAACCGTTTTCGGTTCGGGAGCTGATTGCGCGCATCAGGCTGCAGCTTCGCGACCGGGCCGAGCCAATACGTGTGTTGCAATCAGGTGACATCGAATTGGATCGCGTAGGACGCCAGTTGCGCTTCAAAGGGGTTCCGCTTTCTCTTACGACCACTGAATTCCGGCTGCTGGAGTTCCTGATGACTCAGCAGGGTGTCGTTTTCAGCCGCGAACAACTGCTGGATGCCGTGTGGGGCCAGAATCACGCGCTTACGGATCGGGCTGTGGACGTGTACGTGATGCGCCTGCGTGAGAAGCTGGAGGGCGATCGGCAGAACCCGGTCCTCATCCATTCGGTCCGCGGCTTTGGTTATACGTTCGACCCGAGACGCAATGAGCTTCGCCCGCGATTTCCAGCCGGCAATTTGGGTTTTCGTCAGTCCTGAACGCCACCTACCGCCGTTCAGCTTGGTCCGAAATGACCGGGGCTGTACCGAGCAACACCAAGGCCGTTAGGTTGTCATCGTAGTTTGGCATTGACGGACTAGAGTGAGCCATTGGGTGGCATCGAGTGATTTTCATGTCCGCAATCCTGATCGTGGTCCTGGCAGGAGTCGTCTTTTATCACGGTGCTACTTACGGACGTCGCGGACGAAGATGGGGCCGACCTGAGCGTCACCCGCGGCGGAAAGTTCCGCGGTCAATCTTTAGGCTTTAGGGCGTTCGCCGGCAAAGGTCGTGCGGAAATTACCTTGTCGCATAGGCCTCGCTAACGAGCTACGGTTAGCGCGCGCTCACTTCCGCCTGTTCCATGCGCGCCACCTCACCCGCATGGCGTTTCAGGTCGGCCGGGAGAATCGTCACCAAGTCCTTTTCCATATCCTCACCGGTCGAAATTAGGTACTCGAGGTGCAATGCGGCGATGCGCGCGCACCAGGGATCGTCCATCTCGCGTCCGGTCTCGCGGCTCACGCGCACCAGCTCGGCGTGCGGCAGAGCGATGGTCTTTGCGGTTGGCGTGCCGTTTTCATCGACCAGGATGAACTTCACGTCCACGGTATCAGCGTGGCGAATCGAGGTCGCGGTCTGCAGCCACTTAAACAGGATCTGGAACTTGCGGCCAAAGGGATCGGGCCCGGCTTCGAACTGTCGAAAATTGAACATCCAAGGATATCCTAAACCATGCGAGTTCGCCGAATTGACGAGACTGGGGTTCGCCGCCTGGAGTCGCGCGAAATCGAGGGGCGCCCGGGGGTCGGAAACTGGGTCGCTGGCATGGATTAGGCCCTTGCCGGGTCGGCCTTTTCCGCATCCAGGCCGAGTTCGGAGAACGCGGCCTTCGCCTTCTTGGCGTCGAATTTGCCATCGCGCGCCAGCCGCGACAACGCTGTGGCGGCGATCGACTCGGCGTTGATCTCGAAGTGACGGCGGAGGTGTTGGCGGTTGTCGCTGCGCCCGAAACCATCGGTCCCGAGCGTCTCCATGCGGCCTTCAAGCCAAGGAGCAATCTGGTCCGCCACCACCTTCATATAGTCAGTGGCGGCGACGATCGGCCCTTGGGCTCCCGCGAGAGCCTTGACCACATACGGTTTCTGCGCGGGCTGGTCCGGATGCAGCCGGTTCCATCGCTCCGTTCGCAAGGCATCGCGGCGCAGTTCGTTGTAGCTGGTCACGCTCCAGACGTCGGCGGGCACGTTGTATTTGTCCGCCATCAGCTTCTGTGCGCGCAAGGCTTCATTCAAGATCGGACCACTGCCGAAGAGCTGCACTTTCGCCTTCGCCTGCTCAGAGGCCTGATACCGATAGATGCCCTTCAGGATACCCTCCGGATTCAAGTCTTTGGGCATCGGCGGCATGGCGTAGGTCTCGTTGTAAAGCGTCAGGTAGTAGAAACGGTCCTCCTGCTCTTTGTACATGCGCCGGATGCCGTCCTGCACAATGACGGCAATCTCGTAGGCATAGGCGGGATCGTATGCGGCGCAGGTGGGCACCGCGCTCGCCAGCACCAGGCTGTGGCCGTCCTGGTGCTGCAGCCCTTCGCCGGAGAGTGTCGTCCGTCCGGCCGTGCCGCCACACAAAAAGCCCTTGCCGCGCGCATCGGCGAATGCCCAGATCAAGTCTCCGACGCGCTGGAACCCGAACATGGAGTAATAGATGAAAAACGGAATCATCTCCACCCGGTAATTCACATAAGCCAGACCCGCGGCTGTGAACGAGGCCATTGATCCTGCCTCGGTAATCCCCTCTTCGAGAATCTGTCCGTCCCTGGATTCCTTGTAGTACAGGAACATCTCCGCATCGTGCGGTTGGTAAAGTTGCCCCTGGCTGGCATAGATGCCGAACTGGCGGAACAGCGATTCCATGCCGAAGGTTCGGGCTTCGTCGGGAATGATGGGCACCACGCGCCTGCCGATGTCCGGGTGCTTCATCAGGAGAGTCAAAACGCGGACCATCGCCATGGTGCTGGAGACCTCCCGCCCGTTGGTTCCCTCCAAAGGCTCCTTCAAATAATCGAGCGGCGGTGCTTCAAGCACGCCCGGCGGAACCACACGCTTAGGCAAGTATCCGCCCAAGAGCCGGCGTCGTTCGTGCAGGTAGGCCATTTCCGGGCTGTCGTTGGGCGGCCGGAAAAATGCGGCGTTGTGGGCGGCCTCCTCCGGGATCGGAATTTCGAACCGCGAGCGGAAGTTCGCGATTTCCTGCTCGTTCAGCTTCTTCTGCTGGTGCGAGATGTTGCGCCCCTCTCCCGCTTCGCCCAGCCCGTAGCCTTTGATGGTATGGGCCAGGATCACCGTGGGTTGGCCGGTCGATTCGATCGCCGCGCGGTAGGCGTTGTAGACCTTTTTCGGATCATGCCCGCCGCGGCGGAGGCGCATCAGATCGTCGTCGCTCAAGTGCGATACCAGGTCGAGCAGTTCCGGGTACTTTCCGAAAAAGTTCTTGCGGATATAAGCGCCGTCTTTGGTGATATAAGTTTGGTACTCGCCATCGACCGCCTCACCCATACGCTTCTCCAAAAGCCCAGTGGTGTCGCGCGCCAGCAGATCGTCCCAATCGCCGCCCCAGATCACTTTGATCACGTTCCAACCGGCGCCGCGAAACGCTGCTTCGAGTTCCTGGATGACCTTTCCGTTGCCGCGCACCGGCCCGTCCAGCCGTTGGAGATTGCAGTTGATCACGAAGATCAGGTTGTCCAACCTCTCGCGCGCGGCGAGCGTGATCGACCCCATCGATTCCGGCTCATCCATCTCGCCATCGCCCAGAAATGCCCAAATATGGCGGGGCGTGGCCGGGATCAGCCCCCGGTTCTCCATGTACCGCATGAACCGCGCCTGATAGATCGCATTGATCGGCGCGATTCCCATCGAAACGGTCGGGAATCTCCAGAAATCCGGCATCAGCCACGGATGCGGGTACGAGGACAGGCCCGGATGCTCTCTCAACTCGTGGCGAAAATTCTTCAGGTGCTGTTCGGTCAGGCGGCCTTCCAAAAAAGCCCGGGCATAGACACCGGGCGAGGCATGGCCCTGAAAATACACCAGATCGCCTGGCTGGTCGCCGTAGCTCGCATGGAAAAAATGGTTGAACCCCACTTCGAGCAGCGTGGCGAGCGAAGCGTAGGTCGAAATGTGACCGCCGATACCGGCATCGTACTTGTTTTGCCGCACCACCATGGCCATGGCATTCCAGCGGATCAGGCTCTTGATCCGCCGCTCGATGGCGCGGTCGCCCGGATAAGCCAGTTCTTGCTCGGCTCGTATGGTATTGATATACGGCGTGTTTAGCAGATTGGGCAGATTCGCGCCGCTGAGGCGCGCGCGGTCGCTGAGCTGTTCGAGCAGGAAAGCAGCGCGGTCCGGGCCGGCTTCGTCCAAAACCTGATCCAAGGCTTCGACCCACTCCGCGGTTTCCTGGGGATCCAGATCTACAAACCTCTCGTCGAGTCTCTGGTGCATGTGTCGTCCTATTATATCGTTGCGGGTACAATAAGGCTCATAGTGAGGCTTGGACACGTTATGGAAAGCCGCGGAGCCGTTCGCCAGCACAGGGCGGCAGCCGGCAAAGATTTGCCGGACGGCGGCCTCGAGTTCCCCCCCACCCCGGAAGCGAGGACGGTTCGCCGGATCGCGCGTCACGTCCCGACGGCGGGCGCGGGTATGCTGCTCAGCGGCGAAACCAATTTCGCTATGCCGGGCCTCAGCCCGCGCCTAATTCGTCAAGGGCGGACGATTCCCCAAAATCGCACCGCAGTCGAACGAGCCGCCGCAATCCGTGAGTCTGCGACCGAACGCTCGGCGGACCCGGCGGCCGCGCCCGCAGGGTTCGATTCCGGGCTCTTCACCCGCCTCCATGGCCAACAGGTCGGGCGCCTCGAAACGCTCGAGAAGCTGGAGGAGCACGAATTTGACGCATCGCGGGCAGCCCTTTTGTATCTAAGGCTGCAGGCTCTGGTACCGGTCGCCACATGGCGAAGGGAGAGCCCCGACAAACGGCGCGTTAAGGAAGCCGATTTGCCGTATTACAGTAGGTAATTTGGGAGGAATGAGCGATGGCCACCTGTCCGGTATGCGAGGGTACACTCGATCTCGATGAAGAAGACGTCGACGAGGGCGACACCATCAGTTGTGACGAATGTGGCGCGGACTTGCGAATCGTTGGCACGGCTCCTTTGGAGGTCGAGTCTGCGGATCACAATGAGGAGGAAGAGGAGGAGGAGGATTCTTATCTCGAAGAGGAGGAGGAGGACGAGGAGGACGAGGAGGACTGGAAGTAGGTCGAAACGGGCCATGCGGCAGCTCCGTCTAAATCTTCCAGAGGGTCTTATGATCCGCACCTTCCTGGCGTTGGTTTTGATCGCCTGCGTACCGTTGGCCGTCGCCCAGAAGAAAAACAAAGGCGACGATCAGGGCAACACGCGGGGCGTACAAGGCATGGTGACTTCTCCGGAAGACACCCCGGTCGACGGAGCCGTGGTGCAGTTAAAGAACACCAAGACGCTGCAGATCCGCTCGTTCATCACCAAGCAGGACGGCCTCTACTATTTTCATGGTCTGAGTACGGACATCGACTACGAGCTGAAGGCCGACTACCAGGGGGCATCCAGCCCGTCCAAGACGCTGAGTTCGTTCGATAGCCGGAAAGAGGCCGTCATGAATCTCAAGCTGAACAAGAAGTAGAATCGAATCACCCTTTTTCGGGCGGGATCACGATTTTGCTTTCAATCTTCTGATTTCTTCCAACCGTTGGGCGATGCGCCTTTCAAGGCCGCGGTCCGTCGGAAAGTAATATTGGCGCCCGGCCAGCGAGGGAGGCAGACACTCCATCGCGGCGATGGCATGGGCGAACTGGTGTGCATGCTGATAGCCTGCGCCATATCCCCAAGCTTTCATGTCCCGGGTGGGCGCGTTGCGCAACTGCATCGGCACCGGCTCGGCAATTGTCTTCTCCACATCCTCGTGAACCGCGTTCATGGCTTGATAGGAGGCATCCGACTTGGGTGCCACGCACAGATAGATCGCCGCCTGCGCCAGGGCCAAGTCGCCTTCCGGAATCCCCAGAAAATGCACGGCCTGCATAGCGGCCACCGCCTGTTCGAGGGCGCGCGGATCGGCCAAGCCGATGTCCTCGATAGCCATGCGGATCAGACGCCGCGCGATGTAGAGTCGGTCCTCGCCGGCCTCAAGCATACGCGTCAACCAATACAAGGACGCGTCCACATCGCTCGAACGCACGGATTTGTGCAGCGCTGAGATCAGGTTGTAGTGCTCCTCGCCGCCCTTGTCGTAGAGGAGCACTTTGCGCTGCATGGCGTCCTCGACCGCCTGTTCGCTCAGCACGCCGCCGGACGCCGCCGCCGCCGCCTCCACCGTATTGTAGGCCTGACGCCCGTCCCCGTTGGAATGAATCGCGACCTGTTCCAGCAGTTCGTCGGAGGCCTCCAGTCCGATCACCGGTAAGGCGCGCTTCAACAGCGTCACGATCTCCGGCACCGTCAGAGCGCGCAGTCGATAGACTCGCGAGCGCGAAAGCAAAGCCGAGATCACCTCAAACGAGGGGTTCTCGGTGGTGGCACCGATCAGGATGATATCGCCGCGCTCGACGTACGGCAAAAACGCGTCCTGTTGCGCCTTGTTGAAGCGGTGAATCTCGTCGACAAACAGGATCGTGCGGCGTCCGAGGTGGCGGAAGCGCTCGGCGTCAGCCATCACTGCTTTGATTTCCTTGATGCCGCTCAGCACGGCACTGAACGACAAGAATTCCGAGCGGGTGACGCGCGCGATCAGGCGCGCGAGCGTAGTCTTGCCGACGCCCGGCGGACCCCACAAAATGATCGAAGTCAGCTCGTCGCGCTCGATCTGCCGCCGCAGCGGCTTGCCCGGGCCGAGTATATGTTCCTGTCCGACGTAGTCCTCCAGCCGCTCCGGCCGCATGCGATCGGCCAGCGGGCGTTTGCTGTCGTCGGCGGGCGCGGTGGTGTCAAACAGGCTCACGATCGCTCGGCCCTCTGCCGTCGCGCTTCGTAAAGAAGAATTCCGGCCGCCACTGCGACGTTCAGCGATTCCACCCCCACGGTGGGGATTGCCACTTCGAGCGCCGCCGAGCGGAGCGCCGTTCCCACGCCGCGTGCCTCGTTGCCGACGATCAGGGCACACCGCGCGGTGAAGTCGATGTCCGCGAGCGACCGCACGCCGCCGCGCGCCGGCACCCCGGCGTACAGTTCCACTCGGTTCTGCTCTAAGGCCGCGCGGGTGAGTGTTGCGTCCACACCATACAGAAAGGGCACGCGGAACAGCGACCCGGCCGATGCGCGCAGGGTTTTGGGATTGTACGGGCTGGCGGAACCCTTGAGAAAAACCACGCCGGTCGAGCCGAAGGCTTCGGCGGCGCGCACGATGGTGCCGCAGTTGCCGGGGTCCTGCAACCCGTCTAGTACCACGACCAGCGGGCAGCCGCGGAACAAGTGTTCCAGCTTCCAGGCGGGCGGCTTCACCAAAGCCAGAACACCCTGACTGCTTTCAGTCCCACAGACGCGCTCGACGAGCGCGTCAGGCGCAATCACGATTTTGACTCCCCGCAGTCCCCGCACGTGCCGTTCCGCGGCGGAGCGGACCGATTCGGCGGCCAGGACAACCTTGACTTCGCAGTCGCTCCGCAAGGCCTCCTCCAGCAAGTGGAAGGTTTCGGCCACGCACCAGCCGGCGGCCGTCAGCCCTCCCCGCACGAAGGCCCGCTGCACTTGCTTGAGGAGCGGATTGGCGGCGCTTGTGATCGTTTCCGGCTTCACCGTCTTACAATTAAGTTTGGACGATTCAGAATACCGCAGATGAAACGCTGGTTTTGGAGCGCGGGCGCGATCGTCGTCGTGGCGCCCCTCATCTATATCGCATACGTCGCGCGGCGCATCGAACTGCAGTCCACTCGCGATGAGGCGCGGCCGGCCGACGTCATTCTGGTGCTGGGAGCGGCCGAGTATCGGGGGCGCCCCTCTCCGGTGTTGAAAGCGCGTCTCGATCATGCACTGGAACTCTATTTTCGCAGGCTGGCGCCGCGAATCATGACCACCGGCGGCGCAGGCGGCGATCCGGTATTCACGGAAGGGGCCGTGGGGCGATCCTATCTGGCCAGCCACGGCATCCCAGCCGAAGCAATCATTGTCGAGAATGAAGGCGAGACCACGGTGCATTCCATCGCGCTCGCCGGGGAGATCCTGCGCCGCATGGGCCTGCGCTCGGTGATCGTGGTGAGCGACGGCTATCACATTTACCGCGTCAAGAAGATGCTTCAGTTCCGTGGCGTGGCGGTCTTCGGCTCGCCGAGGAGGGACCTGTATCCCGACCCCCTGCGCGAGCGGTGGAATTACATCAAACAGGCGATCGGCTACATCTTGTGGCGGGCAGGAGTCCCCGTGTGACCGACAAAGTCACAAAGCCAAAGGTCAAAAAGTGGAAACTCAAAAGTGATTCGGAGCGCTTTGCCTGCAATTGGAGCCGGGTCCTATCAAACAGGGCGTCGAGCGCGCCGTGCTCGGCTTTTTCTTAAGGGGTTTTGTCAAGCTGCTGCTTGGCCCAAACCCGCTGCGGGTTCAAGGTCACCGATTTGGCAAACGCCTGCCGCGCGTCGGCGTCTTTATTCTGCTTGCGCAACGCAAGGCCGAGCCAGAGGAAGGCTTCGGCGTCTTTGGGATCGATCGTGATGGCTTGGCGGAAATCGGCAATCGCCAGGTCAACTCCGCCCCCGAGCGCTGCCGGTAAATAGTAGTTGCCGACCCCGCGCGCCAGGTACACCGCGGCCGATTTCGGGTCGAGCGCAATAGCTTTGTCAATGGCATCTTTGGCACGCTTGCCGTAGCTCAGGCCGGCGAGCAAGTTGGCCGGAACCACCTGCCCGCACAGCGTTCCGAGCACGCGGTAGAATTCCGCCGTGTTGGGCTTGAGCGCCACCGCCTGCTCGGCGGCCCTCACGCCCCGGACGGCAGCCTGCTCCGCCAGTTTCCGGTCGCGGAGCTCGAGAGCCACCTCCGCCAGGTAGGAAGAGACGAGAGCCGCGCGGTACTGCGCGTCAGCGTCTTTGGGCGCCTTTTCTGCGGCGGCTGCGGATTCCTCCGCCATCCTCTGAAGCTCCGTCCGGTCCTGCCGGTCGCGCGCCGACTCCAGCCCGGGTGGTGCAACCGCCAGAAAAACTGCCACCACAATCGGTCCCATAAACTCTCACAGCGCCGCGACTTTCCGTTGTACCAGCAAAAAGTACAGGCCGAGTAGAACCAGCAAGAGGCCGTTCACGGCCAGCACCACAGGCGCGGTAAACACTGGGACGAGCCACCCGGTCACCAGGTTTCCCATCGGCATGCCTCCGCGGAAGGCCGCATTGTAAATGCTGATGACGCGGCCGCGCATTTCGTTGGCTGTGATGAGCTGCACCAGCGAGAGCACATTGGTGAAGACCGCCATCAACGAAATGCCACTCAAGAAGAGCAGCACGCAACTCAAGACCACGGATTGGGAAAGGGCGAAACCGGAAATCCCCCCGCCCAGCACCACCAGCATGGTCAACGCCAGCCTCCCCTTATTCCGGATGTTTCCCAGGAACGCGACCCCCAGGGCTCCTGCCACAGCCCCGCTGCCCGAAGCGCAAAGAAAGAGAGTGAACGTCCCGGGCCCGCCCCGAAAGACTTCCCTGGCAAACCAGGGCAGGAACGTGGTCATAGGGATACCGAGCGCGGTCACGCAGAACCCCAGCACAATCAGCCCTTCCATGGCGCCCTGGTGGCGGATGAATTTGAACCCTTTCTTCATGCTGGCAAATATGGATTCGCCGGTTTTTTCCGGCAGGTAACGCGTATTTAAAATGGTGAGCGAAACGATCGGAGCCAGGAACGAAAGCCCGTTCAAACCGAAGCACCAGACGGCGCCGAGGTTGTCCAGCGCCAGGCCGCCGATCGCCGGTCCCAGCACGCGCGCCACGTTGAACTGAATGGAGTTCAAGGCGATTGCGTTCGGCATGTCTTCCTTGCTCACCAGGCTGGGGATGAGCGCTGCGTAAGCCGGCCCTCCGAACGATTGCGCCAGGCCAACCACGAAGGAGAGACACAGAATTTCCCAAATCCGCACGGCTCCTACGAGGATCAGAGCGGTCAGGATGAAGGCCGAGCTCATCTGCACGTATTGAGACATGAGCAGCACTTTCCTCCGCTCGACGCGGTCGGCCACGACGCCCCCGATCAAGGAGAAAAAAAAGATGGGAATTCCCGCGAGAAACGCATCCAGCCCCAAATAAAACGGCGACTTCGAGATGTCCAAAACCAGCCAGGCCTGCGCCAGATTCTGCATCCAGGTGCCGATGCTCGAAATGCAGGCGCCCGTAAACATTAGGCGGAAATCACGATAGTGAAAGGCTTTGAAGACCCGCCGGAGAATATTGGGTGTGATGATGGACGGTGATCCCATGAATCCAAAGCTGAGAGGTGCCAGTTGGATTGTAGCAATTTCTGCCGTTATTTCGGAGACCGCCGCAGGATGACATGGACGGCGCGGTCGCCGTCCTCGGTGGTAACGTAACGCACGGTCACCTGGGAACCGGCTCGCGGACGGCCGCCCTCGAAGCGCGTTTCGGTGGTGACGAGGAAGGTTTTCGTGGAGGAATTCTTGCCCAGAACCATGCGGTTTACCGTCAGGCTGGTGTCGTCAATCGAAGTCACCGTCCCGGTGAAAAACTGGTCTCGGGCTCTCGCCTGGGTGGACTGGGCCGGCTTTTGCGGGAAGGAGGGTGTAGTGGCGCTGCTTGCGAGAAACGCGAGCAGGATGCCCGAGGAGATAAACCGCATCATTTCAGAATAGTACTGGCCGATGAATGCCATCTAAAGACAGAATTAAAGTTCGTTCATGATCGGCTGTCCGACGATGTCCTGAGGCTCCGGGTGGGCGTCGCCAACGGGCAGTTCGATGCGGAAACGGGTGCCTTGGCCGGGCGTGCTGTCCACCGTGATGGTGCCGTCGTGCGCTTTCACAATCCAGGCGACGAAGCTCAGCCCCAATCCCAACCCCTGGTCCGGGGCCGGAGCCGAGCCCGAGCCGGGAACCCGATAGAAGCGGTCGAAGATGTGGGGCAGATGTTGTTTGGGGATCCCGCGGCCGGTGTCCTCGACCACCAATTCGGCGAACGGCTCCTCGGCTCGCAACGTGATCTGAACCGCACCTCGCTCGGGAGTAAACTTGAGCGCATTGGAGAGCAGGTTGGTGATCATGCGCTCGATTTGTACCCGATCCACATAGGCCTTGCAGCTTGGGGGCGTGGTGGCGGACAACCGGACGCCCGCCGCTTCGGCCGGAATCTGAAATTGGTCCACCACGTCTCTAACCACGCCACTCAGGTCGACACGGGCCTTCTGCAGCGCGAGTTGTCCGGACTCAGCTTGGGAGAGTAAGAGCAACGCGCGCACAATTTGCGACAGGCGGTCGATATCCTGAAGGGCGTTGACCATGGCGTCGCGATACTGCTCGGTAGTCTTGGCGGTGAACAAGGCCACCTCGAGCTGGCCGCGAATCGCCGTAATGGGCGTGCGCAGCTCGTGCGAGACATCAGTGGAGAACTGGCGCATCTGTCGGAACGAGGCTTCCAGCCGGTCGATCATGCGGTTGAAGGTCAATACCAGATAATCGAGTTCATCGTTGGCTTCGCGCGTCGGAATGCGGAGGCTCAGATTGGAACCGGAGATTCGCTGGGCGGCCTGCGCCACGGCCAGCACCGGCGTGAGGGCGCGGCCGGCCATGAACCAGCCCAGTAACGAACCCAGCAGTAAAGCACCCGCCACAGGCCCGACGGCAAACCACGTGTACTGGCGGAGAATGATCTCGTTATTCGCTAGAGGAACGCCGAGGGCCAGGTAGAAGGGAGCTTGATGTTTCTCATCGAAGACGATTCCAGCACGGATCAGATACGCAGCCCCGTTATGGTCGCGGCGTTCGGTCCAGAAGGTCTTCGCCGCGGCATCCTGCTGGGGGGGAGCTAAGGCCAGCCGCACGCGCTGCTGAATGAGTTCCGGCTTGTCGATCCCGATGTCCTTATAGGTGTTGGACCGCTCGAGCACGTTGCCGCTGGCGTCGGTCAGAAGATAAATGCGGCGAATGCGCTCGACAATCAGGCTTTCGTCGGGGTCTTCGGAATCGTAATACCAATGCCATTCCAGGCCCGTGCCCTTATAGATCTCGATTCGGAGGTATCCCTTGACGGCAGCCCATTCCTGGTCGAGCGCGTCGTGTACCTGATCATCCAGTACGGTTGCCAGGCGGGCGCGAAAAAGGGCCGCCACGCCGATTAGA
>Ga0306925_10004364_pt1 | contig 12753 bp, 11 predicted proteins | sample flu12Cox44000176_FD_203755 | JGI IMG/M metagenome (GOLD analysis project Ga0306925, IMG submission 203755) | Lab enrichment of tropical soil microbial communities from Luquillo Experimental Forest, Puerto Rico - flux8day.12C.oxic.44.000.176 (v2)... | ecosystem: Environmental > Terrestrial >...
CGCGTTTTCACGTGCCACGCAAGCTGCGCTTCCCGCTGTTCGTGAAGTCGACGGTCGAGGACGCCTCGCTCGGCATCGCCCAGGCCTCGGTGGTGGAGGATGCGGCGCGCCTGAAGGAGCGCATCGCCTTCGTGCACGAGCAGGTGAAGTCCGATGCCCTGGTGGAGGAATACATCGAGGGTCGCGAGCTGTACGTCGGCGTCATGGGCAACGAGCGCCTGACGCGCCTGCCGGTGTGGGAAATGGTGTTCGGCTCGATGCCCGATTCGCTGGCGGCGATCGCGACGCGCAAGGTGAAATGGGACAAGCGCTACCAGGCGAAGTACGGCATCACCACACATGCCGCCGTCGACCTGCCGCCACAGGTGCTCACCGCACTCGACCGGCTCTCGCGCCGTATCTATCGGGCGCTCGGCATGTCCGGTTATGCTCGCATGGACTTCAGGGTGACCCCACAGGGCCAGGTGTACGTGCTCGAGGCCAACGCCAACCCCAACCTCGAGACTGCCGAGGACTTTGCCGAATCTGCACGCGCGGCAGGTACGCCGTACGGCGAGCTGCTCGAGCGCCTCATGGACCTGGGACTGAAGTACCGCGCACAGTGGCGGGCCTCCTATGGGTGAGTTCGGGCTCACCCGGCACGGCAAGGGGAACTTCGCCAGGTGCTTCCTCGCCACGCTGCTGCTCCTCGGCGGCTGCACCGACCAGACCAAGGTCCACGAGGACGAGCTGACGCAGCTGCTCGCGGTGTTTCCCGGACACTACGACAACACTGCCCAGGTGGAAGCCGACACGCGCGCGCACCCAGGCCCGCCGCCCGACGCGATCGCACTCACCATCACGCACGTCTATACGCCGCGCCTCGGACACCACGTGTACTACGCCCAGGAGACCGCCGCCGACGACCCGCGCCGGGTGTTCAGCCAGAAGATGTACTCGTTCGCGATCGATGAGAAGCGCGGCATCGTCGAGACGCTCTACGCGCTCGCCGAGCCGGTGCGCTGGCGCGATGGCCAGCAGAACAAGGAAATGTTCACCGCCATGGTGATGGAGGATGTGCAGCCGGAAGCCTGTCAGCTGCTGTGGAAGAAGACGGACGCGGGCTTCGTCGCGACTCACGATCCCAAGGTCTGTCCTGACGCCGGGCACGGGGCGATCCTGCACCAGGCTGAATTCGAGGGTGGTGTGCTCACGATCGGCGACTACAAGTTCCGCCGGGTCCACTGAACGCGCCGCAAATTCCCTTTGCCCGGCAGGCGAAGCCGCCGCGCCGGACGAGGCCCTCGACGCTCGCCCCTCTACGGAGTGCCCGGCTGGCGAGGTTGTTCCTTCAGGTGCGCATCGAGCCCGTGCGCTAACGCCCGCTCGCAGTGCTCGGCTGGTGAGGTTGTTCCTTCAGGTGCGCATCGAGCCACTCCAGCACGGTGTGGTACCACAGCAGGCTGTCCGCGGGCTTCAACACCCAGTGGTTCTCCTGTGGGAACATCAGCAGTCTGCTTTCGATTCCGCGGCGTTGCGCAGCCGTGAACGCGGCGATCCCCTGGGAGTAGGGGATGCGGAAGTCCTGCTCGCCGTGGATCACGAGCATCGGCGTGCGCCACTTCGTGACGAAGTCGACCGGGTTGAATTGCTCGTAGCCCTGCGGGTTCTCGTAGTAGGGCCCGCCGAACTCCCACTCGGGGAACCAGATCTCCTCGGTCGCGTAGTACATCATGCGCTGGTCGAACACGCCGTCGTGATTGACGATGCAGCGGAAGCGGTCCGGCCAGTTGCCCTCGATCCAGTTCATCATGAACCCGCCGTAGGAGGCGCCGAGCGCACAGACGCGGTCGCCGTCGAGCCAGGGAAACTGCTCCAGCGCGGCGGCCAGCCCTTTCTGCAGGTCGACGAGCGGCTTGCCGCCCCAGTCATGGCTGATGGAATCGGTGAAGGCCTGTCCATAGCCCGGCGAACCATGGAAATCGATCATCACGACGGCGTAGCCGCCGCCGGCAAATACCTGTGCGTTCCAGCGATAGGTCCAGAGGTTCGACATGCTGACCTGCGGGCCGCCGTGCACTACGAAGGCGATCGGAAAGCGCCGGCCCGGCTCGAACCCCCACGGCTTCACCACGTAGCCGTACACCGTCTGATCGTTCCAGCCGCGGAAGCTGAATTGCTGGTACTCGCTCAATTGCCGCGCGGCAAGCAGATCGTGGTTCACATCGGTGAGACGTTCAGCCTCGCCGCCGCGCAGCGACACTGAAAAAAGATCAGCCGGGCTGCCCAGGGCAGCGCGCGCGAACACCACGCGTTCCGCGCTCGAGCTGAACCCCTCCACGAATCCGCTGGAAGTCAGCCGTGTGGTCGCGCCGCTGCGGGGATCGATGCGATACAGCACGCGCTGACCGAGCTCATCCACGACGCCAAGCAGCGCGCGGCCATCGGGGGTCGCACCCAGGTGCTGTACCGAACGGTCCCAGCCGCCGGTGAGGGCACGCGCGGCAGTGCCGTGCGCGGGGCGCAGCATGATGTGAAAACGGTCGGACTCGAACCCGGGTCGCTCCTGCGCCAGCCAGGCGAGATCGCCGTTGGCGAGAAAAACCGGCTGGTCGTCCGAGGCCGGGTTGTTGGCGGTGAGGTTGAGCGGCGCCGCGCTGCCATCCACCGGCACCTGGAACAGGTCGAAATTGGTGGACCAGGCCTCGGTGCGCGCAGCCATGCGGGCCGAGAACACCAGCGTGCGGCCATCGGGGCTGAAGGCGAAATCCTCGTCCGTACCGAAGGGTTTACCCGGAACGTCGGCGTCGAAGCCGCGCATCACATCGACGGCCGCGGTCGTCGGTATCGGCCCATCGGCGGGCACGGTGAAAAGATGCGAGCGCGTGTCATCGCTCCAGCGGTCCCAGTGACGCACGAACAGCCGGTCGTAGATGCGCGCGCCAGCCTTGTCCTTTGACCGCGCATCGAGCCGCTGCCGCGTGCAGCTGAGCGTCGGGCAGTCCGGAAACACCTCCATCGAGACCGCCAGCAACTTGCCGAGCGGCGACACCCGCAGCGATCCGACGTCGAGCGGAAAGTCGGTCACGCGCCGGGCCTCGGCTCCCGAGAGCATCAGGCGCCACACCTGCTGACTCCCCGAGCGCGTCGAGAGGAAGTACAGCGTGCGACTGTCGGGCGCCCAGCGCGGGCTCGAATCGCCACCGCCCGGGTCGGTGAGTTGCTGCGGGCGGGCGCCCGCGGCGAGCGCCAGCAGCCAGAGCGTGGTACGCGCCCCGTTGGCGGCCAGGTCGGTGTCGCGCTGCACGAAAGCGACATAGCGCCCGTCGGGCGATACCTGCGGGTCGCTGATGCGCCTGAGCACCACCAGGTCTTCGGGCCTGAAAGGCGCAGCGCCGGCGGCGGCGTGCGCCGGGCGCGCGCCCGACACGGTCAGGGCACACAGGCACACGGTCAGCGCCGACCATCCGCTGAAGTAGCGACGCATGCGTTTTCTTTCAGTCGCCTCAGCCGACTTCGTCGGCGGCGATCGTCCAGGGTTCATGCTTCGCGGCCTGCAACCACTCCTGCAGCGGCGCGTCTTCGAGCACGGTCGCCATGTACCAGCGCGCGGCCTGCGAGATACGCGCCGCGTAGGTGTTGAATCGCAGCACCACCGGGGCGTACATGGCATCGGCGACGCTGTACTCACCGAACAGCCACGGACCGCCGCCGCCGAAGCGGCCGCGGCAGTCGTTCCAGAGCACGTCGATGCGTTCGATGTCGGCCTCGAGCGCTGCGGTGACGGCCGTGCGACGGTTACGCGCGCGGGCGTTCATCGGCCACAGCGAGCGCAGCGTGGGGAAACCGGAGTGCACTTCGGCACACACGGCGCGGGCCACGGCGCGCGCCTCGCGATCCCGTGGCCAGCCGCTGCCGCTGAGCTCGGCAGCGTATTCGCAGATGGCGAGCGAGTCCCACACACACAGTGGCCCTTGTCGCAGCACCGGCACGCGCCCGCTCGGAGCGTAGCGATCGATTTGCTCGCGGGTATCGGGCGTGTCGAGCGGAATGAGAAGCTCCTGGAATTCCAGGTTCACGTGCTTCATGAGCAGCCACGGTCGCAGCGACCATGACGAGTAGTTCTTGTTGCCGATGATGAGAGTGAGCGCCGCCATGCAGTGGTAACCTTGCGCGGATGCTGAGCGACATACGCGCCATCGCCTTCGATCTCGATAATACACTCTGGGATGTCGAACCGGTGCTGGAGCGTGCCGAGCAGTGCCTCGCCGCCTGGCTGCAGGAGCACTGCCCGCGCCTCGCGCTGTCGCGCGAGCAGATGCGCGCCGCGCGCGAGCAGCTCGCACGGCGCGAGCCGCACAACGCGCACGATTTGAGCTACCTGCGCGTCGCCACGCTCACGGCGCACGCCCGCGAGCACGGCTACGACGAACGTGTCGCCCTCGATGCCTTCGAGGTGTTCCTGGCGGCCCGCAACGTGGTCGAGATATTCCCCGATGTCGCGCCGGCGCTCTCGCGACTGCGCCAGCGTTATGCGCTCGCCTCCCTCAGCAACGGCAACGCGGATCTCGCGCGCATCGGGCTCGATCACATATTCAACGTGTCGCTCAATGCCCGGCAGATCGGCGCCGCCAAGCCCCACCCGCGCTGCTTCGAGCGGCTGGCAGGGGAGCTCGCGCTCGATCCCGCCGCGATCGCCTACGTCGGCGACGACCCGCAGCTCGATGTGGCGGCGGCCCGCGCCGCCGGCCTGCGCACGGTGTGGATGAACCGGCGCGCGCTCCCCTGGCCGGCTGAGCTGCCGCCCGCGGACCTGACAGTGCGCGACTGCGCACAGCTCGCGGCGGTTTTGCGTGCCTGAGAGCCACCCCGGAGACCACCCGTCTGGCCGACGCGCGTCCCTGATCAGCTGTCAGCACTCGAGCAGAGAGGCTGCCAAACCCCGGCGGCGGCCGGCTCGCTCATTCAGCGCAGCCGGTCACGGAAATCCTCCGGCAGGACGGTGAACCTTCGAGTGTCGGCAACGTTCCATATAAGTTAAGGAGGAGGCCAGCGACGATGGGCGATGCAGCAAGGCACGTTCTGCCGGTGGCGAATCTGCGCGAGTTCTTCCGCGACACGCTGCACGGCGCGTTGGTGAGGCAACACCTGGCGGTCGAGGACCAGACCGAGCACTACGTCGTCAATCTCCTGACACTGTTCGCGCGCTCGGAGGCGCTTTATGAAAGCACGCCCGAGGGACTGCGCCTGAAGCCGCTGGCGGCGATGCTGTGCGAAGCGCTCGAGGCGGCGCCGGGCACCGCCGAGCGCCACCGCTACCTGCAGCGCCTCGGCGACGTATCGCTGTTCATCGCCGGCTTCTTCGCCCACGGCTTCGCCACCCGGCTCATCGACATCGACTACCACATCGCCATGGGCGGATGCGCTTACGGGGCTCTCGCGCAGTCGACCGCACGCGGCCGGGGCCGCGTGCTCGCCGCGGTGTTCGCGGAGTTGTCCGAGAAGTTCCAGCCCATGGTCGACGCGTTGAACGAGGTGAGCGAGAGCTCGGGCGCACAGTCCGACCGCGACGTCCTGCGCCTCTACGAGATCTGGCTGAAGACCGGCAGCGCCCGCAGTTATGCGCGGCTGAAGCGGCTCGGCGTCGATCCCACCACCGCCGCGGGCACGGCGTTCACCCACTGACCGCATGTTGCTGTCGCGGCTGCAGAGTCTGATCGGCGGCATTTACGACGTGAGCATCGCTCACGATGTCTGCGATTTCCTGGTCACCGACCGGGGGCGGCTGCCGGCGGCGGCGCGCGGCGGCACCGCTGAAGAAGAGCTGATCGTCGCCGAGCCGGCCGCTGGCGGCGATGAGGTGGCGCTGTCGCTGTACCTCGACCCGGCGCTGCTTTCGCGGCTGACGCGCGAGGACCCGCTGGTGCGCCTGCATGCGGGCAACGTCGCCGACTGGTGCACGGCACTCGAGGGCGTCAGCCATTTCCTCTACCTCGCCTGGAACGCAGGTCACGACAAGCCGGTGTCGCTGCTCGAGCTGGAGATGCAGGCGGAGGTCGACAAGTACGTCGCCAGCTACTGGCTGCTGCGGCAGCAGTTGCCGCAGCACTTCCCGGCTGAGCTGCGGCGGCTATTGTTCGAGCGCACGCGCGTCGACCCGCGTGCGGCCGCGGCGGGGCGCGGCGAGCTCTATCGCGAGGCGAGCCGCTATGCGGGTAAGTTCTGCGCGCGCCTCGAGCGGCTGCTCGCGCGCGACTGGGCTGCGGCCCACGGCGCCGATGGCGCGGTGCTGGCCGAGCTACGGCGTTTCTATCGGCTGACGCACGCGCGCAAGCGCGCGCTCATCGAAGGGATCGCCTGAAGCCTCATTCCCCGTCTGCGCCGTTGCCGCCTTCATTGCGCCTGCGCTGCTCGAGCGCGCGCATCTTCTTGATCCACTCGCCGAGCTTACGCAGATCGGTGCGCTTGGCCCCGCCTCCCTTGAGAGGCCGGTGGCGGGCATAGGGATCGTAGGATCTCTCCCCGGTGTCGAGAGTCAGCTGCCCTTCGCCCTGCAGCTCGAGAACCGGGCGCTCGTGATTGGCGGGCGCCGCTCGCCACTCGACCGAAGCGTTGCCCCTGTCATCGTGCACGACCGTGCCGATGCGGCGCCGCTCGGCCGGCGGCGTTGCCTGCTGCTCTGGCTGTCTTTTGCGAATGTCGCTCACAGATTATGTATGAACCCTGTTACCGGGCGTGTTTCCCCTCGTGGCAGGGTACCCGCGTGCACAGTCGCGAGTCCGCGAGATGGGTCACGAAACGCCGGCGCGGGCAGTGCCGTTCGTCCGCAGGGTCTCGCGAGCCCGCAACAGGCCGAGCGCGGTCTTGCAGTCGACGATGGTGCCATCGATGGCCCAGTCGCAGGCCTGCGCAAAAGGCACCCAGTGGATCTCGATGACCTCGGCATGCTCCTGCGCCGGCTGGGCCGTCGTCAGGCCGCTCGCGAGGAACAGGTGCAGCCGCTCGGTGAACACTCCGGGTGAGCTCATGCAGGTGCCGAGGCTTTGCCAGTGACTGGCACTCACACCGGCCTCCTCGGTGAGCTCGCGCTGTGCGGTGGCGAGCGGTGGTTCCCCCGGCTCGAGCTTGCCGGCGGGCAGCTCCCACAGCCAGCCGCAGGCCACGTAGCGGTACTGGCGCAGCAGGCACACCCGGGAACTCTGATCGAGTGCCACCGCCGCCGCGCCGCCCGGGTGATGCACCACCTCCAACAGCGCCCGGTGCCCGTTCGGCAGTACCACCTCGTCGGTGGTGATCCGGACGACACGCCCGCAAAAATGCAGGGTCTGTTTGTCGGGTTTCATGACGCGCATCCTAGCCCGTGTCGCCAGCGCTCGTGTACGAAAGGGTATAGTCAGCATCAGCAGGCCCATGGCCACGACTACGACGCACCTCGACCGGCTCAACGCCCCGCAGCGCAAGGCCGTGACTCATGGCGAGGCGCTGCCCGAGAAAGGGTATCGCGCCGGTCCCCTGCTGATCGTCGCCGGCGCCGGAACCGGCAAGACCGACACGCTGGCCCATCGCGTGGCGCATCTGGTCATCAACGGCGTCGACCCGGCGCGCATCCTCATGCTGACCTTCACGCGCCGTGCCGCGCTCGAGATGCGCCGCCGGGCGCACGAGATCACCCGCAGGGCGCTCGAGGACACCCTCGGTGGCGCGACGCAGATTGCCCAGCGCCTCAGCTGGGCGGGTACCTTCCATTCGATCGGCAACCGACTGCTGCGGCACTATGCCGCCCATGTGCGGCTCGATCCGCATTTCAGCGTCATCGATCGCGGCGACGCCGGGGATCTCATGGACAGCCTGCGCGAGGAGCTCGGGTTCGCGGAGAAGGCGCAGCGCTTCCCGCGCAAGGACACGTGCCTCGCGATCTACTCGAACCGGGTCAACACGCGCGCTCCGCTGCAGGAGGTGCTGGAGCAGCACTACCCGTGGTGCGCGCAGTGGCAGGAGCAGCTCACCCGGCTGTACCGCGCCTACGTCGAGCAGAAGCAGCACGCCAGTCTTCTCGACTATGACGATCTGCTGCTCTACTGGCACGGCATGATGGCCGAGCCACGCCTCGCTCAGCACATCAGCGCGCACTTCGACCACGTGCTGGTCGATGAATTCCAGGACACCAACCGCCTGCAGGCCGAGATCCTCTACGCCATGAAGCCCGACGGCGCCGGCCTCACGGTCGTGGGCGATGATGCGCAGGCGATCTACTCGTTCCGCGCCGCGGCGGTGGAGAACATCCTCGGTTTCCCGGAGCACTTCCAGCCGCCGGCCGAGGTTGTCACGCTGGCGCAGAACTACCGCTCGATCCAACAGGTGCTCGATGTCGCCAACGCAGTGATGGCCGAAGCGCCGCGCCAGCACCGCAAGTACCTGCTGTCGATTCGTGGCCAGGGTGCCCGGCCGCGCGTGGTGACGGTGGCCGACCTGCAGACCCAGGCGGAGTTCATCTGCACCGAGGTGCTGAAGAAGCGCGAGGCGAGCGTGCCGCTCAAGCGCCAGGCGGTGCTGTTCCGCAGCGCCAGCCACAGCGACCTCCTCGAGGTGGAGCTCGCCAGGCGCAAGGTGCCGTTCGTGAAGTACGGCGGCCTGAAATTCCTCGAAGCCGCACACGTGAAGGATCTGCTCGGCATACTGCGTTGGGCGGACAACCCGCGCAACACGCTGGCCGCCTTCCGCACGCTGCAGCTGCTGCCGGGTATCGGGCCGGTGCACGCGCGCGCGGCGATCGAGAAGCTGGAGGCGGGCGGACACTCCTTCGCCGCGCTGCAGTCATTCACCATGCCGCAGCAGACACCTGAGATCGACTGGCGGCGGCTGATCGAGCTCATGCAGTCGCTCGCCGATCCGCAGCGGGAATGGGCCGGCCAGGTGCACCTGGTGCGCGAGTGGTACCAGCGCTATTTCGAGCGGCTCTACGAGCACTACCACACCCGCGCCGGGGACCTCGAGCAGCTCGAGATGCTCTCGGGCCAGTATCCCTCGCGCGAGCGCTTCATCACCGAGCTCACCCTCGACCCGCCGCACGCTACCGGCGACCTCGCGGGTCGCCCGACGCTCGATGAGGATTACCTGGTGCTCTCGACCATCCACTCCGCCAAGGGCATGGAGTGGGACAGCGTCTACGTGCTCAACGTGGTCGATGGCAGCTTCCCGTCGGAATTCTCCACCGGCAGGCCCGAGCTGATCGAGGAGGAGCGGCGGTTACTCTACGTGGCGCTCACGCGCGCGCAGAACGAGCTCGCCGTGATGGTGCCGTTGAAGTTCCACCTCACCCATCAGCCGCGCCACGGCGATGCGCACGTCTACGGCGGCCGCAGCCGCTTCATGACCGAGCGGGTGCTGAAGACGCTCGAGCCGGTCACCTTCCACGGCTCGGCACCCGGCGCGACCGACACGCTGCAGGACAGCAACGCGGCCGTGACCCTGGACGTCGCGGCCCGACTGCGGGAGATGTGGTGAGCGACGGCCGCGTGCTGCCGCTCAGGCGCTTGCCGTGCGAGGCACGGTTAGCGCGATTTCCTGGGGTGGCCTAGCGCCCCGGCTTCACGAAGCGCAGCGTGAAACGATCGCTCTCGCCGATGGCGGCATACCGGTCGTGGTCCTTCGCGCCCAGCCGGTACGTCGGCGGCAGCGTCCACACGCCCTGCTCGTAGTCCTTGGTGTCTTTGGGATTGTCGTTCACACCAGACTTCGCCACCAGGCGAAAGCCCTGCTCCTCGATCAGCCTGATGGCGTAGTCCTCGTTGACGTAACCGCTCTTGGCTTTCGGGTCCTGCGGCACCGCAGCGTTACCGCGATGCTCCACAACCCCAAGCACGCCACCGGGCTTGAGCGCGCGATACATGCTGCGAAATGCCTGCGCTGCCTGATCGCGTGCCATCCAGTTGTGGATGTTGCGGAAGGTCAGCACCATGTCGACCGAGCCCGGCGGCACGGCATCGCCACCATCGGCGGCGAAGTTGACGACCGCCACGCGGTCGAACAGGTCCGGCCGGGCGGCGAGGCGCGCCAGGAACTCCTCCCGGCGGTGCGTGATGTACTTGCTCGAGGGATCCGCGGCAATGATGCCGGCGAAGTACTTGCCCTTATCGCGGACCAGCGGGGCGATCACCGCGGTGTACCAGCCCGGCTCCGGCCACACCTCGAGCACCCTCGTCTCCGGGCGGATGCCGAAGAACAGCAGGGTTTCCTTGGGATGACGGTAGCCATCGCGCGCCCGCTCCTCGGCAGGACGCTGGTCACCGGCGAGGATGGCGGTGAGCTCCTCGGCGGTACTCTCCCGCGAGCTGCTCGAGGCGCAGGCCGCCGCCAACAGTACTGCGACAGCCGCCGCCAGCGCACACCCGGTGACGACCAAGGCCGGCCCGCGGCGAGATTGCGCGTCTTGCCGGTCGACCGGGGTACCGTTCTGCCTGGACATTCGCTTGCGTCCTCGCGGGCCGGGGCGCCGCTCCGCGCGCACCCGCCCGATCAGGCAACATTACCTCATGCGTCTCATAAAAAAACCCCGCGCTGGCGCGGGGTTTTCTTTCCGTTGGACTTACCGGGTGCCGTCGTCAGCGGCGGAACGGACCGCCCCCCTGGCGCGGGCGCTGCGGACGCTCCTGCGCCTCGTTGACACGCAGCGGTCGCCCGGCCATCTGGAAGCCGTTCAGGGCCTGAATGGCGCTCTGCGCTTCCGACTGGGGCATGTCGACGAAGCCGAAGCCACGCGGCTTGCCGGTCTCGCGATCGTTGATGAGCTTCACCGATTCCACTTTGCCATGGCGCTCGAACAGGGTTTTCACGTCCTGTTCGGTGGCGGTGAAAGGGAGATTTCCCACGTAAATCGTCGTCATCCGTAAATCTCTCTTGGGAAAGCGGACAGCGGCGAGCCGCACGCGTCGGTCGCATGTACCGCGTGAACAGTCAAACAGGTCAAGGCTTCAAGGCACACGATCGGCAGTTCAGTCAATGCGCAGCGCTTGGGCCGGCGGCCTGCACCTGCGTTCGCGCGCGGATGGGAGTACGCGGGCGGGTGGAAATGAAGTCAACACACTCAAACAAAGCGGAGTCATCCACGACGGATACGAACGCGAGGCTGATGCTACTCCCGGCCTCTGCGCTACGCAAACCAGAGGTGTTATGCGACGTAATCCGTTGGTTTCCGGCGCGGCAGCGGTGCGCCGGCACGCGCGCTGCACCCGTGTGGTGCAGCAGTTGCACGGGGCAGGCGCCGCCCGCGCCTTCCTGGGGACCCGGCGCAGGGTCACCGGCTCGAGCGGGCCTGGCGCTGCAGTGGCGGCCGTCCCGGCGGCGCGGGCGGTGACCCCGGGCTTCAGGCCCCGGGCGGCTCCAGGTAGGAATAGCCATCCAGCTCGCTCTCGTAGAAGCGCTTGAGCGCCTGGCTCTGGGCGAGCGTCATGCGTCCGTCGCGTATGGCGCGCTCACAGTCGCGCGCGAGCGCCGGATACAACTCGGCGACGTCGTACTCCATGTACTCGAGCACCTTGTTGGCGGTGTCGCCCTTGACGATCTCCTCGATCCACCAGCCGCCCTCGTCGTGGAGGCGCACGTGGACCACGTGCGTGTCGCCGAAGAGGTTGTGCAGGTCGCCGAGCGTTTCCTGGTAAGCCCCCACCAGGAATGCCGCCAGGTAGTACTTCTCGTCCACTCTGAGCTCGTGCAGCTCGAGGGTGCGCTTCACATCGCGCAGCGACACGAAATGGTCGATCTTGCCGTCGGAGTCGCAGGTGATGTCGGCGAGCACCGCGGTGCGCGTCGGTCGCTCTTCCAGGCGGTGGATCGGCATGATGGGGAACAGCTGGTCGATCGCCCAGCTGTCGGGCAGCGACTGGAACACCGAGAAATTGCAGAAGTAGGTATCGGAGAGGATCGACTCGAGGTCCTCGAGCTCCTCGGGCAGCCGCTCGAGCTTGCGGCAGGCGTCGCGGATCCTCGCGCAGGTGGCCCAGTAGAGCCGCTCGGCGAGCCCGCGGAACTCGAGCGACAGCAGGCCGAGATTGAACATCTGCAGTACCTGCTCGCGCGCGGTGAGGGCGTCGTGATAGCACTCGACCAGGCGCCGCTCGCTCACCGCGCGGTAGGCCTCGAACAGGTCCTGCACCGGCTGCGGCAGCTCCTCCGCGCCGCCGTAATCCTCGGCTTCATCGCCGGTGACGCGGAACTTATCGAGCGCCGAGGAGCCGAGGGCATCGAAGATCAGCACGCTGTGGTAGGCCGCGACCGCGCGCCCCGACTCGCTCACGATTTTCGGGTGCGGTATGTCGCGCGCGTTGCAGACGCTCGCGATGCGATAGACGACATCACTCGCGTACTCGTTGAGCGTGTAGTTCATCGAGGAGGCGAAGTTGGTGCCGCTGCCGTCGTAGTCGACGCCGAGCCCGCCGCCGACATCGATGTACTGCAGCCCCGCACCCATGAGCTTGAGCTCCGCGTATACGTGCGCGAGCTCGTTGATGGCGTCCTTGACGCGGCGGATGTCCTGCAGCTGGCTGCCGGGGTGGCAGTGCACCAGTTGCAGGCAGTCGAGCATGTCGCGCCCCTTGAGCACGTTGAACAGCTCGAGGATCTCGGTGATGAACAGGCCGAACTTGGATTTCTCGCCCGCCGAGGCGCTCCAGCGTCCGGATCCCTCGCTGAAGAGCTTCACGCGCACGCCGATGCGCGGGCGCACCTGGTAGGTCTCGGCGTGCTTGAGGATCAGCCCGAGCTCCTCGAAGTTCTCCA
>Ga0306925_10004366_pt1 | contig 12751 bp, 12 predicted proteins | sample flu12Cox44000176_FD_203755 | JGI IMG/M metagenome (GOLD analysis project Ga0306925, IMG submission 203755) | Lab enrichment of tropical soil microbial communities from Luquillo Experimental Forest, Puerto Rico - flux8day.12C.oxic.44.000.176 (v2)... | ecosystem: Environmental > Terrestrial >...
TCGACCCGGCGACCGTGCGGCAGCTCATCGCCCAAGGGTCAGCCGGTCCCATCATGGTTTGCCGCTATGACGACGGTATCGGGCATCCGTTCTGGTTGAGCCGCGAAGTATTTGGTGAGCTACAACTCCTGCACGGAGACAAGGGAGTGTGGAAGCTCGTGGAATCGGGACGGCACCGGGTGCGCGAACTCGCGGTTGACGGTTCGGTTCCGCTCGACGTCGACACCTGGGACGACTACAGCCGGCTGAGGGAGTCTTGAGGGAGTCACAGTGAGCTTCATAAACGTCGAGGACGTGATCGGCCAGTTCGACGCGCGGGATTACCTGCTGGACAACGGGACCGCGTCGGCGATCTATTTGGCCTTCACGCTCGGCCGGCCGCTGCTGCTTGAGGGTGAGCCGGGAGTCGGCAAGACGACAGCGGCTAAAACCCTTGCGGCGGTGCTAGATACCACGCTGGTCCGGTTGCAGTGCTACGAGGGATTGACCGCGAACGAGGCGCTCTACGACTGGAACTACCAACGCCAGCTGCTGTCCATCCGGCTGGCCGAAGCGCGCGGTGCCAACATCTCAAACATCTCTGTAGCCGATCTCTACACCGAGGCCTACCTGGTGGATCGGCCCATCCTCCGGTGCGTACGGCATCGCGGCCCGACACCGCCGGTGTTACTGATCGACGAAATCGACCGGGCCGACGACGAATTCGAGGCGTTGCTGCTGGAGTTCCTCGGCGAATCCGCGGTCACGGTGCCCGAGCTGGGCACCTTTGTCGCCGAGCGGCCGCCGATCGCGGTGCTCACTTCCAACCGCAGCCGGGACCTGCACGATGCGCTGCGCCGCCGCTGTCTGTATCACTGGATCGACTACCCGGAGCCGGCCCGGGCCGCCGCGATCGTCCGCCGGACGGTGCGCGGGGCGACCGCGCCGTTGATCGAGCATGCCACCCAATTCGTTGGCAGCGCACGCGATCTGGATCTGGACAAGCCGCCCGGCGTGGCCGAGACAATTGACTGGGTCGCCGCCCTCGTGTCCCTTGGGGTCGCAGACCTCCAGGAGGATTCGATCCCGGCCGCGCTGACCAGTCTGGGGGCGCTGGCCAAGACTCCGGACGACCGCACGCTGATTCGCGACGCGTACACCGCTTTCACTGAGTGCAGCCTTACATGAGAGGACCCACGGCATGAAGATCGCCAACCAGTTCACCGTCAGCGCGCCGATCGAGCAGGCCTGGGACGTGCTGCGCGACCTGGAGCAGGTGGTTCCGCTGATGCCGGGGGCGCAACTGACCGGCCATGAGGGCGACGACTACCTCGGCAAGGTCAAGGTCAAGGTCGGGCCGGTCACCAGCGAGTTCAGCGGCAGGGTGCGGTTTGTCGAACAGGACCGCGGCCAGCACCGCGCGGTCATCGACGCCAAGGGCAAGGAATCGCGGGGCACCGGCAACGCGGCCGCCACCGTCACCGCCCAGTTGCGCGAGGACGGGGGGCGCACCAGCGTCACCGTCGACACCGACCTGAAGATCGTCGGCAAGCTGGCCCAGTTCGGCAGCGGAATGCTGCAGCAGGTGTCGGAGAAGTTACTGGGCCAGTTCGTGGAATCGCTGGAAGCCGAACTGGCCGCAAAGAACGCCGAGACCGCACCAAGTTCGGCGGGCGCCGAACCTCGCCAGGCCCCCGCGGCCGAGCCCGAGCCCATCGATCTGCTGGAGCTCGCGGGCGGCGACCAGCTCAAGAAGTACGGTGCGCTGGCGGGAGCGGTGCTAGCCCTGCTGGTGTTGATCTGGGTGCTACGCCGGAGACGTTAGCGAGCCCGTGAATACCCCAATGCTGTTGCGGGGCGTCGATTTGGCGGCGTTCGCGGCCGCCCTGGTGGCGCGCCTGCGCGGTGTCGGAGTCTTGGTGTCGGCCAATGGCCCGGCGAGCTTCGTCCAGGCACTCCGAGCTCTGGTGCCGGACACCACGTCGGCGCTGTATTGGGCGGCCAGGCTGACGTTGGTGAACCGCATGGAAGATCTCGGCGCCTTCGATGCCGTCTTCGCCTCAGTGTTCGGGTTTGGCAGCACTTCGCGCGACGGCACAAAAGGCCGCGAGCCGTTGCTGCCTGTTCCCGGCCCCAAGACACCGGCGCCCCCCGCGGCAGGCACGCTGCATCCCGCCGGCGGCCGGTCCACTGCCAACCAAACGGTGCCCTGGGCCACCCGTGCCACTACCAAGCGGGACCACACCCCGGACCCGAGCGTCTTCTGGCCGGACTTCCTGCCCAGCCGCATAGCAGCCCTTGCCGACGAACCGTTTGACCGGTTCGATCCCGAGGACCTTCGGCTGCTCGGCTCCTGGCTGGAGGCGACCGCAGCGCGCTGGCCGCGCCGCCGCAGCCTGCGATTCGAGCGCAGCGGGAGCGGCAAGCGCATCGACCTGCGGGCCACGATGAACGCATCGCGGGCCACCGGCTGGGAATCGGTGATCTTGGCACGCACGCGGCCCCGCCGCAGGCCCCGGAGGGTAGTGCTGGTCTGCGACGTGAGCCGCTCGATGCAGCCGTATGCCGCGATCTATCTACATTTGATGCGGGCCGCCGCGCTGCGCCAAGCGGGAATCCGTCCGGAGGTCTTCGCGTTTTCGACGTCGCTGACGCGGCTCACCTCCGTGCTGTCGCACCGCTCGGCCGAGGTGGCGTTAGAGCGGGCCAATGCGAAGGTGACCGACCGGTATGGCGGCACCTTCATCGGCCGCAGCATCGCGGCGTTGCTTGCCCCGCCGCAAGGCAACGCGCTGCGCGGCGCGGTCGTCATCATCGCCTCAGACGGCTGGGACAGCGATTCCCCCGACGTACTCGAGCATGCGCTAGAGCGAGTGCGTCGCCGCGCCGAGTTGGTGGTCTGGCTGAATCCCCGCGCTGCGCGCACCGATTTCGAACCGCTGGCGGGTTCCATGGCGGCGGCCCTGCCATATTGCGATTTGTTCCTGCCGGCGCACTCGCTCACCGGGCTGCATCAGTTACTGCTGGCGCTGGCCTCCAATCACCCAGGAGCTCAACAAGTCTCGTGACGCCCGGCGCAGCGGGAACGGCGACAAGGGCTGGGTGAGCGACGACGATGCAAACACTATCGAAGTTCGATCACCCACACCGAGCTGTCACCGCGGTTGGTGACGTAGACGGCGTGGCTGCCGGGATCTACTGCCACCCCCCATGGAGCCATGCCGCCGAACTCGACCCGGCGAATATCTCGCGCTTTCTCGGCCATGGTGGCGGTGACGGTGTGCTTCGGGCCGTCGATCACCGACACCGTCCAGCCGTGGCTGTCGGTCACGTAGATGGTGTGGGTTTTCTGGTCCACCGCCACCCCCATCGGCGACCCCCCGACGCGCACCGTGGCGGTGATTGTGCGGGTCGAGCCGTCGATCACCGACACCGTGGCGTCGTCTTTGTTGGCGACGTAGACGGTGTGGGTGCCCGGGTCCACCGCGACCCCGTCCGGATAGGCGCCAGCCCACGCGGTGGCGGTGAGGGTGCGTGTCGGGCCGTCGATCACCGACACGGTGTTGTCGTCGCTGTTGGCGACGTAGACGGTGTGGGTGCCCGGGTCTATCGCCACCGCGTCCGGCTTCTTGCCGACGGGCACGGTGGCGGTGACGGTGTGCGTCGAGCCGTCGATCACCGACACGGTGTTGTCGTCGCTGTTGGCGACATAGACGGCGTGGGTGCCCGGGTCCACAGTCACGGCCTGCGGCTTCCTGCCGACGGGCAGGGTGGCGGTGACGGTGCGCGTCGAGCTGTCGATCAACGAGACCGTGTTGTCGTCGCTGTTGGCGACGTAGACGGTGTGGGTGCCCGGGTCCGTCGCCACCCCCTCTGGCTTCTTGCCGACGGGCACGGTGGCGGTGACGGTGTGCGTCGAGCCGTCGATCACCGACACCGTGTTGTCGCCGCTGTTGGTGACGTAGGCCGCGCGGGTTCCCGCGTCCAGCGCCACCCCGAACGGGTTCTTGCTGACGGGCACGGTGACGGAAGCAGTGTGAGTCGCACTCCCACACCCAGCTAGGAATACAACCGATGCGGCGGCACCGATGATCGCGAGCACGCCGGGGACCACGGGTATCGGCACGAGCCGCCGGCGCTTTCGGGTTGGGCTCAGCTGGCGCTCATTCTCTGTTACGTGAGCCGCGCCGCGGTCCATACCGGGGCGGGCGCCCTCACGCTTGAAGACCATGTTCAGCACAGGCCGCAGTTCGGTGAGGGGTGGTGCCGGAGGCACGGTACCCACGGCGAACCCAGCCTGTTTCCCGGCTTCGAATAGTCGACAATCTGGCGCATCGACAGGGACCTCCATGAACGATTCTGCCCGAGCACCAGGATGGCATCCACCCGGCACGCCGGGCCTATTTCCCGCGCAGGACGCACCGTGTGCATTCCTTGCTTTGACTATGCGCTGAGGGCGGGATTTCGGCGGATTTCCCGCGCAGGACGCACAGGCGAGGCCGCGACTAGGCCAACCGCTCGGTCTCGTCGGCGATGGCCTGCAGCGCCGCCGCCAGCTCGCGGGCCTGCGCCGCCTGAAACTCTTCGTCGTAGGTGGCCGACAGGCTGATCCATCTCTCGCAGGTGCCATCGCCGAACTGGCGGCCGACGACGCGGATCGTAGCTTCCCCGACACACCTTGTGCTGCCGTCGAATTCGCGCCACGTTCGCCCGCCGTAGGTCTGCCAGCCGTAGGTCCGCACCGCGTCGGGCGGGACGGCGATCCCGCCGGACAACACGACGACGCCGGCGGTCACGTTGTCGGCCGCGATTTCCCGGGCCGTCGCCAGCAGGGTCGCCGGGTCGTCGCCGGATCGCTCCGAGAGTTCGAACCGCGCGGCCTGCTCGGGGGTGAGCTGGTCGACAACGTCCCGCCAGGTGCCCTCTCCCATGGACTCCAGCATCCTCCGGCGACGCGCTAAGGCAGGATCGACAGGTATGGATGAGCTCTGGGCCAACCGGGCAACCAGCTCCGAAGCCGCCGTCGCGCAACGACACCTGAAACGGCTGTGGGCGCTGCCGGGCACGCAGCTCGGAGTGGTCGCCTGGCCGGCGCAGCGGCGGGATCGGTTGTTCGGCACATGGCACTACTGGTGGCAGGCGCACCTGCTGGACTGCCTGGTCGACGCGCAATTGCGCGATCCGCAGCCTAGTAGGCACACCGAGATCAACCGGCAGGTGCGCGCGCACCGGGTGCGCAACAACTTCTCGTGGACCAACAGCTATTACGACGACATGGCGTGGCTGGCGCTGGCACTGGAACGCGCCGAGCGGATAGCCGGCGTCAAGCGCCGGCGCGCACTGCCGAAGCTTTGCGACCAACTCGTCAAGGCCTGGGTGCCCGAGGACGGCGGCGGCATCCCGTGGCGCAAGCAGGACCAGTTCTTCAACGCTCCGGCCAACGGCCCGGCGGGGATCTTCCTCGCCCGCTACGGGGACCGGCTGAAGCGGGCCGAGCAGATGGGCGATTGGATCGACCGCACGTTGATCGACCCGGAGACGCACCTCGTGTTCGACGGGATCAAGGGCGGCTCGCTGATCCGCGCGCAGTACACCTACTGCCAGGGTGTGGTGCTGGGCCTGGAAACGGAGCTGGCCGCGCGCACCGATGCGGAAGTCAGGGCTAAGCACGCGGCGCGGGTGCATCGCCTGGTCGCGGCGGTCGGCGAGCAAATGGCGCCGTCGGGAGTGCTGAAGGGTGGAGGCGGCGGGGACGGCGGCCTGTTCGCCGGCATCACCGCCCGCTACCTCGCGCTGGTCGCCACCACGCTGCCGGGCGACTCGGCCGACGACGCTGCGGCGCGCGACACCGCCCGCAGCATCGTGCTGACTAGCGCGAAATCGGCGTGGGACTACCGGCAGACGGTGAACGGGCTGCCGCTGTTCGGGGCGTTTTGGGACCGCGACGCGGAGCTGCCGACCGCGGGTGGCAAGGAGGCGCAGTTGGTTGAGGGCGCTGTCGATGCCTCGGAGATTGCCGAACGCGACCTGTCGGTACAGCTTTCGGGCTGGATGCTGATGGAGGCCGCCTGTAACGTCACCGCCGTGGGCCACTCATGAGCGAACCCGGCGGCTGGATCCCCGACGAGGCAACGCTTGACGATGCCAACCTGACCCGCTTCATGGCCTGGCTGGCCGAGACCGACCGCGGCGAGTACGACGACTACCACGAGCTGTGGGCGAAGTCGGTGGACGACATCGAATGGTTTTGGGACGCGGTCTGGAACTTCTTCGACATCGAGGCCGACCAGCCACCGCGGGCGGTGCTGGGCAACCGTTCCATGCCCGGTACCGAGTGGTTCCCGGGTGCCACGCTGAACTACGCCAACGAAGTGTTCCGGCACGCCACCGGCGAGCGGCCCGCCCTGATCGTCGTCGGCGAAGACGGCTCGAGCGAGTGGTCGTGGGCGCGGCTGCAGAGCGAGACCGCGGCGTTCGCGGCCTACCTGCGCGGCCTCGGGGTCAAGCCGGGGGACTCCGTCGTCGGGTACCTGCCCAACGTCGCCGAGGCCGTCGTCGCCGCCCTGGCCGCGGCCAGCGTTGGCGCGATCTGGGCGGTGTGCAACCAGGACGCGTCCGTGGACGGCGTGATAGCCAGGTTGGGTCAGGTGGAGCCGGCCGTGCTGGTCGCCAGCGACGGGTCGGTGTACGGCGACAAGCGCATCGATCGGCGCGAAGAGCTGGCCACCATCCGCGGCGCGATGCCGACGCTGCGGGCCACCGTGGTGGTGCCGCGCCTTGGGCTCGCAGTGGACGGCGACACAGTGCCGTGGGCAACGGCGGTGGAATCTGATGCGGCCCTGGACATTACGCCGGTCCCGTTCGCCCACCCGCTGTGGGTTCTGTTCTCGTCGGGAACCACCGGGAAGCCCAAGGGCATCGTGCACGGTCACGGCGGTGTCGTGCTGGAGCACCTGAAGTACCTGAGCCTGCACCTGGACCTGCATCCCGGCGACCGCTTCCTGTGGTATTCGTCCACCAGCTGGATGATGTGGAACCTGCTGTTGTCCGGTCTGCTCGTCGACTGCACCATCGTGCTTTACGACGGCAGCCCAACGCATTTGACCACCGATGGCCTCTGGCGGGTCGCCGCCGAGTCCGGCGTCACGGTCCTGGGCGCCGGGGCGGGCTACCTATTGGCTTGTGCGAAAAAGGAATTGAAGCCGGGTGCGTCCTACCCGCTGGAGGCGGTGCGCGCCGTCGGCTCCACCGGTTCGCCGCTGCCGGCATCCGGATTCCGCTGGGTGCAAGAGGGACTCGGCCGGCCGGTTCCGGTGGTATCGCTGTCCGGTGGGACGGATGTGTGCACGGCCTTCATCGGCGGTTGCCCGACTTTGCCGGTGGTCGCCGGCGAGCTGTCTTGCATCTGTCTGGGCGCGGCCATCGAATCCTGGTCCGGCCCAAACAATCCGGTGGTCGGCGAGGAAGGCGAGCTGGTGCTGACGAAGCCGATGCCGTCGATGCCGGTGTTCTTCTGGAATGATGCCGACGGCAGCCGCTACCGCGCCGCCTACTTCGACAGGTATCCGGGTGTGTGGTGTCACGGCGACCGGATCACCATCACCGACCGGGGGTCCGTTGTGGTGCATGGCCGTTCGGACGCAACCCTGAACCGGCTGGGAGTCCGGATGGGCAGCGCCGAGATCTACACCGCCGTCGAGCGGATCCCCGAGGTGCGCGACTGCCTGGTGGTCGGTGTCGAGCAGGACGACGGCGGCTATTGGATGCCGCTGTTCGTGGACTTGGAAGACGGTGTCACCCTCGACGAAGAGCTGCGGTCGAGGATCGCCGCGGAGATCCGCACCCATGCCTCGCCGCGGCATGTGCCCGACGACATCCTCGACGTGCCGGGCATACCGCGCACGCTGACCGGCAAACGGCTGGAAATCCCGGTGAAGCGGATCCTGCTCGGGGCGGCCCCGGCCGAGGCCGTGCAGCAGAGTTCGCTCGACCGACCGGAACTGCTAGGCGCTTTCGTTACGTACCGCAGAAGCCGGGTGCCCTGAGTCGGGCTCCTCGTCGGTCGCGCGAGTCGCGCGGCGGCGGCCCTGATATCCCCGCCAGGCCGCGATCATCGCCGGAATCAGCGATACGAACAAGATGCCCAGGATGATCTTTTCCAGGTTTTGGTGAACGAACGGCACGTTGCCCAGGAAGTGGCCGGCCACCGTCACACCGCCGCCCCAGGCGATACCGCCGACGATGTCGAACCCGAGGAACACCGGGTAGCGCATGTACGACACCCCGGCGATCACCGGGACGAACGTCCGCACGAATGGCGCGAACCGGGCCAGGATGACCGCCCAGGGCCCGTATTTCTCGAAGAATGCGTGTGACTCGGTCACATAGTGCTTTTTGAAGAACCGGGAGTCTTCCTTCTTGAACAGCGCCGGTCCGATCCGTCGCCCGATGAAGTATGCGCATTGATCGCCCAGCACCGCGACCACCGCGACGGCGGGCGCCAGCACCCAGATGCTGACCGGCGGGTTCGGGTGCGCGGTCAGCAGCCCGCCGGTGAACAACAGCGACTCGCCCGGCAGCAGCGGAAACAGCAGCCCCGTCTCGATGAAGACGATGACCAGGATCCCGGGCAGCACCGCGGACCCGAAGACGCCATTGGCGCCCAACCAGTACATCGGGTCGATGATGTCCGGTAAGGCCGTCACGGCGGTGCTCATGACGTTTCAACATACCGGCCCGCGCTGAACGGTTGACCGTCCTGGACCATACTGAGTGCACCCAGCCTCTGAACGAGATTGAAGAGGAGTGCTCATGCCCATCGCAACGCCCGAGGTCTACGCCGAAATGCTGGGGCGGGCCAAGGAGAACTCATACGCCTTCCCGGCGATCAACTGCACCTCCTCAGAGACGGTCAACGCCGCGATCAAGGGCTTCGCCGACGCGGGCAGCGACGGCATCATCCAGTTCTCCACCGGTGGTGCGGAGTTCGCCTCCGGCCTCGGGGTCAAGGACATGGTGACCGGCGCCGTGGCGCTGGCCAAGTTCACCCGCAGCATCGCGGCCAAGTACCCGATCAACGTCGCGCTGCACACCGATCACTGCCCCAAGGACAAACTGGACACCTACGTGCGGCCGCTGCTGGAGATCTCGGCCAGGCGGGTGACGGCCGGCAAGAACCCCTTGTTCCAGTCGCACATGTGGGACGGCTCGGCCGTGCCGCTCGACGAGAATCTGGCTATCGCGCAGGAGCTGCTCAAGCAGGCCGCGGCCGCCAAGATCGTGCTGGAGATCGAGATCGGCGTGGTGGGTGGCGAAGAGGACGGCGTCGCCAACGAGATCAACGAGAAGCTGTACACGACTCCGGATGACTTTGAGAAGACCATCGACGCGCTGGGTCACGGCGAGCACGGAAAGTACCTGCTGGCCGCGACCTTCGGCAACGTCCACGGCGTCTACAAGCCCGGCAACGTCAAGCTCCGCCCCGACATCCTTGCCCTGGGGCAACAGGTGGCGGCCGCCAAGCTCGGATTGTCCGACGGCTCCAAGCCGTTCGACTTCGTCTTCCACGGCGGCTCGGGCTCGGAGAAGGCGGAGATCGAGGAGGCGCTGGGCTACGGCGTAGTGAAGATGAACGTCGACACCGACACTCAGTACGCTTTCACCCGCCCGATCGTCGGTCACATGTTCAGCAACTACGACGGCGTGCTGAAGGTCGACGGCGAAGTGGGCGTCAAGAAGGTCTACGACCCGCGCAGCTACCTCAAGAAGGCGGAAGCCGGCATGACCGAGCGGGTCGTGGAGGCCTGCAACGACCTGCACTGCGCCGGAAAGTCACTCGGCACGAGCTAGCCGCTGGGCGACTGGCAGACCTTCCACTGATCGTCGCGGTACTGCAGGTCCAGGCTGCGCGTCGAGCGGACCGACGGGTCGTACGCCATGAACGTGGTGACGTTTGCCTCGGCATGCTGGCCGTTGACGACGACCTGGTCGATGCTGGCGATCACCGGATACTGCTTGGCCGCTGCGACCCGCTGGTAGGTGTCGTGCCACGTGTGCTCGTCGTAGTCGACATAGCCGTCGCGGGCGGTCCCGCACGTGATGGTGCGCAATGCGGTCAAATCGCCCCTTTGGACCGCGATGTCGTAATCGGAGATGGTGTGCCGAACCCGGTCTTCCTCAGAGACTTTCGAATGCTTGGAGCGGGTCAGCAGCAGGGTGCCCAGGACCGCGATCGCCACCAGCGCCAGCACGACCACGATCAGCGCCAGCACCCAGCCCCAGTTGATTTGCCTGGACGTCTTTAGCTTTGCCCCAAGTCGCGGCGGGATAGATTGTGGCACAGCGGTTTTCGGAGGCGCGCTCGGCTGCGCCGGCGGGCCTTCCCGTCCCGGTGGTGGCGCGAAGACCTCGGTTTCGGGCTCCACGGGAGTCGCGATGACCTGGGTCTCTTTCGAGTCGAAGCCGGGTGCCGTGAAACGACGTTCGCGCTGCGGGGCGTCCGGATTTGCCTCGAGGCCGTCGTCCCCACCGGGTCTGTTGATAACCACGGTCTCGGCGTCGCTGGGCACCATCGGGTAGCCCGCGGTTTCCTGTTTGCCGAGTTCGGCGACTCGCTCGTCGACCGGATCCAACCCAGGCCGCTCCGGCGTGCCGCCTCGGTCGGGCTCGGGTGCATTAGGAGGAGGCATGAGAGGCAGCTTAGCGACCCGCCCCGGGGGCACGGCAAAATGAGACCCATGACGTCGATGGGAGATCTCTTCGGACCCGATCCGATCCTGCTGCCCGGCGATAGCGATGCCGAGGCGCAACTGCTTGCCACCGAGAACCCGAGCATCGTCGCCGCGGCGCACCCCTCGGCGTCGGTGGCCTGGGCGGCGCTCGCCGAGCAAGCCCTGGCCGACGATAAGGCCGTCACGGCCTACGCGTATGCCCGTACGGGCTATCACCGCGGCCTCGACCAGCTCCGCCGAAACGGCTGGAAGGGGTTCGGTCCGGTGCCGTATTCGCACGAGCCCAACCGGGGCTTCCTGCGCTGCGTGGCGGCGCTGGCGCGGGCCGCCGACGACATCGGCGAAACCGAAGAGTACCTACGCTGCCTGGACCTGCTCGACGACTGCGACCCCGCGGCCCGAGAAGCGCTCGGGCTTCAGTAGGTCTCCGAACACGCCCCGGTGCCGCCCGGGCACTCGATCTGGACGGTTGCGTGGTCCAGCCCACGGGCCGACAGCACGGCACGGGCGTCATGCAGCACCCGGGCCGAGTCGGCATCGCTGGTCAAGTGCGCGGTGCACATGTCCTTGCCGGGCGAAAGTGTCCACACGTGCAGGTCGTGCACTTCGGTCACGCCGTCGACGGCACCCAGCGCGGACCGCAGCTCCTCCACGTCGATGTGGGCCGGCGAGGACTCGGAAAGGATCCGCAGTGCCGCGCGGGCCAGGGAGATCGCTCGTGGCAGCACCCAGATCGCGACCAACACGGCGACCACCACGTCGGCGTATGGCCAGTGCGTCGTGACGGTGACAATGCCGGCGATCAGCACCCCCAGGCTCCCGACGGTGTCCGCGACCACTTCCATGTAGGCGCCCTTGACCGCCAGGCTGCCCTCCGAGTGCGAACGCAGCAGCAATGCCACCACAAGATTGGCGGCCAGCCCGGCCAGGGCGACCACGATCATCGGCACGCCGGGGACCGACAGGGGTTCCTTGAGTCGTTCGACGGCCTCGTAGAGGATGAACACCGCGACCCCGATCAGCAGCGCGGCATTGGCCACCGCGGTGAACACCTCCGCACGGTGCCAGCCGTAGGTGCGCGCCGGTGACGAACTGCCGCGCTGGGCCAGGATCACGGCGGCCAGGCCCATGAACACGGCGACGACGTCGGTCAGCATGTGCCCGGCGTCGGCCAGCAGCGCCATCGAGTTGATCATCAGCGAGGTGGTCAATTCCACGACGAAAAACGCCGCCAGAATCGCGGCGGCGATGATCATGCGGGGGATCATCCGAGACCCATCGGCCTCGACAGGGGTGTGACTGTGGTCGGCGCCCATAGCACTGCAATATATGCGTGATAACGCATATATTGCAAGGGCTCAGAACCAGCGGCTCCAGAACAGGGTCAGCGAGTACCCCGCGGCCATCAGCCCGCGCGGCACTCCCGAGAAATCGAACAACCAGAGCACGACCCCGAAGAACTGCCGGTTGACTGCAATGAGCAGGAACAGCACGACGAAAAAGCCCCACTGCTTGGCCGGCGCCAACGCGCGCTGCGTCTCGGGACTCAGATGCGGCTCCAGGGCGTCGTATCCGTCCAGGCCCGGGATGGGCAACAGGTTCAGCAACACCGCGGTGAGCTCCAGGAATCCCAGGAAGGCCACCCCCGCCCACAGCACCGCGTGGGCCGGGTCGTAAAGCGACCGGGTCAGCACCAGCAGCACGACCGCAAGCAGCAGGTTGGCCGCGGGGCCCGCCAGGCTGACCAGGCTGCGCCGGGTCGGTGTCATGAACCAGGTCCGCACATACACCGCGGCGCCCGGCAGGCCGATCCCGCCCAGCAGGATGGCGATCATCGGCAGCACGAGCGAGAGCGCGGGGTGGCTGTAGCGCCGCGGATCCAGGGTCAGGTAGCCGCGGACCGCGACGTCGTGGTCGCCGAATCGCCAGGCGGTGAACGCATGCCCGAATTCGTGCAGGCACAGCGAGACCACCCAGCCGGCGATCACGAAGATGAACACCCCGACATACGACAGCAGTTGCACGCGCGATCCGGCCAGCCA
>Ga0306925_10004368_pt1 | contig 12749 bp, 13 predicted proteins | sample flu12Cox44000176_FD_203755 | JGI IMG/M metagenome (GOLD analysis project Ga0306925, IMG submission 203755) | Lab enrichment of tropical soil microbial communities from Luquillo Experimental Forest, Puerto Rico - flux8day.12C.oxic.44.000.176 (v2)... | ecosystem: Environmental > Terrestrial >...
AAAATAGCGGTACCAGTTCTGCCACGCCGCCCCGCCGGCACCACCCGGGCGGGCTTCGCGCACCAGCGCCAGATAGGCCACCGTCAGCGCCCGGCCCGCTAGAGCGTCTTCGACCCGGTCGCGATCGCCAAAGGTATAGAGCTGCTCGACATAGCCCAGTTTTTGGGACGTCTGCCGTTCGACCCAGGCGCGCAGCCCGACTTCCAAGGTGCGATGCTCGACCTCCAACGGCCCCGACGGCAATGCCTCGAACGGCTCGCGCCCGATGCGCACCGTCAGCACGCGCGGCTCGTCGATCGTCGCCGTCACAATCACCGCGCTCAGTCGGATCGACAGCGAGGCCCCGCGGCCGCTCTGACGCGGCATCGACACGGCGGCGCCGGGCCCCTCCATCCGTCGAGCACTCCCTCAACTATCCGGCAAAGTCTAGCACATCCTCGGCGTTCCGCAGCCCGGTCGGCTCGGCAGCAGATAAAGGAGCGCCGCATCGGTCAATCAATGATCGGTGGCAGCGTCAAGACCGCCCTTCCAACGCCCGCAGCCGGCTGTCACCTCGACGGCGTTGGCAAAAGTGGCGACCACTTTCGCCAATTCGACTGCCTCAGCCGGCGCGAGCACCCCCCGCCCGACCGCCGCGACAATCGCCTCCGTCGCGGCGGCGAGATCAGCTGGCATGCGCATTGGCGGAAGCGCGAATGGAACCAGCCGCTGACGGTGCGGCGCGATCACGCGGTCGAGACAGAGCCGCAACGCTGCCGGGTCGCCGCCGAGGGCGAGATCGACAGCCTTCCGGGTCAGCGCCTCGGCCTCGCCCTGGAGCAGCAGTTGGGCGGCCAGGTTCGATCGGTTGCGACATCCGCGTGGACGGCCCTTCGGATTACCGGAGTGGCCCTTCTCGAACGGGCGTCCCCGCTGTTTTGCTGTTTTTGCAGGAAATCATCAGCGACCATTAACCTTTACTCCGCAGAAATCCCATAGTTGCGAGCCTCGCGGCGTGAAAAAACAGCGGGCTTAGACCTGCTGGCCCGCGATTGATCAACGTAAATGTCGTGAAGTGCGGCTGTGCGTTTTGGTCAGCGAGAACCCGAGCCGCTGGTTGCGATAACAGCATGATGCAGAGCAATTTGTCAAGCGATAAATGCGACGAACCACAGAATAAGAGGCCATGCGCTGGCATTCTCGCGGCGCGCGACAAGACCTTCAGGGATCGGCAGCACCACGAGCCCCCTTCGCGGCGAAAAAGGCGCCATAGCGGTCTCGGTGACTCGTGACGGGCTGAGATCGCACGCGACTTCACCCAAGGCTACAAAATGCTGATGCATAGCCGACCCTTCCAACGGTGGCCGGCAGGCTGTTCTTCATAGGAAGGACCATGAGGTGCGGTCCAGCGTGAGGAGAGGTGAAACCCCTTGCCGGTTCCGGATCAAACCCGAACCGCCGATAGAATCCCGGGTCACCCAACACGAACACGGCGTCCCAGCTTCCCCGCCGAGCCCGTATCAACGCTTCGCGGACGAGCGAACTACCAACACCTGATCTTTGCCGTTGGGGCCGAACCGACAATGGTGCGAGGCCAAGCGCTTTGAATGGCGCTCTCATCTTTAAGAGCATGACATGACCGATGATCCACGCACGATCGACAGCAACCAAGGAAAATGACGCCGTCACTGTCCGCGCGAAGCTGATCTACCAGCATAGCTTCGGCCGACCGGCCAAAGGCGGCTCGAACGACATCGTCAATCCCTGCCCGATCGTGCGGGACTTCTTCGCGAATGAGCATCCCAGAATTATACGGTGAGAGCTCGCTGGCACGATCCTGGCCTCGAAACCGTCGGAATCTGGCGGATGTCGGCCAAGATATGCGGCCCGCGGCAGCTGCAGTTGATTTAGGTGATTGTCGTCCGCTACCTCTAGTCCGGAGACCGCTATGCTTAAACTCGTCTTCTTCTGGTCCGCTCTTTGGACGGGAATCGCTTCCGCGCAGTGAGGTGAGGTCAGTCTTACGATTTTCCCCGTCGAGGATGGCGCGAAAGGTACGCCGAGCGTCTTCGACTACCGCGCTGAAGAGGCCGGCACGCCAGCTCCGGTCCGCTTGATGACACCTGCCAGAAGCGAGGTGTTGGACGGCGGGTGGTCTGGCTCCGCTGTCGACTCCAGAGTATTTGAGGGGCCACACCTGATCGAAAACCGGCGTGGCGGTCATCATCGACGGCCGGCGAAGATCAGGATTTTACCACCCGAAGCGCGGAGACGATGATATGACAAACTTTGAACGGCGCCGGATCGGGCGCACCTCGCTCGAAGTGACCGTACTGGGGCTCGGCTGCGCCACCCTCGGCGGCGCCCGGATTCCCGTCAGCAGCGAAACCGCGGAGACGATCGTGCGCGCCGCCTGGATGGCCGGCGTGCGCTACGTCGACACGGCGCCCGTTTACGGCGTCGGCCAGGCCGAGCGCGCCGTCGGCGACGCGCTGCGCGCTCAGCCCCGTGACGACTGGGTATTGTCGACCAAGGTCGGGCGATTGCTGCGCCCGATGCCGCAGCCCCCGGCACAGATCGAGCGTCGGCAGCCATTGCCATTTGGCTTCGTCTACGACTATTCGCATGACGCCATTATGCGCTCATTCGAAGACAGCTTGCAGCGCCTGGGCTTGGCGCGCATCGACATTCTCTATGTCCACGACATCGGCGCCTACCAGCACGGCGGCCAGGCGCCGCAGCACATGCAGACGTTGCGCGACAGCGGCTACCGCGCGCTCGAAAGGCTGAAGCACAGCGGTGCGATCAGCGCGATCGGCATCGGCGTCAATGAGCGCGAGGTGTTGCTCGAGGCGATAGAGTGGGGTGACTGGGACGCGTTCCTGTTGGCCGGTCGGTACACCTTGCTCGAACAGGCGCCGCTCGAGGACTTGCTCCCAAAATGCGTCGCGCGCGGCATCTCGATCATCGTCGGCGGGCCGCTCAATTCCGGCATCCTGGCCGGACGCGACACCTGGAACTATAACACCGCGCCGCCGGAGATCGCGGCGAAGGCGAAAGCGATCGGCGCCGTCTGCGAACGACACGGCGTGCCATTGCCGGCCGCGGCCCTGCAGTTTCCGCTGGCGCACCCAGCCGTCGCGGCAGTCATTCCGGGGCCGCGCGACGTCGCAGAATCCCAAGCCAATCTGAAGCTGCGGGAGTACCCCATCCCGGCGGCGCTGTGGACGGAACTGCGGACCGAGAAATTGCTGCACCCCGACGCGCCAACCCCCGGCTAATCAGGCCGCGGTCTGCGCCGGCCGGGCGGCGCAGCGCTGCCATGAAGCCCCAAGCCCCAGGCGAGCCGGCGCGCGATCGCCGCCTTGGTCGCGATCACGGCGATTGCCTTCACTCGGGTCAGCCACGACGACCACAGCCTCGCGGTCGACGAAATTGCCCCCGAATCGAATGACGTGAACACCGCAATCCGATCCGATTGATGATAAAATTTGCAGCCGAGTTGATTGGCATATTCCCGTTTCCGTTCGGAATACTGCCCAGAGGAGAAGGTGCGGCATGATCCCGGTTTCGGCGCGCAATATCGAATTTGTCGGCCATACCGACCAGGACGGACGCGGCGACGGCGTGCAGGTCATGGTCCATAAGGGTCATGCCTTTGTCGGCCACATGTTCAGCGATGGCTTTACGATCACGGACGTCAGCGACCCGCGCCGGCCGCGCCCGGTGAGCTTCGTCGCGGCGCCGCCAAATTCGCGTGCCTTTCATCTGCAAACTCACGGCGACCTGTTGCTCACCGTCAATGCCCCGAACATCTGGGTGTTGCAGGGCTATTCGGACCCGAACGACTACTTCAAGGCCTCGATCACCGAAACCTTCACGAAGCGCGAGAAGACCTTTACCGCTGGTTTGCGCGTCCTCGACATTTCGAAGCCGGCCGAACCTCGCGAGATCGCGTTCATGCCGGTCGATGGGCTGGGTCTGCACCGCCTGTGGTATGTCGGCGGGCGCTACGCCTATGCCTCGTGCCATTGGCAGGGCTTCACCGATCACGTGCTGGCGATCATCGACATGGCCGAACCGACCCGTCCCGAGGTCGTCGGTCGCTGGTGGCTGCCCGGCATGCACACCGCTGGCGGCGAAACACCGAGCTGGAGCGGCCGGCGCTATGCATTGCACCATGCAATCGTCAGCGGCAATCTCGCCTACGCGGCATGGCGTGACGGCGGAATGACGATCCTCGATGTCGCCGACGCGACCGCGCCAAACCTGCTCGTCCACCGCAATTGGTGCCCGCCGTTCGGCGGCGGCACCCACACGCCGTTGCCGCTGCCCAGCCGCAATCTCGCGGTCTTCGCCGACGAGGGCAATCTCGACAACTGCGCCAACGGCATTCAGCGCTGTTGGGTGTTCGATGTGCGCGAGCCAGCCAACCCTGTCCAGATCGCCGCGTTCCCGACCCCGGCCGAAGAAGACTATTGCAAGAAAGGGGCGAAATTCGGCCCGCACAATTTGCATGAGAACCGTCCTGGCTCTTTCCAGAGCGAGCAGTTGATCTTTGCCACCTACCAGAATGCTGGTGTGCGGGTGTTTGACATCACCGACCCGTTCGCACCGCGCGAGGTCGCGCATTTTGTGCCGCCCGCGCCTGAAAAGATGGTCGACCCGCGCCCGAACCGCCCGCGCGTGATCCAATCAAACGATGTCTACGTCGCGCCGGACGGGCTGATGTACGTAACCGATGTCAACGACGGCCTAACCATACTGCAATACCGGGGCTGACGACCTCGAATGAACTGGATCGCGGTGGTCAGTGACCTGTTGACCTCTATACCAACATCAGATGGTCGCGCGACGAAATGACGATGGCGGGCGCCCGTAGGTCGCACGAAACGCGTCGTTGAACCGTCGGATGCTGCGGAATCCGGCGGCGAAGGCGATGTCGGAAAGCGGCATAACTGTGTCATCGATCAGCCGTTTCGCTGCGTGTACACGCCGCGTCGCGGCAACCTGGCTCGGGGTCGCGCCCGCGTGGTGAAGAAATAGCCGCAGCAAGTGGCGTGGTCCGATCCCGAGACGGTCGGCGAGGTCTGCGACGGCGGCGTCATCGAGAAACCCTTCTTCGATCAGCCGCATCCCGCGCGCGACAGTGCTGGCCGTCCCGTTCCACGCGGGGCTCCCGGGTGCCGTTTCCGGTCTACAGCGCAAACACGGCCGAAAACCAGCACGCTCGGCGGCCGCTGCCGTCGCAAAGAACCGAACATTCTCAGATTTCGCGGGTCGCACCGGGAAAACCGGGCGACAGTAGATGCGGGTTGTGAGTACACCCGTGAAAAACGCACCGTCGAAGGCGGGGTCTCGTGCCAAGCGCGCACGATCGCAGGTCTCCCAATCGAGACCAAAGGGCAATCCGGTCTGCATGGACATAAGGTAAAGCGAGACCGACAGCCGCCGTTAGATGAAATCGGACTCGATCGGCGGATCACGTCCGATCTCGGCCAGCATCCTCGGGCCTGCACGATAATTTGCGGCTCATGCGAGATCCGTCGATTGTGCGTGCGGCAATTACGACAAAGCTTTACCGCGGCTGGCTGGTCGTCGCCGCTGCGTTTCTCGTCGCGATGTTCGGGTTCGGGCTGGGCTTTTACGGACCAGGAATATACCTCGTCGCGCTCAAAGCCCGCCACGGCTGGTCAATTGAGGAACTCTCGTTGGCGATCACCGCCTATTACGTGCTTGGTGCCGCCCTACTCTTCTTGGTCGTCGGACCCCTGTTCGAGAGGTGGGGTGCGCGACCAGTCGTCGCGACCGGCACCGTCGCGATGGCCTGCGCGGTGGTTTTGCTGACGCTGGTAACCAGGCCCTGGCAGATCTATGCCACCCTTGCGCTGATGTCCCTCGGATGGGCCACGATGAGCGGCGCCGCCATCAACATCATCGTCGCGCCCTGGTTCGACAGGCGCCGCGGGTTGGCCCTGAGCTGGGCGATGAACGGCGCCAGCGCTGGCGGCGTCGTGATCGCGCCGCTCCTGATCTTGTCGATCTCCCGCTTCGGTCTCTCTGGCGGTCTCGCTACGGCGGCCGCGGTGATGGTGGCCGTGCTTATCCCCGCTGCGATGCTGGTGCTGCGCCCGAAACGTCCGGAGGAGCATGATCCGGCGGATTGTCGACCGAGACGGGACGCGCCGTCCCGGTCCGCTATTACGCAGTTTGCCGAGGTCTCGGACTTTTGCCTTGCGCGACTGTTGCGCAGCCGCGCCTTCGTCACGACATCCATTCCATTCGCCCTCGCCCTTACGGCACAGGTCGGATTCCTCACGCACCAGGTCGCATTTCTATCACCGACCATCGGTATCGTTGCCGCTGGTTGGGCGGTCGGCTTGACGACATCCGCCGCAGTGGTCGGCCGCATCGCGACCGGATTTGTTGTCGACAAGCTCAACCGGCGGGTCGTGACCTCTCTCAATTTCGTCGTGCAGGCATTCGGAATGGCGATCTTGGCGACGAGCGCGAAGCCGTCGTTGCTCTACTTTGGCTGTATGGTTTTTGGGGTTGGCGTAGGCAACGCAGCGTCATTGCCGGGCCTCATCGTCCAGCAAGAGTTTCCAAAACACCATTTCGCGCGGATTATCAGCATCGTCGTCGCAATCAACCAGTTCAGCTTCGCGTTTGGACCGACGCTGCTCGCCGGACTCCAGCACGCGCGGGGTACCTACGCGGCAGCGCTGCTTGTGTGCCTCGCGATGGAGCTCGCGGCAGCAATCGTCGTTCTGTCGCCTGCCATAATCCGACGCGGTGTGACGGCCTAGTGCTGCATCGCCACACCGCCCGCGTGTGATCCCGTCAAACGACGTCCGCGTCGCGGCGCACGGGCTGATGTACGTGACGACGTCAACGGCGGTCTGACGATACTGCAATTCAAGGGCGGATTACCTCGAATGAACTCGATCAGGGTCGGCCGGTGGCGTCAGGCGGGCTCAGGTTCCACCCACGATCATCCCTTCGAGCTCGATCTCGGCGGCGAGGCCCTCGCCGTCGCGCCCGATCGTCAGCACGGCCAATTTGCGGCCGCCTTGCCGGTAAGTCACGGCGCAGTCTTTGGCCGCAGGGTTACCGTCGACCTCGACGCGATCCCATTTCGCGGCGTGCCCGACGTAGGAAAGCTGCAGGTCGTGCTGCTGGGTCCAGAAGAACGGCACCGCGTCAAACCGTTCGCGCGCACCGAGCATGTTGCGTGCAGCAATCTGGCCCTGCCGTTCGGCGACGACCCAATGCTCGATGCGGATCGCCTCGCCGGTCAGCCGGTCAGGCCATCGGGCTATGTCGCCGGCGGCCCAGATCCCGGGAACATTGGTTTCAAGATAGGCGTCGACAGCGACGCCGCGATCGACCGTGATCCCGGCCTGCTCGGCGAGCATTGTCTCGGGCCGTACACCGATGCCGACGACGACAAAGTCGGCATCGAGCTGTTCCCCGCTCTGCAATGTGACATGGCTCCGATCGAACGAAGCGGGCGTGGTGCCAAGGTGAAAGACAACACCGCGCTCTTCGTGAACCTTGCGCACAAAGTCCCCGACTTCCCGGCCCACCACTCTTTCCATCGGGTGTGCCTCGGGCGCGACGACATGCACCTCGAGCCCGCGCGCCCGCAATGACGCCGCGACCTCGAGCCCGATGAAACTCGCACCGATAACGACCGCGCGGCGCGCGGCCGTTGCCGCGGCGATCAATGCCCGGCTGTCCGCCAGTGTGCGCAGATAATGGATCTGCGGCAGATCGCTGCCAGGAATGGCGAGCCGGACCGGTGCTGCGCCGGTGGCGAGAATCAGCGCGCCGTAATCATGCCCGGCGCCGTCGATGAGCTTCACTTCGCGCGCCTTCGGGTCGATCGCTGCCACGCGGGCGCCGAGCTTCAGCTCGATCGCCTGGTCGGCGTAGAACTCGGGTGGGCGCAGCGGTATAGATTCCTCAGGTGCGTTGCCAGCAAGATAATCCTTGGACAGGTTGGGCCGATCGTAAGGCCCGGCATCATCGGCGCTCAGCAGCGTGATCGGGCGGGTGTAGCCATCGCGGCGCAGCGTCTCGGCTGCAGCATTTCCCGCGGCGCCCCCGCCGATGATGACGATCGACTCTGGCCCGCCATGCCCAGCGATCCGCGCCGCCCGCGCGGCGGTCTCGAGCTTTTCTCGGACATAAATTGTCCCGTCGCGTTGCTCGACTCGCCAGCACGACACCGGATTGAGCGCCGGCGCGCGCAACGCCTCCCCGGTGCGCAGGCTGAAGCAGGCGTGGTGCCATGGGCAGCGGACGGTATCCGCGACGAGTACACCCTCAGCAAGCGGACCGTGGTAATGGGTACACTCCGCCCCGATCGCGAGCAGCTCCCCACCGCTGCGCGCAACCAGCACTGCTTCGCCGCCGGCTTGTCCCAAGATCATGCCGCCCTCGGCGAGATCTGCTATGGGGATCCCCTTGCTGAAGTCGGGTCCGGCGAGTTCCGGATGCTCTTCGCTCATGACTGCCTCCTGCTGACTGCGAAATCGCCACTCTGAAACCAAACGCCGCCAGATGCCATTCGGCATATACAGCGGTTTGCTCCGGCGTGTTCGCCGGTCATCAGGAGGGCGCGGCTTGCCCGGAGCCTTTGGAGCGCGAGCTCGTCTAGAACGTGAAACGAACCCCGGCGGTAAAGCTGTTGTAGGTGGTGTTGTTTATCCCAAGGATCGAATCATAATTGATAAAGGCCGAAGCGTTTCCCGAAAGCTGCAGCGAGACGCCCACTCCAAGGTCGAAATAGTTTCTTGAGGTCGGGACCCCGGGTAAAATGAAGCTCGAAAGAAGTCCTGGACTCGTATCATTACTGTATGCAACCGAAACGCTGGTGTTTCCAGGACTGTATTGATGCGCCCAATGAAAGCGAGCGATAGGGTAGAGGGGACCGAACGAGGTCGGGATCGTGTATTGTGCGTCGGCGCCGAGGAAAGTCAGGACCGTGTTGACCGAGGAGCTGCCGAATGCCAAATCGGCCCCTTGCGCACCCCCTTCGGTGAACGCGTCGACGCCGGTATGCTGGTAGAGGAACCGGGCGATCGGGGTCAGAACGAGAGAGCCAAACGGGAAGGCATAACCGCCGGCTAGGATGAACCCCGCCACCCGGCTGCCGAAGGTCTCGCGATCCGATCGACCGCCGGAGCGGGCGAAACCCCACTGGGTACATTTTCGGGCATGCTGGGTATGACGATATGTCGTTGGGAAGAGTTGTCGCCGCCGCCAATGATGGCAATCCCATTCAAATATAACGCATCCGTCGGGAAATAGGTGGCGTAGAGATTTCCCTGGTAGAGATTACCGTTCAAGGATTGACCGGATGCACTCAACGCGCTGGTGTCGAAATTGGTGTTTGACTGCGTATAGCCAAAACGCCATTCCCGCGATGAGTTGCGAGCTGATCCGGTAATCGGCACCGGCGACGAAGCCGGCGTTGTTGAACGAATAACCGTTCTCGCTTGTCGTCATATCCCTGCTGCCAAACTGGCCAAGACCGTTCGCGAACACCCCCAATGGGCCGATCGAGTAGGCCAATGGCGGCGGCTGGTTTTGCGCGAGGAGAATTTGGCCGCCCGGTTCCATCGTGCCGAGTGCCGCAACTTGCGCAGCCTGCGGCGGCTGGGCGCCGGCCACTGCGGTACCGGTCGTCCAATCGCGCAGCTCCTTCAGTCGCTGCTCGATCGCGCCATTTTGCCTGCTCGTTTGGCTGGTCTGCACCACCGACGCCTGGTTTGTCGGGACGATCAGCTCGGTGCCGCCATTCAGGCTTTGCAAAGCGCCCATCAAGCCGCTCGCACCAAAACCATAGGAGCCGAAGCCCTCGGCGGACTGGCCTTGCAGCTGCAGGGCGTTGCCGATCATCGCCGAGCATATTGTCTTCAGATCCGTTTGATTTGCGGTGACGGCGGTCATACTGACCGTCGGGCAGAAGTTGTTTATGGACCCCGACATCGTCTGTTGCGCAAGGTTTTGCCCGGGCAGCGCCGTCAGGTTCGGCTGACCGGTTAAAGCGGAAAAGGACGCAGGTGACTGAGCCCGTGCGACCTGGGCAACGATCGCCGAGAGGGCAAGCCCGAGGCCAACGACGATGCTAGCTTGCCGCGGGACACGGGACCTGGACACGATCCTCACCACCGTTGTCTCCCTCCTAAGGTGGCAGAATGCCAATTGGTTAAAGGGTAACGCATATCCGGTTGCCTTGCACCTGTCAAAGCGCAACCACCGATTATGGGGTTCAGCAACATATCACCGGAGATAGTGAGGCGAGTTCGCGGATACGGCGTGTGCTTCAACGCCAGCTTCGGTGGCGATCATTTGGTAAATTTTCTTTCTTAATGTGAGCCGGCTCACAGATCTTTCGGCCCATCGGCTATTCACCTTAAGTAAAGACGCCGAGGAGGTCCCGTTGCAGAGGCCCTGGGGCATTCCAGAAAAGGTAAAGTCAGCCCGGGAGGCGGTCGCGCCGCTCTTTCCGATGGCGGCCGCCGTGGCCGGCGGTTTCCAGCCGCGGTGCTAGGACAATGTCCCGGCTCGGCATCACGCTGTGCAGCCTGGTTCTTGCCGGTTTGGTCGCTGGCGAATGTCGCGCCCAAGAGGTGAGGGCCGGCGCCGGAGGGGTTGCTGTTGGCGGGAGCATCAGCGACAGCCAGATCAACATCACCGGTATCCCGGTCGAAAAACTGCCCAGCATCATCGAAGCGGCTACGAAAGACTGGCGGCTCCTCAACGAGCAGCAAAAACAAACGATAAACAATCTTCAGAATAGCCTCGGAGTCAACGAGGATGCTCTGAAGTCGTTCTTCCAAACCATAGGTGAAAACGAGGTTCCCACCGAGCAGCTCGGAAAGAAGCTGCTCGAGATCGCGGGGCATTACAAGGAGGTGCTCGCTCAGGTCAAACCGGGTCCGGACGACGGGCCAAAGACCGCGGAGATCAAACGCGCAGCCGAGCAAGCGCTGAAAGCCGGTCAGTTTGCTCGTGCCGACGAGCTTCTGGATCAGCTCCAGAAGCTGCAGGATGCTGCTCTGGAGATGGGACAGCTGGAGCGCGCAAGCACTTCGGCGCAGCGGGGGCGGCTGGCAATGACGCTGCTGCAATACCGTCAGGCGGCGATATATTTTGCGGAAGCCGGCGCACACGTACCCTCTGGGCGCAGCGACATTCGCCTCGGCTATCTTGATCAGGAAGCCGGCGCGCTTTATCGGGAAGGCGACGAGCGAGGCGACAACCGGGCTCTGGCAGCGGCGATCGAACGATATAGCATTGCGTTAACAATGCTGCCGCGCGAACGCGCGCCACTCGCCTGGGCCACAGTCCAGAACAGCCTTGGCAATGCGCTGGCGACGCTCGGAGCGCGGGATAAGGGGACGGCCCGGCTGCAGGAGGCGGTTGCGGCCTACCGGGCGGCTCTCAGCGAATGCACCCGAGAACGGGCGCCGCTCCAATGGGCGAGCACCCAGTTGAACCTTGCCGCTGCGCTCGTAAGACTTGGTGAGCGGGAGGTCGGAACGGCGCGGCTGCAGGAGGCGGTCGCGGCCTACCGATCGGTGCTTGAGGCAGTCGCGCCTATTATGCGGCGCTCGAAGAAGACGTGCACGATCGGGTCCCGTGGATTATCTGGGCAGTGACGCAATTGAATCTTGGCGTCGCACTTCAAACGCTCGGCACGCGGGAGGGCGGCGCCACGCGGCTAGAGGAGGCGGTCGCGGCCTACCGTGCGGCACTCGAAGAGGAGACGCACGACCGGCTACCACTCCAATGGGCGATGACCCAGATGAACCTCGGCAACGCGCTGCAAACGCTCGGGGAGCGCCAGGGCAGCACAGCACGGCTGGAGGAGGCGGTCGCGGCCTACCGCGCGGCGCTCCAGGAAAGCACGCGCGATCGGGTGCCGCTCCAATGGGCCCTGATCCAAAAAACCTCGGCAAGGCGCTCTGGGTTCTGGGGGCACGGGAACGCGGGGCAGGTCGGCTGGAGGAAGCGATCGCGGCCTACCGTGCAGCGTTCGAGGTGAGGACCCGCGAAACGGTGCCGCTCGACTGGGCGATGACGAGAATAACCTCGGCATCGCGCTCAAGACGCTGGGAGAGCTGGAGAAGGGTACCGCACGCCTGGAGGAGGCGATCGCGGCTTACCGAGCAGCGCTCGAGGAATACACGCCGGATCGGGTACCCCTCGCATGGGCGATGACCCAGATGAATCTCGGCAACGTGCTGTTGATACTCGGAGTGCGGCAGGGCGGGCAGGCGCAACTGGAGGAGGCGGTTGGGGCCTACCGTGCGGCACTCGATCGCGATCCGTTGCCAATTGACCAGGCGAACACCCAGTTCAACATGGGACAGGCGCTGATTGAACTCGGCAGGCGAGAAGAAGCGCTGAGATGCTTCCACCAAGCAGAAGCGGTTTTTCGAGCCGTTGGCATGGCTCAGCAGGCAGCGGCCTCTGGCCAATGGATCATCAGCCTGCGAGGTGAGATGGAGCCAAATTCGGCTGGCACCGCGGCGCGGATACCCCTCACCCCGAATTAATAGCGCGACGCTGCCGCCTCTAGGCGGCTCTGTTCCCCGAGATTTCGGACGGGGATTGGGGTCACTTGCCATGACGAGACCGAGAGGCGAAGATCGACGTACCGGCCGGACCCCGGGGCGCGCGACCCCAGAGCGCGCGGTCGGCGTCCGAGAGGAGGGCCTAACCATGGGTTTGCTCGATGGGCAGGTGGCGCT
>Ga0306925_10004372_pt1 | contig 12738 bp, 7 predicted proteins | sample flu12Cox44000176_FD_203755 | JGI IMG/M metagenome (GOLD analysis project Ga0306925, IMG submission 203755) | Lab enrichment of tropical soil microbial communities from Luquillo Experimental Forest, Puerto Rico - flux8day.12C.oxic.44.000.176 (v2)... | ecosystem: Environmental > Terrestrial > Soil...
AGCGGCGGATAGCGGTCGCCTGTCGGGATCGACAGCAATGACGCGAAGAGCGGTGCGGTTTCCGCGATGGACGACGGCGCCAATATGGCTTCGAGCTTGTCGAGCTGCGTCTTGGCCGGGTCCTCGGCGGCGAGGCGGGCGGCGCGCCCCAATTGCACGACAAAGGGATGCAGGACGCTGTCGCGGTGATAGGGCGAGCATTGATAGCGCAGCCGGGTGTGCGGCTCGTTCGCGACCTCGGCGGCGAGCTGAGCGGCAAGCCGCGACTTGCCGATGCCGGCCTCGCCCGAGAGCAAGACGATCTGGTCGGCGCCGGCCCAGGCCGCGCGCAGGCGCTCGCGCAATATCGCACTCTCCGCCGCCCGGCCGACGAGGTCGGTGAGCCCGCGGCGCGCCGCCTCGAACCGGCTTTCCGTCACGGCGACGCCCTCGACTGCGAAGGCCTCGACCGGCTCAGTGAAGCCCTTTGCTGTGTGGCGGCCGAGGTCGCGCAGCCGGAACAAATCGCCGATCAGGCGGCGGGTGGCGCCGGCGAGGACGATCTGCCCGGGTTCGGCAAGAGCCTGCAGGCGCGCCGCCAGGTTGGGGGTCTCGCCGACCACCGCCTGCTCCTGCGCCGAGCCTTCGCCGACCAGATCGCCGACCACGACAAGCCCGGTGGCGATCCCGATGCGAACGGCGAGCCGCTCCGTTCCACGGGTCTCCAGGCTCGACACCGCCGCTGCTACTTCCAGCCCCGCCCGCAATGCCCGCTCGGCGTCGTCCTCATGCGCCCGCGGATAGCCGAAATAGGCCAGCACCCCGTCACCCATGAATTTGGCGATAAAGCCGTCATAGCGCGCGACGACGTCGGAAACGGTGTTCTGATAGGCGCGGATCTCCTCACGCAATTCCTCGGGGTCGAACCGGGTCGACAGCGCCGTCGAGCCGACGAGGTCGCAGAACATCACCGTCAACTGACGCCGCTCGGCCTGAGACGGGGGCGGCGAGGTCGGCGCTTCGGAGCTTCCTTCGGCAATCGATGTGGGAGCCAGTTTGGCGATGGCATTGCGCAGGCGCAGTCGATGCCCCGCGCTCGACACGCCAATGTCTTTCAGCACCTGATATCGATCTGGGTGAGCAGGTCAGTGTCAATGTCATTGGCTTCGAAGGCGTCGGCATATTGGGCGAGACCAATTGCCTCCAGCCAATGCCGCACGGCGCTCATGCTGCCGGCTCTTCGAGGTCGACGTCGGTCAGGTCCGGCAGAACATCGGCGTCGATTTCACTGGCGCGAAAGAGCGCCTCGTATTGGCCGAGGCAGAGAGAACGCAGCCAATCCGCTACATCCATCGCCCGCGTCTCACAGTAGCTCCGACAGCAGCTTCTTTGCCTCCCGAAGGTCGGCGGTGTCGAACCCCTCGGTGAACCAGCCGTAGACCGGCGCCAGCAGTTGCTGCGCTTCGGCCCGTCGGCCCTGCTCGCCCAACAGCCGCGCCAGACTGGTTGCGGCGCGCAACTCGAGTGATTTTGCCTCTTGCCGGCGCGCAGTCCCGATCGCCCGCTCGAAGCACACAGTGCTCTTGCCGAGATTGCGCTGAGCCAGCGCCAAAACACCGCCGAGGCGCTCGATTTCTGCCTGCCACCAGCGCTCACCAGTCGCCTCCATGGCGGCGACAGCATCCGTCAGCGCCGCGGCCGCGCCGTCGTAGTCTCCGGCCCTGCAGAACGCTTCCGACACAAGCCCCAATTGGTAAGGCCGAAAGAAGACGCCGAGCGAGCCCCCGCCGGCGCCGCCGCGCTTCTCGATCAATGCGAGCCCATCGGCAACGGCGCCCTGCGTAACCAATGCGCAGCCCTTCAGGATGCTGGGGTCCATCAACGACGCGAGGCGTTGATCGACTGCCACAGCCTCGGCCTCGTCCGCACGCCGCACGGCTACGCCCGACTCGCCGCGGAACAGGCGGAGAACCGCCTCCATCGCAAAATTGTGATTGAGGGTCATCGGTTGTGCGAGCCGTTCGGCCAAGCGCCTGCCGTCGCCGATGATGGCTGCGGCCTTGTCCGGATAGCCAAGCAGCCACTCGATCCACGACCCGTTATTGCATCCGCAAACGCCGGGATCATGCCCTCCGTACTCCGCCGCGAGCCCGCGGTGCCGGTCGAAGTCGTAAAGCCGGCGACCTTCATCGCAATGGCTGCGCGCGGACGCGAGTTCGCCGACACCTAAACGAGTAAACCACGCGCTGTGATGGGCCTCCAACATCAGGATGCTGTCGTTCCTGCTTCTGGCAACTGCAAGCAGCCGATCCGACAACGGACGCATCGCATCGAGGCCGCGGCCTGCCGTCGTCAGCCACACATTCCACAACGCCGAAAACAGATGGTCGGCGTCGTCGATCTGCTCGCACAGCGCTCGCGCGCGAGCAAACGCATCCGCCGCCCCGGCCGAACCGAAACCTGCGGCGGTCAGCAGCGATACACCTCTGCCGAGCTGCAATCGGATCTCGCGCCGGTCGCCCTCGCGCGTCCGTGGCAGCGAAGATGCGGCCGCGAGGCCCCTATCGAAATGGCCGATCGCCTCGATATGGGCTGACCGGGCCGCCGCATGGCGACCCGCCTTCAGCCATTGATCGACGGCGCGAGTTGTATCGCCGGCTGCCGTCAAATGATGGGCGAGGAGTTCCGGCTCGCGCCCGACGAGATCGTCGAACTGTTGCTCGAGGACCGCCGCGACGCGCGCGTGCAATTCCTGGCGCCGGGCGCGCAGCAACGTGCCGTAGGCGGCGTCCTGCACGAGCGCGTGCTTGAACTGATATGCGGCGTGGGGCGGCGTGCCACGGCAGAACATGAGCCCCGCCTCCGCAAGGCGTGTCAGTGCGGTTCGCAGTTCAGCTGCGCTGCGCTCTGCCACCGGCGCGATCAACTCATAGGAAAACTCGCGACCGAGCACCGCGCCGATCTGCGCCATCTCCCGGGCGGCCGGGCCGATGCGGTCGAGCCGCGCGATCAGCGAGGCATGCAGGGTCGCAGGCACGGCCAGGGCCGGCAGCGGGCTTGCCGACAATACCGCCGCCACTCGGTTGTCCCGTTCGGCCCGCTCCAGCACCGCCTTGGTCAGTTCCTCGACGAACAACGGCACGCCGTCGGTGCGCTGGACGATTTCCTCGACGATATCGCTGCCGAGCGGCATTGCCGGCGATGCTTAGGGCGAGCGCGGCCGCCTCGCGCTCGCCGAGGCGGTTCAGCGGCAGCATCGTCACATGCGGTCGCTCGCCCCAGCCGTGCTGAAATTCCGGCCGAAAGGTAATGACCAGCAATACCGCGAGGCGGCGCACCTGCTCGACCATCAGGTCCAAGAATTCGCGCGAGGTCGGATCGATCCAATGCGCGTCCTCGAACGTCGCCAGCACCGGCCGACCGCGCGACAATGCCGCCAACTGGCTCGTCAGCGCCTCGAACAATTTCTCGCGCTTCTTCTGCGGGCTCAAGTTGAGTTCGGCCGCTGCGTTGGGCAGCGACAGCAACTCGCTCAACAGCGCGAACTCGTTGTCCTTGGGAATGCCCGGTGCCAGCACCGATTGAAGCTTTTCCAGCTTTTCCTCGGCCGGATCGTGCCGGGCGAGGCCGGCGGCGTGCTCGAGCTGCACGATGACCGGGTAGAGCGCGCTGTCCCGATGATGCGGCGAACAGAACCAGCGCAGGCGGATCGGCAGATCGGGCTCGACCGCGCCGGTGATGCCGCCGTCAGCCGCGACTTGCCGATCCCCGGCTCGCCCGAGATCAGCACCACTCGGCCTTCGCCGGCTTTCGCTTGCTGCCAGCGACGCAGCAGCAACTCCAGCTCTTCGTCGCGGCCGACGAGCGGCGTTGCCTCCGACCGCAAGGCTTCGAACCGGCTCAAGACGCCGCTCTCGCCTAAGACACGCCACACGCGCTGCGGCGCGGCGAAGCCCGTGAGCGATTGCAGACCGAGATCCTCGGCATCGAAAAGAGCGCCGATCTGTCGCCGCGTGCTGTCAGCGACGGCCAAGGTCCCGGGCTTGGCCAGGGCTTGCAACCGCGCCGCAAGGTTCGGCGTCTCACCGACGACGCCGCGCTCCAGCGCCGCTCCCTCGCCGATCAGGTCGCCAACAACCACGAGGCCGCTAGCCACCCCGATCCGCACCTCAAGCCGCTCCGGAGCGTCGAGCCGCGCGACCGCGTCGACTACCGCAAGCCCGGCCCTGATTGCCCGTTCGGCATCCTCCTCATGCGCCCGTGGATAGCCGAAATAAATGAGCACACCATCGCCCATGTACTTGGCGACAAAGCCGCCAAAGCGACCGACCGTCTCAGCGACGATGCGGTGGTAGGCGCCCTCGATCTCACGCAGGTCTTCAGGATCGAAGCGGACGGCGAGCGCAGTCGAGCCAACCAGGTCGCAGAACATCACGGTTAGTTGCCGGCGCTCGGCAACAGCGCGGACCGGGACATCGGCGACGGCCGGCTCGGCGCCGAGCGCGGCAATCGCGTCAAGCAGTCGCCGTCGGTGACCGACTAATGTGACGCCGAGATCCTTTAGATCCCCGGCAGTGAGGCGCGGCAGCACGCTCGCGTCGATCGCATTCTCGCGAAAAGCCGCCTCATACTGCTCGAGCCCGAGACCGCGGAGCCACGCCGCGACGTCCACGCTCGCCTCCCCGACGCGGTCACCGCCGTCATTTATCTTAGCGCAAACCGCCGCGGCGGGCGAATACTCAGGCGCGGTTTGTCGCAGCGCAACTCCTCCGTCGCATAGTGCTGCGATAGCCGTGGTAATCGACCTTTCGGTGCGCGAGGACTTGCGATCCTTACGCCGAGCCGAAACGCCCCTCGGTGCGGCCCTCGCAACGTCGACGCAGGGGCGGCACGTGCCGCTTCGCAGAGCCTGGTGCACCGGCAGCCAAACGCCCCACATTCGGCCGGACATCGTGCGCGCCGCGAATGACGGCTCGGGGTATGAGCTGTCACCGAGGCTTGATCCGAACAACGATCGTAAGACCTCGACCGCGGTGGTTGGGGAAGGTTCGCAGAGGTCGACAATCGGCACCAAGCAAACGATTGAAACAGCGTGCGGATCGTCAGCGCACTGGGGTGAAGCTGACGCCGACGCTTCCTGGCAAATGCAGGGATCTCGACCTGAGCGATCGATCGGAGTCTGGCTAGGTCTGGCTAGTAGGCGAACGCCGCCGACGCACAGTTGGCTCGTCGGAGCCAATCGATCTAGGGGCTTAGTGCCGAGAGAAGGGCTTGCGCCTCGGTGAGTTCGGGGAATTGTTCGGTCGGCGGAAAGCCCTCGACCGCCGGCGCCAGCACGGCGTGCGCATCGACGTCGCGATCGGCCGCGCGATAAAGCTTTGCCAGAGACAGCGCGGCGCGCAGTTCGAAGCTGCGCGCCTTTTGCGACCGCGCGATCGCAATCGCGGCCTGCGAAGACTGCTCGGCCGCCGCGGTGTCGGCCGGGTCGCGCTTCAGCAGGATCTCGCCGCGGATGCGGTGCATTTCGGCTTCGTACCAACGCTGCTCGATGCGCTCTGCTTCGGCGAGCGCGTCGTCCAGGCGCCGGAGCCCGGAATCAGTCTCGCCGGCACTCGCTTCGGCTTCGGCCAGGGCCGCTTCCAAAGCGGGCAGGAGCCAAACAAAACCTTGCTCCCGAAAAATGCCGATGCCCCTCCGCATCTCGGCCAGACCCGCCTCGCCCTCGCCGCGCAACCATCTCGTCCAGCCCTGAAAAAATGCGGCGAAGCCGGGCCAATGGGCTGGGAGATCGTACCGAGACACGATGTCAGCCGACGCTTGGCTGCAGGTCGCGACGGCTTCGGGGTTGTACCGTAAAAGCCCCAGCAGCGCTGCGGATGCGAGCGCTTGCCCCATCGTCGGAGCATGCGCTGCCGATTCGGCGAGGGCGCGCGGTCGGCAAGCGGCAAAGCCGCGTCGACTCTCCCGAGCATCCACAGCGCGAGGGCATCAAATACTTCCGCCGCGGCGCGGGGATCCACACCGAACCGGTTGGCGAAATCGGCATGGCGCGCCTGGTCGTGGAGCTCGATCGTCTTCTGAAAATGGTCATGGGCGCCGGCAAAATCGCCGAGATAAAAGTAGGTGGTGCCAGAAATGCGGTGTCCAACCAAGGCTTCGGGACAATCCGGCCGGGCCGTGGCTTCGCGCAGGAAAAGCTCGGCCATTTCGCGCATCGGTGCGGGTTCGCCGCGCGTGAGGTGCCCGACCCAGAGACCGTAACAGGCGGAGAAACGCTCCGAGGCGTCTTCCACCCAGCTCGCCAGTTCGCGGGCGCGGACAAAGGCCGCACTGGTTTCCGGCGTCTGATATCCCTTGGCCCAGATCAGCGCATTGCCGAGGCTCGTCTGCAGGTGAACGCGCCGCTGGTGCAATGCGGCGGCGCTTTTCACCGCGTCGCTTTCCGAGAGTGCCGAGAGCAGGGTTTGGGCCTCGGTGAGTTCGGGGAATTGTTGGGTCGGCGGGAAGCCATCGACCGCCGGCGCAAGCACGGCGTGCGCATCAAGGTCGCGATTGGTCGCACGATAAAGCCTCGCCAGAGCCAGCGCGGCGCGCAGTTCGAAGCTGCGGGCCTTTTGCGACTGCGCAATAGCGATCGCGGCCTGCAATGACTGCTCGGCCGCCGTGGTGTCGGCCGGGTCGCGCTGCAGCAGGATCTCGGCGCGGATGCGGTGCATTTCCGCTTCGTACCAACGGGCCTCAGTGGCCTTCAGCTCGGAGAGCGCGTCGTCCAGACGCCGGAGCCCAGCATCAGTCTCACCGGCACTCGCTTCGGCTTCGGCCAGGGCCGCTTCGAGACCGGGCAAGAACCAAACTAAACCTTGCTCCCGATAGATGGCGATGCCGCGCCGCATCTCGGCGAGGCTGGACCCTTCGGCACTGTCGGACGACTTTGCCCAGCCCTGAAAAAACACCGCCACGCCGACATAATGGGCTGGGAGATCTATCCGAGACACGATATCAGCCAACGCCTGGCTGTAGTTCGCGACTGCTTCGGGGTTGTACCGAACAAGACCCAGCCGCGCCGCAAATGTGAGCGCCTGAGCCGTTGTCGCAGCATGCGCTGCCGAGTCGGCGAGGGCGCGGTCGGCAAGGCGCAAAGCCTCGTCGACTCTCCCGAGCACCCACAATGTGAGCGCGTCCCAAAACTCCGCTGAGGCGCGCGGATCCGTGCCGAACCGGTTGGCGAAATCGGCGTGACGCGCCTGGTCGTAGAGCTCGATGGTCTTCTGAAAATGGTGATGGGCGGCGGCGTAGTCGCCGAAATAAAGGCAGGTCACGCCGGAAACGCGGTGCGCGACCAGGACCTCGGGGCAATTCGGCAGGGCCGTTGCTTCGCGCAGGAAAAGCTCGGCCATTTCGCGCGCCGGTGCGGGTTCGCATCGATTAAAGTGCCCGACCCAAAGACCGTAATAGGCGGAGAACCGTTCCGAGATATCTTCTTCCCGGCTTGCCAATTCGCGGGCGCGCTCAAAGGCGGCACTCGTCTCAGGCGCCTGATGTCCCTTGGCCCAGATCAGCGCATTGCCGAGGCTGATCTGGAGCTGAAGGCGCCGCTGTCGCAACGTGGCGGCGCTCTTCACCGCATCACTTTCCGAGAGCGCCACGAGGAGGGTTTGTGCCTCAGTGAGTTCAGGGAATTGTTGGGTCGGTGGGAAGCCCTCGACCGCCGGCGCCAGCACGGTGTGCGCATCGGCGTCGCGATTGGCCGCGCGATAAAGCTTTGCCAGAGACAGTGCCGCGCGCAGTTCGAAGCTCCGCGCTTTTTGCGACTGCGCGATAGCGATCGCGGCCTGCAAAGACTGCTCGGCCGGCGCGGTGTCGGCCGGGTCGCGCTGCAGCAAGATCTCGCCGCGGATGCGGTGCATTTCCGCTTCGTACCAGCGCTGCTCGGTGCGTTCCAATTCGGCGAGCGCGTCGTCCAGGCGCTTGAGCCCGGCGTCAATCTCGCCGGCGCCCGCTTCGGCTTCCGCCAGCGCCGCTTCGAATCTAGGCAAGAGCCAAACCTGACCTCGCTCCCGACCGATGGCGAGGCTGCGTCGCATCTCGGCGAGTCTCGATTCTCCGGCACCCTCGGACCATTTTGCCCAGCCTTGCAGAAATGTTACCCAGCCGGCCCACCAGGCTGGGAGGTCGTATCGAGACACGATATCGGCCAACGCTTGGCTGCAGGTCGCGACCGCTTCGGGGTTGCACCGAACAAGCCCCAGCAACGCCGCAAACATGAGCGCATAAGCCGTTGTCGGGGCATGGGCTGCCGACCCGGCGTCGGTGATGGCGCGTTCGGCAAGCCGCCGAGCCTCGTCGACTCTCTCAAGCCCCCACAGCGCGAGGGCATCATAGGCTTCCGCTGCGGCTCGGGGATCATTCCCGAACCGGTTGGCGAAATCGCCATGGCGTGTCTGGTCATAGAGCTCGATCGTCTTCTGAAAATGGTCATGGGCGGCGGCAAAGTCGCCGAAGTGAAAGCAGGTGGAGCCGGAAATGCAGTGGGCGACCACGGCCTCGGGGCAATGGGGCCGGGCCGTGGCTTCGCGCAGGAAAAGCTCCGCCATTTCGCGCAGCGGTGCGGGTTCGCAACGGTTCATATGCCCGACCCAAAGACCGTAATAGGCGGAGAACCGTTCCGAGGCGTCTTCCTCCCGGCTCGCCAATTCGCGGGCGCGCGCAAAGGCGGCACTCGTTTCCGGCGCCTCAAATCCCCTGACCCAAATCAGCGCATTGCCGAGGCTGGTCTGTAAACGCAGCCTGGCCGATGCGGCGCTCGGAGCCGGCCCGGCGCTGGCGGCGAGCTTGTCAGCCAGTTCGATCGCCTTGCCGAGATGGGCGGCGGCCTCTTTGAAGGCGGAGCGGTGCAAGGCCTGGTCGCCGGCCTTTCCCCACCATACGGTCGCCGGCTCGTCGAGCCCGGCCTGAGTCATATGATGGGCGACGAGTTCCGGCTCACCCGCGGCGATTGCCGGGAACTCATCGCGCAAGGCATCGGTGATCTGCCGGTGCAGGATCTGCCTCCGGCTCCTGAGCAGGGTTTCGTAGGCCGTGTCCTGGACCAGCGCGTGTTTGAACGTGTAGCGCGCATTAGGCGGCGCTCCGGTGCGGAACAGCAGCTCCGCCTCTTCGAGCTGCACCAGTGCCGCACGCAATGCCGGCTCGTCGCGGCCGGCGACCGCGCGCAACACCGGGTAGGAGAATTCGCGGCCGATCGCTGCGCCGATCTGTGCGATCTCTTTGACCGGCGCCAGCCGATCGAGACGCGCCGCCAATGAATCCTGCAACGTCGCCGGAATGGCGAAGGGCGGTAACGGCCGGTCGAGGCGCCAGCCCTGCGGCCCCGCGACGAGCAGGCCCCCCTCGAGCACGGTCTTGGTCAATTCCTCGACAAAGAGCGGCACCCCGTCGGTCTTGGCGACGATCTGCGCCATCACTTCGGGTGGCAGCGGCCGGCCGGCGACATGCTCGGCCAGGGTCTCGACCTCGGCGGGTGCCAGGCGGTCCAGCGCGATGCTGGTGACGTGCGAGAGACCAGTCCACGGCGCCTCGTATTCCGGCCGGAAGGTGATCAGCACCAATACCGGCAAGCCGCGGACACGCTCGACCGTCAGATCGAGCACTTCGAGCGAAGTCGCATCGGCCCAGTGGACGTCCTCGAACAGCATCAATACTGGCTTTTCCCGCGCCAATGCTTCGAACTGGTCGAGCAAGGCCCCCAGGGTCAAGCGGCGCTGCTGCGCGGCACTCAGTGCGAGCGGAGGATAGCGCTCGCCGGTCGAGATCGACAGCAAGGAAGCAACGAGCGGTGCGGTTTCCGCGACGCGCGCGGGCGCCAATATGGCTTCGAGCTTGTTGAGCTGCGTCTCGGGCGGGTCCTCGGCGGCGAGGCGCGCGGCACGCGTCAATTGCACGACAAAGGGGTGCAAGACGCTGTCGCGGTGATAGGGCGAGCATTGATAGCGCAGCCGCGTGTGCGGCTCGTTCGCAACCTCGGCGGCGAGCTGGACGGCGAGCCGCGACTTGCCGATGCCGGCCTCGCCCGAGAGCAAGACGATCTGGCCGGCGCCGGCCCAGGCCTCGCGCAGGCGATTGCGCAACAGGGCGCGCTCCGCCGCCCGGCCGACGAAGTCGATGAGCCCGCGGCGCGCCGCCTCGAAGCGGCTCTCTGCTGCGGCGACGCCTTCGACCGCGAAGGCCTCGACCGGCTCCGCGAAGCCCTTCGCTATCCGCCGGCCGAGATCGCGCAGCGTGAACAGGTCGCCGATGAGCCGGCGGGTGGCACCAGCGAGGACGATCTGTCCGGGTTCCGCAAGAGCTTGCAGCCGGGCGGCAAGATTGGGCGTATCGCCGGCGACATCGTGCTCGACAACCTCGCCGCCCACGACAACCAGCCCGGTGGCAATCCCCACGCGCGCCTGGAACTCTTCGACCTGATCCAGCTGCGGCACCCAATCGACCAGCGCCAATCCGCAGCGCGTGGCCCGCTCGGCGTCGTCCTCATGCGCCCGCGGATAGCCGAAATAAACCAGGACGCCGTCGCCCATGTAGCGGGCGACAAACCCGCCAAAGCCCTCGACGATCTCTGTGACGCCGCGATGGTAAGCGCCGATAATCCCGCGCAGATCTTCGGGATCGAGCCGCGCCGACAGCGCGGTCGAGCCGACCAGATCGCAGAACATCACCGTCAGCTGCCGCCGCTCCGCGGCGTCTTGCGGCCTCGCACCGGTCGGTGCGGCGGGCGCCGGCGATGCCTCGGTGGCGGCCAAACCGGAGATGGCTCTGAGGAGACGCTTGCGGTGCCCCAATGGCACACCAAGCTTCTCGAGATCGGCGTCGGTCAGCTCCGGCAGGATATCGGCGTCGATCTCACTCGCGCGAAACAGCGCCTCATACTGTCCGAGGCCGAGATTCCTGAGCCAACCCCCGACATCCATGGCCGCACTCCACGGGCCCCGAACGGATCATCCTTCGGTTGAAGCGCCCTGTCCAGAGCCGGGCTGGCCTCGAGCCGGTTTGCGCGGTTAATGCGGCGGGACAGTGCGGGCGAGCCATCCGGCGATCATACTGGCGACCTGCAAATTGTTGTTTTCCAGCATGACCATGTGCCCGTTGCCGTGGATGCCGTGCTCGCCGAGCCGCAACGCGGTGACTTTGACTCCGGCTTGCGCCAAATACTTGGCGGTGCAGTGGTCGTAAGCCGCATGGTAGGAAGCCTCGGTGGTGACGACGACTGCCGGAATATCAGCAAGGCGGGGAAGACGCCGCGCCGGCGCCTGCTGCTGCCAACATAGGACGAGGTCGGGCTCATCGGGTTGGGTCTGCTGCTCGACCTTCAGTTCCGTGGGATCGCTGACCGGCGGATCGTAAGTGACGGAATGTCGGCGACACCCCAGGCGCGAGCCTTCTTTGTGTCGAACACCGCATTTTCAAATGGCGGGCCTGCCGGCTCGACCGCGACGACGGCTTTGACCAATTGCGGCCTGGCGTCAGCGATCAGCCAGCCGAAGGGACCGGATTGCGAATGGGTCAGGATGATCGCCGGGCCGATGCGGTCGAGCAACGCCGCGACGGCTTGTTGGTTGAGCCGCTGGGTCTCCGCGGCATCCGCCAGATAGGGTACCTGCGTCGCATAGAAGGCGTCGAATACCGGATCGCCGATATGCCCGGTGCCCGGCCATTGCGAATGCAATTTTGCCTGCGGCCACAGATTGAAGGCTTCCGGGGCGGTGAAGCGGGATTCGATCGCCTCCGCGGCAAAGGTCGCGAGCTTGCCGTCGACATCGGGCAGCCACGGCGAACGGCCGCGGGCCGGCTGGTCGACCATATAGACCGTATAACCTTGCGCGACAAAATAGTCTGCCCAGCCCGGACGGCCATCGGGTGTGCCCATCCAGTTGGTCGCCGTTTGCGCCGCTCCATGGACAAGCACTAGCGGGTAACGCTGGCGCGAACGGCGGGGTGTCAAGACTTCGACATACATCTGCTTGTGCATCCGCTGCTCGCCCGGCTTACCGACATAGGCACCGCCGACATAGAAATATCCACGGTGCGCGATTGCCGATTGGTCGTAACTCGGGACCGGTTTGGGGGTCCGATCCGCCGCCTGGGCGGAGTTACCGATGCTCGCCAGCACGAGCAGGGCAGCAACGATCACGATTCGGTAAAGCATAGGTGTCCCCTCCTGACGGTTGCGTTGGTCTCGTCCACCTTGTCGGTGTTTGGTAGTCGCCGCAGCGGCCGTGACAAATCGGCAATTCCCGTGCGGCCGATTTAATTCTCTGATCGGCTGAATTATTTCCCTGTTCGGCCGAATTATTTCCCTGTTCGCTCGCCTAGGGAATTGCGCCGAGTTTTCTCGAAATTCCAATGACTTGCGGAGGCGGATGCGGCAGCCGAATGGTGCGTGGAGGCGTTCTTCGCAGCATCTTCCCGTCGATCAGAGAAAGACGGCTCAGGCGGGGCGGCCCCAGGCGAGGAAGCCGTCGTTCTTGAAGCCGGGCTTGCCGTAGGCGAGCCGGTCGCCGGCCAAGGTCTCGACCCGGCCGCCGGCGGCTTCGAGAATGGCTTGCCCGGCCGCAGTGTCCCACTCCATCGTCGTACCGAAGCGCGGGTAGAGGTCGGCCTCGCCGGCCGCGATGACTCCAAACTTCAGCGCACTGCCACAGCTCTTGCGTGCCTGCACCGGATAGTCCTGCAGAAACTCGGCGAGCCGTCGACTGTTCTCGTGCG
>Ga0306925_10004376_pt1 | contig 12731 bp, 9 predicted proteins | sample flu12Cox44000176_FD_203755 | JGI IMG/M metagenome (GOLD analysis project Ga0306925, IMG submission 203755) | Lab enrichment of tropical soil microbial communities from Luquillo Experimental Forest, Puerto Rico - flux8day.12C.oxic.44.000.176 (v2)... | ecosystem: Environmental > Terrestrial > Soil...
GATCGCCCAGGTCCCGGTGATCGGGCAGCTGTTCTGGATGGCCGATGTCGCGTTCCTCGACCGCGCAGACCGCGCCAAGGCTATTGCGGCACTGCAGCCAGCCTTGGACAGGTTGCGGGCGGGCACGTCGGTCGTGATCTCGCCAGAGGGCACCCGCTCGGTGACACCGGCGGTTGGCCGTCTCAAGAAGGGCGGCTTTCACCTGGCGATGCAGGCCGGCGTGCCCATCGTGCCCATCGTCATCCGCAACGCCGGCGAGATCATGTGGCGGGACGCCAAGATTGCACAGAGCGGCACCATCGATGTGGCGGTGCACCCGCCAATCCCCACGCACGGCTGGACGCGGGAAGACCTCGACGCGGCCGTCACGAAGGTCCAGCAGCTCTACGTCGACACGCTCGAGGCCTGGCCGGCAGCGCTGCCGCCCGAGTCCGGAGAGTCGAAAAAGCCCCGCGGCCGAGCGGCCACGACCCGGGGCCAACACGGGCTGACGGCGATCGATGGGGCAGGGAAGTCATGAACGGTACCCACCACGCTTTGGACCACTTCGGCGGAGGCGTCCGCCACTGGATCAGCGCGCGCGGCCTGCGGGCCGGACCGCCCAGGGCGCCGGCGGAACCACGGCCGTCGGATTCCGCCGAGGTCGCGCAGGTGCTCCGGGCACCGGCCTTCCGGAGCCAGGTGCGTGACCTCACCGGACGGCTCGGCCGGCCGGAGGAGGATGTTCTGGCCGAGGCTGCCGGCGACCTGCGGGAGATGTCGGCCACGCACAACGAAGCGGTCATCGCTCGGTGGCAGCGGTTCGGCCGGTGGATGCTGCGCGGCTACGACACCTTGCTCGACGAGGAGGCGCTCGCCGGGCTGCGGGAGCTGGACCGCAAGCACTCCCTGATCTTCCTGATCTCGCACCGTTCCTACCTCGACGAGTGGGTGCTGCCGCCTGCCCTGGTCCCCCGGGGCATCTCGCCTCCGTACGGGCTGGCCGGAGCGAACCTGAACTTCTTCCCGCTCGGCACGGTGGCCCGGCGCACCGGCATGGTCCACATCCGTCGTTCGACGGGCGATGCACCGGTGTACCGGCTGGCGCTGCGCGCCTTCATCGGCCAGCTCGTGGCGAACCGGGCGAACCTCATCTGGTCGATCGAGGGTGGCCGTTCCCGCACCGGCAAGCTCCGCCCGCCCCGGTACGGTCTGCTGCGCTACGTGGTGGACGCGGTGGAAGCGGCCGATGCGCCGGAGGCCCTGGTCGTGCCGGTGTCGATCGTCTACGACCAGCTGCCGGCGCACGAGGTCTCGCTGATGGTCTCCGAAGCGAGGGGGCTGGGCAAGCAGCCCGAGAACGCTCGGTGGCTCCTGGCCTACGCCCGGGGGCTGCACCACCGTCTCGGCCGGGTGTATGTCGATCTCGGGCAGCCGCTACGGCTACGCGAGCGGCTGGCAGAACTGCGCGTCGACGACCCCACGGAGACTCATGCCGTCGAGCGGATCGCGCTGGAGGTGTCGCACCGGATCAACCGGGCGACTCCCGTGACACCCACGGCGGCCGTGTGCGTGGCGCTGCTTGCCGCCGACCGGGCCCTGACCCTGGCCGAGGTGCTGGCCACCGTCGCGCCGTTGGCCGACTACCTGCAGCGCCGCGGCTGGCCGGTGGCCGGCGCCGCCAGCCTCACCGACCGCTCCACCGTGCGCCGGGCGCTGCAGGAGCTCGTGGCCTCCGGGGTGCTCACCTGCTACTCAGGCGGTCCTGAGACGGTCTGGGGGATCGGCGCCGACCAGCACCTGGTGGCGGCCGTGTACCGCAATAGCGCGATCCACGTGCTGGTGGTGCGGTCGATCGCCGAGCTCGCGCTGGTGGCCGTCGCGCGGCGCCAGGACGGATCCGGGCGCGACGCCTGGGACGAGGCGCTGCGACTGCGTGAGCTGCTGAAGTTCGACTTCTTCTTCGCCCAACGGCGCGAGTTCGCCGGCGAGCTGCGAGCGGAGCTGGCGCTGATCGACCCGGACGGCGGCCAGGTGGGCGCCGATGTGAGCCCGGACGACGCGCAGCGGTGGTTGGAACGCCTCCGGCCGCACGTGGCGCACCTGGTACTGCGCCCGTTCCTCGACGCCTACTCGGTGGTCGCCGAGCAACTGGCCGCGGCCGATGCCTCCGAGGAGTTCGGCGAGCAGGAGTTCCTCGCCGGGTGCCTGCGCGTGGGCCGGCAGTGGGCGCTCCAGCGCCGGCTGGCCAGCGAGGAGTCAGTCTCGGCCGAGATGTTCCGGACGGCGCTGAAGCTGGCTCGGTACCGCGGGCTCATCGAGTCCGACGATCCAACCCTCGGCAAACGCCGAAGGGCCTTCGCCGATGAACTTCGCGAGGCGCGGCGACACGTCGCCGAGATCGCCGGCATCGCGAGCCGCCAGACCCACCCGTGACCACCGCCGAGAGACGGCAGTGGCAGGCATGGCGGTAGGAACGGCTGCGGGCTTCCCGGAAAGGACCAAGCCGATGACCGATAATGAGCAGAGCACATCCGGCATGGTTCCCAGCTTGGTCCAGGGGTTCATTGCTCAGCTCCGCGGGATAACCGAAGGGCTGGAGGGCCTGGCCAGATTCGGTGAGCATCTCCCGTCGGCGGGCGGCGTGCTTCCGCTGCCTGGCACCCTTTCGGCGGCACAGCTGAGATCGATCGCAGACAGCATCGCCGCGCAGCGGCGCAGCATCGAAGCGCTGAAAGCCCAGCTGTCCTCGTTCGACGAGCAGCTTGCGGTGCTGGAGCAGATCCTCGGCCCGCTCGCACAATGGAGCAGCAAGTTGGCAGAGCTGGAAGAGCGGCTGCTGAGCGTGGGCCGCGGGCCGAAGACCAAGGGCCGGGCCAGCGGCTCTGACCGGGACTAACCATCGGGCGCTGGCTCGACATCCTGGGCCCAGCGAGAGTACATTTGGTCTGTCCATTCGTATGGGAGTCTGGCATGCTGTCCTTCGCCTTCGGTCCGGAGCAGGAAGACTTCCGCGTCCAGCTGCGGAGGTTCGCCGCCGCTGAGCTCGCGCCCCATTACATCCAGCGCGCCGCGCGCTCGGAGTTCTGCTGGGAGGCACATCGGCAGCTGGCCAGCCTCGGCGTCCTCGGCATCGGCCTTCCCGAGAAGTACGGCGGGACCGGGGCACCTGACCCCGTGACGCTGGGGCTTGCCACGGAGGCTCTCGCCTACGGTGATGTGAACGTCGCGTCCGCTCCGGTGCTCTCCGGTCTCGTCGCCTCTCAGCTCGCGGAAAACGGGCAGGACGCCGTCGTCGATGAGTGGCTGCCTCAGATGGTCGCTGGCGACGTGGTTGCGGCGATCGCCGTCACCGAGCCCTCGGGCGGTTCCGACGTCTCTCGCCTGCGTACCGAGGCGCGGAGAGTCCATGGTGGCTGGCGGATCCGCGGCGAGAAGATTGCGATCACCCTCGCCACGGCGGCATCGGTGGCCCTGGTCTACGCCCGGGAGCCTGGCTCAGAGGGGTACCGGGGTATCAGCTGTTTCGCGGTCCCGCTCGACGCCGAGGGTGTCACCCGCACGCACACCCCGGGCATGGGGTGCCTCCCGCTGTGCTGGGGTCAGCTGTCCTTCGACGACGTCTTCGTGCCGGAGGACCACGTCGTGGGGGAGCCGGGCCAGGGCTTCGCCGGTGCCATGGAGCACTTCGACTTCAGTCGGCCTGCGCTCGGCCTCCTGTGCCTCGGCGCGGCCCAGGCGAGCCTCGACGAGGCATGTGAGTGGGCCGTCCAGCGCGAGGCCTTCGACCGTCCGTTGGCCGCTTTCCAGGGTGTCTCCTTTCCCCTTGCGGAGCAGGCGACGTACATGGAGGCTGCCCGCTGGCTGTGTTACCGCTCGCTGTGGGCTCGGCAGGCCGGGGACAAGCACACGCACTTCGCCGCGATGTCCAAGTGGTGGCCGCCGATTGTGGCCAAGGACGCGATCGAGACGGCGATCGTCACGTTCGGCAATCTCGGGTACTCGACCGAGATGCCTCTCCAACAGAGGTACCGCGACGTCGCCAGCTACCTGATCGCCGACGGGACCGCCGGCATCCAGAAGCGGATCATCGCCAGGGCGATGATGGGCAAGGTGGCAGCGCAGTGACGGCCGTAGTGACGTCGGCCGTGACTCCGAAGCTGGGCGTGGCGGTCAACGAGGCTCTGCTCGTCCCCGACCCGGCGGCGCGGCGGCGGATCCTCGATCACATCGCCGGTGTCGGCCTGGACCACGTCACCACCGGTGATCACATCAGCTTCCAGGGCGGCACCGGCTTCGACGGCCTGGTGTCGGCAACGTCGATCCTCGCCGCCAACGACACCCTCGCCGTGCTCGTCGGTGTCTACCTCGCGGGACTGCGGCACCCCATAGTGACGGCGAGGCAGCTCGCCACCATCTCCCAGATAGCCCCCGCCCGGCTGATACTCGGAGTCGGTGTCGGGGGAGAGGACCGTAGCGAGATCTCGAACGCCGGCGTGGACCCCGCGACGCGAGGCCGCAGGCTGGACGAGACGCTCGAGGTACTTGGCCAGCTGGCCACCGGCGAGGCCGTCGACCACCAGGGACAGTTCTACTCGCTCCGCGACGCCCGCATCCTGCCCCCGCCGGACCCGCGGGTCCCGCTGGTCATCGGCGGCTCGGGCGACGCCGCGGTCCGCCGCGCCGCCGCGTACGGCGACGGCTGGCTGGGCATCTTCTGCTCGGCTCGCCGGCTCGGCGAAACCGTCGAGCGCATCCGCGACGCCACGGCCGAGCTGGGGCGTCGGGCCCCGTCGTGGTTCGGGCTGAGCATGTGGTGCGGCCTCGGCTCCGACGGGGACCGTGCCCGCGAGCTGCTCGGCCGGCGGATGCAGGCGCTCTACAACCAGCCGCCGGAGAGGTTCCAGCACGTCACGGCCGCAGGGACGCCCCTGCAGGTCGCCGAGAAGCTCGCTCCCTTCGTCGAGGCGGGTGCCGAGCACCTGACGATCATCACGGTCGCCGGCTCCGTCCACGACGGCATCGACCTGGCCGCGGAGGTGCGTCGCCTGCTCCAGGCCGAATTCGCGACGGCCGGCTGAGGAGGCCAACGTGCGCGCGATCGTCATGCAGGAGTACGGCGGCCCGGAGTGCCTCGGGCCGGCCGAGCAGCCAGACCCCGTCGCGGACCCGGGCTGCGCGGTGGTGCGGCTGCACGCTGCGGCCCTCAACTGGCACGACGTCCTCGTGCGCCAGGGCAGGTACCAGTCCTCTCTGCCCCACGTCCCAGGGGCGGACGGCGCGGGGACCGATATGGAGACCGGGGAGGACGTCCTCGTCGTGCCGTCACTATGGTGGGGCGACGACGAGTCGGCACCGGGTCCCTCCTGGGAGATCCTCGGTGACCATCGCCCCGGCACCTACGCCGAGATGGTGCGCGTCCCTCGCGAGTGTGTCGTGCCCAAGCCGGCCCGGCTGTCGTGGCCGGAGGCGGCCGCGCTGCCGCTGGTGGGTCTCACCACCTACCGGGCGCTGTTTCCCCGTGCCCGGCTCTCGCCGGGCGAGTCACTACTGGTCCTCGGGGCCGGTGGTGGCGTCGCCACGATGGCCGTCTCGCTCGCCTCGGCAGTGGGGTGCACCGTCGTGGTCACCTCGTCCTCGCAGGACAAGGTGAGCCGGTCCCAGGAGCTGGGGGCCTCCGCGGGGGTCCTCTACGGCGACCCGTCGTGGCCGCAGGCGGCGCGGGAACTGTCACCCGGTGGACGCGGCTTCGACGTGGTCCTCGACTCGGTCGGGACCTGGCAGCAGTCGATCGGCGCGCTGCGCCCGGGCGGTCGGCTCGTGGTCCTGGGCGCCTCCCGAGCCGAGCAGGCAAACCTCGACGTGCGGCGCTTCTACTTCGGCCAGTTCGACCTGCTCGGCACCACCATGGGGAGTACCCGTGACTTCGCCGGCCTGCTCGCCTTGCTCGGCACCTATGACGTTCGTCCCCCCGTCATCGACCGGACGTTCTCCCTGGACGAAGCCGCCGCCGCACACGCCTATCTCGAGACCGGCGCCGGCTTCGGCAAGGTCGTTCTCGAGACCGCTTGAATGCCGGCCACGAAATATCCCCGCCGAGGAAAGAGGACCCATGACCGGCAGCGTGTGCTACGAGGTGGACGATCAAGGAGTGGCCTTCGTGACCCTTGACGCCCCGGAGTCTCGCAACGCCTTGAGCGACGAGCTTCTCGACGATCTCCTCGGCGCGCTCGAGCGAGCCCGTGCCGATGACGCCGTCCGCGTCGTGGTGCTCACCTCTTCACACGACCGGGTGTTCTCCGCCGGAGGTGACCTGAAGGCGTTCGCCGGCGATGCCCCGGCCATCGGCAAGTACGCCGGACTGGACCGCTTCCCGCGGCTGTACAAGCTCATCGGCGGCCTGGGCAAGCCCGTGATCTGTGCCGCGAACGGCGACGTGCTGGCCGGCGCCTTCGGCCTCGCCCTCGCCTGTGACCTCGTCATAGCCCGGGAAGGTGTCCGTTTCGGGTGTCCGGAGATCAATGTGGGCGTGTTCCCGTTCATGATCTCCGCGCTGATCTACCGCAACATCGACCGGCTGAAGGCCAACGAACTGATGATGCTCGGCGAGCCGATCGACGCCGCAGAGGCGCACCGGCTGAACATCGTCAACGCCGTCGCCCCGGCCGAGAGCTTCGAGGAGGTGGTTCGTGAATGGGCGCACAAGGTGGCGAGGAAGTCACCGCTGCTCATGCGCCTGGGCAAGAACGCCATCGACGCCACGCGGGACATGAGCCTGCCGGATGCGTTGGAGGCGCTGCGCGCGCAGCTCGCGCTGGCGTTCACTACCGAGGACATCGTGGAGGGCGTGACTGCCTTCCGGGAGAAGCGCGAAGCCGTGTGGAAGATGCGCTGAGCCGGCCGCTACCGAATGTCAGCGGTCCGGCCTCTCTCGGTCGCGAGCATCCGCGCCACGATGCGACGGACTTGCAGCACGCCGGCGTCGGCGGTGAGGTGGATCCCGCTTGCCGAGCCCTCGTAGCCCGCGGTCGCCTCGATCGCTTCGAGCACGGCCACGTCCTCCCGCATGACCTTGGCCATCACCGCGTGAAGGTGCTGGCCGACGGGCGCGCGGTCGAGTGCGAAGTTGTGCGCGAACCAGGAGAACAGGTGAGTGCGGGTAGCGGACTCAGGCGTCACCGCGTGGATGCGCGCCTGCTCGTAAGGCTGCCCGTCGCCGCCGTCGATCTGCCACCCTTCTGCGAGCAGCGCCGGCGAGATGAACGTGCCGTGATGGCGGCGCTTGTACTCCCGATCCCGCGGCAGGCCGGTCGCCTCGGCTTCCCAGTCGGCCAGTTCCGCGGGTGGCAGGGTCCGGGTGTAGGTGACCGACATCTCCGACACGGACACGTGATCGAGCGCCGGCAGCTCCTCGAGCCCGGGGGGTGTCTCCTCCGGGTGCACCTCCGGGATGTGCGTGAGATCGAGGTAGTGCTCGTGTACGAGCATGTAGTTGGCCGCTAGGCACACCATCTCACCGGACGAGGACCACCCCTCGCCGGACAGCCATGGCAGCTTGGGCGGCGAGTGCAGGCTCGATCGGCCCGGCTGGCCGAGCCAGATCCAGACGAATGGCGGTTCTTCGCGGACCGCGTATGCGCGCACGAACACCCCGTATGGCACGTTCGGCTGCGAGGGCACGCCCACGCACGCGCCGGCCGCGTCATATCGCAGGCCGTGATAGCCACACACCAGCAGGTCGCTTTCCAGGCGGCCCCTGGACAGGGGGTAGGCGCGGTGAGCGCAGCGGTCCTCGAGCGCGACGACCTCGCCCGAGGCCAGCCGGTACAAGACCACCGGGCGGTCCAGCAGCTTGCGGCCCAGGACGCCGGATCCGACCTCGTCGCTGGTGGCGGCGACGTACCAGCAGTCCAGAGGGTAGTTCGTGTTCATAGGTCGAGCACCAATCGATTCGAGAGCGACCGCGAGACACATAGCATCATGGCGTCGTTGCGCGCCTGCTCCTCGTCGCCCAGCACCGAGTCGCGATGGTCGGGCATCCCTTCGATGACCGCTGTTTCGCACGTGCCACAGATTCCCTCCATGCAGGAACCCAGCACGCCGACCCCGACGTCCTCGAGCACCTCGAACACCGACCTGTCGGGCGGGACGGTCACCGTGATACCCGAGCGCTGGCAGACCACCTCGAAGGTCTCCAGGGCTCCCGACGCGGGCTGGTCCGCCCCGGGCTTGGCGGCGAATCGCTCCACGTGCAGCGCACCGGCCGGCCAGGATGCACAGGCGCCTTCGACCGCGCTCAGCAGGGCCTCGGGCCCGCAGCAGTAGACCAGAGTATTTTCGCGCGCAGTGCCCAGGATGCCCTGCAGGTCAAGCAGGCCCCGCTCGTCCTGCGGCCAGATCGTGACGCGCTCGCCGAAGGCCGACAGGTCCTCGACAAAGATCATCGAGGCTCGCTTGCGTCCGCCGTAGGCCAAGTGCCACTGGGCGCCCGCGGCCTCGGCTGCCTCGATCATCGGCAGTACAGGCGTGATCCCGATCCCGCCGGCGATGAACTGGTAGCGCGGCGCGCTCACCAAGGGAAAGTGATTTCGCGGGCCACGGACGCGCACCGAGGAGCCCGCCTGAAGCTTGTCGTGGACGAAACCCGAGCCCCCGCGGCTCTGCGGATCGCGCAGGACGGCGATGCGCCAGGTATCCGTGTCCGCCGGGCTTCCGCACAGCGAGTACTGGCGTACCAGGGACGTATTGAGTACCAGGTCGACGTGAGCACCCGGGGTCCATACTGGGAGCGGCCGCCCGGTGGGGTCCTCGAGGCTCAGCGCGACGACGCCCTCGGCGAGGACGTCGTGCCTGGCGACCAGAAGATCGGTCTCGAGTTCTTGTACTTCGAATTTCGGCGTGCTTCCCACATCACCGAGTTTCTCAGCACAGACGAATCCGAAGACAGTCACCGGAGGAGTGCATTCATCGCCCGAAAGGGGGATACGGGACACGAGTTTTGGGTCCGTCCGAGATCCTGCCGGTTAATTCTGCTGCTGATAAGGCTCCCACGCGAACACCCTTGGAGGCGGCGTCATTGCCGTCACCGAACGTCTTGCGCGGCAGGTATGGTGCTTGGACCAGCCCGTCCGGGCCGGTCAGTTCGCAGGCGCGTCCGTGAACCCTGGGGCTTGCGGGCCTCGGCATGCCTTGGAGCAGCGGCGCTTGCCCTGAGCGCCGGCAAGGTCTTGTCTCCCTAGAGGGAGAGGGGAATCTCCCCACGGGGTGATGCGCGACAAAACACTCGCTATTAGGTTTTCGCCATAGCGCTGATTCGCATTCGTCAGGATGCCCATGTGCCGTATATAAACGCTGAGCGAGGTGTAGACCCGGCACAATGCGGGCCTGCACCGAAGGAGAATTTCTGATGGAAGTTACGGCAGCGGTTCTGCGAGAAGTCGGCGGCGACTTCGGCCTGGAGAAGGTCCAGCTCGACGCGCCGAGGCCGGGTGAGGTTCTGGTGCAGATCAGCGCCGTTGGCATCTGTCACACCGACCTGGCCACGCGGGACGGCGCCTTGCCCTTCCCGCTACCGGGCGTGCTCGGGCACGAGGGAGCCGGCGTCGTCGTCGAGGTCGGCGAGGGCGTGACGAAGGTCGCGCCGGGCGACCGCGTGGGCGTGAGTTTCGCCAGCTGCGGCTCCTGCCCGGCGTGCGCATCCGGCGTGCCGGCGTACTGCCACCGGTTCATGGAACTGAATTACGCCGGCGTGCGTACCAGCGACGGCTCATCGCCCCTGAACAATGCGCAAGGATCCGTTGGCAGCAGCTTTTTCGGCCAGTCCTCGTTCGCCACGCATGCGATCACCGGCGAGCGGAACGTGGTCAAGGTGAGCTCCGATATCCCGCCGCACCTGGTCGCTCCGCTCGGCTGCGGCATACAGACCGGCGCGGGCGCCATAATGCGCAGTTTCGCCGCACCGGCCGGATCCTCGGTGCTGATCCTCGGCGCCGGATCCGTGGGCCTGTCGGCCGTGCTCGGCGGCGTGGTCCAGGGCTGCGGTCGCATCATCGTGGTGGAGCCCGTCGCGGCACGGCGGGACATCGCCGTCCGGTTGGGTGCCACGCACACCATCGATCCCGTCGCCGGTCCTGTCTCCGAGCAGGTCCGTGGCCTGTTGCCCCAGGGCGTCAACTTCGCCCTCGACACCACCGGCCACGCCGCGGTACTCGCCGAAGCGCTCCAGTGCCTCGGCAACCAGGGGACCTTGGGCATGGTGGGCGTACCCTCCGACCCCGGTGCGGTGCTGTCTCTGTCGCTGATCCAAAGCCTGGTGCTCGGGCTCACGGTCAAGGCCATCGTCGAGGGCGACAGCGACCCGGACGTCTTCATCCCTCAGCTCATCGAGCTTTACGAGGCCGGCAAGTTCCCGTTCGACCAGCTGATCACCACGGTGCCGTTTTCCAAGATCAACGACGGGGTCGCCCTGCAGCACGGCGGGCAGGCGGTCAAGGTCGTCCTGGTCCACGACACCGGCCAGTAGTCCAGCCCTCCGGACTGGGCGCCCCGTTCGCACCCCCGGCTCTATTGATTTTAATGGTCTAACCATTATAGCATAAGCGAACAGTGCTGCTGGGGTGAGGTGCACCGACCCGCGAGAGGCGATGCGTCCCTCGGATCAGCGATTGAAAGGCCGTCACGCCAGGAGACCGGCATGAACGCAACAGAGCAGCAACCGAGCCAATCGGATGAGTATCGTGCGGCCGGCTACTGGGGGGACGACACATTCGTCACCTTGATCGACAAATGGGCCGATGCCGACCCGGACCATCCGTACGTCTCGGACGGCACCCGGGAACTGAGCTACGGCGAGTTTCGCGACCAAGCGAACCGCCTGGCCACCGCATTCGCGACGCTGGGGGTCAGGCCCGGTGACCGGGTGGCTGTCCAGCTGCCGAACTGGAGCGAGTACTTCCTGGTCTATGCGGCGTGCTCGCGCCTTGGCGCGGTCATGATCCCCATCGTCGTCGTCTACCGGGCAGGCGAGGTCGGCTTCATTGTCGAGAACGCGGGCGCGGTCGGCCTCATCACCTGCGGCGAGTTCCGCCGCTTCAACCACGCCGCGATGGCCCGCGAGGTAGCCGAGACCGCTAACAGCCCCCTGTTTCGGGTGGTCGTACGTGGTGAACCGACGGACGGTGCGAAGTCCCTCGATGAGCTGCTCACCACGCAGCCCGACGCCAGCGTGCTGCCCCCCCCGCCCACGGCTGACGACCGTCACCTGATCCTCTACAGCTCCGGCACTGAGTCTCAGCCAAAGGGCTGCCTGCACACGTGGAACACCTGTTCGTTTCTGCCGAAGCAAGCTGTGCAAGCCCTCGGCATGACCCGGTCGGACGTCATGTTCATGCCCTCGCCGGTGACCCATGCCCTCGGCTTGACGCTAGGAGTCATGGCCCCGACCATGGCCGGAGCATCGGTGCACTTGCTGGACGTCTTCGACCCGCAGACCGCCCTGCTTCGCGTGGACGACCACGGCTGCACCGGTACGGCGAGCCCCGCCCCGTTCCTCCGCATGATGCTGGACGCCTATGATCCGAGCGTTCACGACGTATCACGACTGCGCTTCTGGCTGTCCGCGGGTGCGCCCATTCCGGCGGCTCTCGTCGAAGAGGCGGCGGAGAAGTTCTCCGGCTGCCGTGTCGTCAGCGCATACGGATCGAGCGAAACGATGATGGCGACCGTCTGCCTCCCGGAAGATCCCGTGGAGCGGGTCGCCTCATCCGACGGACGGCCTGTTCCTGGCGTCGAGATCCGGATCGTCGGCGACGATGATAAGCCGGTCGGCCCGGGGGAGGACGGCGAGATTCGCTACCGCGGCCCCGGCCGGATGCTGGAATACTGGCGCAGGCCCGAGCTCACGGCCGCTGCCACCGACAGCGAGGGCTGGTGGCGTACCGGCGATCTGGGCCGACTCGACGAGGACGGCTACCTTCGGGTTACCGGACGGCTAAAAGACATCATCATCCGCGGTGGGTTCAACATCAGCGCGCGACAGGTGGAAGAGGCCCTGCTGGCCCATCCCAAGATCGCGAATGTGGCTGTGATCGGCGTGCCCGATCCCGCCGTCGGTGAACGAGTCTGCGCCGTCATCGTGCCGAGGGGTCCCGCAGAAATCACGCTCAAGGAAATGCGGGACTACCTGACCAACGAGAGCAAGCTGGCCATCTGGAAGGTTCCCGAGCGAATCGAGTTCCTGTCCGAACTACCCGTTACGGCCGTCGGAAAGGTTCAGAAGTTCGCTCTGCGCGACAAGTTCGGGACTCCCCATTGATTTCGGATCACACCCTGGGACCTAAACAAGAACAACCGTACCAAGGGTGAGTAAAATGGCTGCGATCTGGAGTGTCAAATGACCTCAGCTGAATCGAAGGTACTGTACGAGAAACGTGGCGAGATTGCTTATATCGCGCTGAATCGTCCGGAAAAGCTCAATGCCATCGACAACGACGTCGAGGAGCAGTTGTTCCAGGCGTGGACGCTGTTCCGGGAGGACCCCGATGTCCGGCTGGCAATCTTGTCAGGAAACGGCGAGAAGGCGTTCTGCGCGGGCGCCGATCTGCATACCCACGTCGACGGCTGGACCGGCGGTGGGCCCGATCTGGGCCGTAAGATGCTCAACAGAGGTTTCGCTGGCGGGATCACCCGCGGGCTGCATCGCACCAACAAGCCGATCATCGCCGCTTTGCACGGCAAGGTGATGGGCGGCGGGA
>Ga0306925_10004378_pt1 | contig 12726 bp, 9 predicted proteins | sample flu12Cox44000176_FD_203755 | JGI IMG/M metagenome (GOLD analysis project Ga0306925, IMG submission 203755) | Lab enrichment of tropical soil microbial communities from Luquillo Experimental Forest, Puerto Rico - flux8day.12C.oxic.44.000.176 (v2)... | ecosystem: Environmental > Terrestrial > Soil...
ATACAGGCCGGCAATGGTCTTGGCATCAGCCTTGGCATTTTCAATCGCCCCTGGAGCAGGTGGCGTGTACGGGAAATAGCGGTCCAGAAACTTGTCGAACAGGATCGTGCGGCCGCTGACTTCGCCTTTTCCCGCGCTGTTGTAGGAAACGAACAAGCCCACATTGCGCTGGAGAATCAGATGAAGATCACTGTGGAAATACTCGGTGTCGCCACCGTGGCCGATAATACGCTGGCCGTTGCGGGACTCCTCATAGAACCCGAGCGCCATTCCGTTCAATCGATCGTCCGCCGCGAAAGTGCGCGCGTGCATAAGCTTCGCGGTTTCGGGACGGAGGATCTGTTTGTCGCCGAATTTGCCATCCTGCAGATGCGCGATCATGAAATTACACATGTCACGTCCGGTAGTGGAAACACTGCCAGCCGGGAATGCTTCAACAAACTCGAAGGGTTTGGGCTTGTCCGAAGCTTTTTGGTAGCCCTGGGACATGAGAGGTATGAGGTCCTCAGGGAGAGGCTGCACGAAGGTCGTACGGTTCATTCCGAGCGGCGTAAGGATATTATCCGCGACATATTGGGCGAACGGCTTACCCGAGACGCGCTGGACGATGTAGCCCGCGAGGGTGGTGGCGTAGTTTGAATAGGCGGGCACGACAAAGGGCGGGAAAATACGGTTCGGCAGATGGTCCTTTAGGTATTGGTCGAGCGGCGTCAACTGTTTCGCGTCTGCCACAAACAGATCGCGCGCCGTCTCTTCGAAGCCGGGTGTGTGCGTCATGATGTCACGCAGAGTGATGGACTTCCCAAAAGCCGGCGGAATTTTGAAGTCCAAGTAGTCGTTCACATCCTTGTCGAGATCCAGTCTTCCTTGCTCGACCAGCTGCATCACCGAAGTCCAGGTAAAAAGCTTCGAAATCGAACCAGGGCGGAACAGCGTTGCGTCCGAAGTGACCGGCGTACGTTTGTCCATGTCCGAATATCCGAAGCCCTTCACGAGAAGCACTTTGCCATCCTTTACGACGGCGACGACCGCTCCGGCGACATTCTCGCGTTCGAGTTGCGTGGGCATAAGGCCGTCGAGAAACGCCTCCAAGTCGGTCGCCGTTAGCTCAGGTATAATCGCCGGAGTTGGTGAGGTTGTTCCCGCAGGTGCGGCCGCAGTCGGTTTCTTCTGCTCCTGCGCACGTCCCAAATCGGTGCCGAACACGGTGAGCACGAATGCGATCGGCATACCAATCCGCAAGATTGCGGCGAACAATCGAGCGGCGAAGCACGGAACTCTTACGGTTCGATTCATCCCTGTTCTCCTGACAGTTTCGTCGCGAGCGCGAGTACGTTCGCAGCTAGAAACCTGAACTTCAGCGCGAATTGAACCACACGCGGATTCACTACTTGCATCATGGCTTTGTGCGCGAGTCGGCGTTCGTGGCCGCGTGCTCGCGACGGATCTCGATCCACGATTCCTTGAGTAGCTTTCTTACACCAACCTCGAAGTGCGTCAGCACGACATTCGCTCCGGAGGGCTACCGAACGGAGAGTTCGATCTCGCGCATGCCCGATTGGTATTGATTCATCTTCCAGACCGCGAAGTGGCGTTGAGACGAATGATCGACGCCCTGAAACCGAGCGGTTGGATCGTCGTCGAGGAATTTGACGCCGTAACTTGTCTTCCCGATCCAGCCGTAAATGGTCGCGAGGCAAACCTGCGGGTCAGACGGGCTTTCGGAGAAGCGTTAACGGCTCGGGGAGTCGATCTGCACTGCGGCCGCTTGTTAGCCCATGAACTGAAAGGAAATGGGCTCGAGCAAGTTGGGGTCGAGGCCACAGTTTCCCTTTGGGGCGGGAAATCCAGAGGAACCAGTCTAATGAAGCTCCATTTCGAGGAGATGCGTGAGCCAATGGTTAATTCTGGCCTGATCTCTGCTGAAGAGTTCGAAGCGGACCTAAAACGTATTGATGAGGAAGATTTCCTCATGCCCTCGCCAATGATGTGGACTGCTTGGGGAATGAAGCCTGCGTTCCGAAAATCTTGAAATGTTTGAACAGGTGAGAGTTATCCTTCCTCGAGAATTACTCGTCTATGCTGAACTCTGCTCATTGCCAAATTTCTATGAGCATGCTTCGACCGCACGTTATTCTGGACCACCACCGACCCGGCGGCCAAACAACTCGACTTCCAACATTCTTATAATAAGCATCGAACGCACGCCGGACGCAAAGGGCACCCGCCGGTAACGGGCGTTAACGCCGATCACTCACGAGCAAATCTCAGTTGTTGTCGATGGCAGAAGCATTGTCGAGGCTTATACCAAACATCGATTGCCGCCTGAGTTTAGTAACTCGCCCACCGACCGAATCACCGCCTCACAAAGCGCTGTGACCTCGGAGCGTGAGCATGCTGCCTCCTGCAGACTCTTGTAAATTCTGAGTCGCGCCGATCGACATTTTCGCGGCGGGATATCGCTGAACTTGGACTTGATCTCATTCGGAGACTAGTTCCTCTCTTAACCAGGCGCTCGTATTGTCGGCCACCGTGCCTGTGGGCAATCTGGCAATCCGAACCGATTCAGGCGTTTCTTCCAGTCCTCGAGGAAACGCTTCGCATCGGCGCGGTGCCGAATCCCAGCACAGCATCGTCAGCGTATCGGACGACGATCACTTCTCCCGTCGCATAGTGCCGCCGCTAGTGGTGGACCCATAGTTCGAAAGCGTGGATGGGTCCAAGTTTGCGGGCTGCACCACACGGCGTCAGTTACTCGACAACGATCTTCGCGCCGCGATGGCTAGGCTTGGACAGGTGCTCAATCCGGCTGTCGATCACTGCGCGAATGGCTTTGAGGAATTCGATGCGGGAATTCCTCAAGTGCTGTCCTACTTCAGGAGACACACCAAAGGACTCCCGCACCTGCTCCACGACCTCCCGGCAGAGGCAGCGCTCCTGCACGACAGGTTGGGTTGCATTTTGCCGGTTCGTTTCTTGCTCACTCATTGTACCTCCCTCATTTCAACCGTGAGAATCCGCTGTTCGAGTCGCGCGCGAGCTGGCATCAAGGCTGCCATCGATCGTGGCAGCCCAATATGACGTCGTACCGTACCGACCTCGACTACCAGTTCGTCACCCTTCTTGAACAATCCAATCTCGCCCTTCGCCGCGAACGGCAATATGAGCCTCACCTCGTACACCCCGTCTCGCTTTCCGAATACATAAGGTTTCTCAGTCTGTGTCACGGCGGACGGGTCCTCTCCTCGATCATACAGCACGCTCGCGACGTCCAGCAGCCGTTGCTGGCCTAAGACCTCGTGGGCAAATAAAGGTACTCTTCTGAGCGGCACTGGCGCAAAATATTCTTCCATTTCGCGCAAGACGCAATCCTGGGAGCTGTGCCATTCGTTGAACCAGCTATCCCGGACCTCGTGGGGAAGAACGCGGTTGACGATGACGGTGTCCACCGTCAAACCGTGCAGTGAGAAGTAGACAAAAGCGCGCTGCGTCTCGCGAAGCACCATCTTCTCCGGATTGGTGATCAGACGCACGGAGGTTGTCTTCGGATCCTCCATGATTTCGTCTACTCCCTCCAGTTTCTCGAAGAGATTACGTATATTGCCGAAGTAGCTGTCCGTCGGCAGTTCAAATGGAGCGACCCGATTTGCAATTGGGCGCACGGCCTTAAGAAGGTTCCGCTGGAACGGAAAGATGTGCTTCATGTACCAGTCGAGGGTGGTCGGCATGCTGATGAATCGCATGGACTCGGCTGTGGGCGCGGCATCGAGCACGATCACGTCATATCGTTTTTCGCGGTGATATTGATTGATGTACATCATCGCACTGAGCTCTTCCATGCCTGGCAGAATCGCCAGTTCTTCCGCTTCGACGTCACTGATTCCCGTTGTGCGAAGCACCGAAATAACGTAGGAAGAGATCTCCTGCCAGTGTCGTTTGACCTCTTTCTGAATGTTCAACTCGAGAATCGAGAGCCCGTCGCGAATCGCCAGCGGATCTGCCGTCTGAGAGTGAAATAGATCGGTATTCAGGTCAAACGAATCTGCGAGGCTGTGCGCCGGGTCGATGCTCATGACCAGTGTGCGATAGCCGAGTTCGGCCAGTCTTAGCCCGGTAGCTGCTGCCAGACTGGTCTTGCCCACGCCGCCTTTGCCGCTGAACAACAAAATTCGCATACCATAATTCTATACGCGGTTCCCGTTCCTGGGGATACAGCGGACCCCGGAGTCTGATCGTCAGCGAGTGGTAGGCATCGGTCGGAGAGATTTTGTCGACGAAGCGAAGGTACGCTTTCTTTCCCTTCGGAAGTCCTGGCGCTTTCGCGAACGTCGCGAGGGCCAATCAGCTCCCGCTATACACCATCGTTCGATCATTGAAAACCGCCTTTTCGTTCTTCAGCGGGTGGCGCCGGCTTTGCGAATGTAGATGCCGCCATTGAAATTGGTGAATTGAAGTTCGGGGCCGCCCCCGTTGATCGTGCCGTGGACGGTCTTGTCGATCTGCACGCGATATTTGCCGCCGTGGCTCCGGCCATCTTCGACGGTTTGCTGTACCGGCGCGGCCAGCAATTGCACGTCGAAATCGGTGAAGATCTCCCCGCGATCGGACTTAAGGCTGAGGTTGGCTTTCAAATCGGCGGGAAAAGTAACGTCGATGTCCCCGTTCAATGAGCTAAAGGCCATGGGCTTCTGGGGATTCACGCGGGTGAAGGTAGCCAAAAGGCGCCCGTTCAGGGCATGCGCGACGGCACTTCCGGAAACGTTGTTCAGAGTGACGGAGCCGCTCACGCCATTGACGTCCAACTCGCCGTCCACGCCGGTGACCACAATGTCTCCGGCGTTCACCGCGCTCAGCTTGAGTGAGGTGCGAACGGGCACGGAAATGGTCAGGTCAATCGGGCGCATGTAGGAATCGGTGGTGATGCGGACCTCGTTATTTTCCTCTTCCACGGAAAGACCGGTGGACGAAACAGGTATCCGCTTCATCGTGGAGTCGGAGCGCGCCGATTCGCGGTTGCGGGCGCGAGCCTCGACGACGATTTCCTTGCCATCATACGCCTTCACCGTAATGCCGCCGCTGACCAGGCTAGCTTTTACGAAAGCGGGCCGCGACGGATCGCTGAGATTGACGGAAACGCGATCCGCGCCGAATTGCGTTTGCGTCTGCCCGCGGATCGGTACGGCGTCAAGCGCGACGCACAGAATCAGAGCAAACACAAAGGAAGATGGGAACCGCCGAGTCTGGTTATTCATGATTCTCGAGAATACGGATGTCTCCATTTAGATTTTCTACCTTAATCTCTGGCCCGCCTGAATTTACGCGCACACTGGTATAGCGATCCGCGCGGAAGACGACCTTCGTTCCGTGATGCTCTTCCTGAATCGCGTGCACCGGCAAAGCCGTAACAGGAAAATCGCTGTAGATGGCGCCGTTGAAGGTTTTGAAGCGAAAATCTGCGGCCAAACCCGGCGCGAAACGTAGCTCCACGGCGCCGTTCACGGTCCGGAAATCGGAATTTTCGCGAGGATTCTGGCGGAAAGAAACCTTGACCGGGCCATTGACGGTATGAGCGCTCCCGGAGCCGACAATGTTGTCCAATTCGACGTCGCCATTGACGTTGTGCACGAGAAAATTCCCGTTGATGTCGCGAACTACGACACGGCCCTCATTCACGGTTTCGACCTTGACATCGATATCGCTCGGAACACGGAGCTGAAAGTCCATCTTGACGATATATCCGTCGAATTCGCGGTGGCCGCACCCGTCGTTGCAATTGCACCGGAAAGGACCGTTGACGTAGAGCTTCAACGAGCCCTGTTGGTCCGTAATGTCGAGGGTGACTTCTTTGCGAGCTCGTTCGAGTTTGTCTTTGGACTCGGCGCGGACGGATTTGTTGACTGTCAGCAGCACTTGATCGGAATTGGTTCCCAGGACTTCGATAGAACCCCAGACGTTGTCGACGTCAAGGGACTTATGCTGGACGCCCGACATCGAAAAAGACTTTTGAATGATCTCCTGCTCCTGCACCGGGAGAGCGCGACCGGAGTCATCGAGAGACATCGGGAAGACGGAGGGAGCATGAAACTCCAAGGGAAGAGGTCTAACGAGATTTATCGTTGGCTGCGGGAGCCGTGGGGTCACGGACTGGGCGGTCGACGAAAAGGGAAACAGACAGCAGACCGACAACACCGCGAGAAAACGAGCCGTTCGCATGGTCTCCTCCTCAATTCAGCTTGCTTCTCGCCCACTCGGCGCGTTGGCGCACCATGGGATTCAGATTCGGGATCTGCTGAAGAGCCTGGAGCCGCTGGGCGCCATCGGGATCCCGCCATTCGAGCACAAGGTCTATCAGGGCCATCTGGACGAGGGGCGATTGCTGTTCCTGAAGCGAATCCAAGATTCCCTTGTGCACCTGGGGTTGCCGCCCGTGACGGCTAAGAGCGTCGAGCGCGGCCAAACGCACATCGACGCTAGGGTCATAACGTAGGGTGTGAAGCAAAGCAGAAAGCACCTGAGGATTGAGTTGCGGATCGCGCGTGCTCCAGCTCACGCCCTCGAGTCGCGAGCTGGCCGATTGCTGCTGCAACATTGAAAGCACCATCAATTGCTTTATGGTGGTGAGTTCGGATTGCATCGCAGCCAAGTCTTGCAGATGGGATTTGGAACCAGACACGTGCAAGCCGACATAAACACCGATGGCCAGCAGCGCGGCACTCCACGCTATGGCACCCAGGGGCGCACGAAGCCAATGGAAGACGTTCCAAGCGGAAGCACGTTGTCTCCATCTCGAGACACTCACGGGCTGGCTGGAGCGGCCCGCTTGAAATGCTTGCAGCATGACTTCAAAACGCGCGCGAGAAGCAGGGCTCGGCTGTTCGGCAGTCAGAAGCGAAAGCTTGTTCCATACAGTGACTTCTTCGGAGCAGTCGGCGCACTGTTGCAGGTGAGCTTCGACGTCGTTTTGCTGATCGGAGCCCAAGCTCCCTTGCAGATAGTCCGGCAACAGTTCCGCGATTTGTTCACACTTCATGACGACCTCCTGGGGGGAAAAGAATTCTCTGCAGCCACCGCTTCGGCCCTCTTCAGCACCGTGTCCCCGGCGAGTTGATGAAAGACTTTGCGCAGCTCCTGCAAGGCACGATGGATGCGTGTTTTTGCGGTGTTGAGTTCGCAGCCGAGCAGGCTGGCAATTTCTTCGTACTTCAGTTCTTGGAAACGGCAGAGAATCAGGATTTCTCTCTTTTCCTCCGGCAATTGCTGGAGCGCTCGTTGCAGTAGTTCGACTTCCTCGTGCGCCTGGGCGGAATCCGCGGGAACAACAGCGGAAAGCGTTTCGGGCTCGAGAGTGCTCTGCGGCGGGAACTTGCGAAAGTGATCGATGCGAGCGTTGCGCGCAATCTGGTAAACCCAGGCGCGGAAGGGTGTTCCGGGGCGATAACTCTGGCGGTATTTCAGGATGCGGAGGAATACCTCCTGGACTAGGTCCTCGCTCAGCGCCCGGTCTCCCGTCAGCTTCGAGTAGAAGTTGAAGAGAGGGGTTTGGTAGCGATCAAACAACACCCCCAGCATTTCGCCCGCGCCATTGCGTACTTGGAGCATCAACTCCTCGTCGGGAGCCAAAGTCATTGCCGAATTATCGTCCTAAACGGCTGTACTTGCCCTTACAAGAGGGAATACCCCCAATAGGGGAAAAGGTTCCACACCGGGCCGCTGTGAAGACGAGGCCCGGTAGGCGGCCTCCGCAGCTGATGACACGGCGAACGGAGTCCCGCTGAACATGGCTGAACTTTAGGCTGCGAAGGATGCTAGCGGCTGCAACTGGGACGTATCTAATGCCTGCTATCAAGCTGTCGATGGGTCAAGTTTGGGTCCAGCTTGCCCATTCCTTTGGTGGCAAAATCGGGGTTAAACGGTGTCGAATCAACGGAAAGCAAAAAGTTAACAGCCGAATACCGCCTCATTCGCGGCTACGAGTTTTCGGTCCAGCACCGAATGTTCTTCGCGGTGCCAGGGTGAACAGAGCTCTTAGAAATAGCAAAGAAAAGCTTTTGCCAAGTACTACTAGCCTTTCTTACTCCTTCCAATTCAATTTTCCGCATATATAAGTGAGCGCTCTCGAGGAGGTCCCGATCACGGTGCGGACCAAGCTTGCCTTTCAAGACAAATAGCAGGCAGCTCAAATATTTTTGATACTATTCAGTATTAAGAGATGCGGACCTCGCTAATCATAAATTGCTCCAAGAGAGTTCGGACTAGAACCTTCCTGGTTTTCTAAAAAACCGGCATTGGATCGATTTTCAACGTGACGAATATGATCGAAATGTTGACAAGCTTGCGTCTGTTTGATGCACGGTTCTCTGGCGCGTTTTTAGCCTCGCCCGATCAACCACGCGAAGGTGTCACAAGGGTTTGGAGGTGGAGTCGATGAAGGACGCGACGTTGGACTTGAGCTTGCTGAGGTCTTCCTGGCGGAGATACATCATGTGGCCGGCCTCGTAGTATTTGTGGTGGATGTTTTTCTGGAGACTTGCGGGGAGGCCCAGATGCTCGGTGGCATATTCCGCTTCAAAGAAGGGTGTGGCGAGGTCGTAGTAGCCGTCCTCGAGTTCGACCTGGAGCTTGGGATTCACGATAAGGGCGTTGGCAAAATCGCGCATGACGTTTGGTGAACCCGGAAAGAAGCTGGGTGCACCGGTATCGTGCTTCCAGTCCCAGCGGTTGTCGCCAAAATTGGCGGAGACGCGGTAGTCGCGATCTTGGCCAAACTTCAGATCCTCCCGGACATACATATTGAAAGCAGCAACGAAAGCGCCGGTGATGGCGGTGGATTGGGGGTCGTAATCGGCCCCCGCGGCGATGAGGTCGTAGGTTGGGCCAGTGAAACGCGCATCGAGGCGGCCGGTGGTGAGGCCGCGGCTGCGCTGAAGTTCCTGGCGGAAAGCACGAAGTGTGACGCGGAGATTAGATTTGAAGATGTAGTCTTCGCTGAGGCCGGTGAAGCGCTCCAGTTTCTTGGCGATGGCGGCTTTGTCGGCGGCGCTGAGGGTGTCGCCCTTGAGCAGGGAATCAGCGTATTCGGTCTTGGCGAATCTGCGGGCCTCGTCGAGAAAGGCTTCGAGATTGTCTGGGCGGTCTTTGAGAACATTGTGATACCAGGCGGTGGCGGCGTAGCTGGGCAGATAAAGGACGTAGGCAAGATCAACGCCGGGGTAGAAGGAGAGAGTGCCAAGATCGAAGACGGAAGAAACCATGACCACGCCGTTGAGGTAAATGCCGTTGCGACTTTGGAGAAGATTGGCAAGCGCGGCGTTCCGGAAAGTGCCGTAGCTCTCGCCGATAAGGAATTTGGGAGAGTTCCAGCGATTGTTACGCGTGACGTAGGACTGAACGAATTGCGCAAGGGAACGGGCGTCCTGGTCGATGCCCCAGAAGTCCTTGTCCTGGGCCTTGCCGACCGCCTTGCTGAAGCCAGTGCCGACAGGATCAATAAAGACAAGATCGGCGCGGTCGAGCAGACAATCGGGATTGTCTTCGAGTTTGTAGGGTGCTGGCGGGGTGACGTCGGCGTTAACGGTGAGAACGCGCTTCGGGCCGAAAGAGCCCATGTGGAGCCATATGGAGGAAGAACCCGGACCGCCGTTGTAGAGGAAAGCGAGAGGGCGCTGGCTGAGATCCTTGACGTCGCTGCGAGTGTACGCGGTGTAGTAGATCAGGGCCTCGTTTTCGTCCTTGTCGTTTTTGAGGAGAATCGTGCCGGCGGTTGCCTTGTAAGGAACGGTTTGTCCGGCAATTCTTACCGAGTGCTCCGTGACGGCGGATTCCTCCTTGGCGGGGACTTCTGGTGCCTTCTCAGTGGGTTTTTCGGCGGGCTTTGCGTCTTTTTCCTGCCCGAGCGCAGGCCAAACGGAAAGCGGGACAACTAGGGCACAGGCGCAGAGAAAACGTGTGCAGAGATGTGGGGGCATTTCCGAATTTCTCCTTGGGTGAAAGCACGAACTCAAAACTTAGAAACGCATTCTAGTGCGGTTGGAAGTTTCGCGGCAACTGCCTGGACGGGCGTGGACGATTCAAGAGTAGCTTCTCGTCCTCGAACTCCACGTACCGGCGACATGCATCGGCGAGATTGTTACATTCGGCCGGAAGCAACCCTTCAAGAATCAGACGGAGTTTTTTGTCAGACCGTAAGTCAACGAACCCGCGCTTTTCGTGAGTTGAATCCGCCTTAACAAAGAAATTACATACGAAGAGATGGCTGCCCGGTTACGAGTGAGCGCCGAAAATATTAGCATTGAGGAAATCATTACGGAATTTGCCGTGCGGATCGAATTTTTCAGCCAAGACCACGAAATCCGGCAGTCTCTCATACACAGGATGGAGCTGTGCCGGAGGGATGGAGAAAAGTTTGCCCCAGTGCGGCCGCGGCCGGAACGGCGCAAGCTCTTTTTCGATCACGGGGAGCAATTTGCTGACCGCAGGCCAGTCCAGTTTCCAGGTGAAATGAATCGTCACCGAAGGTTGTTTGTAGCAGGGGCTCATCCAAAGCTCATCGGCGGCAATGGCACGAATTTCCGTGATCAAAAGGTGTGGTGATATCTGCTCGTGGAGCCGCTCGATCGCAAAAATCGCTTCCACCGCGTTTTGCCGCGGCACGAAGTATTCGGACTGCAATTCCTTTCCCGCACTCGGCGTGAAACCCATCCGGAAGTGCGGCAGTCTTTCATACCATGGTCCGGGCACACCCATTTGTTCGGTACAGTTTTCCGCAGACAATTCGATAATCGGATGGACATTTCGGGTGGCTTTTTTGGCGCCGAAAAACCCGGGCGGAGCTTCGAACGCTGGTTTTTGATCGGTGCGGCATTTCAACCAGACTTCGTTGATCGATTGTTTTTGCCAGTCGGTGAACAAGCTCACGCTGTAAGCCGCGGACTCAATCGTTTCGAAATTGTTTTTCAGTTCGCTGAGTGGCAAGTTTTCGTAAACGTACTGTTGCATTTGAAAGGTCGGCTGAATGTCGAGCGTGAGCTTGGTGATCGCACCTAGAGCACCAAGTCCCACGACTGCGCCCAAGAATTCCTGGCCGTCTTTCTGCCGTGACAATTGCACGACCTCTCCGGCCGCATTGACGATTTCCAGTCCCGCGACGGCGGTAGCCAGATTTCCATTTTCTTGCCCGGACCCGTGCGTCGCCGTGCTGCAGGCGCCTGCGATGGAAATGTGAGGCAGGGAAGCAAGGTTGTGTAGCGCCCAGCCCTTACTGTCAAGATAGGGAGACAACTGCCCATAGGTCAGGCCGCCCTCCACGGTCACCGTGCGGGCGGCTGGATCGAGGGCGACCACCTGGTGCATGTCTTTGAGAGAAATGAACTGTCGCTTGCTGTCGGCAATTTTGTTGAAGCAGTGCCGCGTGCCGAGGACTTTCAGAATACTCTGTTTTTTGACGAACTCCTGGACCTGAGCGAGTGTTTGGGCTGAGTAAAGATTTTCCGTACTGTATTCCAAATTCCCAGCCCAGTTTTTGATCCTTTCTGCTTGAGCCCATGCCGCGCGGGGCACGAGGAAGTGGCCAGTAATAACAGAGGAACAAACCTTAAGAAAGGATCGCTTGTTCATCGGCTGCACATACTCTTTTTCGAATCCATGAGGGAGTGTTTGCCGGAGTATAACCCATGAAAGAGGTTTCTGAGCAAAGCCGGTATGCGAGGTGATCATCCTAAATGGAAGAACGATTTCCCTTTCAGCCAAGGGTTCGTCGAGTGGTTGGAAATGCGAATCTCGCCGGCGAACTGGTACTCAAGACCAAGAGAAATTCGCGGCAGCGTCGGTCCGCTTGGGCCTGCTGCACGGTTTCCGAGCTATCCCAAATATCGAAAATTGTTCCTCCGGCAGAAGGAGTTGCGTCAAGTCGTTGAAAACAAATGTGCCGGAGTGCCGGAACTGGCGCTAGCTCAGGAGCTAGTGGCCTTACGGTCGAGGAGGTCCGAGTCCTCTTTCCGGCAACATTTTCACGCGACATAATTTCCAGGCTTCCCTTGAAAATAGCGCCGGCGCCGGGGTAAGGTTGCGCTTCACACCCATGAGAAAACTTGGACTGCTTTTTGCGGTGGTATGCGTCTCTCTGGCATTGCAGGGAGCCAAAGGCCCGGAGGTCGCGCGATGGGACGCGGAGGCGCGGAATGTCACGATCCTTCGCGACGATTGGGGAATTGCGCACGTTTATGGCAAAACAGATGCCGACGCGGTCTTCGGGATGATTTACACGCAAGCCGAGGACGACTTCAATCGCATCGAAAGGAACTACATCAATGCGATGGGACGATTGGCGGAGGCCGAGGGGGAGTCCAATATTTACCAAGACCTGCGCATGAAATTGTTCATCGACCCCGAGGAGATGAAATCGAAATACGAGGCGAGCCCAGCGTGGTTGAAGAGCCTGATGACGGCATTCGCGGATGGGCTGAACTACTACTTGATGAAGCACCCGGAGGTGAAGCCGCGGGTCATCAAGCGCTTTGAGCCGTGGATGGCACTGACGTTTACAGAAGGGAGCATCGGCGGCGACATCGAACGGGTAAACGTGGACCAGCTTGCGGCGTTCTACGGCAAAGTGCACACGAGCGAATCGGTCCCGGAGGACGACGAAAGTCGCGCTGTGCTGGAATCCGAACCGACGGGCTCGAACGGAATGGCGATTGCGCCTGCCAATACGGTCGATCATCACGCGCT
>Ga0306925_10004379_pt1 | contig 12725 bp, 13 predicted proteins | sample flu12Cox44000176_FD_203755 | JGI IMG/M metagenome (GOLD analysis project Ga0306925, IMG submission 203755) | Lab enrichment of tropical soil microbial communities from Luquillo Experimental Forest, Puerto Rico - flux8day.12C.oxic.44.000.176 (v2)... | ecosystem: Environmental > Terrestrial >...
CAGGGGCGTAGGCATGTTCAGTCCTCCGTCGCCCTTGCGGCCGCCACTCGAAAACCAACGGCAGTTTATCAATTTTTGTTGGAAGGCACGGCGCGATGAGCCCGACCGACAAGGTACGCTGCAACATAATGCCGATAGCTAGAGGCTATAGCCGCGTGTCTCAACCTTTTTTCTGAGGCCGCACGCGCTCGCCCTGCTGCGCCCGCGCCGCCAGCGGCCGCGATACAGCCGCCCCGCCGAGCAGCGTGATGAACTCGCGGCGCCTCACTCAATCACCTCGTCGGCGCGAAGCTGGAATTCGCGGCCGAGCGCGAGCCCAAGGGCCTGCGCAATCTTCAGGTTGATGGCCAGCTCGAACTTGGTTGGCTGCTCAATCGGCAGATCGCCGGGTTTTGCGCCCTTCAGAATTTTATCCACGTAGCTCGCCGCCCGGCGAAACAGGTCCGGCAAGCTGGGACCGTATGAAGCGAGTCCGCCCGCCGCGACGAATTCGGCTTCCGGATAGACGCCGGGCAGCTTGCCCTTGAGCGCCAACTCGACCACCCGCTCGCGCTGGGTGAACAACATGCCGTCGGTGAGGGTGGAAAGCCCGGCGGCGCGCCAATCCGCCATTGCCGCGAAGGCGCCCGGCAGATCGTTAGGACCTCTCACTTCGAACGCGCGTACTTCAAGACCAAGCGTGCTCGCAGCCCGCTCTGTCTCACGCAGGTAGGGGACATGCGGCGGATTGCCTGGATCGCTGAGTATCGCCACGCGCGTTAGACCTCCCACCATATCTTTGAGCAACTCCAGCCGCTTTCCAGCCAACCCATAGCCCGCCGCCATGGTGAGCCCAGTGAGATTTCCTCCCGGGCGCGCGAAGCTCGCAGCCAGCCCATCGGCAACCGGGTCTACGGCGAGCGCGAAAACGACGGGAATCGTGGGCGTCGCATCCTTACAGGCCTTCGCCGCTGCGGTTCCATCCACCACGATGACATCGACGTTCGCGCGCACAAGCTCGCTGGCGAGCCCGCTCAGGCGCTCATAGGCGCCTGCGGCATAGCGCTGTTCGATGACGATGTTCTGGCCTTCCACGTAGCCCGCCGCGCGCAAGCCGTCTCGGAACGCATTGAACTGTTTCTCATGCGGTCCTGCTTGCCGCAAAAAGCCGATGCGGGCGACCATCGTCACCTGGGCGCGCGCCGCGAGCGGCCACGCCGCCGCCGCGCCGCCGAGAAACGTGATGAACTCTCGCCGCATCATTCGATCACGTCGTCGGCGAGCGGCAGGAATTGACGTGGACAACACAACGCCAAATCACCTTAACATCCCCGTTTCAGAACGCGATTACAACATTAACCCTCGGTTTTCCGCCTTCATCGGTTTCGTCTTGCACGGCTACGTGTATAACGACTTTAGGATTTTTTGCGCGCGCCTTCGCCCATTCGCGCTCAATAATTTCCGTCTTTTCGACCTCAGTGAGCAGGCGCCGCATGAATATCCTGCGTGACAAGTGGCCATGCAGCCGCCGCGCACGCCGAGCAGCGTGATGAACTCGCGTCGCTTCACTGCCTGATGCTTCCCGTGCTTTCGACAGAAAGGATACCACATCTCGCTACGGCACAAGGCTGCTGCGCTGCGGCATTTCAATCCAGCCTATGTCGCAGATGGGTCATAAGCAGACCTTCGCGCCTTCGTTAGGACAGGTCCGCTTTGCCACCCGAAAGCGGACATCGATCGGCGCAGCAGGCATGTCCGCTTAGTGCCATTAACGGACATCACGCCAAGTCCTGAACAAGTCCGGCCCGCGAACAATCGCGATGAGAATGTCATCGACGGCGCGTTGTTGTGCGTGATGCGTCACGTCGATGGGGTGTCAACCTCGTGCTGCCACCGGCCGACGAATCCTGCAAGAGCCGCGCCCAGGCACGGCGCAAGCCAGAAAAGCCAGAGCTGGCCGATATATGCACCGCCGGCGAACAGCGCGGGGCCAGTACTACGCGCCGGATTGACAGACGCGTTTGTGACCGGAATCAGAAACAGGTGGATCAGAGTTAAACATAGTCCAATTGGAATGCCGGCAAATCCTACGGCTGCTCCCTTTGAGGTCGTGCCAATGATCACGTACAGAAAGAAAAAAGTTGCGATGACTTCGATGAAGAAGCACGACATAAGTCCATATTTGCCGGGGCTGAGATCGCCAAAGCCATTGGAGGCAAATCCACCTGCGACCCAATCAGGCTTGCCCGATGCAATCGCGTAGAGAACCGCCGCTGCAACGATGGCCCCTGCCACTTGCGCAATGATGTAGGGAATCACGTCACTCGCCTTGAAGCGGCTCCCAGCCCAGAGCCCGATTGTGACCGCACAGTTGAAATGCCCTCCAGATATATGACCGACCGCATACGCCATGGTGAGGACTGTTAGGCCAAACGCCAGACTGACCCCTAAAAAGCCAATGCCCAGGGCGGGAAAGCCAGCCGCGAGCACAGCGCTGCCGCAACCAGCAAAGGTCAACCAGAATGTTCCAAAGAACTCAGCACCAAGTCGGCGAGGCATATCCATTGAGAGTCCCCTCCAGCATTCTTTGACACATTGTACCGGCAGGTCCTCCGGCCTTTGGCCCTTGAGGATCTGATCGACGTAGGTTACGCATCAGAGATCTCGCTACGGCTGTGGTCCCGAATAGCGCAGCTCACGCTCAGCACGAAATACGTTACTGTAGAGGCCTGCAATCCACTGGCGTCCGCTCGAGGTAACATTGAGATAACCGATAGCGGCCTGGATGTGCGGCGAGACTCTGTTCCAATAAAATTGCGGATATTTATCGACGATGTCTGCTGGCGATTCATAGCCGAGCTGCTTGTTCAGACCAATCTCTTCAAATTCGTAGTAGAGCGCATTGGCTTTTCTCAAATAGTGTGGATCGCCAAGTTGACCGATGAGATCTGCGGCTCGTAGGAGTGCCCCTTCTTCGTCAAGGTCCTCGGTCTCGTCGTTCGACGATGAATATGGGAATCGCGTGAATCCGATCGCACGTGCGATCCGTGCGCCATCGAGTTCCTCGACTGCCGCAACACGATCCAGCACGAACAGCATCGACCGCTCAACGTGATATGGCGCAAGCGCGGCGTCGGAGGATCCTCGCGGCAATGAAACCTTGCGGCCGGTCTCATCAACAATGTAGCCATCATCCCCGTCCCCTTTGACGACGCCACGCACGTATCCAATATCATGCGCCAGGCAAGCGACGATAAAATTCGAATAATCGGTTGGTGTCGAAGGTTTCAATAGTGCACGACCTTTGAAGATGTCGTGCCCGGCCAGAGTAACGAGCATCGTATGCTCGACGTTGTGGTAGAGGGCATCGCTATTCCCGATGCATTCAAGCGCCAGCCGGGCGGCGAACGGGATGAGTTCCGCCAAGCGCGCGTGCGAAGACCCGAACCGATCCTTCATATCGGAGGCAAGGAAAGAGCCCAGGGCTCCTGCCGCTAGCTCGGGTAGCGTAATCATCCATCGCGGCCTGAAAGCTTGTTCTACAATAATCGTGGAACAGTGGTCGTAGGTCAATTCGGGGGCCTAGGTGCCAAACGGCAAATTCCGGCGAATGGCGCGTGTCCACCGTCGAGATTAGGCCGAAGCCAGTCCTGTTCGTCGGGAAGCGGGTCAATCGCGTCGGTTCGCCGGCAACATCTTCAGCCACGAAAGGTAACGTGGCATCTCCCGCTCGAACTCAGATCGCCCCAAGCGTAACGCGGGTGATCTCGGACAAGCCGATGACCGCCGAGGAATGGAGCAAGCGTTACGTCACCCCGCATTGAGAACTGAGCGGCGCTCTTGGAACGGAACGGGCAATATCGTCGCGGCGAGCGACTGGGGCCGCGATTGCGGGGCGGCAGAAATTCAGCGCACTGCTAAAAATGCTCCGCGCTGGCCTGGCATAATCTCGCGTGGTTTTGGGCAGCCCCTCCGTCGACCCTATCGTCATGTGCTATCCTGGTCCGGCACATTGAGGGGTAGGCCGACCAACGCCTCGATTCAGAACGACCCAGGACTGCCCAAGGACCTGCGGGCGCTTTCGGGGCATCCTGAGCCTGCGGTAAGCTGGCACAGCGGGTTCCGGGGAGGAGCCCATGCTCGACATAAGGCGGCGCCAGTTCCTCACGCTGCTCGGCGGCGCGGCCGCAGCGTGGCCGCTCGCGCTCGTGGTTCGTTTAGAGTGAAGCGCGCCGCGCGGCGTTTTCGTGCTGCCGCGGCACGCACGTTCGTGCACGCTTGCGCACGTGCGTCTGATGATTTCAGAGCGATACAATCACCTCAAGCCAGGGAGATTGCCATGAACAAGATACTGCTCGCCACCGCCACCTTCGCACTGGTTGCCGGAGCGGCGCCGTTGTCCGCCCAGCAGGCGACGACCAAGGACCAGCTTATCGGGAGCTGGAAGGTCCTCAGCCTCAAAGCCACAACTAGCGACAGGGTCAGCTATCCCCTCGGGGAGCACGTGGCGGGGTACGTTACGGTCACCCCTGACCGGTTTTGGTTGTTGTTCGTTGATGCCACGCGAAAAGCACCGGCCGCAGCGACGCTGACCGAAGCTGAAGCAGTCGCAATGATGAAGTCGCACGTGGCTTGGACGGGCAAATACTCGACAGCCGAGCAGACGCCAGAAGGCATTAGGTTGACCGCCCGTGTTGACGCCGCATCGAGTCAGGCGATCTTCGGCACTGATCGCGTATACTTCATGCGGCTCGACGGCAACAAATTGGTGGTGAAATCACCGGGTGTCATTGTTCCGATGACTGGCGCGACAAGTGTCGTCGAGTTTGAGCTTGTGAAGGCCGACTAAGGGATCGCCGCATTGGACTAGGGAGGTGAATCATGCAACGGAGTATCTCTCGCCGCGACTTCGGCAAACGGCTCGCGGGCGGTGCAGCACTCCTTGCATTGCAACCGGCGTGGAATTACCCGGCCGGAGGGCAATCGCTACGCAATGACCTGAAGGATATCAGCGGAGAGCTGTCCTTCGATGATGCCGTGTTGCAGGCCACGGCCGACGATTTTGGACGCGTCGTGCAAAAGAAGCCGGCCGCGGTGCTCCGGCCCAGCGATGCGCAGGACATCGCGAAGCTCGTGCAGTTCGCGAACCGCCAGGGAGTCAAGATCGCGATGCGCGGCCAGGCGCATTCGTTTTTTGGGCAGACGCAGGTCGCGGACGGCGTGGTCATTGACTCCAGCAGCCTGAACGCCGTCCGCATCGTCAAATCCGGCGCGGCCGGGACGGCAGAGATCGGCGGCGGCTCGAAGTGGCATCCCGTCCTCATGGCTGCAAACGCCCAGAAACTGACCGTGCCGGTGATCACCGATACGTTCCTGTCGGTCGGTGGAACGATCAGCACCGGCGGATTCGGCGTAACCACCTACAACCTTGGTCTTCAGGTCGACCACGTGCAGGAGCTTGAGGCCGTGACCGGCGACGGCCAGATCGTGACTTGCTCCGATGAACGTAACAGCGATCTCTTCAACGCTATGCTTGGGGGCCTGGGTCAATGCGGCATCATTACGAAAGTCGTGATGCGGTTGATGGATGCGCCCACGAATGTGCTCTTCATAAAAATGGACTACGACGACTTCCAGAGCGCGTCCGCCGATCTCGCGCTGCTCGCGAAGGATGGGCGCTTTCATCATCTCGACGGTCGTGGCGCCGTCCGGCCGACTGGCGGCGTCGGATACTATGTCGAGGGCGGCGCCTTCTATGGCGCACCAAACGACCCAGACGAGGCGAAGCTGACCGCGGGGCTCAAGTTCGCGAAGAAGACCGCCACTGTGATGACTTACGAGCAGTATTTCCGTCGCGAGGAAGTGTGCACGGCGTGCGCGACGCCACTACAGAAGCCTTTCGTCTATCTCTGCATTCCCGCGTCGCGATACGTCGAGTACACTTCGGGCATCCTGTCATCGCCCACGGAGGCCGCGTTTCTCGTCCCGCGCATGTCGGCGTGGCGCCGGAATGCCATCAAGCGCCCGCTCACCCGTATGCCGGATGAAGAGATCATCTACCGGTTCCAGCTCTCACGCGTCCTGCCGGCCGGGACTGACACCGCGTCCATGATCGCACTCAATCGCACGCTCTATGAACGGGCGCGTGACATAGGCGGCTACCGCATGACGTCGAGCGCTGTCGCGATGTCGCAGGACGATTGGAAACGGCACTATGGACCTGCCTGGCAGACCGTCCAGGCAGCGAAGACGAAGTTCGACCCGAAGAACGTGCTAACACCGGGTCACGGAATGTTTCCCGGTTAACGATTGAAAATTATCACTCACCCAGCAGGAAGGATATGAAACGGCGCGAGTTCATCACGCTCATCGGCGGCGCTGCGGCGTGGCCGATCCCGGCGCGCACGCAGCAGCTGGGGACGCTGGTGATCGGATTTCTTGACGGCCAGTCCTTTGACCCTCACCTAATGACGGCGTTCCGCGAGGGCCTGAAAGAGGTCGGTTACATCGAAGGCAGGACCGTGGCGATTTATTTCCGCTCCGCGGATGGTCAGACCGATCGACTTGTAACGCTGGCCGGAGATATTGTCGGCCGGCGCGTAGCCGTGATCGTCACGACGGGAGGCGGTGCCGCGGCACTTGCGGCCTACGCGACAACCACAACGATTCCAATTGTCTTCGTAAATGGCGTCGATCCCGTGACATCCGGCCTGGTCATGAACCTCAATCGGCCGGGCGGCAACGCAACCGGGGTCTATATCCTCCAGCAGGTGCTGGAGGGAAAGCGACTGGGGCTCCTTCACGGGCTGGTTCCGGCCGCCGCGCTGATCGCGGTGATGCTCAACCCAACCAATGCGAATTTTCAAACTCAGTTGAGGGGTGTTCAGGATGCCGCTCGCGCTCTCGGGCAACAAGTGGGCATCCTGAGCGCGAGTACCGAGCGCGACATCGACGTGGCGTTCGCTGCTGTGACTGAATCACGCGCCGGAGCGCTGCTGGTTGGCTCCGACCCCTTCTTTAACAACGAGCGCGATGAGGTCATTGCGCTGTCAGCGCGCCATGCCATTCCGGCGATTTACGAAGGACGCGAGTTTGCCATGGCCGGCGGCCTGGCGAGCTACGGCACGAGCCTCGCCGATGCCTATCGTCAGGCCGGCATCTACGCCGGCCGGATTCTCAGGGGCGAGAAGCCTGCCGATCTTCCTGTCGTGCAGCCAACCAAGTTCGAGTTCGTGATCAACCTGAAGACTGCGAAGACGCTCGGCCTCGACGTGCCGCCCGGGCTGTCAGCCAGCGCCGACGAGGTGATCGAATAGGCGGCATTCGCTGCGCTGCAAATGTCGCCCAATGGCACATCGCGTCACTTCGTTGCGACGCGCAAATTCGGTCGCTATCAGAGGTACAGCGGACATCGTGCGAGCGCGCGCGGACCTGTCTGTTCCGGCGAACGCCACATACAGGCAGCCCTAAGGCGTGCGCGACCCGGCACCGGAGCCGAGATCGTTTCGTATAATTACGCCGCCCTTCATTACAAACCTGACTCGTTCCATTTCGGTCACGTCCGCAATGGGATTTCCAGAGACCGCGATGATGTCCGCAAACTTGCCTTTTTCGATTGCGCCGATCTGCTTTTCCCAGCCGTAGTTCAGCATCTGTGCAGAGGGAAGATAGGCCGTCTGCAATGCCTGTACGGAGCTCATGCCCCATTTCGCGTAGTATTTGAATTGGTCGGCTTGTTTTCCGTGCGGAATACGCTCGGATGTGGCGCCGCTCCCAAACACAATCGGAACTCCCGCGGCAACCGCCCTCCTGACCGCCTGTTCCAGAAGACGCAGGCGCGAATTCCTGCCGCCGGTATCTCGCAAATCGGCCTGCTCGAGTGAGATTAGATCGTCAACGGTTGGAACGAAGGGAAGCTTCTTCTGCAACAGGATCTTCACCCCCGCATCATCGAGCTCGAGGAGATGATTGGGTGCATCGACCCCTGCAGTCAGACAGCTCATCAGCCCTTCGCCCCCATAGGTGTGGCAAGCCACCTTCAATCCTAGCCGGTGCGCCTCGTCCACGATCGCTTCGACTTCTTCGAAGGTCAGTGACGGGCTGTTGACCAACGTGCCGTCCGGCTTCCACATGTGAACGGTGCCGGCAAAATCTTGCGTCGTATAAATCTTGATGTAATCGACACCGTGTAATTTAGCCTCGCGCACGGCGGCGCGAGCAAGCCACGGAGAGTTGACGTTCTTGCCTTCCGTAAAGCCCTCGTAGTAGCGCACCGATTGCGAATCCGGGTAGTAGTTCGTGGCTCGCTGGTTGATCGACTGGCCGACCACCTGCATCCGCGGTCCTTGGACGATGCCGGAATTGATCGCATCGCGCAGATCGACCGTGTAGAAACTACCGCGTGAATCCATATCAAGGACGGCAGTGAAACCGGCATCGAGATCGATTTGGGCATTCGCCAGCGCTCGCAGTGCGCGCTGGGCAAGCGTGTTCCCCCCTGTGTTCACATGAACATGGGTGTCGATCATACCGGGGAGCACCGTCGCCGAGCTCAAGTCGATCATCCTTGTAGCGGCAGGAAGCTGCACAGCTGCGCCGACGTCGGTAATGCGGTCGCCGGTGATCAGCACGACCTGATTGTTCAGGATGTTTCCTGACCTCGAATCGAACAGCCGCCCGGCGCGAATGGCGACAACCTGGTCCTTCGGCGCAAAATATTTCCCGACTCCCTGGGCCCGCAGGGGCTGATTTGCTATCCCTGCGATCACAGCGACGGACACAACGGCCAGTTTGCCTTGCCAATACATGGAATTCCCTCCCTCACCATGACACATGCCGGCTTTCAAGACTTATAGCGCGACGGTGACGCCGGCAGCAAACGACGTGCTGCAATGCGGGCCTATATCGCGGCGAGTGAATGGCTCGCGCGCCGATGACGGCGACGCCAACCTAGAGCCGAAATCGGAGCGCGCTTAGAAACAGGTGACAGATTGCAAAATCGCTCCGATACCTCCTGACTGATCACCGCCAATTTCGATATTCTCCGGAACCGGTCTTGTCGTTCGGAGGGAGCCATGAGAATTCGCTTTCCGAAGTTGAGGGCGCCGATGCTCGACGCGGTCATGCTTGCCGGCCTGGCGCTCATCGTGAACCTCATTGGTCCAGTCTCGGGTCAGGGCCAGACTCCTCCCGCGGCGATGGAGCCGCACCCCTCGACGCAGGAGCCAGCCCATCGGATGACATTCGAACAGGTCGTGGCGATGCAAAAGAGCCTCTCCAACTGGGGCCGCTGGGGCAAGCAGGATGAGCGCGGCACGCTCAACCTGGTGACGCCGGAGAAAACGAAGCAGGCGCTGGCGTTGGTAAAGGATGGCGTTGTGGTGTCGCTCGCACGTTTTGCGACCCTTGAGAAAGCGATCGACAATTTCAATTTCGGCGAGACGCAGCACGAGATGTGGTACGGCGCGGCCGGCCCGCCGAAGCCGGGACAGACGCGCGGCGCGCTCGATACCATCCGGTACGGCCTTCACGACGGCACCAACTCGCACATGGATGCGCTGTGCCACTACACCCTGCTGCATGAGGGCAAGGTCGTCGTCTACAACGGGCATCCCTCGGCCACGGAGAAGGGCTGCTCCCATAACGGCGTCGATCACATGGGTCCGGGGTTTGCTACGCGTGCGATCCTGGTCGACATGCCGCTCCTGAAGAACGTGCCGTGGCTTGAGCCGCACACGCCGATCTACCCGGAGGATCTCGATGCCTGGGAGAAGTTCGCCAACATAAAGATCGGCAGCGGCGACGCGGTCCTGATCCGCACCGGACGCTGGGCACTACGCGCCGCAAAGGGGCCCTGGTTCCACGCGCGTCAGGCAGCCGGAGTGCATGCATCCGTGATGCCCTGGCTCAAGCAGCGAGACATCGCGCTCCTGGGCAGCGATGCGGTCAATGACGTGCAGCCGTCCGGCGTCGTCGGCGGGTCGGGCGAGGCGGCAAACAGGCCGGTTCATCTGATTTCGATCGCCGTCATGGGCATGCCGCTCGTCGACAACGGCTACTTTGAGAACGCCGCAAAGGAAGCCGCCGCGCGCAAACGCTGGGAGTTTTTTATGACCGTGCAGGTGACGGATCTCGAAGGCGGAACGGCAACCAATTTCAATGCGCTTGGCATCTTCTAGCCTGCGGCCCATAGAGTGAATTAGCAACGGCACAATCCGCCGCGCCGCCCGAGGCTATTTTCGCCTGTCGGCGATCGCTGCGCCGTCAAGACCGCTTGAATGAATTGTAGACCATTTTCGTGAAGGCGATCGCAGCCTCCTCGCTCGCGGCCCATGTCGCGTCGAGATCCTTCAGTGGTCTCGCTGCGATCGCGTCCGCCTCGCTCTTACCTTCCCTGAACAGCTTTTCGACGCGCTCGCGCGCGGTCTTGAGCATGGCGTTGAACTCGGCGATGTCGGCCTTCTTTGCGAGCGGCCCATGTCCGGTCATCACCTTGGTGTCGTCGTTAGCCACTTTCAGGTAGGTGTCGGTGGCGCGAATCATTCCGCGGATGTCTCCGCCATTGGCGAAGTCGATAGTCTGATAGCGCTTGGTGTTGTTCATTGTATCGCCGGTGCAGAGCACGTTGGCATCGGCGAAATAGACCCAGGTGTCGCCGTCTTGTGGCCGTTGGTGACGTGGGTCAGCTCCGCCTTGCGGCCGCCTACCTCAAGCGTCATCGAGCCGCCGACGTACGTTTGCTTCGGCAACGCGCCGGGCGCCACCGGCGGTGTCTTGTTGCCGGTGATCCCGTTGGTGGTACCGGCGGCGAGACGCACCCTGACATTGTCCTGCGCGACAACGATGGCCCCATCCTTCTGGAAAGGTTCATTCCCGCCGGTGTGATCGCCGTGAAAATGCGTGTTGATCAGATATTTTATCGGCAGCGGCGAGATCGCGGCGATTGCCGCCTTGATCTTGTCGTGGAGCGGCGCGAACTGCCCGTCGACCATGATGATGCCGTCGCTGCCCACCGCGACCGTGATGTTGCCGCCTTGCCCTTCCAGCCGATAGGTATTGTGGCCGAGATCGATAGTCTTGATCTCGACCTTCGAGAAATCGATGTTCTGCTGTGCGTTCGCGGGACACGCAAACGCAACGATAGCGACCACAAACGTGGTGACTGCGACGCGAGACATGAACCGGCTCCCTGATTTGTCGGCCGCTCCGCGATTGGCACGCTGCGACCTCTTGGCGGCGCTGTTGTAGAGCAGGGCGGAACGATCCGCCATGGTCATCTGCACATTACCGAGCGAGCATTCGCGGACGCCAAGGCTTGGCCGCGTATGGAGCTTGCCACCCGATATGATGCGATTAGAGCAAACAAACGCATCAATTCGGTCGGTATTGGAGGCATAGCGGACATTCCGCGGGCGTCGAGAGCGCACCGATGTGACGCGCTTGACCCTAACCGGTCATAAGCCGGATCGAAATCCCGCAGTGCAGCGACCTCCTGCCCCGATGCTGGGGGTGTGCTATCGTTTAGGCGTAATACCGCAGGGGCTGACAGCGCGGCCACGTCGATTCAGAACAATTCAGGTGTGGGCCAAGGACTTGTCGGCCGTTCTGCGGCAGGTTGTTGAGCGTTAGGCACGGCCGTCAGCCGCGATAGCAGTCTTGGTGGCGCCTACCCGAGCGGAGGAAGCCCCATGCTACATGTGAGGCGCCGTGAGTTCATCACGCTGCTCGGGGGCGTAGCTGCCGCGTGGCCGCTCGCGGCGCCCGCGCAGCAGCGCGAGCGGATGCGGCGCATTGGCTTCTCCACTAAATTGCCGCCAGATATTCCCTTGGGTAAGTTCGCTCTCTACGCCAACGAACGCCCGCTGGAGAAATCTTTCAGACGAGATTTCAACGTCAATTGGCGCTTCCGTCGGTAACAACAAGCCGGTCTTCTCAGCCCGCTAGGTGCACTGTCACCGTATTCACCGAATTACAATTAGGTGCAATGTCATCGTATTCTATCGCTCCCTCCAGGACTGCGCGCTGCGATCCGGTTGACCGAAATCGCGCGGCGCGAGGCCAGCGTGGAACCAAGTCATGAAACTGTAGATGTCGTGGACAGGAATCCGGAGCTCATCGCGCAACGTGCGCGCATAGGGCACCATGTTCGTACACTCAAGCAAGATGGCTCCGATGCCAGCGTGCTCCTGCACGAGCTTGCGGCCGGCATCGACGATGTCAGCCTCGGCGGCGGCAACGTCCATGGTGAGTTCGTTGTCGATCATCACGCGCGTGAACTCGCGCCCGCCATCGGTTCCCACCACGGGCACGGACGGGTCGACGCCGACCGCGGTCAGATGCTCGGGCGTCAGTGTGGCGGCATTGACGGTGAGGACGCCGACCCGCTTGCCCGCAGGCAGTGTGATTTGAATCATCGGCACTTGCATCAGGCTCGACGTGGCGACGGGCACGGAGACCGCAGCGGCGAGCTCCTTCTGGTAAAGTGAGAGGAATCCGCAATTGGTGGTGATGCCGTCCGCACCGAGGGCGATGAGTTCCTTCGCTGCAGCGATGAATTCGGGAAGCAGGCCAGCGGCCTTCTCACGCACCACGCGCTGCGGTGAGGCGCCGGTCACGACCTTGTAGAGAACGGGGAACGGCCATGTCTCTGCATTGCCCATGTCGCCGGGAATGCGTGGAAAGCGCGCCTCCAGCATCAGAATGCCGAGCCGCGCCCCATAGATCGCCTTGCCCCCGTGGGCCAACCT
>Ga0306925_10004382_pt1 | contig 12724 bp, 7 predicted proteins | sample flu12Cox44000176_FD_203755 | JGI IMG/M metagenome (GOLD analysis project Ga0306925, IMG submission 203755) | Lab enrichment of tropical soil microbial communities from Luquillo Experimental Forest, Puerto Rico - flux8day.12C.oxic.44.000.176 (v2)... | ecosystem: Environmental > Terrestrial > Soil...
ATTCCCATTCGGAAACTTAGCTGGTTCTCCTGGTACTACTGGTGCAGGCCCGCTGCAAGGTCTTGCCGACACCATGCTGCAAGGTCTGACCAATCTTCCGGTGGTCGGTAACACCCTGGCGAACGTTTCTAACTTCTTGAGCGGTATGGCGAACCAGCTCTACGGCTACACGCCCGCCAGCCCACCGCTGGAATCAGTGGCCGGAACGACAACCGCCAACAGTCAAACCATAGCCCAGATGACGAATACCCGGTCGGTGTCTCATGCCATCGCGCCGACCGGTGATGCGACCTTCGACCTCGCCCTGCTGACTGGTGCCACGATCCCCACCCTGGCCGTCACGCAGGGCAACAGCGTCATTGGGTTTATTCGCACTCCGACCGGGGGCAATCCGAACACCCCAATGACGCTGTGGCCCACCAAGCAAGCCGTCGCCTGGAAGAGCACCGGCTACAGCGGCAGCATCACCGGGCTGTGGATCAACATCTACAAGTACAACACCGTGACTGGCGCGATGGATCTCTACAACCAGTCACCGAATCTCGTTGCCACCATTGCCAACTCGCTCAACTTCTACTTCTACACCATCATTCCCGACCAGCCGTATCTGCCCAGCACCCTTGCCTTCCAGGGTATCCCGTACGCCCAGACTGATGTGTTCGCCGTTGAGATGGTGATAGCCGGAACAGGCACCTACAACCTCGCCGGTCTGACTCTGAACCACGCCTCGTATCCTGGCGTGCTGCCGCCGTACATGGCCGCGTACCGGGGCAACGGCACGACCGTTCCGTCACCGCCTGAAGAGTTGATCCCCGGCACGCACTTCTTCTACCAGACCCCGACCAAGGTTCCCTGGTTCTCACTGACCGGGTCATCGGGCGCAACGACTTATGCGCCACAACAGGCTCCCTTCATCACGGCGGGCAGCTTCACCTACACCATTCCGACTTGGGCACAGTTTATTGACTATGCGATCTGTCCCGGTGGCGGCGGCGGCGGGGGTGGCGTCAACGCCTGGGGCAATGGCGGATCGAGTGGTAATTGGATTTACGGTACGTTGCAGGTCGGTGGTATCAACGGTCCACCCAAGTCCACGCCCCTGTCACCGTCCCAGATAACCGGCGTGGTGGGTGGAGGCGGCGCACCCGGTTCCAGCGAGTACTACCTGCGGAACCACACTGAGTACCTAAACCTCGGCGGAAGCCAAAGCGGCACTGATGCAAGTGTTAACTATGCCGCCGGTGGGGGCTCGGGAGGTGCCAGCAGTATCGCGTTCACTAGCCCTAGCGGTGCGATAAATCTTGCTGCACCAGGTGGTTTGGGTGGCGTTGCGGGTGGCGGCAGCTACCCCGGCCAGGCGATGCCGACACAAACCTACAACGGTGGCACCTACTACGGAGGCGTCGAACAGGACGGAGAATCACTCCAAAATGGTTCCGCGCCAGCATACAACGGTTATGGCGGCAATGCTCCCGGTGGTGGTGGAGCGGGTTGCTACAGCGGCTCGGGAAACACTCTCACCACCGATTACTACGACGGTGTTGTTCCGCCTAACCACTGGTACGTCTGGGAATACGGCGTCAACGGCGCGCAACAGGCGGGCGCGGGGGCACCCGGTGCGGTGTTCTTGGTGGCGTATGCCCCGAATATCGTCCCGCCAGCTTCGGTTCCGTATGCCCCGGTCCAGGGCCAGATCAACGTGGCGATCCCAAGAGCCGCAACACGATAGGAGGCGTAGTGAGCAGATTAGGCCGAACAGCCCTGGCATCTGGCGGCTTGGGCACACCAGGCAGTACCGGAATGGGGATAACAGACCCGCCAAGGTCAACGGCATTGCGTATGGCACCTCCACCACCACCCGCCATAACCACCCAAAAAGAGATCGTTGTCTCGCTCCCAGCCGGGTCGAGCTTCTAGGAGAGGTAAAACATCATGGCAGCACCACTGTTCATCATGTGGAACGGCAACTCGTCGGCGCTGACCGCGCCGCTGGGTCCAATCGCGTCGGCGGCGACCGTGACACCGAAAACCATGCAACAGCTGCAGTTAGGCACATCGAAAATCCGTGTCGCGGAATGGGGCTATTTCTTCACCACATCTCCGACCGCTCCGGTGACGATGGAGTTGATCGACACGGGCGCTGTCGGCGGTACGGGTGGCACGTCGGGAATCGTGACTCCGTACAACGACGCGAATAACGTCACCAGGACAGCGACACCCAGCGCAACGGCAACGTGCTACGGCCCTACCGCTGAGGGCACCATCACCGCTACCCGATTGCTTGCGGCAACGATGGACCTCGCAACCTACTTCAAGCAGCAATTCCCGCTTGGCCGTGAACCAGAAGTTGCGCCGAGTAACTTTTTGCGTATTCGCGTAACACCGTCTACAGCAGCAGCCGTTAGCGTTATCTCATATTTCGTTTGGGAAGAATGATTTGCCGTTAATTACAGATATACCGCTAGAACTGGTCGAAATCATCGACCAGGAGCGCGACCGTGCTCTGGTGTCACCGCGTATGTCACGGTTATTGCGGCGATATCCTGGTGTCCCGTGGGCTAAACAGCATGATTTGCCAGTAACCATTGCGCCAGTAACGTTTGTAACTGGGGGTAGTGGTACTTATAATATTCCGCAGTGGGCCAACTTCGTTGACATTATTGCGCTCGGTGGTGGTGGTGGATCAGGTGGAACTTACGGAGGTAACACTGGTCAGGGTGGTGGCGCAGGAGGATGGGGCGCTTGGACGATTCAAAAGGGTGTTACATTTCCAACTGGTGGCATATGGACTATCGGAATCACAATCGGCGGTGGCGGTGGAACTGGCGCAGTGAATTCTGGCGCGTCTGGTGGCGCGGGAGCACCAACATATGCATCTGTTTCAGGAATAGGTAATTATGTCGCCGGTGGTGGGGCTGGTGGTGCGGGCGCAACCGGAAGCGCAAACTATTACCCTGGAACTGGTGCTGGCCCAGGAACATTAACTTATCGAAGCATTGTGTATAACCCTGCAACTTATGGTAGCTACGGCTATGGAGGCAGTTGCCCCGCGCCGCCAAGTGCGGGCGGCGTTGGTGTTCAAGGAATTATCTGGTTTGTTGCGAGGCAAACATGACCAGATTAGGCAGACGTTTCCCGGTCCATTGTGGATATAACCCGCCGCTGTTCGGTGAACCTGTTGGGGTGGTACGCGATTCAATCGGGGTGGGAAACTACGTCAGCGGCGCGTCGGTCAACATTCCCTGGACTCACACGCCTGTCGGCAAACCGAATTTCGTCATCATGTGGGTTTGTCTGCTGTACCAGAGTGGTGGCGTTGCCGCAAATCTCAATGGCGTCGGGATGCCCTTTTTGTTCAACTACAACTGGACGAATCTAGGCGGCTACGGTGGCTACACCGAGGGATTCATTATGTGGAACCCGCCACCGGGGCCGTGGACTTTGAATTATTTCCCAGGCACCGGCAGCGCGCCATATGCCTCTTGTAATTCCGTAGCCTATCGTAATGTCGGGCAAATAGGGGCGACGATACAATCGCCCTCAACTCCGCAAGTCATACAATCTGGCCCAGGCTCAATCATTAGTGTTGGCATGGGTGGTTGGGTTACTGCGGGCGGTCAAAACTGTCTGTTAGTACCGCCGCCCGGTGCCAACATTGCCTCTGCCGGGGGTGAGCCGCTGACGATTGGCGAGATACCAGGCGCAGGGCCGACACAAACAATTAACTGGACTTCAACTTGCGGCGACGGGGCTGGTATGTGTGCCGTAAACCTGCTACCCCAAATACCCAAACCGATGCTGTAGGAGGTTACATGACACAAATGATCTTGACACCCAACAATCCCGACCCCGCCACCGGGTTGATTGTCCCGCTGTTGGGTTGGCAGTTTGTTCAGGAAAATATCCTCGACATCTTCGCCGGGTGCAATTTGGTTTACATGGACACGGGCGGCAAGAACGGTGGATGGTTTCCTACCAACAGTCCCAACCCGCAAAGTGAGAAAAGCCCGCCTGACTGGTATCTGGTGTTTCAGCGCACCGGCTACCCCGCAGTCATCGTCGAGTACACCGACTGGTTGGCATACGACACGCGCAATCCCATAAGGATCACTCAGAACGATGTCGATGCCTACTACACAGTAACTCCACAGGAAGGATCTACACCGGCGCCCGCCCCTGGTTCTGGCTCTTGACCTCACGCTGTGGCTTCCCCTTTCCCAGCCCTTAAAGGGAGAGAGGAGGCGTTCCCAGTATGACGTTCAGTCTCGCCCTCGCCAACGGTGACCTGGTGCAACAGGGATCCAGCCTGGCCATCGTCTCGGGCATCGACAAGCTCGAACAGGACATGTCGCTGTGGCTGACCGAGCGCCTGGGAGTCGATCGATTCCACCCCCGCTACGGGTCGGTGCTGCCGAACTTCATCGGCGGGGTGATCGATCTGACCACGCAGTCGCGGGTGCAGGGCGAAGTCGACCGGGTGCTGGGCAACTACCAGGCCATCCAGAACCTGGCCTTGCAGAACAACCCGCAGATTTTCAGCTTCGAGGAGCTGCTCAACGCACTGACCGCAGTTGACGTCGGCATCACGTATGACACCGTCAGCGTGGCGGTGTCGGTCACCACCGGCAGCGGGGCCACGGCAACCACTAGCACATCAACCAGCGTCTAAGGGGCGCCGTCCATGCCCGGTACACCTGACCAGATCAGCCAGCAGATTCTGGCCCAGCTGGCGCTGACCATGCCGACCCTGTCCTGTGCGATCGGTACGCCGGAGCGCAAGATCATCGACGCCTGCGCCGAGCAGATCGCGGCCGCCTCTATCGACACCTACCTGATGGGCTCGCTGCTGGACGTCGACACCAAGGCCGGGATGGAGCTGGAACAGTTCGTCGGGATCTTTGGTTACGGCCGCCTGCAGGGCACCTACGCCCAAGGCACGGTGCGGGTCACCCTGACAGTGGCCTCCACCCAGGACTACACCATTCAGCAGGGCACCACCTTTTACACCACCGCCGGGCTGGCCGGGGCTGCCGTGCAGCTGTACTACGCGGCTAACCAGTCGGTGGTGCTCCCGGCCGGGGACTACTCGGTGGACGTCCCGGTCACCTGCACCACGGTCGGTGTCTCGGGCAACGTGCCGCCGGGCGCGGTCACCAACCTATCCAGCGCGATCGGGTCTTCGGCGGTGACCAACCTGCAGGCCATGACCGACGGCACCGATCCCGAGACCGACGACGCGCTGCGGCAGCGCTTCAAAGACACCTTCCTGCGTAACGTGGCCGGGACCGCTGATTTCTACATCGCGCTGTGCCAGCAGAACACCTCGGTCACCCGGGTGATTGTCTTCGGGCCGACTGTGCTCTACACCACGCAGATCGCCGCTCCCTCGACGACGGTGGCGCTGCCGGTCGATCAGGACGTCAAGTATGTCTGGGAGGGCATGACCAGCTGCTTCATCAACCTGGGCCAGGACGACGAGACGTTCTACACCGACGGCGACGACTACATGCTGTCCACCGGCGTCTCGCCGGTGTTCACTCGGGTGGACAGCGGGCAGATCAACCAGGGTGACATCGTCGATCTCGAATTCCAGTACACCCCGGTGTGCAGCCGCAATGATCCGGCCAACGGTAAGACAAACGCCGTCGATATCTTTGTCGACGGCATCGCGCCCTACAACGTCACCGAACAGACGGTGATCAGTGGCGTCACGCTGTCCAGCCTGGTCGACGACCCGCTCTACACCGGCAACTTCATCCGCGTGGGCACCCCAGGCGTGCCGACGGCCACCAACCGCTACACCCGGCTGGGCAACGTGCCGCTGGTGACCTTCCCGCCCACTCTCACGGTGGGCGCCGAGATCTTCACCTTGGGCACCCACTACTATGTGTTGGCCGATGTCACCGAGCTGCAGGGTTCGCGGCTGGAAGCTTCCGGCATCGAGTGGGATCCCACCGGCCCGGCCACCGGCGCCGAGCTGACCTTGGAGTACGTGTACAACCAGGTGCCCGAGGTCCTCGACGCGGTGATGACGACGAGCAAACAGCTGTGCACCGACGTGCTGGTGCACCAGGCCAACTACGTCTACCTGCAACCGTGTTTCTCCATCGAGTACAACCGCAGCTATTCGCCCGCTGTGACCAACGCGGCGCTGGCCACTCGGCTGCAGAGCTTCGTCGCCGCCTGCCCGTTCGGGTCCCAGATCAAATTCACCATGCTGTGCACCGTGGTCACCCAGATTCTGGGCGTGGACGACGTCAAGATCACCACCGTGGCCGACAATCCCGACGTCCACGGGGTACAGGTGTTCGCCAACTCCGAGGACACCGACCCGATCGCGGTGTACGACGACGACTTTAAGCTGGACGACAACCAGGTGGCCTACTACCTGGGCGCCATCATCACCCGGGTAGCGAGCCCGTAGATGCTGGGGGGAGGTGAGTCCGGTTCCAACTAACAATCCCTGGCCGTGGATGCCACCGAAGAGCACCGAGATGCTCTTGATGCACTGCGACGACACCGCGTACGTCGGCACGCCGGATACCAACCTGTACAAGCTGGTCGACGCCATCTGTGGCACCTGCGGGGCGGGCGGGTTGGTCAACGAGGTGTTCGTCGCCAGGCTGGCCGGGGCCATGGAGACGATCTTCGGCACCGACCTCGACTATGTGTTTGGCAACACGTCCATCCTGGTCCGCGCACCCGAGGAGTCCTACCCCTACAACCCCTCGCGGGACACCCTGACGGCCGCGCAGTGGAACGAAGTCAGGGTCAAGGATGCGTGGTACCGGGCGCGCATCCGCGACTTCTTCACCGCTTGTGGACTGGGTTCGACCATCGAGGGTGTGCGCATGTGCGTGCAGGCCGCGCTGTCGGTGGACTGCGACACCTACGAGGTGTGGCGGTACATGGACAATTTCGGCATCACCTACGACATGGGGCGCTCCCCGAACAGCGCCCGCAACGAGCTGGTGATCCAGCCGCACAAGGACTCCATGGGTCCCGAGGAGATGCGCCTGGTGCGCGACATGCTCTCCCGCTTCATGAGCATCGACACCATCGTCACCGTCAACGTGCACGGGCTCGCAGTGCACATCCCGGTGCCCGCGACCGGCGCCGCCGCCGACTCCACCTATTTCGAGGTGCAGAAAGTCGTCACGCCCACCCCGATCATGAGCCAGCTGCCGCCACCGGATCTGCTGCCCATCGACCTGCTGCCCACCGAGACCTGGATGTACTCCGGCGATCCCACGCTGGCCCCGTACGCACAGTTCAACATCAGCCAGGAGTACGCGTACTACTACCTGGTGGGCGGGGGCAGCCGCAGTCCGATCGACTCGGTGACCTACGGCACCATCAATCCGTACGGTCCGGTGAAGGTCACCGTCTTCGAGCTGTCGGGAGCCTTCAACCTGGTCAGCAACGTGGCCATCGGCATGCCCACCGACAGCTGGTACTCGCAGAACCTGAACGCCGACTACTTCCAGTGGATCCCGGTGCCCTATCAGGCCGACCTCTACCCGATGAGCCAGAGCGTGGCTCAGGCCACCGCCAATCTGACCAACGCGATCAACTCGATCCCCGGGCCCTTTATTCTGGTGGGCTACGACCAGGGGGCCACCGCGATCTCCAACGTCTACGACCAGATCCGTACCGGCTCACTGCAATCCCGGCGCCCTGACCTGCTAGCGGGGCTGGCCTTCGGCAATCCTCGGCGTCAGCCCGAGGTCACCTTCCCCATGTGCCCAGATCCGGGCGGTCACGGCATCCAGGCGTGGGAGTTGTTGCAAGACTGTGAGCCGTTGTGGTGGGAGTTCGCCGCACCCGGTGATCTCATCTGCACCAGCCAGGACACCATCCCCGGCGCCAACGACCAAACCGTGATGGGGGCGATCTACAACACCTTTACCGGAATCCTGTCCAGCATCGCCCCGCAGTTCACCAACGTCATCGCCAACGCCGAGATCATCATCCAGAATCTGCTGGACGCCTTCTACGGACTGGCCGACCCCGCCCTCATCCCGGCCGCCAATGCGCACGCGCAGTACCAGAACCCCGCCTTCCACCCGGTCCCCGGCGACGCGCGGGACTGCATCCAGATCGGCGCCGACTACATCAGCAGCCTGGCCATCCCCAACCTGGCGGCGCTGGCCCCGCCTGCGGTCACCACCCAGGTCGTCTGCTACGAGGTCACCGACTACCTGGCCAACCCCCCGACGTCGTGGTTCGCCGATGCGCTGGACTCGCGGATCCGCTACGTCAGCGTGCCGTGGCCCATGCTGGCCGAGTTGCCGCTGCAGGAGGGCATCGACACGGCCATCGCCAACCTGATCATCATGATCAACCGCAACGTCGGGCCCTTCCTGTTGATCGGCCGGGGGATCGGGGCCATCGTCACTTCGACGGTCTACGACATGCTGCGCACCGGCACCATGCAGCACCGCCGGGTGGATCTGCTGGCGGCGGCGTCGTTCGGATCCCCCCGACGTGAGGCGGGCGTCATCTTCCCTCAGGGCACCGATCCCGGCGGGCACGGCATCTCGGCCAACCGGCTCAGCGGCACCGAGCCACTGTGGTGGGAGTTCGCCAACCCTGATGACCTGCTGTGCACCCACGGCGACACCACCAACGACCTGTGGGCGGCAACCATGTTCGACGCGACGGTCAGCTCCTACGCGGGCGATCCCAGCGTGATCACGGTGCAGTTCCCCACCGCGCCGATTAACGTGGCCCAGGTGGAGGCGGACATCCTGGCCACCACGTTCTATGCGTCCACTGAGGATCCGCACGCCACCTACGACACGGCCACTCAGATCACCGGAGATCCCCGCAGCGCCTATCAGATCGCGCGGGATTATCTCAACACGTTCGCCAGCCGCTCCATCCCCTACATGGTGCCCGCGCCTGATCCGATGCGCACCTACCGGCCCGCGCAGAACTTCGAGTCCTTCACCTCGGTGTCCAACTACGGGCCCTGGTACACCTACGACATCGTCGACTCCCCTGACAATTTCCCGGGCGGCAAGTTCGGCAAGACCCCGACGACCGCACCGGCGATCAACCCCGACGGCACCCCGTACGTGTTCCCCTGGCCGTCCGAGCAGGCTTACATCGCGGCCAAGATCACCCAGGTGCAGGACATGGGCGGGCAAGCCGATCAGTTCCACTTCCGGTTGCCGATGGGGCAGTCCGCGATCACCAAGGAGGTGTTCACCCCCGATCTGGCCATCGCCTACACCGCGCCGACCCAGGAGTCCACGGTGTCCCGCTCGCTCACCCGTGGCCGCCCGTTGATCAGCACCTCCACCGGCTGGGTGGCGGGCACCTTCACGACGTCATCGGGGGCACCGGCGGGAGCGAGCACATCGTCATGACGGGGGATCACGATGGCCGGTAGCGCCCTGGACGGGATGTACCTGAACTATCACTGGCCGCTGACGCTGGTGAACCTGCTCAACGATTTGATCTCCAACCAGCAGTACTCCCCCAACGTCCCGCAACTGGCCGATCTGCCGGTGGCTCGGGTGTGGTTCTCTCAGCCCCGGCCGAGCAGCGACCCCACCCAGGAGGTTCTGACCGTCAACTTCAAGCTGCCGCTGTCCGTCGGGGAGTTCTCGATCGAGATCATGCGGGTGGCCTGCACCTTCAACGTTTGGTACAAGGACCGCAACAACAACTGGATCCAGATGCGCGACGAGAACTACCAGCCGATGACCATCACGCTGTCTAGCTCGCAGGAGGTGGCCTGGTACAAGTACCACGTCTACACCTACCCGATCGTGGCCAAGGCGGTGCAGTTCCGGATCAGCCGCAACTACGATCCCACGCTGGGCAATCAGCCGTTCAACATCGGGCTGCGCCAGGGGCTGATCCGGCGTAACATCTACGCCCGGTCCGACGGTACCCAGGCGATGGAGCCCGAGCAGGACGCGCTGGGCAACGTCATCGCCAAATACATCCAGGACTGGGATGCTCCTGATGCGATCGACGACAAGCCCACCACCTTCTGGAAATGCTCCCCGCAGCCCGATTCGCAGGCGGTGGTCAGCCTCTACCTGGACTTCCGCAACCCCGACGGCACGCCGCAACTGATCGACTCGCTGTATTTGGACCCCGTCTACACCAACCAGAATCTCAACGTCTACTACTCCACCGACGACACGGTGGGCACCCGCAAGCTGAGCCCGATCAGCCTGCCGCCGGATTTCGACGAGAACACCCAGTGGACGGCCGGGACCGGGCTGATCGATATCTCCGACCCCGATCAGACCAGTGTCTACGTGGTGCCGATGGCGATCGGCCCGCAGATCAGCCAGCCCGCGTGGATCGGGGTGGTGTGGACGCCGAACTTTGACTCGGTGACCGATGCGCCGCCGACCAACCCCACCTTGTTCGGTGTCGCGCCGGGGATCAGCGCCGTGCAGATGATCACCATCAACGGCACCTCCACCGGCGGCTCGTTCGCTCTGAGCCTCGACGGCATCAACTACACCACCGCGCCGCTGGACGACACCTCCACCGGAGACGACGTCCAGGCGGCTCTGGAACCCCTGCTGGGGATCGGCAACATCATGGTGGCCGGGGATGCCGGGGGTCCCTGGACGGCGAGCTTCTACGGTGCGTACGGCCAGCAGCCGGTGCCGCTGCTGCAGTACACCGACTCGCTGACCGGCATCCCGCAGCCCACCATCACCGTGACCACCGTCACGGCCGGGGTCTTCCCGCCCAACGCCGGGGGCGACCAGTATTGGCCCACCCTCTACTTCGACTGCGGTGCGGTGGAAGTGGTGCTCGAATTCAACAACGGGAGCGCCGACCCGATCCTCTTCTCGGCCCCGCTCTACCCGCCCCCGGCGCCGGGCATCCCGCTGTGCATCGTAGCTGGGTGGATCTACAGCGACCCGATACCGCAGGTCTTCATCTCGGTGGTGCTGCCCGACGGCACCAGCCTGGTCACCACCACGCTGCCCGCTACCAACCTGCCCACCCAGATCAGCTTCGATGGCGAGGTGGGCTACAAGGATTTCCAGGGCATCATGAGTGCGCTGGTGGTTAAGCTGGACAGCTACACCAACGCCTACCAGGCTTTCCAGGCCAACCCTCCGGTCTACGTCAACCCCGATCCGGTGCAGCCGGATCCGCACACCGGCAAGGTGCCGTCCACCACGCTCGATGACGCTGTCCTGGCGGTGGACTGGACGTTGCAGGACATGCCGTGCGGCGGCGGGCACGCCAGTTTCTACGAGTCCAAAATCTGGACCCCGATCTTCGCCAACTACGTCACCCAGAAAGGCAAGTACTACTTCCCCAACCCGGTGCTGGTCAGCTACCTGCAGCTGGAATTCACCAACCTGACCGAGGAGCCCTACCCGGTCTACGACTCCGGCATCAGCGTGATGTATCAGGTCTTCCCGATCTCGGTGACTCAGACCCAGACCGCGCCACCGATCAGCGCGGGCATCCTCGCGGTGGCCGGGCAGATTCTTGGAGGTGGCATCGGCAGTGTGAACTGGCTCAACGCCAACTCGATCAACGCCGCCGTCAACTCGATCTTCAACTCGACGGTCAGCCCGATCACCGTGCAGGTGGGCCCGGGCTACACCGTGTCGTCCGCCCAGGCGCTCCCCAACAGCGTGGGCTCGTCGGCGTACGGCAACACCAATGAGATCGCTTCGCCGTGGATCTACCGGCGCGAGCTGGTCAACACCGCCGTGTTGGCCTCTCAGAACCTCAACAACACGCTGTACAACATCGGCAGCCAAGTACTCAACCCCCTCATCAACAGCGTCACCTCGACGATCTCAGGGGCCTTTAACAGCCTGATCAACTTCACTCCGTCCGCGACGTCGCTGCCGTTGCAGGGCACCGATTACTGGGTGGTGCCCGGGCAGACTCTGGCGCTGGCCGCCAACGTGATGACCGGCCTGACCCAGGCTTTCACCACGGCGCTGAACCGCAAGCCCGCCACCGACTACCGGCTGCGCTTTTTGACCACCAGCGTGCACCAGTACGACATCCGCACGGCGGTGCGCGACGCGGCCATCGCCTACTTTGCCGGGGTTCGCGAGGTCAGCGCGTTTCGTACCACTTACATCGCCACCCAGGACCCGCCCGCTTTCAAGTTCGCTCCCTATGACCCCAACCAGTGGGTGTTCCACAACATCGTGCAGCTGCCCAGCGGGCCGATCTCCACGGCGGGCGTCGTCTACCAGATCCAGAACCCACTGTTCGACACCACGCTGGACAACTGGGACCAGGCGCAGGGCAGCTGGTCGATCGACCCGGGGCAGGGCAAGTACCAGTACGGCGCGGCCACCTGCACGGCCACCGGCACCGAGCAGGAGCTGCTCTCAGCTTTGGTCACCGCGTGGCCAGCAGTCACGCCGGGCGCCAACTTCTCGCTCAGCGTGTGGGTGCAATGGCAGCACGTCACCACCGGCACGCCGGTGATGCTGGCGGCCAACTACTACGACGCCGACGGCAACTTCCTGAATCAGGACACCACGAGCATTACGGCCTCCGGCACCAGTCTGTGGGGCTCCGGTCACGGCCAGTTGGTCACTGTCAACGGCCAGATCCCTAACGGCGCTGCCGAGTTAAAGATCGGGCTGGTGGTGGGGGCCACCACGGGGGCCGGGCAGTTCTGGTTCGACACCGTGCTGATCAACTCCACCGACGTGGTGGAAGGCACCGTCTTTACCGACCTGATCACCAGCTCCACCTT
>Ga0306925_10004384_pt1 | contig 12723 bp, 10 predicted proteins | sample flu12Cox44000176_FD_203755 | JGI IMG/M metagenome (GOLD analysis project Ga0306925, IMG submission 203755) | Lab enrichment of tropical soil microbial communities from Luquillo Experimental Forest, Puerto Rico - flux8day.12C.oxic.44.000.176 (v2)... | ecosystem: Environmental > Terrestrial >...
CGGTCTGCGGGTTGCGGATGAGCCGGCGGATGTACTCCTGCGGGATCCCCCGAGTCGCCAAAAGCGTGACCAGGTCGCGGTGATCCGGGGTCGGGACAATTTCTTCCGCCCGGAGCGACCCGCTACGCCAGACATTTCGACCACTCCTATTTGTAAAAAACTTCGACAGGGTCTTCTTTCCGCTGTGTCAATTTCAGATTTATCATCGGGCGCCCTATATCGTAAGGGTAAGCGCCCATATCAAGGGAATAAGTTATTAACATCTCATTTTCTCGATAGGTATGTGTTGACGACGTCGCAACCGATTGCGGCGCTTCACGCTTTTATTCGCACAGGCGGGGCGTTCCGGTTTCGAAAGCGGCGCGCCGCGTCTCGATCGCCTTGTGGCGCATCCCGACGATGCGGAATCCGGACATGACCACCAATCGTTGCGCTCTCATCATACGCCTTGCGCCGTCATCGGCAGTTATAAACCTTGCCGCCACAGTATTGTCGAAGTCAACTTTACTATTACCGTCACTGACGAATCGATCTTGGTGCAGTAGTTTGACGATAACTTTGATATTGAGACATCTTATCGAAAAATATACTCCGCAGACGTCACGTATAAGTCAATCAGAGGAGCGGGACGGGAAATTCGAATTCACGGTGCGACCCTCGCATTTGCAACGCCAATTATATGAATACGACACCAAAGCGCGGGGAGCGAGCGACAATTTCTTCGCATGGCGATCAGCCATACCAGCTTGGTGGGCACTTTTCTTTTGATAGACTGTAAAAAAATCATGCGGCAGCTTGGCCGAGATCAAAACTGCTGTCCCAGAAATTCAATTAAACCAAGAGCTTAAGTGCAGATATGCCGACCGGCCGACCGCGGAGCGAGGTCCATATTCCCGCGGCGATTTTCGCGCGAAACCGCTTTTTAAGAGGCTGGAATCATCCAAAAACCTCCTGAAATCTGATTTTTTGCGAGCTCCGGAAATCCACTTCCGAGACGAGTTCGCTCGTGACTCTCCCCTCCAGCGGAGAGTCCGTTGCGACGCATCGTGCCATTGGCCTCGATGCAGGCGAAAAGATCATCGGGATGGGTCGGGTCGACATCGAGGCGCATGACCCGGCACGGAAATGTCATGTGCACCCGCTCAGGGAGCCCCGGATCGGGCAATTTCTTCCAGCGATGGCCGTCATCCTCGCTGCGGTAGACGCCGACTGGCCCGCAACCAGCATGAACGGTCCTGCAGGCGGTCGGATCTACGGTAATTCCCGAGCCCGTCCCCCACTAGCGATCTAGCCGCCGCGCCCATCGATCGAGCCGTGCGACCACAGCGCGCCGGGCGTGTCTTCGAGCAGCTCGGCTTCGAGCTCCTGCCGGCCGAGCCCGGTGCCTTCGTATTTGCGAATGATCTGATCGAAAAATGCCGGCGCCAGGTTGGTGCGATTTTCGTCGCTCGAGCCGCGGGTCACGAGGCAGATCGGGTCACGCACCAGATCGCGGGTCAATTTTGCGGGCCGCGGCGTCGTCGTGACCACGGTACGCGGGTCGGCCCCCAGCCGTATCCCGAACATCAGCATGTCCCAGGCCTCGGGATAGCGCCAGGCGCCGAGCTCATCGCACCATGCCGCGTCGTGCTGCGGACCATTCACCCGTCAGTGTGAGTTGGGAAGTTCCGCGTAGATTGCACCGCTACTCGCAGAGACACTGTAGCGGTCTACTCCGATTTGCCGCTCTAATGCCCTTCCGGTATTTTCGAGAATAGCATGTCGCTATGTCCCAACGTCGTTCTCGAAGACCATCGCGCCCGGCTACCGTATCGGCTGGCTCGCGACCAGCCGCCATATGCAACGGGCCCTTGAGCATAAACTGGCGTCCACGCTGTGCAGCCCAGGTTCACCGCAGGCAGCGCTAGCCGACTTTCTGTCATGCGGCGGCTACGACAGTCATCTGCGCATGGTTATTCCCTCGTCTGCGGAGGCAACACGCGGTTCGATCTCTCGCCGAAGTAAGCATTACTTTAAGATAGTGCCGATGATCCAGTATCGCTGGCGTTAACTGGGAGGAACGTGATGCGCTCGCAGGCTGAGAAGGGCCGCTTGTTTCGGGAGCTGCACAAGCGTCCCGAAATTTTGATCCTGCCCAACCCGTGGGACGCCGGTACCGCGAAGCTGCTGGCGTCGCTCGGCTTCGAGGCACTGGCGACCACCAGCCTCGGCATGTCCAACGCGCTGGGCCGCGTCGATGGCGAGGGTTCCGTGAGCCGCGCCGAACTGCTCGAGAATTGCCGCGTGATCGCTCAGGCCACCGACCTGCCAGTCAACGCCGACCTGGAAAACGGCTACGCCGACGATCCTAGGGAAGCCGCCTCCATCCTGCGCGACGCCGCCGAAGTGGGCATTGTCGGGGGCTCAATCGAGGATTGGAGCGGCGAGCGCATCTACGAATTCAACCACGCTGTCGAGCGCGTGGCGGCGGGCGCCGAGATGGCGCGCTCGCTGCCGGTGCCGTTCACCTTCGTGGCGCGTGCGGAGAATTTAATCCGCGGTCGGCTCGACCTCGACGATACCATCAAGCGCCTGCAGGCCTTCGAGAAGGCCGGCGCCGACGTGCTTTACGCGCCAGGCCTGCGCGATCTGGCTACCATGCGCACGGTGGTGCAGGCCGTCGGCAAGCCGTTGAACGTGGTGATGAGCGCCGCCGATCCCTCTCTCACCGCCGCCGAGATGGAAGCGGTCGGCGTCAAGCGGCTGAGCGTCGGCGGAGCGCTATCGCGGCTGGCGCTCGCCGCCTTCATGAAAGGCGCCCGTGAGATGAAGGAAAAGGGCGCCTTCACCTGGGTTCGCGACGCCATGCCGACCACCGATCTAAAGGCTGTGTTCCGCGCCTGACGGCCAAAGGCTTGTCCGGATCATCCGGAGGAGGCAGTGCCACGAACTGCAAGATCTGGAAACGACCCGGTCGGCGACGTCGAGGCTGGGCGCGGACCAATCGCCAGGACGGTCCAGAAGCCGACTTGGCACTTGTCAGCACGATTAGCGCCGCACATCTGGGATCCGATCCATCGGCCAGGCGATCGCGCCAGGTGCTCCCAAACGGCGGCCTAATCGAGAAAGTCAGGTTCGCACCGGGCTCACCGCTGGAGGGGGCAGAAGGCAGGGAGGCTATTCAGCCGATGGCCTCTCCGAAACTGTTAAACCGAGGGCCAAACCGCCGTCGCCAGGGCCAGATTGGTCGGGAAGACGGTGATCGGCACGCCCTTTTGCCACTGCGCGAAGATCATCGGTACGTCGACGCGGCGGCCCTTCTCATCGAACTTAATGGGGCCGGGGAAGCATTGCGCGGCGGGGCCGGTGGTCAGGTTCATCGCACGGATCGCCTCGGCGACCTTGATCTTGTCGGCCGCGCCACAAGCTTCTAGCGCTTCTGCCAGAATCGACGGATGGCCGTAGCCGCACAGCGCGTCCTGGGTCAAGAATGGCTCACCAGTCTTTTTCTTGAAGCGTTCGATGAATTCCTCCTGGCCTTTTATTGGCCAGTTGGCGACGCTGAACAGCAGCCCTTCGAGCAGCTCGGGACCGATGGTCTTGAGCAATTCGGGTGAGCCAAACGGCGCGCCGTTGCCGACCAGTGGCAGCTTCCCATGCGAGGCATTGCCCCCGCCAAAGTCGCGGAACGTGTTGAGGCTCAGGATCTGCGCCATGTCGTCCGGCGACGGGAAGTGATAGTGGATGATCTCGTTGATGGTGCCGCTTTGCCCTTGCGCATCATGGTATTCGGCCGAATAGCGCAGCGGGTACCAAAGCGCGTTTGAATCGACGAGCGCACGGATCATCGCGCGACGGTTCTGGTCATCCGGTCGCGGGGTCACGTCGGTGTAGCCGATGCACGAGATGACGTAGCAGAAGAACGCGTGCTGCGTGGTGAAGAGCTTGCGCTCCTCGGCGAGCTTGAGAAACGCGGCTTTTTGTTTGGCGCTCGGGGCCGGGTTCAAGCTGGCGACGAGTTGCTCCGCCGCGGCCGGGATGAGAAAGGCCTTGAACGCCTTGGGCAGGACCCAGCCCTTTTTCGGCACTCCGCGATGCCAATATTGCGGCATGTTCCAATCCCAATACGGCAGCGCCAAATCGGGAAAGAAATCCTGCAGGTTCTGCTCGAATTCGTAGAGATAGGCGCGGTGCCACGGCAGGAACCGCTCCCAGCCATGCTGGCAGTGGTTCTGGTGGATGAGCGCCTGGTTGTTGTAGCTGCGGCGATCCTCGGGATAGTCGTCGAGCGCGTAGATCCGGCGGAACGCCGCGCGCAGCTGATCGACGTCTTCATCACACATGCAATCGAGGTTGGGCCGCTGCCGCAGCTCGCCCTGGCGATAGCCGCGCCGCGTGCTCGGCCCGGTCATGATCTGGAATTCGGCGACCTCGCGAATGAGGCGGCGCTCGACGATGCCCGGTTCGCCCTCCGGCGGCAACGGAAGGCTCGTCACGCGCGCATCGGGCAGGCAGCCGTCATCGATCCAATCGGCAATGAAATCGATATCGGCGTCAGCGACACGGCTGCCGCCCCACATGAAGGGCGGGAACCGGCTGCCATCGAACGGCACGACGCCACGCAGCGCCTGGATCAATCCCGAGCTGGCGCTGCGGCTCATGCCGTCGCTGCAGCACGCGTGTATGACGGGGGCGATCAGACGGATGCCGAATAGCCTGGCTTCGATCAGGTCGTCGAGCGGCAGCTCCCAGAAACGGCCAAGCCCGCCGTAATCGGTGGTGTTGTCGCCCGCCGCTGCGGCGAGGATCGCCTTGACGCGCGCATAGCGGTTTTCGGGTCGAGGAACCGTGGATGACCGCGCCATGACCGTCACCTCCGTCTGATACCGTGCAGCGGCACCGTTTTAGTCGATCGTCTGCGATGCCGCCGTGCGAGACCGCGGCGGGCAACAACCCGGTCAATGCTCGTGCGCAGCGCCACCCTTACCGTCGGATATGTCGACCTTGACGTTCTCCATCATGCCCTGGTCCTCGTGATCGAGGATGTGGCAGTGCAGGACGTATTCGCCGATATAGCGCTCGTAGCGGGTGCGGACGACGATCGTGTAGATGCCCTTGGCGTTAGGGTCTGGGGTCGGCGAGGGTGTGGAATTCCAGCTCTTGATCCACAGTGTGTCCTTCCACACGCCTTTCAAGCCGGGATATTGCGGGTCGGGCTGTTTCGCGTTCGGATCGGAATCGTCCACCGCGCCCGGTGAGCTGACGTCTTTCCCGGTGGGATCGATGATCTTCACAATCTGAAACGGGTTGACGTGAATGTGAAACGGGTGGCTGACAAAGCGCGACTGGAGCTGCCACTCGTCCGCGGTGCCGAGAATCAAGTCGCGGTCGATGACGTTCGGGTCGTAAGGCTTCGTATTGAATGGCTGGCCGAACGGTGCGGTGCCGACCTCGAATTTCGTCCCCGCGTTAGAAATGCCGATAAAGAACGTCAGGTATTGTGGCGGGTGCCCTTTGATCTGGTCGTCGGTGATGTCCGGATGCGGGATGAAGTTGCTCAGTTTAAGGCCATTCTTCAGGTCGGCGATGACGTTGTTGCGCACCGCAGGCGGCATGTTGCGCTGGGCTGACGCTACAAGATTGTCGACGATGTAGTTGCGGATATTCTGCACCCGGGTTCCCGGCGCCACATCGACGGTTCCGAGCAGACGCCGCGGCACCGCTTCGCGAGTCACGCTTGACGCCGCCGAGACCGCCGCGTTGACCACGCAGTATTTGCCGGCGTCGGGAAAAACGACGAGAGCATCGTTGCGGTAGCCGGGTTGCAGCGTCGCAAGCGTCGTCAGTTGTGCCGCTGCCATCGTCAGCCCGTCCGACGCGACGATCTCGTAAGGCAACGGGTCACCGGTGCAGTTGTCGCCGATAAAGCGATCCTCATCGGCGGCCGCCAGCCTGTTGATCGCCGGAGCCTGCGGCTTCAGCTTGTAGAACTGCAGCGAAATTGTGTCGCGCACTCCGGCATGGATAAGTCGCCAGCGCTCAATGGCGCCCGCCCTGGCCTTGAAGGTCGGCACCACCAGCCCGTTGATGCTGGTGTAGCGGCCGGACTCGTTCCACGAACTCGGCCCAAAGCCGTTGCCGTTTTTATCGGAATAGAACTCGATCACCCCCTCATCTCCTGGGTCGCAAACCCACGCGATGACATCGCCCTTGTTGTTCTTCTTCACCTTGATGTTGCCGTCTGCGTCGAGGCAGGCGTACTGGATCTGCTGCAGCACCAGCACCCGCTCGGTCATCGGCAAGCCATCGCGATTTTTGAGGAGCGTGTCGATATCGCCGTGCGCTGTCGGCGTCGGTGGCCGGCTGCCGCGGACAATGAGCGCACCGGCCATGCCGCTGGCGACCTGCAGCGCGGTCGAGCCATGCCGATGCGGGTGGTACCAGAAAGTTCCCGCGGGGTGGTCGGACGGGATGTTGTACTCGTACTGAAAATCCACGCCCGGATTGATCGACAGCAGGACGTTGTCGCTGTTCCCCGTCGGGCTGACCCACAGACCGTGCGAATGCAGGTTGGTTCCGTTAAAGCAATGCGGAATGTCGGGGTCCTGCCGCATCTCAAAGCAGCTCGGGTCGGCCGGCAATTTGTTGTGCAGCGTGATGCGCACCGTGTCGCCGGGATCCACCTCAATTGTCGGCGCGACGTAGGGCGCTTTCGGGTCAACATTCGTCCCGACATAGCTGCGCAGCTTGACCTTGTCGTCGCGTCCGGTCGCCGGATTGTAGATCGCGCTTTTTGTGTAGACGATATTGAGGTCGAGGGACTTCTTGTTGACCATGCGCGGCGCAGCTGGCTGCGCCAGCAGCGTAGCTTTCGGCTGCGTGCCCTGCTCGATTTGCAGTGGCGGGGGATTGCTGAGAATCCGCTCATCGGCCTGCGCCCTGGTGACGCCGACGGCGTTCGACAACAACAGCATCGCCAAGCCGAACCGTGACAGGACGTATACTGACCGCTGTTGCGCAAAACCGCGAACCAAGACGGCAACGACGCGCATTGTAGAGCAAACAGACACATGCGCCTCTCTTGCGGGGCGGGCTGTCGGCAGTCCACCTAACCAATCGCCGTAACAGACGATTTATGGTTAATAGCTTGGCAAATGACCCCGCGGCCGTCAACTCACGATTGCTCTGGTCCCCGAATTTTTCCGCGGCACCCGTTGCCTCGGCCCCCCTATGGCCGCGAGGCGCGCATGATGCTGCAACGGGCTCGCCGTTGAACCAGGGATGAGCATGACGGGCAGGGGCGGTTGACGATGCGGATGCCGCGGGGAGCTTGCCAGACGCGGACCTCCTAGCCGCCGAGCCTTCGACGTTTCCGCCGCGGCGCGGCCGAAGCCCTGGTGGCGGAGACACAACCATGACCATCGGCATACCGGTTTATCAGGGCGTCGATCTGCTCGACGTGACCGGCCCCTACAAGATGTTCAAATGAGCGACTTGCCAGACCACAAGATCGAGGTTCTGACCGTCGGTGAAACGATGCGCCATGTGACCACTTGCGACGGCCTGACCTTCCGGCCCCACACCTTCTTCAACAGGTTGAGCGGTCGGACATGCAGCTCGACGTTGTGTGGATTCCTGGCGGCGATCCGCCGCCCTTTAGCGTTTCGGCTTGGACTTTACGACTGCGGCCGCGGGACATTCATCGACATGCAGACCTTTGAGCAAGGCCTTTCCAAGGGCCGAAAATCAGCATGAAAAGCGGTTCCCGCCGCCCAGGCTGAGTGCCGGCTGCGAGTTCAGAAAGGAGACGATCGCCGGAATGCGTAGCAATGGGCGAGAAGCGCCGATTCCGGCCGTTCGTCTGCTATCAACTGGACGGAGCCCTAGCCGCATAAAGCTGCGACAGGTCGCGTGCGAGATCGAATAAGCGCAGTCGTAATTCGGCGGGTTCCAAGACCTCGATTTCGGCGCCGAAGCGAATGAGATCGCGGGCAGCCCAATCGGCTCGTTCGATCGGAACCCTCACCGATACCCAGCCTTGAGCGTCGGTCATGCGTGCCTGCTCCCTGACCATTTGTGCGAGCGGCGATCCAAGCTGGTCGAGGAGGATGAGCCCGCGCGGTGAGACGCGCAGCTTCGCCGTCCCGTGATAGAGCCCGACCTCATAAGCCCGAGATGCCTTCGTCCAAAAGGCGGCGAGATCGAAGTCAACGGGCCGCTCAAAACGATCGCCGCTGACCACCAGGTCGACGATGTTGGCGACGCGATAGGTCCGCGTTTGCTCGCCAACCCGCGCCACAAGGTACCAGACGCCACCCTTGAGCACGAGACCGAGCGGGTGGGCGGTTCGCGAAACCGGCCCGGCATCGCGCCGATAGCGGATCGTGATCGCGGCCTCTTTCCAGACAGCCTCTGCGATCATCGGCAGAAAACGGGCGTCGTCGACGCCGCGGAACCAGCCGACCGGATCGAGATGGAAGCGCATCGAGATTCGCGCCGCCGCGGCCCGCGCACCCTCCGGCAGCGCTGCCGTCAGCTTGAGCTGCGCCGTCGTCAGCATATCGGCGAGCCCGAGCTCGGCAGCCGGCCCCGGCAGGCCCGCCAGAAACAGGGTCGCTGCCTCGGCAGGCGACAGGCCGGTCAGCTTCGTCCGATAGCCATCGAGCAGTTCAAACCCGCCGTTCGGTCCACGATCCCCATAAATCGGCACATCAGCGGCGCTCAGCTCATCGACGTCACGATAGATCGTGCGGACCGAGACCTCGAATTCCGCCGCCAAGGCTTGTGCCGTCATGCGGCCGCGAGACTGCAGCAGCAGTAGGATCGAAAGCAGCCGGCTCGCGCGCATTTTTTTATAGTAGCAATAAATCCTGACGGAAGTTGTCAGGTTCTGCGCCTGAAAATACCGCCAGCTGGAATTGAGGCCGCTCGAAGCTGCGCCGAAAGTCCCGGCATCAGCCCCGAGGAGGAATTGTCATGCTTCACGTCGCCTTTGCCGGAACGTTTACTGCCAGCCTGGAACAGCCGGTGCGTCGCCACCTGACAATCCCGTGCGAGATCATCGTCGCATCCGAAACCGACATCCTGCCAAGGCTGCCGGAAATCGACGTATTGGTGACGATGGGGCTCACGGCCGAGATGGCGCGAGCGGCGACGCGCCTGAAGCTGGTTCAAGTTCCCGGCGCCGGGGTTGATCGGATCGAGCGCTCGGCGCTGCCTGCGGGAGCGATTCTGGCCAACGCCTACGGACACGAGGTCGGCATCGCTGAATACGTCATCGGGGCAATGCTGGCGCTGACCCGCGAGTTTTCGCGGCTCGACGCGGCGCTGCGACGGGGCGATTGGCAAAGCCACTGGGCGGTCGGCACGGCGCCGCCGCCGCTTTGGCCTGAGCTCGCCGGCCGGACGGTCGGCATTCTGGGCTATGGGCGGATCGGCCAGAGCATCGCTCGCCGTGCTCGGGCCTTCGACATGCAGGTCTGCGCCATTCGGCGGGACGTCGGCCAATCGATGGAGGACGATCTGGCGCTGCTCGGCGGTCCCGACATTCTCGACAGGGTGTTGGAGCGTTCTGATTACGTCGTGGTGTCGATGCCGTCGAGCCCAGAAACGGCCGGCTGGATCGGTGAGGCGCAGCTCCGCCGGATGAAGCCTAGCGCCTACCTCATCAATGTGGCGCGCGGGGAGATCGTCGATGAGGACGCGCTTTATCATGCGCTAGCGCGGCGCACGATCGCGGGCGCGGCGCTTGACGTGTGGTATCGGTACCCGCGCGAGCCGGGCGCCACGGCTCCGGCGACGCGGCCGTTCCAAGAACTTCCGAACGTGCTGATGACGCCGCATGTCTCGGGATACACGGATGGGACGCTTGATGCCCGCGCCAAGCTGATCGCCGAAAACATCACGCGCATCGCCAGAGGGGAGCCGCCGCTCAATCGGGTGGTGTGATGCGTCGCCAACAGCGGGTGCCGTTTTTCTATGGTTGGGTGCTGGTCGCAATCGCATTTTTGACGATGGCGGTGGGTGTCAACGCCCGCACCGCCTTTTCCTTGCTGTTCCCACCGATCCTTCGCGATTTCGGCTGGGACAGCGGCGTGACCGCCGGCGTCTTTTCGTTCGGGTTTCTGGTGTCGGCCGTGGTGACGCCGTTTGTCGGGCGGCTAATGGACCGACGTGGCCCCCGCCTTGTCATCGAGCTCGGCATCATGGCGATGGTCGCAGGGTTCCTTCTGGCGCCGCTGGCACGCGCGCCGTGGCAACTCTACCTATCGCTCGGTGCCCTGGTCGGTGGCGGGGTCAACTGCCTGGCCTATACGGGCCAATCGCTCTACCTCACCCGCTGGTTCGTGCGGCGGCGCGGGCTCGCGCTCAGTATCGCCTTCTCGGGCGTAGGGTTCGGCTCCATCGTCTTGCTGCCGTGGCTGCAATCGGTGATTGAGCGGGGCGGTTGGCGGCCCGCCTGCTGGTCGCTCGGCATCGTGATCCTCGTGCTGTTGGCGCCGCCCAATATGCTGCTGCGCCGCCGGCCCGAGGATATGGGGCTCGTTCCCGATGGCATCGAGACAATGCGTGCAGATTGGGCTCCCGGACACAATGTCGTTGATGCCCGATGGGCCACGATCGATTGGACCCTGGCGCGGGCGCTCGGCACCGCCCGCTTCTGGTGGATTGCCATCGGCTACTTTTGCGGTCTCTTCGTATGGTACGGGTTGCAGGTGCACCAGACGAAGTATTTGATCGAAATCGGCCTATCTCCAGGCGCAGCGGCCTGGGCACTGGGCGCGGTGAGTCTCGTCGCGGTACCGGGTCAGATCGCGCTCGGGCATCTCTCGGATCGAATCGGGCGGGAATGGGTATGGGCGATCGGCAACGGGGGTTTCATCTTGTGCTGCGCCGCATTGATCCTGCTGCGCAGCACCCCGCTGCCGCTTCTTCTCTATCTCATGGTTGTCGTCCAGGGCTCGCTCGGCTACGGATTGACCTCGGTGATAGGAGCGATCCCCGCCGAAATCTTTGAAGGGCAGAATTACGGCAGCATCTTCGGGGCGGTGATGCTGGCGGCGATCCTGGGCGGCGCCACGGGACCGTGGGTCACTGGTGTGATGTACGACCGCTTCGGGACCTATCTGCCGGCGTTTGCCCTATCTATGGTGCTAAACCTTGTTTCCGCTCTCGCCATCTGGCTGGCTGCACCGCGCAAGGTTAGGTGCGTAGCCGGACGCGCAAGGGTCTCGGCGGCGGACTGAACGCCATTCTTTTTACGTTCATGATCAGCAGCGCGAGGCCCCATGAGCTCGATAACCTACAAAGGCGCCGTGTATCCGTGGCAATGCGACCACATCGGTCACGTGAACGTCATGTGCTACGTCGGCAAATTTGACGAGGCGAACTGGAACTTCTTTGCCACACTTGGCTAACGCCCACCTACTTCGCCGAGCAGTACCGCGGTATGGCCGCGGTCCAGCAGAACATCGCTTACAAGCGCGAGTTATTGGCAGGGAATATCGTCGAGGTGCGCAGCCGGGCGCTCGAGATCGGCAATAAGAGCCTGCGCCTGCTACACGAGATGTGGAATGCCGAGACACAGGAACTCTCGGCGTCGTGTGAGCTGACGGTCGTACATATGGACCGGCGAGAGCGCAAGGCGCTGTCGTTTCCGGAACCGGTACGGGTAACTGTGCTCGCGGAAATATTCACGATGGCGTGATCAGACCAGCCGCGCGATACACTCGCGATCCTCGGCACCACAGCAAGTCGCACGACGACCGATTTGGGGCACTTTGAGCCGTTTCCGGCGACTAGGCTGAACGGCCGGTGTGCGTTCAGTTAGCCGACCTTCGCCGGAGGGAGCGGGAACCGAAAGGATGCGCCGATTCCGGCCATTCGCGGACCGTTCTGTGAGGCGGACGCGCAATAGACGACCGCCGGTGCGTTGCGCGCGACCCAGGTAGGCGGTCCGCGTGTATTTCAACCATAAAGCCGCCTCACGCCAGGGGCGGCAACACTGCTTCGTATAGCACCAGGTTGGCGATACGGCCCTGCTCCATAATCGGCAGGGAGTAATTGCCAGCGTTCATCGCTATGACGAGTTCCAGCTGCGGCGCGACGAACAAGCGCTGGCCGCCCCAGCCGATGCCGCTGGCCCAGGACAACGCCCGGGGCGTGCCGGGGCTCAACGTGCCGGTATACCACTGATAGCCGTAGCCCCTGCGACCTTCGATCGTCACTACAGGCATCGTCGCGCGCTTCACCCACTCGGCGGGCACGATGTGGCGGCCTTTCCAGGTGCCGTCGGCGAGCACGAGCTGGCCGACCTTTAGCGTGTCGCGTGGTAGCAGGCGCAGGCCCGACGCTGGAGCGAATCGCCGGGTGGGACTTGCACCCACGGGAAAGCGCAGCCTTGTCACGGCGCACACCCAAAGCGGCCATTGGACGGGGATAACGATGGCGGGTTGTGCCAATCCTCGGTCCCCGCCGGCCAGGAATTTCCCAAAGTAGGCGTACGCGTCGCAGACATTGCCAGGAGCTTTGGGTTTGCTGTTTGTGAGGATGACCCGCCGAACATTCAACAGACGGCGGTAACCCTCGTCTTGTGAAGCCCGTCATCGGCCTTCGTGAGCGCCCGCGCAAGGACCACATCCAACCCCCGGAAAGTGAACATCGGATCGCTCGAAACCAGCGGCCTGGAAAAGGGCGTGCCAGGAGGCGACATCGTCACAGTGACACTGGCAACGATGGTGCCAG
>Ga0306925_10004388_pt1 | contig 12720 bp, 17 predicted proteins | sample flu12Cox44000176_FD_203755 | JGI IMG/M metagenome (GOLD analysis project Ga0306925, IMG submission 203755) | Lab enrichment of tropical soil microbial communities from Luquillo Experimental Forest, Puerto Rico - flux8day.12C.oxic.44.000.176 (v2)... | ecosystem: Environmental > Terrestrial >...
GGTCCTCGGCCTTGTCGATGGCTTGGGCGGTAGCGCCGATCATGGTGACGTCGAAGCGCTCGAGCACGCCCATCTTGTTGAGCGACAGTGCCGTGTTGAGCGCGGTCTGCCCGCCCATGGTGGGAAGCAGCCCGAACCCGCCCGCAACGACCTTGCGCTCCTTCTCGATGATCTTGGCGACGATCTCGGGCGTGATCGGCTCGACATAGGTGGCGTCGGCGAGATCGGGGTCGGTCATGATCGTCGCCGGGTTGGAGTTGACCAGCACGATCCGATAGCCCTCGGCCTTTAGCGCCTTTAAAGCTTGCGTTCCCGAGTAGTCGAACTCGCAGGCTTGGCCGATGACGATCGGCCCGGCGCCAATGATCAGGATCGAGGAAATGTCGGTCCGTCTGGGCATGTCGCTCGGCGATATCTGGGCGCGCGCGAGGCACAAAAAAAGGGCGCGCTGTTTGCGCGTCCTTCGGGCGGCGCAGAGGTGCGTCCCCGCGCGCGGGCGCTCTTTAGACCAGAATCAGCGGGCAGGGAAGGGCGGCCGCAAAATAACGGGTAAAACGGGGCAGGCGGGACAACACGCGCTGCTCACGCCCGCCGCGCGATGAAGGTCATGCGCGCTTGGTTGTGGCCGATATTGGCGGCGGCGCGGCGGGCCGAAAATCCGGTGGCAGCGAGCTTGGCGAGCATGGCCGCCTCGCCATAGCGCGAAAGTCCGAGATCGAAGCGCAGGCGCCAATAGTCGGAGACAAGGGTGCGCAGCAGGCCGATGAGTGTCGCACCGAGAAAGCCGTTCGCCGCGCCGAAGCGGATGAGCGCAATCGCATCGGTCCAGGCGGAGACCTCGGGCGGAACGACGTCGCCGAGGATGAGGATGCCGTTCTCGCTCAACAGCCGGCGAAACAGGACGAGCAGCGCATCGAGCTCCTGAGGCGTGAGATATTGCGCGACCGAATGCAGCACCACGGCGTCGAGCGATCCCGCCGGCAATGCGGCGACTTCCTCCGGCGAGCAGACCTTGATCTTCGACTGGCCGGCGAAGCGTGCGGCGAGCCCGGCGCGCACCGTGGGTGCGGCCTCGCATAGGATCAGCGCGCGCGCCGACGCGGCGATGAGGTCGGCATGCAGCGCTTCGCCGCAGCCGTAGTCGAGCACGGCCGCGGCGGGGGGCAGGTGCGCGCGGAGGTCCTGCGCGATCGTGCGGTAGTGCACGTCGCGATGGCGGGCATTGACGTAGATCGAATGCTCGGAATCCCAGAAGGCGATCCAATCGCCCATCACTTCGTCCCCCGCTCGCCCGAGGCGGGCGGACTATAGGGCAACCATCGCCAGCCGCCAGCGTGGTCAGCGGGCCGTGCGCACCGTGCACGGGATCGCTATCTGGCAGCGGCACCTGCGCGCCTCGGCATGCTCGGCCTTGCCGCCGTGGCAGAGATCGTAACCGCTGCAATCCCTCCGTGGCTTTCCGGCCCCGTCCACCTTTTATCGGTGCGACGGGGTTTTTTCTCTTGCCCCCTCCGCCAGCCTCCGCCAATATCCGGCAATCAGGCACGGGTACAACACGGGGTTCAGCCATGCAGCGGGAATACGGAAGACTCACGGCGAAGAAAGCCGAGAACGCCAAGCCGAAGTCGGGCAAGCAGTGGGCCGTCATGCCGGACGGCGGATGTTTGTATTTGCAAGTGACGACCAACAAGCACGGCGAGATCAATCGCTCGTGGCTGTTCAAATACCAACTGGACGGCCAGCGCCGCGAGATGGGGCTTGGCTCATTGAAGGACCGCAGCCTTGCCGAGGCGCGAACCAAGGCGCGAGAGCTACGCCAGCAATTACTCGACGGGACCGATCCGTTGCTGGCCAAGCAGCAAGCGAGGGAGGAACGGCGAGCCGCGCTCGCCGAGCAAGCGAAGCGGATCACGTTCCGAGAGTGCGCCGAGGGTTACGTCGCCTCGCACGCGGACGGCTGGCGAAGTGCCAAGCACACGAGGCAATGGCTTTCGTCGGTCGCAGATCACGCCTTCCCAATTCTCGGCAATCTCGCGGTCAGCGACATCACGACCGCGCACGTGGTCAAGGTGTTGGAGCCGATCTGGACGGCAATCCCCGAGACGGCGAGCCGCGTGCGCAACCGCATCGAGCGCATTCTCGATTGGGCGAAGGTGCGCGAGTATCGAGACGGCGAGAACCCGGCGCGCTGGCGTGGCCATTTGGCCGAACTATTCCCCGCGAAAGGCAAGGTGCGGAAGGTCAAGCATCACGCGGCGATGGTCTACACGGACGTGCCTGCGTTCATGGCGGCGCTGCGCGAGCGCGACTCGGTCGCGGCACGGGCGACCGAGTTCGCCGTTTTGACGGCGGCCAGAACGGGCGAGATCATCAACGCCAACTGGAGCGAGTTCGATTTCAAGGCAGCGACCTGGACGATCCCGGCATCGCGCATGAAGGCTGGCAAGGATCACCGCGTTCCGCTCGCGCCTCGCGCCATCGCCATCGTCAAGGAGATGGCCAAGCAGCGGCGCGGCAACCTCGTGTTCAGCGGCGCGGGCGGTGAGCGACTGTGGGATCAGACGCTCGCGCAGATGGTGAAGCAACTCGGCGGCGATGTGACAGCACACGGCCTCCGGGCGACTTTCCGAACGTGGTGCGACGAGCAAACCAGTTATCCCCACCATGTCGTCGAACAGGCTTTGGCGCACGCGATCCCGAGCGCGGTCGAGAAGGCTTATCGACGCGGCGATCTGTTCGCGAAGCGCACCCGGCTGATGGCCGAGTGGGATCGCTACTGCGCCAAGCCTGCGCCCGTCGGCGCGACCGTGGTGCCGCTGCGGAAGGCCGCCCGTGCGTGACCCTCCGTAGCCTTACGATAGTATTTGGACGCCTTGGCTGGGGCATGCTATAATTTGAGTTGGTCGGCAGCATAAGTCACCGACCGCCCCGAGAAATCGGCTTCGCAGTAGGAAGAGGGAAAGCAGCGCGAGCGAGACTTACGAGCGCGCTGGGTGGCGCGACCAAGTTGGTCGCGTCGGTTTGAGACAGGCCCGCTCCCACCTTCCAATGACAATGCAGGGCGCTCGCGACCTTCGCGCGAGCGAATGCAGTCATTGGAGGGCTCCCATGCCCACTCACGTCGAGCAACTAACCACGAGCGCCGCGCCGCTGCGCCCGGTCGCGGTCCCGCTCAAGATCGCCAAGCAACTTCTCGGCAACAAGTCCATGAGCGTGATCTACGTGATGATCGCGCAGGGCAAGCTGGACGCCGTGAAGGATGGCAGAAAGACGCTGGTCACCACCGCGTCCATCGACCAATACATGTCGAACCTGCCGTCGTGGCGCGACGCCGCCGAGCACAAGCCGGTGCCGCGCAAGCCGACGAAGAAGCGCAAGCGCAAGGCAGCGTAATGGCGCGCCGTAACGGCGTGAGCCATCCGCAGCGCGAGCACGCTGCGGAGGCTCGGAAGACGGATGCTTTAGGGAAGCGTCGTCCTTCTAGCCGAAATTCCGTCCCCGAGCAAGCGGACACGATGTTCACGACCCTGCCCAAGATCATGCTGTCCCCGTACTTCGCTCTCGGGGTTGCTGACGTGCGCGCCGGTCGTCCGCCGCGGTTCGACCTGTGGGACCACGATAGCACGGCGACAGAGAACGACCTGTGGGACTACGAGCGGGGCAGGCAATGGGCCACCGCCGCACCGACGCTGATGCCGGTGAGGCGGACGGAGGCCGAGCGCAGGGAATTCCCCAAGTCCCAGAGGAGGCTCAGCAGCAGTGCAGAGGACGTTTATGAGCGGAGCAAAATCCCATGACCAAGAACAGACGATCTCGCGACATCATTGCCGCCGAAATCCATGCGGTGGACCGCACGAACGTGTTTGAAAGGGGTGCCTTGTGGCGCGAGGCGAAAGCGTCGAGCGACCATAATAACGAATGGTGCGAATGGCTCGACGAAAATGGATGGAGTTGGGACACGGTCAACCGCTGCATGAAGGTGGACGAACTCGCAGGCCGTTTCCGCAATTTGCGGAAACTGAGACTCGGCAAGGTGACGCTTTATGCGCTCACCGAGCCGAAGAACGAAGACCTGCTGCCCGCAATCATCGACGCGCTGGCCAAGCACGCCAGCGAGACGCGACTCCTCAAGTGGCGCGAGGCCGAGCGTGTGATCCGCCTCGTGCGCCTGCGGCACGCACACGGCGATTTTTCCGACACGACGTTGGAGGCGTTGGACATCTGGTGCTGGCACCCCCCATCGGACGCTCGCGACGCTATCATCGGCGCGCTCAAGAAGCGCAAGCCCGAGACGAAGGAAGCCGCCGACAAGACGATTACCGGCGTCCTGCGCGCCCATGTCGAGAAGCTGTTCGCGCCGTATGGGAAACTGCCCGCCATGCCGAGCGATGCGCTCGTCCTTCTTAACGAAGAGGTTGGTCCCGGAGAGCGTCAAAAGGTAGCGGAGCGACTGCGCGCAACGCCGGGGCCGCTAACGGTCGAGCAAGTGCAGCAAACCATTTGGGACCTCGCCGACGACGAGCCGGAAGAAAAGGACGACGAGCCGGAAGAGGCGGACGACGAACCGGAAGAGGTGGAGGACGAGTCCGGTCGCGAGGATACTAAGGAGCAGGTCCCGCCGCCGAAGCCAGCGCCGCCGCTCGCGAGCGAGTTGTTGGACGCGCTTCGCGTTGTGGTGCGTTACGCACGACAGCCGTGGCCGAAGATAATCGGCGGTATCACCGGCACCGAGTTGGAAGAGATCGAGCAGTTCGCGAAGGGGCTGCACAAGGCCATGCACGGCGGCAATGTCGCGAAGCTTGCTGCCGACCGCGCCGAGGCTCGCAGCCGCAGCGGGGGCGCGTCATGACGTGGAAGCGTTGCCTCTGTCAGACGCATCGCGAGCGCGCGCTTGAGCAGCAACGGAAATACCGCGCGCGGCGGACCCGCGCAACACGACGAAGGAGAAGCAACATGAGCAGCTACGACGTGATCGTTGAGAGAGGTTGGAGCAGCGGCCCCGACCACAGTCACGCTATCTTCGGGGTTGTATCCGAGAGCGAGAGGGGCGACGCCTTTCTCTCTGCGTGGTTCGAAAACCCCGAGGATGACGACGGCGTGCTAGGATCGGGGACGGTCCTACCTGAAGAACTCGACAACTTCAGGCGCATGGCGGCGGCGGCTGGCGTGCGCTTGAAGCTACCGTGACAGAAGGAGATGACGCGACTCAGTTGAAGGCGTATAATCGAATGAAATGGCCCCGGCGAGTGGTTCGCTAGCCGGGGCCAGGCGACGATGACAACTGAAGAACGGACGAGGTCCATCAATGTCGAAACTGAATTTAACGGGCCGCAAAACAAATGTCCAGCGGCAACCCAACTCGGATGGAGGATATGCACATGGCGAAGATCAAGCAGCCAAAACCGGAAAACGTCATCAGGCTCGTGAGCAACAACGAGAAGCCGAACAAGTCCGAAGCGCCGCCGGAACTTCCTGTTCCGTGGCACTCGAAGGATGTCCCGTGGCACGTCCACGTGACGACCTGGGCGCTGCGGTGGCGGAGCAGGGAGGAGGACGTGTTCAACATGCTCACACCGCAGGAGGCGAGATTTCTCGCCAGAATGACGATCTGGGACCAGGAGCCGACAGAGAACCAGAAGCGCTGGCTCGACAAGATCATAGACAAGATCGCGACGATCCTCGCGGTGTCGGACCCGAACCCGGCGGCCTGAAACGCCGTCCTGGCCCATCTGTGGCCGTGCGACGGAACGCCGACCTGCAACGATACCTGACAGACCGCTACGGCTGCGAGTGGCCAGATGACGATGCTGGCCGCGATGATCTGTGGCTCGCCGTTCATTCGCTGACCACGGTCGGCAAGTGGGACGGAGAGGTTCGAGCATTTATCGCGAGCAAAGCGCCCTGGCTCAGCGAGAGCGAGACGCTTCAAATGCTCGACAAAGCCTATGCGCTACCACGACCGTACGGCGCGGCAAAACTCGGACAGAAGGTGGGCCTGACGGATCAAGATCGAGACAGGCTCAAGCTTTGGTCGATTGACGCCGCAGACGACCCTGGTCGGCTCAAAAGGCGAGAGCGCAAGCGCCTCGACAGGATCGAGCAGCAAACGGCCAGACGGCGCAAGCGGGGCGTCAAGTCTTGGGACGAAAGCGCGACAAGGACAAAGCCTTGGATCGCTGCCGGTTTCAAGACGCGGAGAACGTGGGAACGTCACGGCAAGCCGAATGTCGCAAAAGTGAAGCCAGGCGAGCTTACCTTCCGTAGTCGGCTTCACATTTGCGACACGACGAGCGAGACAGTGCTCATACCGCGATACCGACCGCGATACCGAACGGTTCGACGACAGTGGGACATCCGATCAACCGATGACCCTGACGTTGTGTGCCTCGTATTCCGATCCCGCGTGACGCACGAAGCGTCTCGCCTTCGCGGGGCGCAGACAGACGACAGGAGGCGAGCATGACACGACTACCACGACAAGGCGAGGCAACGGTCGAGCGACGTGACGATGGCCACTACGTTGTGGCTGGCGTCGAGATGATCGCTGGCCCGTTCGCGACTGACGCGATGGCGTGGCATTGGATCGACCGCAACGAGACACGCGAGCCATGGCAGCACGAGAAGCGCGGCGGTCGGCGACTGTGGGGGCAACCGCGCAGGCACTGAGGCGGAGGATCGACAACAAGAATGTCCAACACGATTGGAGGTTGGACAAATGACTGGCAAATCTCTTACGACGAGCGTCACCGAGCACGTGCGTGCGATCAAGGCGCTCATCCCGAAGCTTGAACACGTCATCCGCAAGGCCGACGAGTACTATCGCGCAATCGGCGCGCACCTCATTGCAATCAAGAAGGCGCGCCCGCACGATTGGGAAACCATCGTGCGCGAGCGATGCGATCTTGGGCGAAGCCGCAGCTATGAACTGATGTCGGTCGCCGCTGGCACCAAGACCGTCGAGCAACTTCAAGCCGAGAAGGCCGAGCGCGTCCGGCAGTTTCGGGAACGCGGCGTCCACTACAGTAGCGGACAGCCTGTCGGGCAGATCACGGCGGGCGAGTTGCGCGACGCGGCGGCTAAGGTCGAAGACGCTGGCGAGCCTCCTGCGCCAGTGAAGGCGTTCCAGCAACTCGCCAAAATGCCCGCGCAGCCCGTCGAGCACGACGAGCACGATGACGCGGGCGGCGGATGGAGCGATGAAGCCTCCCCGCCGCCGACGAACTCCGATGCCGCTCTCGACCACGAATTGCCCGCGCTGCTCAAAGCCCTGTTGCTGCGCCACGCTCGACGCAAGCCCACGCCACGCTACGACGGCAACCTGAGCGATGATAATCTGTCCGAGGTCGCGAACTTCATCTACGGCCTCGCCCGCGAGATGCCAGACGACAATCGTGCCGAAGCACGCAACGGGAAGGCCGAACGCTTCGAAGCCCCCTTCTGACGCGACGCACTTGACGCAATTTGCGTCAACCCTCCAGAGGCAGGACAACGCCGCGCTCGACCGATTTTTGCCGTCCGCCGGTCGCCGCCAGCGCAACGCACCCGGCGGCGGCGGGTTGCTGACTGCATTGGTACGATGTGCGCCGCTGGCGCGGGATCGCGGCTGGGGTGCGGCAGCAACATGCTCTGCGGGGTGGCATTGATTTGTCGGCGGTTTCTGCTATGAATTGGTATGCCCCGCGTCGTACCCGTGCCTAAAGTGCGGCGGCGGTAAGGGAAGCGCAACAGCGCCCCTCAAATGTCCCCCACAATCGAGGTTAGTCCATGTCGGAAATGTACCCGTCAAATGCGACCGCCGTGCAACGGTTTCGGCTGCGATCTAAGCGGCCTGTCCTGCGGCTGAAGCGGCTCGACAGGTTGGACCGCCGCACGCGCAGCTACCGCTATGCCAACGAGTTAATAGCGTGTTGGACGAAGGCACTCACGGCGGACGGCAGCGAACTTACCGAAGTGCAGCACAGGGCGATCCGCTATGCGGCGGCCTGCGCGGTGCTCGCGGAGAACGCGCTGGCGAAACTCATGGCGGGTGACACGACGATACCTGTCGTCGAGGTTACGCGCCTAGCGAATAGCGCGGCGCGTTCTGTTGCGATGCTCCACTTGCCGACAGCGCCCAAGCCGCCCGATCCCAAGGACTGGAACATCCGATGAAGCCCGAGCCCGACACGGTCGCGCTACGCCGCTGCGGGGACTGCGGGCGTTTCCACGCTGCCGGGCGCTGCCGGAAGGCCGCCGTCGAGCGTGTCATTGTTCACGACGTGCCGCTGCCGCCCGAGCGCGGGGCGCACAGCGCGAGAAAGCCGAACGGGGCGGCAGGGGTCGCCAGCCGGGTTAAATCGCGCCCCAGGGCCGCCCCGCTGCCCGAGCCGCAGGCCGATGTGCGACCGCCGACACCGGAGCCGCCTCCTGCACCGCCGCCTGTGCCGAGCATTGAGGCGCAGATGCAAGACGTGACGGGCGAGTCGATCTTGCAAGAACTCGTCACCACGCGTGGCTTGACGAGTCGTTTCCATCGGGCGGTTGCGGCCAAGGCTTCGTCGGCGTTGGCGCGGAATAGTCCGAGGGACGCGATGGCGTGGTTGGAATTGTTGCCGCCTGCTGGGCGTGTCGATGCGTCGGGCCGCACCGTGTCGGCTGATCAGGCCCGCGACCATTTGTGGCAACTGTTTCTGAATGCGCAAGCTGCGGATCAGATCGAAGAGCGGAAGGCAATCGACAAGTTGCGCGAAGAGAACGCGTCGCTGCGCGCGCGGCTTGGCGAGGCACCGCCGCAGGTCGAGCCGCCGGTTAATTTGTCAGTTTCCGACAAATCAAAACCGATCACCCCGAGCCTCGGCGACATCGTGCCGTGGTCCGAGCGCACCGACCGGCCTCCTGATCCGCCGTTGCGTGAGCCGAAGCCGCCGGTCGTGATCGACGCGACGCCTGTGCCGACGTGGGACGACACGCCGGGAGGCAAGGCTTATCACGAATGGATTGCGCGCAATCCCGATTGGGATGTGCTGTGCTGGTGAATGGAGAGCGGACATGACCGAAGCTGAAATGATCGAGCGTGAGGTTGACGAACGGTTGGCGGCTGAGATGGAGGCGCGGCGTGCTGCGATCCGTCTTGAGGTTGCGGATCGGATGCGGCGCGAGGCGTTTCAAGCCCGCATGGCGAAGATCAACGCGCCGCACGCGGTCGAGCTACCACGGACGCCTGAAATACAGCGCGCCTACGACGCGCAGGCTGATGCTTCGCACGCGGCGATGCTCGAGAAGCTGGCCAAGAACAGCGAGCGCTTCGCGGCGCTCGAACAGGCTAGAGCGAAGGGCGAGCAGGCGATGCCGCGCATGCGGTTGCCCGGCAATCCGAACGACGAAGGGTTCGCGATCAAGCGATGACCAAGCACGACGACGCAGCAGATTTTGTCCCGGAGGCGTTTGAGCCTGATCCGCTTCGTTCGGCGTTTGGTTATGCGATGGCCGCGTTGATCGAGCATCTACCCGAGGGGCCGATGCGCGATTTTGCGGTTGCTGAGACGATGGAAGCGCATACGCGCGCCACAGCGGCGCTGCGCGGAATACGGAGATTGCACTGAAATGCCGTTGCGAGTGAGCGAGGCAGAGGGCGACGTTTTGATTTTGCAGCGGCGGCGATCCGCTGCGCTCGAACGTGCCCGCGAGTTGGCCGACGAAAGGCAGAGCGTGACCGCCGCCGCGCAGCGATACGAAGTTGGGGCTAGGGCACGATTGTCGGAAATCAATCAGGCATTGGCGGTGCTCGACAGCGAGTTGCGCAACGTGGACGCCGCGCTTTCGGAAGCGGGCAGGGTGCTCGCGTTGACAGAGAAGGAACGGACAGATGAACATGCATGAGAAAATTCAGCGAGCGCAGCGCAGGCAAATCATGCGGCGCGCAATCGGCGCGCTCTCGACCTCGGTCGCGTCCATTCAGGCCGCCGACGGCGTGACCGATAAGGGCGCGCTTATCAAGCGCCAATTCGCCGATTGCCGCGATTGGATTGCAAAATCTTTCGCCGAGACTGCACGCGGCGATGAAAGCGACGACGCGGACCGCGAAAACCGGATCGAGGACGATGACGGCGATGCTGATCCCGACAAGGGTCGCGGCGACGACACGTTTCGCGGCCTCGGCGACGGCAAGGAACGGAAGGAGAAATCTATGGACTGGCAAACCATCGTGAAACAACGCGGCGGCATCATCGCGATTGCGAAAGTGATCGCGGCTGGCAACGACGCGTGCGGTCTGGACGAAGCGACGTTCACGCAACTCATTACCTCGGAAGCGGTGAAACGCTTTCCGAACATGCGGCCTGATGCTGCATTCGCCGCGCTCTACACCGGCCCGGACGGCCTCGCGCTTCGCAAGGCAATGCCGATTGTCGTTTCATTGCAGCCGATGACAAGCGGCAGCGTTGAGGAACAACGCACCGCTGTCGATGACACCGAGCAATCGGAAGCCTACAAGCAACTGATGGAAATCGGTCGGCAGAAGTGGCCAACGGCGAGCGAGGCGCAAGCGTTTGCGAGGGCGCTGACCGATCCTGAAAATGCCGAGTTGGCTAACAAGGCGCATCGGCGTCCCGCGCCGACGACATCGTTTCCATTCCCGCGATAAGCGGGCAGAGTTCGCGGGCTGCGGCTTCCTCCCCAGGAGAGGGCAGGGCCAACGCCCGCGAGAGTTGCGAGTCAGGCTTCAAGGGCCAGGGCTCGCAACATCCGGCGCGCATGTCTCCACATGTGACGGTCGGATCGCTCGCCGAGGCGGCGGAAGGTATGGACTGAGACGAAAGCTCGAAGCCGTGGGGTGTCAACAGCCCACACGGCGCGAGCAAAAAGCCGGTCGCGGTTTTGCTCATAGCGCCGCGACCGGCATTTTTTTGGTCAACGCGAGCGGCGCTGCATGCGGTCGTACTTCAGCAAGCGGCGCGGTGGTGGCGGCGGCGTTGGTGGCTCGGGCGTCGGCTCGGGCTCGGGAGCACGCTTACCGGCCAGTGACACCGGTGGCGGGTGACGCCACTGACTATCCGCGGCGAGCATCCTTGCGAGTTTGCGCGGCGTTATCGGCGTCGGCATTCTGTCCCCAGAGCGAGGTCGCGCTGCGCTCTTACATCAAGCGGGTGAGGAATCCAAGCGCCGCCCGCGCTTGCGGCGCTTGCGCATCGTCGCCTCGCGTTGCCTCGTAGCCGTGCGTGGGCTGGCCAACCTGATTGATCGCATCGTCAATCCGTCCCAGAATAATGTGGTGGCGCTGAGGGTGCTTGCATGGCGAACGACGAGCACGTCGCATTGCTCAAGCAGGGCGTGGCCGCCTGGAACGCGTGGCGTGCTGAGAACCCCGATATCCGTCCGGACCTCAGCGAGGCGGACTTCACCGGAGCGGACTTAATCGGAGCAAACCTCATCGGAGCAGACCTCGTCGGGGCGAAGCTCAGCGGGGCGGACCTCACCGGGGCGAAGCTCAGCGAGGCGGACCTCAGCGAGGGGCGCGTCGTTCGTGCGGACCTCAGCGGGGCGAACCTCAGCCGTGCAAACCTCGGCGAGGCGCGTCTCAGCGGGGCGAACCTTAACGGGACGGACCTCACAGAGGCAAAACTCGTCGACGCGAACCTCAGCATGGCACACCTCACCCACGCGAACCTCGTCAGGGCGGTCCTCGCTAGGGTGCTCCTTGGCTCGGCGGACCTCACTGGAGTGAACCTCACCGGGGCGGACCTTCGCGCGGCGGACCTCACCAGCGCGAACCTCCGCAGGGCTGACCTCACTGGGGCAGACCTCGGCGGGGTGAAACTCTCCAGTGCGGACCTCAACGGGGCGGACCTCTCTGGGGCCAGTCTCCAGGGTGCCCAACTGATTGAGACGGACTTTACAGGGGCTAACCTCACCGGCTGTCGCATCTACGGCGTATCCGCGTGGGGTCTAAAACTCGATGGGACCAAGCAGCAGAACTTGATCATCACACATTCGAAGGAGCCCACAGTCACCGTCGACAACATTGAGGTCGCGCAGTTCATCTACCTCATGCTCAACAACCAGAAGGTCCGTGACGTGATCGACACCATTACTTCCAAGGCGGTGCTGATCCTCGGTCGCTTCACAGATGAGCGTAAGGCAGTGCTCGATGCGCTACGTGAGGAACTGCGCAAGCGTAATTACCTACCGATCCTGTTCGACTTCGAGGTTCCGGCCACGCGGGACATTACCGAGACCATCTCACTATTGGCCCGCATGGCACGTTTCGTTGTGGCCGATATCACGGATGCCAAGAGCATCCCACAGGAACTCGCCGTCATTGTGCCCGACCTGCCGTCGGTTCCTGTGCAGCCGCTGCTTCTAGAAGGCAGCGCCGAGTACGGCATGTTCGAGCATTTCAAAAAATACCCTTGGGTCCTGGAGACCTACAGGTATCCTTCTTCAGCACGGCTGATCGCTGACCTCGGTGAGCGAGTGATCGACCCGGCGGAGAAATGGCGTTCGGTCAGGTGAGCGGCCGCTGGCCCGACTGGCTGAAGACGAAGAACCCGGATGCTCTGGCGGTGAAGCGCGAAGCCGAGGAAGATTGGGGAGAGGATCGCCGCCGATGAGCGTGGCACCGCAGACCGGCCGGGATCGGATCATGATCTACGGGCCAAAACCCGACGGCACCTATGTGGTCGAGTTCGAAACTGCCGACGGTGACTCGCTAGCGATTAGCGTTCCGGCAGGCGAGACCCGCGT
>Ga0306925_10004393_pt1 | contig 12717 bp, 15 predicted proteins | sample flu12Cox44000176_FD_203755 | JGI IMG/M metagenome (GOLD analysis project Ga0306925, IMG submission 203755) | Lab enrichment of tropical soil microbial communities from Luquillo Experimental Forest, Puerto Rico - flux8day.12C.oxic.44.000.176 (v2)... | ecosystem: Environmental > Terrestrial >...
AAGAAGATGGCCGGGCGGGCGATGTCGAAGGCCGGGCCGGCCGTGCGGCCCGGGTGGGACGGGCCGACCGGCAAGGCGGTCAGCACCGGCCCCAGTTCGCGCATCACCCAGTTCATCAGGTGTTTGGCGGTGCGTGCCAGGGTGTCGAATTCGGCGGTGGTCTCGCCGTCGTGGATGTAGTACCGGCTGAGCACCTGGAGCACGACCTCATACAGGCCAGTGACAAGGTCGGCGACCTGCGCCGTGGCAGGGTCCTCGATCAGGGTTCCGGCCACCACATCCGGGGGCAGCCGGACAAAGGCCGGCTCAACCAGCCGGGCGGGGTTGAATGCCGGATCGGCGGCCTGCTCGGCTAGCAGGTCCTCGAGGATTCCAACGAACGTGCCGAAGTGCGACCGGGTCCAGTCGCCGCGGGCCCCCTCGCCCTGCTCGACGATCGTCTCGATCGCCCGGTTTGCCGAGGCCAGGCCGGTGACCGGGATCAGCTCGGGCCACTCGAAGATGTCGGTGACCGCCTGCGCCCGCACCGGCCCGATGAACACGGCATCTTCGCCATGCCGGGCGCACAGGTTCGCCAGGCCTGCCTCGATCCCGCGGTAGAGGTGGCCCACCGTCCGCCACTCCTGGGCCACGGCAACCAGCCCGGCGCCGCCGGCGGTCAATGGCTGGGCGTGCTGGGCGGCTGCGAACCCGGCCGCGTCGCTCAGCGCCATCCCCTCGGGCCGTTCAAGGTAGATGAAATGGCGCAGGGCCTGCTCGCCGAACGGCAACAGCGCGATTTGGACATCCTCGGGGTACCAGCGGGACAAGATCGGGAAGTTGGGCCGCTCAAAATGCGGCGCCGCCCCGATCGCCGTCAAGATGTTGGTGGCCAGCGCCAGGTGCAGCATCTCCTGCTTGATCACCGCGATCAGCGCCATTTCCCAGGCCTGCACCCGGGCGAGCTGGGCCGGGGATAGGCCCTCATCCAGCCCGCGCTTGAGCGAGAACTGCGCATACAGGTACTCACACATCAGGCCGTGCTCGAGCTCACAAGCCTGACCCAGCAGATAGACCAGCTCTTCCCGGGTATCCACCGCCAGGGCCGGCTCAGCCAGCGGATCGCTTCTGACGTTGCCAGACATGTTCACCACCTCATCCGTCTACGGCCTCAATGCTGCGCCCCGCGGCAGGGGCGTAACAGCACCGGTTCCTTGCATATACCTTCCCGTCTCGCTCGCCGGACCCGGCTCGGGGACGCGGTGACTTGCCCGGCGAGGCAAGGGCCCGAAATGGGCAACCGCTCAGCCGCCGGTCAGCGATCCTTCAGCAATGATCACTACCGTCCCTGGCATGGACGAGTTCCGGGCCCGCCGCGTCGCCGACGCCCTCCGCGACCGTGGCGTCAACGCTCACCTGCTGCGCGGCGGCCTAGGCCAGTACGGCGTCCGCATTTCCCTGCCCGGCGGCCGCGAAGCCGAGTGGGACACCGACGGCACCGCCGGCCTGGAAGCCCAGGTCATGCGCGACGGCATGCTGGTGGGCTACGTGCCCCAGATCGACGGTTCCGAAGACTTCAGCGAACCTCAGATCGTCGACGCCATCGCCCGCACCGACTACGACCAGCCCATCGCCCGCCAGCGCACCGTTGCGCCCGCGCCCGGCCCCGCCCTGACCCGCGAAGGCGGCCTGTTCCGCCGCTTCCTCGACGGCTTTCGCTACCAATAACCCAGGCCCGCCAGCCACCCGTAAAGCAACGTCACGGTCAGCCGTCGGCCAGGGCCCAGGCCTCCACCTCGAGCAGGTAGCCGGGGGCGACCAGGGCGGCCACCTGAACGGCCGTGCTCGCAGGCGGCCTGGCAGTGTCAATGACGGCATCGCGCGCTTCGCGTATCGCGGGCAGGTCCGCGACATCCAGAACGAAGAAGGTCAGCTTCACCACGTCGCCGAAGCCGGCCCCGGCCTGCGCCAGGCAGCGGCGCAGGTTCTCAAACACCTGCCGCGCCTGGGCGGCAGGATCCCCTGCCCCGACCAGTTCACCGCGTTCGTCTTGCGCGATCTGGCCGCTCACGACCACCAGCCGGCCCTGGCCGGTGACCACCTGACTGTAGCCGCGCCCGGCGGCTACCCCCTCGGGAGCTACCACATGCTGCAGCACGGCCATCAGCATCTCTCCTCAGCGGCGCACCCGGCGCCGCACCAAGCCGTTCCGGTTATCGCGCACCAGCCCATCGGGAGCAGCACGGCGGATTTCTAGGAGTTGCCGTCGGGTTCCCAGGTGATGCCCTGCTCGGCGAGCCAGGCTCGCTCGTGATCGGAAGGGCTGACCGCGCGGGTTTGATGTGCCTGAGCGCCGGCCGGCCGAAGGCCTCCCGTGCCGCCGACATGGGCGGCCCATTCGTCGCCGCGGTCGAGCACAAACTGATCGAACGCTGGCGGCCTGCGCATCAGTAGCCGCCTGCTGCACTCGGTGCACGACCACTCTTCGACGTCGTTGTCCAGCGTTCCCGTCCGCGTCATCTGATGGGGGATGGGCACACGAACTCCGATCTCCAGCGGGCCCTGCTGCGGCCCAGTTTCCCACGCCTACCCTCGGGCGCCCCGCCAAACACGCCAAAGGGGCCGAAAAGCCAGCGATCGGGTGTATCAGGCCACCGGATATACGGGTCCGTACTAGTAGCCACCCGGAGTAGCCAGCGTCGGCGCCGGTGGCCTGCGCGGGCAACCGTCGCGCAGCAGCCCTACAGAAGGGAAAATCATGCCACTCGAATCAAGCGCGCTCCAGACACCGGTCACCGATTTCAAGGTGCACGGCATCCTGGACGGCAAGGTAAAGAGCATGGTCGTGCTCGACCCGACCGAGAAGAACGAGAAAACCGCTCTGCTCGAGGGGGATGACGAGTTCGACGTCCGGCTCAGGTGGGAGCTCGATGGCGCTGCCACCACCGTCGTCGGCGGCTACTGGGTCGTCTCGCTGTACAGCAAGAACATGGACAACGTGGGCCCGATGCAGGGGCTCATCGCCGGGCCCGCAGTCATCACCATCCACCCCGGAGTCGGCCCCCTGGAGTTCGAGCACACGTTCCGCGTCCGCCCGCCCAGGCCGAGGCAGGGACTGTACAAGCTGACCGCGACCATCAACCACTCGCCCACGGGCAACCCGAATCAGGTCTCAGAGATGTTCGGCTTCGCCGAGAGCACCCCGATCGACATCAGGGATCACGTGATTGAGAAGGAAGCCGCAAAGGACTGAACCGGCACGCATCCAGCCGCCGCGGCACAGACGGGCCTTCAGCCCAGCGAGGGCGTGCCGCGGCGGCTGGCCGCGCGGGACCGAGCTTCCCGCGCCGTTGACAATCCCGGCCACGGCGCCGGTGGCGGTATCGCCGCGATAGATAGCGCCATCACCCATGCTGCCGACGGATCGCGCTTGTGCATGGCGCCCAGCCGCCTGACAGGGTAGGGGCATGGCTGATGGTTCTGTGCACCGTAGCGTGACCGTCGAGCGCGTCGCCCAGGGCGTGTTCACGGCAACCAACACCCGCGGCGGCCAGCTTAGGTTCGGCACCGGCGGCAATACCGACTTCACCCCGACCGAACTGCTGCTTGCCGCAATTGCCGGCTGCACCGCGATCGACGTCGACATTCTCACCTCGCGCCGGGCCGAATCGGAGTCCTTCCACGTGCGCGCCGAGGCGGACAAGATCCGCGATGCCGAAGGTAACCGGCTGACCAGCATCGTGGTCACCTACCAGATTGCGTTCCCAGACGGCGCGAACGGCGACGAGGCCCGGGCCATCTTGCCGGATGTGGTCAAGAAATCGCATGACCGGCTGTGCACGGTCGGGCGCACGGTGGAGACCGGCACGCCGATCGGCACGAGGATCGAGTAGCGAGGCACCCAGTGCCCGCCTGATACCGCGCCGGCCTGCCCGGACGGGCCGGTCACCAGGCACGGCTAGGCGTGATCGCCGCTGTGACACAAGGCCGGGCGCAGCTCCTGGTCATGTTGTAGTACCGGGCGGGCAAACTGCTGTCTTACCGTGGATGGGTGACCGCTTGGAGCCATCTGCCGCGCGCGCTGCCGCCACATGGCACCGTGCTGGCCTGGGCGCGGGGCTGCCGGTGCGACGAGTGCGAGGCCGAGTACCGGCGTTTGATGTCGGAGCTGGCGTTGCGCGGGCCGGTGCGGCTGCCCGCTGATCCGGAGCCACCCAAGATGGACGCCGACACCCTCGCCCGGCTGGAACCGGCGGTGCGCCAGTCTGAGTGCCCCGTGTGCGGCGCGCCGCGCCATCAGCGATGCCGCAACCTGGCATTCCCCCAGCATTTCGCGCCGACTCATCCCGAGCGCAGCAGCGGCGCCAGCGCATGACCGGCCCGCCCGATGAGGCCGGGGTTCTGGCCGAGCGGCACGTGGTTGCCCGCAGCGGCGACAGCCGGAGCGCTAGCCGTGGGGCCTTGCCGAGCGTCAACATCGACGTGATGTGCAGGGTGAAGAGCAGCGGCACGGTGGCCGTCGGGATCAGCGCGAGCGGGAGTTCGGTGATCGCGGCGCTGGTGGTACACCCCGTCTGGTGCGGAAACACCTCCCGCTCGCGGGTCACCGGGTACTCGCCGCCAGGGCCTGGCGCAGTTCGGCTGCCTCGGCGATCAAGGGCGCGGCCGCGTCGGGCTGCTGCCGCGCCTGGTGCAGTTGCCCAAGCGCTTCCAGCGCGATGGCGCGGAACCGCGGCGCGCCCTCCGGCGTCACGTGGCGCACGGCGTGGTCGAGCAGGGGCCGCGCGTCGTCGAGCCTGCCCATCCTCAGGAACGCCTGGCCGAGGCGGATCTGGGCCGTCATGGCGTTCATCAGGTCACCGGCCTGCCCGGCGGAGCGCATCGCCTCGGTCAGCAACCGCACCGCCGCGGCGTAACGGCCCTGCTCGAGGCGCACCGTGCCGAGCCGGTAACGGGCCTCTGCCTGGCCGCGGACGCTGCCTGTCGTTAGCTGGATGCGCAGGACACGGAGGAAACACGCGGCAGCATCGTCGTGCCGGCCTTGATGGAGGCGGGTGAGCCCGAGCGCCATGAGCGCCCGGGCACGTGCGCCCGGCGGTGCCGAGCGGCCAAGTTGCGTCAGCGCCTGCTGCGCCTCCTGTTCGGCGCTGGCGGCCTGGCCTTGCAGGAGCTGCATGATGGCCATCAGGGTCCGGCACACGGCCTCGGCCTCGGTGTCCCAGCACCTGGTTACCAGGGCCAGGGCCCGCCGGAGGCTCCGGATCGCCTCGCCGTACCGGCCGAAGTCGCCCAGGCAGTCGGCGTACTGCAGCAAGGCCGCCGCCTCGCCCCGGGCATGGCCGGCGCCCCGTGCCGCGGCGATGGCCGTGGTGGCGCAGTCGTGCCAGGCATCGGTGTACCGGTGGGTGGACAGGAACTGGCCGAGCGCGCTAGTGAGCTCCCATGCGTACCCCGCCATGCCGAGCCCGGCCGCCTGGGCGACCGCACCGGTGAGCAGCGTGCGTTCGGCCTCGAACCACGCCACCGGGCAGTCAAGGACCCGGCGGACCACGGTGTCATCGGGCTCCAGTCGCGGGGCAGCATCGTAAAGGGGGAAAACAAAGGGGTTGCCGAGGCAGCGGTCGGCTCGTTCGGCCAGGTGCAGTGCGGTGCCGAAGAAGCGGGCCGCCGCGGCGCCGCGCTCGGCGCAGCTGTCGGCCGCCAGGCCGCGCTCGCGCGCGTACAGCCGCATCAGGTCGTGCAGCCGGTAGCGGACCTGGCCGGCGCGATCCCGGCCGGCCACTTCGAGCAGCCCGGCGCGCACGAGCTGATCCAGCAGGTCCTCGGCTTCCTGTTCGGGCCCGCCGAGCAGCGCGGCCGCGGTCCACGCCGCGGCGTCGGCGGCGTCGAGCAGGCCGAGCAGGCGGAACAGCAGGGCCGCCCGGGCGGGCAGCGCACGGTAGCTGAGCGCGAAGCTGGCCCGGACGCCCCGGTGTGCCTGGCTGAGCTCGGCGAGCCTGCGCTGCTCGTCGGCGAGCCGGTCCGCCAGCTCGGCCGGCGTGTGGTGCGGGTGGATCGCCATCCTGGCTGCGGCGATCCGCAGCGCGAGCGGCAGGCGGTCGCAGAGCGCGGCGATCCGGTCCGCCGTGTCCGGCTCGATGCGGTGATCGCCCGCCATCCGGCTGAGCAGGTCGCCGGCGTCGATTTGGCCCAGGACGTCCAATGCGTACAACCGTGCGCCCTCGCGGGCAACCAGGTCGTCGAGCCGGTCGCGGCTGCTGACCAGCACCAGGCAGGTGCTCGACCCGGGGAGCAGCGGGCGTACCTGCTCCGGGGTCCTGGCGTTGTCCAGGACTATCAGCATCTGCCTGCCGTGCAGCACGCTGCGGAACAGCGCGGCGCGCTCGTCGATCCCGCCTGGTACCTGGTCGCCGGGCACGCCGAGCGCACGCAGGAACCCGTCGAGCACGGCGGCCGGCGGCAGCGGCTCCTGGTGTGCGTCGTAGCCGCGGAGGTCGGCGTAGAGCTGGCCGTCGGGGAACCGGTGCCGCGCCCGGTGACCCCAGTGCAGGACCAGTCCCGTCTTCCCGACCCCGGCCACCCCGGCGATGATCCCGATCGGCAGCGGCCGTTCGCCCGCGCCGTTCGCGGCGGCCTCCGGCGTCACGGCCAGCTCGTCGAGCGCGTCCAGCTCGGCGCGGCGCCCGGTGAAGCCCCGCACATCGGGGGGCAGCTGGGCGGGCACCGGCGGAACGTGGCCCGCCTGGTCCCGCTCCGCGGCCGGATCGCCCGCCCGGCGCGGCGGCCGATCGCGGTCCCAGGCCGGCTCGTCCCGCAGCAGGGCCTGGTGCGTGGCGCGCAGCTGCGGCCCTGGCTCCACGCCCAGCGTTTCGACGAGCTGACGGCGCCCGTCCTGGTACACCGCCAGCGCCTCGGCCCGCCGCCCGGCCCGGTGCAGCGCCAGCATCAGCAGGCCGCGGAGCCTTTCACGCAGCGGATGTGCCCGGACCAGCGCGAACAGGTCGCCCACCAGTTCCTCGTGGCGGCCGAGGTCAAGTTCCAGGCCGATGTGCTCCTCGGTGACCATGAGCCGCCGTTCCTCCAGCCGGGCGGCTTCGATCTCGGCGAACGGCCGGTCGATGCCGCTCAGCGCGGGGCCGCGCCACAGCGAGAGACCGGACCGCAGCAGCTTGGCGGCCTCCTCGCGGCCGCCCGCGGCCAGCGCCTCGTGCGCCTGCCGAGCACGTTCCTCGAAACACCGGGAGTCCAGCCAGCCGTCGGCCACCCGGTAGCCGGGAACGCAGGTGGCGATGACGCCTGGCCCGGCCCCGGCCGCGGTGAGGGCCTTGCGCAGCCTGCTGACACCGATCGCCACCTGATGGCGCGCCGTGGCGGGCGGGTGATCGCCCCACAGCGCCTGCGCGAGCCCGTCCACCGACACCACGCGGCCGTGTTCCACCAGCAGCGCGGCGAGCAGCACCCTTTCTCTCGGCCCACCGAGGGTCACGGGCGCGCCCGCCCGGGTTACCTGGAGCGGGCCCAGGACATGGAAAGCCAGCGGAGCGGGCATTCAGCCTCCAGCGGCAGCCATGCTCCCCGCGTCTCGGGCCGTTTCCGATGGCCAGCCGCTACCTCACCATCTTGACCGGTCCGGCCGGCCAGCCGGATACCGGACGGATAACAACTGGATACGGCCCTGGAGTGTGCTCGGTTACGTGAAACTCTCGTCCTGGATCCCGGTGGCCGCCGCGGCCATGTTCGCCGCGGTCTCCGCGTGTACCGGCGTCACCAGCAGCACTTCGGCGAGCACTCAGCCGGGGCCGGTGCTTTCGGACCCCCATCCCTGTGCCGGTGCGGCCGGGTTCACCTGCTCGTTCCTGACCGTGCCCCTCGATCACAGCGGGCAGGTCCATGGCACGCTGCGGCTCCAGGTCGCAGCCGGGAACAACACCAAGACGCCGCGCGGCGTGCTGCTGTTCCTGACCGGCGGGCCCGGCCAGCCCGGGGTTCCGTTCATCTCGCGGATCTCCGCGCGCCTCGCGCCGCTGTTCCCCGCCTACCAGCTGGTCATGTTCGACCAGCGGGGGACCGGCCAGTTCGGCGCGATCGACTGCCCGGCGCTGCAGAAGGCCGTGGGCAGTTCCGATATCACCGTGCCGCCGCCGGCGGCGGTGGTTGGGTGCGCCCACCTCATCGGGCCGGACCGGCGCTTCTACTCGACCAGGGATACGGTCGCCGACATCGACATGCTGCGGCGGGCACTCGGCGTCCGCTCCATGGTGCTCGACGGCGTCTCCTACGGCACGTACGTGGCCGAGCGTTATGCGCTGGGCCACCCGGGGCACGTGTCCAAGCTCGTCCTCGATTCGATCCTGCCGCAGGTGGATCCCACTCGGACGGACGCGTTCTACCTGGTGGGGCTGCGTGCGGTCGGCCGGGTGCTGCGGGCGGCCTGCCAGGTCAAGCCGGTCTGCGGGTTCGACCCGGCCAAGGACGTGGCCTGGCTGGTGCGCCACCAGGGCGACGGCGTGCCGATCTTCGACACCCTGGTCACTTACGAGTTCATCGACCCGACCTACCGCGACCCGAACCCGCCCGACGTGCCCCCGGGTTTCGGGGACATCGTCGGCGCGCTGCACGCAGCGCGGCACGGCAACCCCGCGCACCTCGACCAGCTCATCCGCGGGCTTAGCCAGGCCGGCGGCTCACCACAGGAGTTCAGCTCAGGCCTGCACGCCGCGACGTTCTGCACGGACCTGCGGTTCCCATGGGGATCCGATGCCGTGCCAGCGGCCCAGCGCGGCCCCGCTCTGGCCGCGGCCACCGCCAAGCTGACCGGGCCGCAGGTCTTCCCGTTCGACGCCAAGACCGCGGCGGGCGACGGCATCATGCAGACCTGCCTGGACTGGCCGGCCACCCCACCCGCCCCGGCCGCGTCCCCCGGGTCGATGCTGAAGGTCCCCGCGTTGCTGCTGGCCGGGGACCGCGACCTGTCCACCCCGCTGGAATGGGCGCAGGAGGAAGCAGCACACGCTCCGCTGGGCAAGCTGGTGATCGTGCACGGTGCCTCCCATTCCATCCAGAGCCGTGAGCGCGGCGACCAGGGACGCAAGGCCGTGTTCGCCTTCCTGCTCGGCTGACCCCGGCGGGATGGATGAGGTGCCGGAACAGTACGGCGGCCATCGCGCGCGCGGGGCGCCGCGGCGTGGCTGGGTTCGTGGCTGGGGTTCGCCTCCGATGTCAGGCATGTCCGCGCGGCCACGGCAGCCCGGGACAAGCCCATCGTCGCCGTCCGCAGCGCAGATCACGGGGTGGACCTCGTCGGCCCGGACATCGGCTATGCGGCAGTACGCACGGCCGTGCTGAGGTTCATCCAGGGAGTCACTGGCAGGTGACCCGGCCGCCCTGACGTCCCGGTGGCCGGGTAGGACCGGGCCAAAGCCGGTTACCGGGCGGGAGCCTGGCTACGGTTGCCCGGGTTCCGGTCCAGCGCCCGGGATATCCGGCCGCCAGTACTGCAACTCTTCCTTGGCTTTGTCCAGGCCAAGCTCCTCCAGGGGACTGCTCTGCCCGGTGCGCAGATGGCGCAGAACCGTTGCCATGAACTCATCCATCGCCGCCGTCACCCTCTCCACGGGCGTCGGCTCCGGCTTGCCGTCTGTCATACAGACAGCTTGCCCCCGTCTCCCGGCTCACGAACCGGCCGCGACGCGACACGCCGCCCGCTGGCGGGATAGCGTTTACGCCGGGCGCGGCTAGAGCGGTCAAGAGCAGGAGCCACGATGATCGAGCACACCACCGCAGGCACGATGTCCCTCGCTGAGCTGGCGGACGGGCACAAATCCCAGCCGTCCAGCATCTTGCGCCTCACCGCGGAGCACAGCCCCGGCGGTGCCTATCCGGCAAACGTCGCCGCCTACATCAACGGGGTGTTCCGCGGAACCATCGCCCCCAGCGACCACATGCCCGCCGGGCTGCACCTCTACCTGCCCTAGCGGGCAGCGCCTGCTGTGGAGGTGGTCGCCGCAGTGGCCCTCGGTGCGGTTGTGCTGGGCATCACTGGGGCCATGGTCTGGCTGGGCGTCAAGGCACTGGGCACCCCCGCCGACCGCGCCGCCGCCAACCAGATGCTGCAGGCCACCGCCGGCCTGCTGGACGGGCGGTTCCGCGACCGGACCGAAATTCCGTACTTCCGGCGCCCGGCGCAGTATGGGGGCATCGAAGGCGAGCTGTGCGGGCTGAAGTATGAGCTGTTCCTCATGCCATGGAACTCGGAGGACTCGGGCGGGCTGGCCATGCTGGAGGTCCGGCCGCGGCCAGACCGCCCGCTCGCCGGCAACAAGAACCAGCAGAAGTACGGGTGGAGAATCTTCTTCCCCGAAGAGGTATGCCACTGGCCGGACCGGGCCGACCCCGTCACACTGGCCGGCCACGTCCGCCAGACCGTAGCCGCCGCGGCTGCCGGTGACGCGCCACCAGCCAGCGCATAGAGCAGCGCCATGTGGGCCGGCGGTGTCACGCTGGCAGCGTAAGCCCGCCGGAACCCTTGACGTCAGGACAGCCTGACGTCAAGGGTGGGGGCTATGACGACACCGGCCAGCCTCGAGCGCCAGCACACCCTTGCCACCGCCGTCGCCCGCTATGACGAATTGCGTATGCGAGACCTCCTCGCGCCGGGTGCTGAGGACCTGCCAGCAGACGGGCCGCCCGAGCCCGGGCCACTCTCCCAGCAAGAGGCCCTGGAACTGCTCGCCCTCAGCGAGGTGATCGCCCGCAAGGCCGGCTACGGCCGCCAGTTCACGGTGCGGTCGGCCCGCGCAGCGGGTGCCTCGTGGACGCAAATCGGTGCTGCCCTCGGCACCACCAAGCAATCCGCGTGGGAGGCCCACGGCCGGTGGATCGACCAGCAGGCAAGCCAGCGCAGCGCCTACGGCCACCCGAGCATGGACGGCCAGCAGGCCGCGGCCGCCCGCGCACTCGCGGGTAACCCAGATAACGAGGAGCCGGCCTAACGGCGGCGGATCGGCTCGTTCGATGGGGACAAGCGACAGTTCGGGCTATCGGGCGGTCGGCCCTGCCTTCGGTGCGTAGCGTGCCAGACTTTCTGTTATATGAAAGCCGTTGTTTACGACCATTACGGGCCGCCGGACGTCCTCCGCATCGAAGAGGTGGAGCGGCCGGCTCCCAGGGACGACGAGCTCCTGGTCCGAGTCCGCGCCAGCACCGTCAATCGCCTCGACTGCCATACCCGTGAGGCCAACCGCAGCAACGGCCTCGTCATCAGCGGCATCAGCCGGCTTGTCTCCGGCATCCGCCGGCCGCGGCAGCGGATCCTCGGCAGCGAGTTCGCGGGCGAGGTAGTGGCGGCCGGTCCGGCGGTCACCAGGTTCGGGGCCGGCGACCGCGTCTTCGGCAACACCGGCCTGAGGCTGGGCTCCCACGCAGAGTTCACCTGCGTCCCGGAAACGGCTCAGGTGGCGCCGATGCCTGAGGGCATGGGTTTCGAGGAGGCGGCGGCAGCTACCGACGGCGCTCTCAACGCTCTGTGGTGCCTGCGGCTGGCGGGGCCGCTGAAGGGACGGCTAGTGCTGGTTTATGGCGCCTCCGGCGCCATCGGCACCGCCGGGGTGCAAGTGGCCAAGTTCTTCGGCGCCGAGGTCACGGCGGTCTGCGGCCCCAAGGGCGTCGAGGTCGTGAAGTCGGTAGGCGCCGACCGCGTGATCGATTACACGAAGGAGGACTTTACCTCTGGCCGCGAGCGGTATTTCTCGGTGTTTGACGCCGTCGGCAAGGAATCGTTCGCCCATTGCCGGGGTTTGATCGAGCCCGGCGGGACCTATCTGGCCACCGACGGCTTCCGGAATCTGCTGCTGGGCCTTTGGACCTCGCGCTTCGGAGACCGGAAAGTCATGTTCAAGTTGCCGCCTCGCTACACCCAGCAGGATGTTGTCCTGATCAAGGAGCTGATGGAGGCGGGCACTTACCGGCCGGTCATCGACAGGGTCTACCCGATCGAGGACGTGACCGAAGCGGCTCGCTACGTCGAGACGCAGCAGAAGATCGGTAACGTCATCCTGGCCGTCAGCGACGGCTGATGCCTTCCCGCGCGCGGCCGGCAGTGACCCGCATCGACGGCCTTCGCCGCCGCGCGCAGATGCTGGTAGCGGCTGGTTGTGGGTGACGTGGCGTAGGGTCAGGTGCCGTGTCCGACCGGGAGCTGGTGGTTCTTGGCACCGCGAGCCAGGCGCCCACCCGCAGCCGTAACCACAACGGCTATCTGTTGCGCTGGGGCGGCGAAGGACTGCTGTTCGACCCGGGTGAGGGAACGCAGCGGCAGATGCTGTTCGCCGGGGTCACGGCGACCCAGATCACCAGGATCTGCATCACGCATTTCCACGGGGATCACTGCCCGGCACTCCACAGCGCAGTGACCGGCCCGGCTGGACGTGCCGCTGTGGCCTTCCGATACATCACCGCGGCATCACCCGGGTCGGCGCCTGCCGTCTGACGCGCGGTGTGGGGGCTGCTGGGTCCAGCCCAGTTCCGCCAGGTAGTCGGCGATCGGCTGATCGGCTTGATCGTAGTAGCTGGCTATCCGATCGTCTGGGCTGGCTGTCCGCTCGTCTGGGCTGGCTGTCCGCTCGCCTGGGCCCGCTATCCGCTCGCTTGGGGTGGTAGCCGCCCTGACAGGGGGCCGCCGGCCAGCGCGCGGTGCGCCTGGCCGGGGCGGCCGGGCCCTGGCATCGGCCGTCTGTGTGG
>Ga0306925_10004398_pt1 | contig 12713 bp, 10 predicted proteins | sample flu12Cox44000176_FD_203755 | JGI IMG/M metagenome (GOLD analysis project Ga0306925, IMG submission 203755) | Lab enrichment of tropical soil microbial communities from Luquillo Experimental Forest, Puerto Rico - flux8day.12C.oxic.44.000.176 (v2)... | ecosystem: Environmental > Terrestrial >...
TCGCCGGCGCACTGTTGCGCTTCATGGTCGCGCACGGCTGTGTGGAGCTTTCGGTCATGTGTCTCTCGGGTGCCGCGGGGGCGGCCATCGGCGAGGCGCTCATCCGGCCTGGTGCCGGCGGTCGGCTCGAGTCCTTCCGCAGCGCCGCGCTGCGCACCGGGCCGGTGCTGGTCGCGTGCGCCCTGCTGCTCGTGGGCTCGGGGCTCATCGAGGGCTTCATCTCCCCCGATCCGCGCTTCTCGCTCCTCGCCCGCATCGTGGTGGGCGTGGGCTACTGGTGCCTCATGGTCGCGTTCCTGAGCGGGCGCCTGTTCGCGCCCCACGCGGCCGCGGAGCGGATCGCTCGCTCCTAGCGCGCCGAGGCGAAATTTCACGCGCTGCTCTAGACGCGCCGCGCACGCCGCAGCGCTTCGTAGTGCTCGAACAGGGCTCCTTCCAGGCGCTCGGCGGACGCCGCTACGACCGGTACGCCGAGCCGCTGCAGCAGCAGGCGCTGCCGGGCGGCGCGCTGCTCGTGCAGGGCGGCGGCGAGTGCGATCCAGGGATCCTGCCAGGCGCGCGCGCTGGCGCGGGACAGCGCCTCAATCTCCCCGCTATGCACGCCGGCCACCAGCACCAGATGCGGTGGTGCGAGCAGACGCACCGCACGGGCGAGCGAGGCGGCGATGCTGGCATCGTCCAGGTCCGTCAGCAGCACGATCAGCGCGCGCTGCCGCAAAAGCTTGCGCATGGTGATCGCGGCCGCGAGCGGAGCCGACTCCGCGCCCTGGTTTGCCAGCTGTGCCAGCACGTGGCGCAGCCGCACCACTGCGGCCAGCCCGCGCGCCGGCGGGCAGCTCCCGAGCACCCGCTCGGCGTAAACGATGAGGCCGACGCGGTCGTCGTTGTGGGTGACGATCTCCGCCAGACGCGCGGCGGCGTTGCTGTACAGGCCGAGGCGGTCGAGCGCACCGGCGCGCACCCGGCTTAAGCGGCCGGCATCGATGGCGATGAGAACATCGAGATGCTGATCCTCGCTGTAATCGCGACTGATGAGCTCGCCGGTACGGGCGGTGGCTTTCCAGTCGATGCGCGTCAGCGGATCACCACGCGCGTAGCCGCGTAGCTGATAGAGCTCCTGCCCGGCACCGGCCGTGCGCCGCGCCCGTGTGCCGGCCGCGAGCCCGCTGATACGGGCGCGTCCGCGCAGCGTGTCGGGCGCCACCAGGCAGCGCGCCTGCGGCGTCAATGCGGTGTCCCACCATGCGAGTGCCAGCGGGCCGCGCAAGCGCGCCGGCAGCTGCGGCCAGCGCTGTGGACCGAGCCGCACCGGCAGCAACGACACGGCATCCTCGACGGCGCGGCCCGGCGGCAAGCTGAGCCGCCGTACTGTGGCCGTGGCCTCGAAGCCGGCTGGCGTCGCCGGGGCATACTCGAGCGCGAGCGTACGCCTGGTGCCATTGGCGAAAACAAACACGCCACGCTGCGGCCTGCCGAGAAACGCCGGTGTCGGGGTGTCGATGCGGCTCCCCGGCTGCAGACGGCGTATCGCCAGGCCTTCGGCCGCCAGACCGAGCAGCAGCAGAGCCGCCGGCACGTGCCACAGACGCGCGAGCACCGGATCGGTCGACCAGATGCCGGCGATCGCGATCACCGCGGTGAGCATCACCAGCAGGTAGCTGCGGCGTGCCAGATGCAAGTTGTCTCCTCAGCGCGGCACGGGTGTGCTGGTGAGCAGGCTCTGCACCAGCTGCGCATCGCCGACACCTTCGAGCGTCGCTTCCGGTGTCAGCACCAGGCGGTGCGCGAGCACCCAAGGTGCGACCTGCTTGACATCGTCGGGGGTCACAAAATCGCTCGCCCGCATTCCGGCGACGACCCGCGCCGCCTTGAGGAGCGCGAGCACCCCGCGCGTAGAGAGCCCGAGCGCCAGGCGCGGATGCTCGCGCGTCGCGGCCGCCAGATCGAGCAGGTAGCCGCTGAGCGCCTCGGAGACATGGATGTTCTCGGCCGCCGCACGCGCGCGCGCGAGCAGCGCGCGATCGATGACCGCGACCGACTCGAGCGCGGCATGGGCCGCCGCCTGCATCCCGCCGTAGCGGCTGAGGATGTCGCTCTCCGCCGCACGCGCCGGGTAGCTCATGTCGATGCGCAGCATGAAGCGATCCAGCTGCGACTCGGGCAGTGGGAATGTGCCCTCGAATTCCCGCGGGTTCTGCGTCGCCAGCACGATGAAGTCCGCCGGCAGCGGCAGCACGCTACGCTCGACGCTCACCTGGCGCTCCTCCATCGCTTCCAGCAGCGCCGACTGGGTCTTGGGTCCGGCACGATTGATCTCATCCACCAGCACCACATCGGCGAACAGCGGGCCCGGGCGAAACGCGAAGTTGCGCGCCGCCTCATCGAATATGTGCACGCCGATGATGTCGCTCGGCATCAGGTCGGCGGTTCCCTGGATGCGCTTGAATTCCCCACCCAGTGCGCGCGCGAGCGCTTTGGCGAACAGCGTTTTGCCGAGCCCGGGCACACCCTGCACCAACACGTGGCCACGCGCGATCAGGGCGATGACCAGCGCATCGACCGAGGCTTCGACGCCGATGACGACACGGCCGAGCTCCTGGGTGAGCAGGTCCCGAAGCTCGCGGATCGCAGTGCTCATTGGGCCAGGTGCCTTTCAGTGTCGACGATGAGGTTGTGCAGGCGAACGAGCGGCACGTGCCGGTTCGCGCAGGCGGCAGTGTGCCACGCACGCAGCTGCCGCACCTGCGCGCGCTGCAGGCGCGGATGCTGCTCGAGCCACTCCCACAGCCGCGGGGGATCCGAGTCGCTGCGGCCGACCGCGCCGCTCAGGCGCTGCAGGAACTGCTCGAACAGGCGCCGCGCGGCGGCCGCCGGGTACAGCACGCGTGCGAGGTACAGACCGGTAGTGCGTACGAGTTCCGCCTCCCGCGGCGCCGCCGCGCGCGCGCGCGGCGCGTGCAGTTGCGTGGCGCCGAGCACCCAGCTCAGCCAGACTGCGACGATGACCGCGAGCGTCGCGTACAGCCGCGGATCACGGTAGAACCGCGCCGGATCGTAACTGTCGCTCAGCCCCTGGTGCTCGTCATCAAACACCACCGTGCCGCCCTGCGCGAGGCTCGCGGCGATGATGTTGGCCAGCAGCCTGGCGTTATCGCCCCGGCCGAGTGCGCGATTGCTGAACAGCGAGCCGAAGCCGCTCACGATGATCGTGCCCGCGCCGTGGGGCCGTATCCAGAACGCGTCCGCCCCGCTGCCCTCCTCGTGGGCCAGCGACAGCGCGAAGCCATCGCGCGGAATCGCCAGCGTATACCGCACCGGGACGTAGTCCGAGAAGGCCAAGGCGCGCGCGACGCCCCCGAAGTAGGGATGCGCGCGGTTGGGCACGAGGATGCTCTGCTCGGGACGGCTGAGCTCGCTCGCAAAGCGGCTGAGGCGCGCGCCACCTCCCGCATCGGGCCGCCTCGCGCCCGCGGCAGGCTCCGCGCGCTCACTGCGGGCAGCGCTGGAGCTCCCCGCGCTGCGGCGCGTTGCCGCCCGCTCGGGGCGCTCCGCAGCCGGAGCCAGGCGCAGCTCAGTGAGTAACTCCAGATCGTTCGCCATGGCGAACGGGAACTGCGCCCAGGCTGGGCGGTCGCGCAGCGCCGCGAGCACCAGCAGCGTGTTACCGCTCCTGACCCAGCCGTCGAGGGTGCGCGCCTCATCGGAGCGAAAGCTGGTCACCGCCGGCAGGCTGACGATGAGCAGGTTCCCGCGCGTGGCAAGAGCGGGCTTGGCGGATAGCGTCCCAAACCGCTCGCGCAACGCCAACGTGCGCACGCCTTCGCCCTGCAGCCAGCGCCTGAGGCCGAGCAGACCGTTGTCGGCGGACTCGGCGGTCGTTGGCAGCGAATCGCGCCGCGCCGCGAGCGTGTCGCCGCGCAGGATCAGCGTACCCAGCAGCAGCAGCGCCCCGAGCGCACAGGCGAGCGTCGTGAGACGCTCGCGCATCACAGAGTCTCCGCCGCCGCGCCGGGCGGTGCGCTCTCGAGCATCGCGAGCAGCGAGCTACCACTGCGCACTGCCGCCGCCAGGCTCGCGGCAGTCACGCGTTCGGCGGAGTAGCGCACGCGCTCACACACCGCCGCGAGTTCCGCAAGCGGCACCCGCGCCGACTCTGCGGGCAGGCGCGCTGCGCGCGCGAGCTCGCGCGCGGTGAGTGCGCGCGCAGGCGGCAGACGCTGCTGGTCCGCGAGCCGTGCGGCGATGAGCTCGAGCAACAGTGCCGGCTGCTCCTCGGGTGCGGCACGCTCGATGTCGGCGAGTGACGCAGTGGCGTTCGAGCCGGGGCGGTCGGCCGGCCGAGTTCGCGATCGCTCCGGACTGCGGCGCAGCAGGCCGGCAATCCGCAGCTCGTTGATGATGATGCCCGCCGCGAGCGCCACCACCACCGCGAGCGCCGCCCAGCCGAACAGCTGCGTGGTGCTCGTCGAGAGCTTCAATTGTGCCCACCAGCGGCGCAACCAGTCTTGCTCGGCCTGCGGGCGCGCCGTGATGAGCCCGCGCAGCCAGTCCTTCAGGCGCCGCCACCAGCTGCGACCGGCGTCCTGCTCGCTGCGCGCCAGCGTCGCGAGCACCGCCGTCACGCGCTCGCTGCGCGGGGCAACATGCTCCTGAGCCCGAGGGCCGCCCTCGCGCGCGAGTTGTGCGCGCAGCTCGGACAATCCGGCGGCTGACAGCTCGTTGTCGGGTCGTTTCCAGTCAGCGGGCAGCCAGGGCGCGAAGGCACTCTCGCCGAGTGTGGCTGCGAGCTGGGGACAGCGCGCAGCGATGCGCGCATAGCCGACATCGAGCTCGTTGTCGAGCCGCGTGACGCATTCATCGATCGCCTGGAGGGGGTCGCGTGCCTGCACGCCGGCGGCGGTTGCGGCCGCAGCCGCAAGCAGCAGCGCGAGCAGCGCCCGCATCACGCCGTCAGGCCGTCGCCGAGATGCGTTGCGCGAGATCGGCGCCCTCTTTGCGGACTTTGAGATCGGCGAGCACCGCGAGCGCGAGCGCGCCATAGAAGGGCGTTGCCAGCGCGCCGAGGATGATGCCGATGACCTGCGCGAAGGCGGTGACCATCGCCACATCACCGTGTGCGAACAGCGCCGCCAGGAATCCCGCCACGGCCGCGATGACGGCATAGAGCGCGAGCAGGACGATGAGCGCCACGGTGTAGATGAGGCTGAGGCGCCAGAAACTGCCCGAGGTGAGCCGCCAGCTGCGTGCCAGGCTCGCCACAGGCCCGGCACCTTCCACCAGCAGAATGGTCTGCGCGCAGGATATGGCCACCAGCGCATAGCACAGCAGTGCCACTGCCGCGATGATCAGCAGCACGCGCAGCGCGCCGCCGGTCACGCCGGCAGGCAGGAAACAGGCGACGACGCCCAGCGCCACCAGCACTATCAGGCCGATGAGCGCGGGAGTGCGCCGTAGCGCCGCGCCGAGCTCGCTCCCGGCGTTGCCGTCGGTGATGAGCGCGTACTGGCGCAGCACCACCGCCGCATAGGCGATCAGTGTCAGCAGCAGGCCGCCGACGTACAGGCTCACGAAGGTGGAATCGCGCAGCTGCGCGAGCATTCCCTCGACCGCGCCTTCACCGCGGGCCAGGGTGCGGCCTTTGAGGAGTGCATAGATGCCGGCGAGCTGCCCTGCGATCACACCGCAGGTCGCATATAACAGGCATCTGACGAGTGTGACGCGATAGATCCGGAAGCTCAGATCGAGCACCTCCCCGACCGACAGCTGTCGCTGGGGAGGGTACGGTACGGTACTCATTCAACTATGATAACGCCGCACCGGCCCGGTAGCCTACGGATGTGACTGTCAGCACCAACGTCGGCACGCAGCTGGCGCTCGGAGCGCAGCGGCTGCGCGCGGGTGCGAGCCCCGAGATCTCGGCCAACGCCTCGCTGGAGGCGGGGCTGCTGCTGGCGCACGCGCTGCGCACGACGCGCGCACGGCTGTTGTCCCATCCCGAGAGCGCGGTCGAGCCGGGGGCCACGCGTTTCTACCAGGCACTCATCGAGCGGCGCGCCCGCGGCGAGCCCCTTGCCTATCTCACCGGCGAACGCGAGTTCTGGTCGCTGCCGCTGAGGGTGACCCCGGCGGTGCTCGTGCCGCGCCCGGAAACCGAGCTGCTGGTGGAGCGTGCGCTGGCGCTGCGCAGCGCCGCGCACGGGCGGGTCGCCGACCTCGGCACCGGTTCCGGGGCCGTGGCACTCGCGCTCGCGAGCGAGCGGCCCCACTGGCGGGTAACCGCCACCGACGTGTCGGCGGACGCGCTGGCGGTGGCGCGCCAGAACGCGGCGCAACTTAGCATCAGCCACATCGACTTCCGCCTGGGCAGCTGGTGCGCGCCACTTGCGGGCGAGCGCTTCGATCTCATCGTGAGCAATCCGCCGTATGTCGCGGCCGACGACCCCGCGCTCGATGATCCGGCGCTCGCACACGAGCCGCGCGTTGCACTTACACCCGGGCCCGATGCGCTCGCCTGCCTGCGCGCCATCGTGTGCGACGCACCGCAGCACCTCAACGCGGGCGGCTGGTTGTTGCTCGAGCACGGCGTGGCACAGGGAGCGGCCTTGCGCCACGAGCTTGTACTCGCCGGCTTCGGTTATGTACGCTCGCACCGAGATCTCGCCGGCCACGAGCGCATCACGGAAGGACAATATGATCCGATTTGAAACATCACATGGCACCTTCAAGGTGGAACTGTTTGCCAAAGAGGCACCCGTCACGGTGGAGAACTTCCTGCGCTACGTCGATGATGGGCACTTCGACGGCACGATCTTTCATCGCATCGTGCCAGGGTTCGTCATCCAGGGCGGCGGGCTCACTGCAGACTTCGCCAACAAGAAGACCCGTGCGCCGATCAGTAACGAGGCCAACAACGGTCTGAAGAACACCCGCGGCTCCCTGTCGATGGCGCGCACCAGCGATATCAACAGCGCCACCTCGCAGTTCTTCGTCAATCTCGCCGATAACGCCTTCCTCGACCACAGCGCGCGCGACTACGGCTATGCCGTGTTCGGCCGCGTCACCGAAGGGATGGACGTCATCGACCGCATCGCACGCGTCGGCACCGGAACGCGCAAGGGTTACAAGGACGCTCCGCTCGAGGACGTCGTGATAGTGTCGGCGCGACGCGAGCCGGCCGGCTGAGACCCGCTCGGTTGCCGATCGCCGGGGGTGGGAGCACAGCGTGCCGCACGAGTGAGACGCCGGGGCGGCGAGCCGCAGCGCGGAGGCCTGCCCGCGGCGTTGCTCAGGTACCTCGGTGTCGCTCTGCTCGCCTGGGTGCTGCTCACGGCAACGCCGGTGCTGCTGTTGCGCTGGTTGCGCCCGCTCACCAGTGCCTTCATGGTCGAGGCGCGCGTGACCGCGTGGCAGGCAGGCGCCCGTGACTACCACACCGACTTCCGTTGGGTGAGTCTCGAGCAGATCTCGCCCCATGCGGCGATCGCCGTGATCGCTTCCGAAGATCAGCAGTTCCCGTTTCACGCTGGGTTCGATCTCAACTCGATCCGCGAAGCGGTGCGTGCGAGCGAGCGCGGCAAACCCCTGCGCGGCGCCAGCACCATCTCGCAGCAGGTCGCGAAGAATCTCTTCCTCTGGCCGGGGCACAGCTTCGTGCGCAAGGGCCTGGAGGCGTATTTCACCATTCTCATAGAGACGCTCTGGCCCAAGGAACGCATCCTCGAGATGTACCTGAACATCGCCCAGTTCGGCGACGGCATTTATGGTGTGCAGGCCGCGGCGGAACGTTTCTGGCACAAGCCGGCGTTGCGCCTCAGCTCAACGGAGGCGGCCTCGCTTGCGGCCGTGCTGCCGAATCCACTGCGGCTGCACGCCGAGCGGCCTTCACACTACGTGCAGACGCGCCGCGAGTGGATCCTGGCGCAGATGCGCGAGCTGGGCGGCGCGGCCTATCTGCGCGCAGTCGAAAACGAAGGCCGCCCGGCGCGCTGAGCGTCGCCCACGTAGTCACCGAGTGAGGGGCTCATCCCTTTCGGGCGATGTCGCCGGCAATTCTCCTGCGGTACGATTTGCACATGAGCCGGAGAGGGAATCATGGCTGAGCGTGCGCTCGCCGCCGCCGACTGGCGCGGTTATGGCCGCGAGCAGTTCCCGCAGGCATCGTGGAGCATTGATGGAGATGTGCTGCGTGCCATCGCCCAGGGCGAGCGCGTGGATATCATCTCGCGCGAGCGTTTTGCGGATTTCACCCTGCTGTTCGACTGGCGCCTGCCGCGCGCGGGCAGTACCGCCGTGCTGTACCACGTGCAGGAGCAGCTGGGCCCGCCCGAACACACGGGGCCTGCGATGCAGCTGCTCGATGACGAGCACCATCCAGACGGTGCCGACGCGCTCACTTCCTGCGGCGCGGTCTATGGGCTGATGGCGCCCTGGCACGACCTGCGCAAAGGCGCCAACGCGTATCACAGCGCGCGCATCGTGGTGACGGGCTCGGCCGTCCAGTACTGGATCGATGACACGCAGCTGATCGGCTGCGACCTCGCAAGCGAGGAGATGCGCGCGCGCATCGCGCGCAGCCGTTTCCGTGACTTGCCGCAGTTCGCGCGTGCCACCGAAGGGCACATCGTGCTGCAGCATCGCGGCACGGAGGCCTGGTTCCGCCGCCTGCGCATCGAAGTTACTTCGGCGTAGCGCCGCCTTCAGGTTCGTAGCCGAGGTTCGGCGCCAGCCAGCGCTGCGCCTCCTCGAGCGCCCAGCCCTTGCGGCGCGCGTAATCCTCGACCTGGTCGCGATCGATCTTGCCGAGCGCAAAGTAATGCGCCTGCGGGTGCGCAATGTACCAGCCGCTCACCGCTGCGGTTGGGTACATCGCGAACGAATCGGTGAGGCGGATGCCCGCGTTGCGCTCCACATCCAGCAGCCGCCAGATCTTCGCTTTCTCGGTGTGATCCGGACAGGCCGGGTAGCCGGGCGCCGGCCGGATACCGCGGTACTCCTCGCGCACCAGCTGCTCGTTGGTCAAGGCCTCATCGGCCGCGTAGCCCCACAGCTCGCGCCGCACGCGCTCGTGGAAGTGCTCGGCCGCAGCCTCGGCGAGACGATCGGCGAGCGCCTTGAGCATGATCGCGGAGTAATCATCGTGCGCTCGTTCGAAGCGCCGCACGTGCTCCTCGATGCCAAGACCGGCGGTCACGGCGAAGGCACCGAAGTAATCGCGCAGCCCGCTGCCGAGCGGCGCGACGTAGTCCGCCAGGCACTCGTGCGGCTGGCCCTGCGGCTTGCCCTTCTGCTGGCGCAGGAAGTTTACCGTTGCGAGCGGCTCGCGCCGCGACTCATCCGCGTACACCAGCACGTCATCGGCGAGCGCGTTGGCCGGGAACAACCCCACCACCGCCGTCACCCTCAGCCAGCGCTCGTTGACCAGCGTCTTCAGCATGCGCCGCGCATCGGCATACAGGTTGCTCGCGGCCTCCCCCACCACACGGTCGCTGAGAATGTCGGGGAATTTCCCGGCGAACTCCCAGGCATTGAAGAATGGCATCCAGTCGATGTACTCGAGCAGCGAGCTGAGCGGATAGTCATCGAAACGCTGCACACCTGGCACCCGCGGGGCGAGCGGCGGGTAAGCGCTCCAGTCGACGCGTGCGTGGTTGGCACGCGCGGCCGCGAGCGAGGCTTCTGGCACCTTGACCTTCTTGGCGGCGTGCTGCTCGCGGCGGCGTTCGTGCTCTTCACTCACGCGCGCGATGAAAGCAGCACGCTGTGCGGGTTGGCTCAGCGTCTGACAGACCCCGACCGCGCGCGAGGCGTCCTTGACGTACACCACCGGCGATTGATATTGCAGGGCAATCTTCACCGAGGTGTGCGCCGGCGAGGTGGTGGCACCCCCAATGAGCAGCGGCAGCTCGAAGCCCTGGCGCTGCATCTCGCGCGCCACGTGCACCATCTCATCGAGCGAGGGGGTGATGAGTCCGGACAGCCCGATGAGGTCGGCGCCCTCGCGGCGCGCAGTCTCGAGGATCTTCTCGCACGGCACCATGACGCCGAGGTCGATGACCTCGAAGTTGTTACATTGCAGCACCACACCGACGATGTTCTTGCCGATGTCGTGCACGTCGCCCTTGACCGTGGCGACCACGATGCGGCCATTCGAGCGTTTGGCACCCGCATCCTTGCTCTGCTCGATGTAAGGCACCAGATACGCTACCGCGCGCTTCATCACCCGCGCGCTCTTCACCACCTGCGGCAGGAACATCTTGCCCGAGCCGAACAGGTCGCCGACCACGTTCATGCCGTCCATCAGCGGGCCTTCGATGACATCGAGCGGTCGCGTGCTCGCCTGGCGTGCCTCCTCGGTGTCCTCGATGATGTAGTCGTCGATTCCCTTGACGAGCGCGTACTCCAGGCGCTTGCCGGTTTCGAGCTTGCGCCAGGTAAGATCCTCGCTGCGGCGCGCGCCGCCGCCCTCGTTCTTGTAGCGCGCCGCGATCTCCAGCAGCCGCTCGGTGGCGTCCGAGCGGCGGTTGAGCACCACATCCTCACACGCCTCACGCAGCGGCGCATCGAGCTGCGCGTACACCCCGAGCTGCCCGGCATTGACGATACCCATGTCCATGCCGGCGTCGATCGCGTGGTAGAGGAACACCGAATGCATCGCTTCGCGTACCGGATCGTTGCCGCGGAATGAGAACGACACGTTGCTCACCCCGCCGCTCACCAGCGCATGCGGCAGCTCGCGCTTGATGCGCCGCGTTGCCTCGATGAAGGCGAGGCCGTAACCGTTGTGCTCCTCGATGCCGGTCGCGATGGCGAAGATGTTGGGATCGAAGATGAGATCCTCGGGTGCGAACCCGACCCGCTCGGTGAGAATGCGGTAGGCGCGCTGGCAGATGGCGACCCGGCGGTCGACCGTGTCCGCCTGGCCGCGCTCGTCGAAGGCCATGATCACAGCGGCCGCGCCGTAGCGGCGCACGAGGCGCGCGTGCTCGATGAACGGCTCCTCCCCTTCCTTGAGGCTTATGGAGTTGACGACCGCCTTGCCTTGCACGCATCTGAGGCCTGCCTCGATCACCGACCACTTGGAGGAGTCGATCATCACCGGCACCCGGGCGATGTCCGGCTCGGCCGCGACCAGATTGAGGAATCGCACCATGGCGGCTTCCGAATCCAACATGCCCTCGTCCATGTTGACATCGATCATCTGCGCGCCGTTGGCGACCTGCTGGCGCGCCACCTCCAGCGCCGCGGTATAGTCGCCGGCCTCGATGAGCTTGCGGAACTTCGCCGACCCGGTGACGTTGGTGCGCTCGCCGACGTTGACGAACAGGCTCTCCTCGTCGATGTTCAGTGGCTCGAGGCCGGCGAGGCGGCACTTGGGCGGCAGCGGCGCGAGGCGGCGCGGTGCGCGGCCGGTGAGGCCCGCGTGCAGCAGCCGGATGTGCTCCGGCGTGGTGCCACAGCAGCCGCCGACGATGTTGATCAGCCCCGACTCGCCGTACTCACGCAGCACCGCGGCGGTTTCCTCGGGCGACTCGTCGTACTCGCCGAACGCGTTGGGAAGCCCGGCATTCGGGTACGCGCACACGTAGGTCTCGCCGGCAACGCTCGCCAGCTCCTCGATGTAGGGCCGCAGCTGCCGCCCGCCGAGCGCGCAGTTCAACCCGACGAACAGTGGCTGCGCATGGCGGATGGAGTTCCAGAACGCCTCGGTGGTCTGACCCGAGAGCACTCGGCCCGAGGCATCGGTGATCGTTCCGGAGATGGCGAGCGGCACAGCGATGCCGGTCTCATCGAACAGGGTGAGTGCGGCATAGACTGCCGCCTTGGCATTGAGGGTGTCGATGACTGTCTCGATCAGCAGCAGGTCGACCCCGCCGAGCAGCAAGCCGCGGGCTGCTTCCAGATAGGCCGCCGCCAGTTCGGTGAAGCTGACACTGCGGTAGCCCGGGTCATTGACATCGGGCGACATGGAGGTCATGCGGTTGGTCGGTCCGAGTGCACCGGCGACGAACCGCGGGCCGCCCTCGCGGCCTGCGAACTCATCCGCCGCCGCGCGTGCCAGGCGCGCGGCCCGGTAGTTGAGTTCGGGTACCAGGGCGGCGGTGCCGTAGTCCGCCTGAGAGATGGCGTTGGAATTGAAGGTGTTGGTTTCGATGATGTCCGCGCCCGCGGCGAGGTAGGCGCGGTGGATGTCGCTCACCGCATCCGGCCGCGTCAGTGTCAGGATGTCGTTGTTGCCCTTGAGGTCATGAGCGTGTGCGCGCAGCCGCTCGCCGCGGTAGCCCAGCTCGTCGAGCTTCAGGCGCTGGATCATCGTGCCCATGGCGCCATCGAGAAACACGATGCGCTCGCCGAGCAGGCCCTTGAGCCGCTCGATGCGCGTGCGCCGCTCGGTCTCATCAAACGGCTCGATGGCGTAAGGAGCTGCGGCGAGGCTGCGTGCGCTCTCGGTGCCACGCGGCGCGCGTTCGCGGTCGGCGCGCGGCGCGCGCGCGTGCTCGCAGTCGGCGTGCCTCACGCCGCAGCTCCTGCGGGGGCGGCGGGCGCTGGCAGCGGCCGCAGTCCCAGCGCGTGACAGATGGCGTAGGTGAGCTCTGCCCGGTTCAGGGTATAGAAATGAAACTCGCACACGCCGTGGCGGCGTAGCTCCTGTACCTGCTCGATCGCGACCGCCGCGGCGATCAGTCGGCGCGTCTCCGGATCATGATCGAGTCCTT
>Ga0306925_10004401_pt1 | contig 12711 bp, 10 predicted proteins | sample flu12Cox44000176_FD_203755 | JGI IMG/M metagenome (GOLD analysis project Ga0306925, IMG submission 203755) | Lab enrichment of tropical soil microbial communities from Luquillo Experimental Forest, Puerto Rico - flux8day.12C.oxic.44.000.176 (v2)... | ecosystem: Environmental > Terrestrial >...
GTCGGCTCCGAGCAAATCATGGGCTTGTCCCGGGGTCAAAAAGAAGGCCAGCGGGTTGCCCAGTGCATCAACCAGAGTGTGGATCTCTGTGGTCAGCCCGCCCTTCCTGCGGCCGATCGCCTGATCGTCATCTTTTTTTTGCCGCGCGGCGCTGTGCTGGTGGGCTCGCACGATGGTGCTGTCGATCATCGCGTATTCATTGTCGGCGTCGGCGGCGAGGTGCTCAAACAGTCTCTGCCACACGCCCGTTTTTGGCCCAGCGGCTGAACCGTCGATAGGTGTTCTTCCAGTCGCCGAATCGCTCGGGCAGGTCACGCCACGGAATTCCGGTGCGGTATCGGTAGAGAACCGCTTCGACGAATCGGCGATTGTTGCGGGCGGTTACACCGACATCGCCGATTCTGCCGGGCAGCAGGTGCTTTATTCTCTCCCACTGATCGTCGCGCAGTCCATATCGGGTCATGAGGTCAGCCTGTTCTAAGCCGACTCTCCGTGAATCACATTAATTGCCGCGGAGGTAGACTCTTTTTACGATGGCATTCCAACCTTACGACTCGCATTACTTGCATAACCCAGATAATTGACGACAAGCCCTAGTATCCTGGCCGAAGGCGTCGCCAGCATACGAGATCGGAAGGTCCGTTTTCCACGTGCGCCGTGACAAGGCGGCGCTTCTTAAGGGGCGGCGATAGACATGCCCGGCCTACTGCCACCGCGCCACATCCCGACTCTACGCTTTTAGTCCCTTACCCCAGGTCCGTAGGTCGCCGGTCGCCGATATAGCGAACGGCGAGGCAGCCATTAGAATTTGTTAAAGAGGTGAGCTGTCGGGTGGGTAAGGTGCCGTTACCCGACCCTACTCCCATGCGCCGGCATGAGCCCCTCTGGTCAAGCGAAGCTACGGGGTGCGCCGCAGGGATTGCGGCCTTTCCTGCCCGTAGGCGGGATCATGAGTTGCAAGGAATCCGCCCATGAGAGAGGCGCGCAACAGGGTTGTTCAGGTCAGGCGCTTCGGCGGTTCCGATGGGCTGGAAGTGGTCGATGCTCCCCTGCCGAGGGCGGGGCGGGGCGAGGTGCGGGTCCGCGTGCTCGCCTCGAGCCTCGAGTACACCGACGTGTTGATCCGGCGCCACCTCTACCCGCAAACTATGCACTGCCGGCCGCCCTTTGTGCTGGGCTATGACGTCGTCGCGGAAATCGATCAGCTCGGCGATGGCGTGAGCGACCTTCGTCTCGGCGACCGCGTGGCCGATATGACGGTGGTCGGGTCGAACGCCGCCTATCGCACGCTCCGGGCTGACCGCCTGACCCGCGTGCCGGCGGGCCTCGACGCGGCGGAGCCGGCCACGCTGATCCTGAGCTGGACGACCGCGTACCAGCTCCTGCACCGCGCGGCCCGGGTGCAGCGAGGCCAGCGCGTGCTCGTGCATGGTGCCGCCGGCGCCGTCGGTCAGGCGCTGCTCGCCCTCGGCAGGCTGGCCGGCCTCGAGCTGTGGGGGACCGCGCGCGGCGCGCACGCGGCGCTGATCCGCGAGCTGGGCGCCACGCCGATCGACTACCAGCGCGAAGACTTCACGCGCGTCCTGCCGGGCGGGTTCGACGGCGTTTTCGACGGCGTCGCTGAGAACGGCTATCGCCGCTCGCTCGCAGCGCTCAAGCGCGGCGGCCTGCTCTGCGCCTACGGCTACTCGGCTGGTGTGCAAGCGCAGCGTCGCATGCTCACCATGTTGACGTGGATCGCGCGCCTGTATCTATGGAGGTGGTTGCCTGACGGCAAGCGTGCCCGCTTCTATTCGATCAACGTGATGCGGGCGCGACATCCGGCCCGGTTCCGGGAGGACCTAGAGCGGCTCTTCGGCCTGCTGGCAACGGGCACCATCCGGCCGCGCGTCGCCGAGCGGATCTCCTTCGATGGGGTCGCCGAGGCACACCGCCGTCTCGAGGCGGGCGGTCTCGAGGGCAAGCTCGTCCTGTGCCCGGACCTCCCTGGCGCGCTGGAGTGAGGGCCGGGCCTGGCCCATCCTAGACCGCGCTCAGCGCGCTTCAGTGCCGAGCGCCATAGCGCCGGGCCGCGCCGTCGGCTCTTCGTCGCCGATCCCCATCGCCTTGCCGTGCGTCTCGACCGCGAGAAACACAAAGGACAGTCCGACCAGCAGCATGGCGAAGGCGAGGAACAGGTAGGCCGGCAATACCGCGTCGGAGGTCGCTTGCGGCGATACGACGTTGCTGCTGCCGGCGATCAGGGCGAGGCTCAACGGGCCGAGGATCTTGCCGACGCCGTTCGCCGCCTGCCCGAGACCGGAGGCGCGCGCGCCGAGGCGCGCGCCATAGCGCTCGACCGTATACGGCGCGAAATTGGCAAAACCGCCCTCGATAAAGAAGGTTGAGGCGCACAGCAGGAGCACCATTACCGGCAAGCCGCCGACGATGAGATTGCTGTAATAGCCGGCGGCGGCGAGGGCGGCGACGCCGCCGAACCCCCAGACCGCACCCAGCCAGCGACGGCCGGTCAACGGCGCCAGCAACGTGACGATAATCTTACCCGTGACCCCGCCGAGAGTGACGAACACAAAATACTTGGCTGCCTGAGGGACCGGAACGCTGAGCACCATCGCGACGATCGTCGGCCCCCAGAGATACACGCCATAGCCTGCGACCGACGAGCCGCCCCAGATGATGACGGTCTCCCAAAACAAGCTCGGCCGGCGATAGAGCTCCGAAAGACGCCCGCGCGGCTCGGCTGTTGGTGCGTGGGTCGGCAGCGGCACCGATTGCAGCGGCGCGCCGAGGTACTTGGCGACTTCCGCGCGCGCGTTTGAGAACCGGCCTTTCGCCGCAAGCCAGCGCACCGATTCAGGCACGTAGAACCAGATCAACACCCCGACGATTGCCGGCGCCATGCCGAGCATCGCAACGCCGCGCCAGCCGATCGGCTCGATCAGCGCGGCGGAGACTGCCGAAGCGAGAAAGCCGCCGGCCGACGCGAAGACCAGATAAAAGCTCGTCAGCAGGGTCCGGTGCCGGGTCGGGGTCAGCTCGACCTGGATCGCTAGAGACGGCGTCACCCCGGCGGTCAGCCCGACCCCGATAAAGAAGCGCAGGACAGCGAAGACCTCCCATGCGCCGGCCGGCACGATACCCATCAAGCCGGAGCTCACGGCACAGATAAATGTGCCGATAATCATCGTGATCTTGCGCCCCCAGGCGTCGGACAATCCGCCAAAGACGAGCGCGCCGAGGATCGCGCCGACCCCGCCGCTGTAGAGAATCACTGCCGACTGCCCGTAGGTCAGATGCCACTGTGGGGCCAGCACCGCGAGCAGGTAGCCGACCACAAGGAAATCGAAGAATTCGAGGACGAAGAGTGCCGACAGCAAGGTGAACGCCACCCAATAGCGCCGGTTGAGCGGTGCTGCATCGAACAGCGCCAACAGGTCGTCAGAAGTCTGTTCAGGCATGATTTCCTCCTCGCCGGCACCGTGTTCGGTCTCTGGCTGCCGGTTTTTCTCTAGCGATTATGGCCTCCGACGGCGGATCGTCAACCGCCGGCCTGGCAGCCGGCTTGGTGGGCTCTTGGCATTTTTCGAGAAGGCGCAGCTCGATATCATCGAGCAGATCAAATCGGGGCTGGTGGCGTCGCTTACCCGAGCGAGACGGCAACGCCACGCCGCGTCTGCTCGTGCTGTGGACGAGGGAAGAAGGCGAAATGGCGACAGACGGCAAAATCAATGCCGGCTCGTCGCCACCACCAATCTCTTTGGCGCCATCCTGTCCGCCCGGGCCTCCGGGCTCGCCGGCGGTGTCGGCGTTGCCCCATCATTGTATCAGGCGGCAAGCACGCCATGACGCAGGCGGTGCAGGCACAGCGCCGGACATCGCGGGGGGGGAACCGCCAACCCCTTAGCGCTGATGCTTTCGACGGCACTGCTGCTGAACTGGTTCCTGGTTGCACCAGAAGACCAGGATCGAGGCCTGTCGCGAGACAGCGCGGCTTCTCGATCTCGGTGTCAGCAACGCGATCGCTAGCGCCGCCGCAACTCCCGATCTCGGGGGCGCCTGCGCAGCGAGAAGGCAGGCGAGGCCGCTCCCGAGCAGGGCAAAGTTGGCCGGTTCGGGGATTGCCGTGGTGTAGGTAATGGGCAGCAGGGGAGCGAAATACGCTTGAGACGCTGAGGAGGAACGCGAGAGCCGTGCCGAGCGATGCGCATATAATCCCCCTACCGGACAGAGGCCCGATCTCACCGATGCTCAGGTCGCGGCGCTCGCCGGGACGCTGAGCCGGCCGAAAGTTTGGCATACCGTCTCGTAGTCAGTGAGAACGCCGATGTGGTTTCCGGGGTGCAAACAAACCGCCAGGTCGGCTTGTCGCAAAATCCCTCGTCTGTGCGACCATCAGGTGGTGGAGCCTTCAGCCCGACGGATATTTTTTCGCTAGACCTCTTGTAGCGAACGCAATTAGATATATCTGGTGTTACGATATGTCTAAACACACTCGGAGAATCCATGATTCATCGACATTCCCATAACGACTACGGGCGTCGCTACGGCCGTGAAGAACACAGCCAAAGCGACCGCCACCTCGGACAGAATCGGCACGGTCGACAAGGCCGCGGAGGGGGCCTCGGCCGCCTTTTCGCCCATGGCGACCTTCGCCTGGTTATCCTCCACCTCATCGCCGAGAAGCCCCGGCACGGGTACGAAATCATCAAGGCGATCGAAGAGCAGGTTGCCGGTTCCTATAGCCCCAGTCCGGGCGTCATCTATCCAACGCTGACCCTCCTCGATGAGCTCGGCTACGTCACGGTCAGCACCGGTGATGGTGCGAAGAAGCTCCACGAGATTACCGCGCAGGGCAGGGCTTTCCTCGACGCCAACCGCCGTACGGTTGATGCCCTTCTCGCTCGCATGGCTGAGACGAGCCGCGCCCACGGTGGCGGCCCTGCACCGCAGATCCTGCGGGCGATGGAGAACCTGAAGCTTGCGCTGCGACTGCGCCTCTCGCGCGGGCCGCTCAGCGAGGAGCAAATCAATGCCGTGGCTGCAACGCTCGACGCCGCGGCTACCGGGGTGGAGCGGATCTGATTAAACACCCCGCTCGAGTTGGGGCTCTTCCCTTTGCATGCCTTGATTATCACATAGAGCAAAATCGCGATCGACCCTGACGCCGGAAACGGTCGCCGCGTGGCGCAACGGCTTCTCGGTCTTGCCGTCGCAAACGCGATCACAAGCGGTGCCGCAACCCCGGATCTGGATGGCGACGAAAATCGCGACTGAGATTGCTGACCGTCAAGCGGCTTACGATTGAATCCGGGATCAGCCGGGCCTATTCAATGACTCCTTGAGATAAAGGGTATATCTTTGCAGGCACATCTCGAGGAAGCGTCGGTTGTACGGGCTCAGCGTATTTGACAATCTCTTGACTTCTCTCCGAACACTCTCTCTGGATAGGGCCTTCGGATCCTCCAGACCTTGTTTTATAACGGTAAAAAGCTCCTTTCGTATGGGAAACCAGACCTCGTAAAACGCATTGATTATTTCATGATTCTCGGGACCAAAGGCTTGCTGAAAGAGTTCCGGATTATTCATTCCAAATTCACTCGATTCCTGTTCCATGCGCTCTATGTCGTAAAGCAACTGACGGCAGGATAGCTGGAAATCGGCATCGGTGACGTCATCGCCAAGCCTTTCCATCAATTCCGGCGCCGCTTCGATAAAGGTGAACCTGAACCTCGAAGCTAGAATCAAACCGACCAACAAAGCGGATGTCGTTTCGTCGCCGACGAACTTCCTTGGCAGGGTCCGCACGAATATCACGGAGAATTTTCGGGCGCCGCTGCCATAGATCGTTTGCCGTGCCAGCAATGGCCGGTAAAATTGGCCGTCGTGAGCGCGAAATGTCAGTTCTGGACTTCTGAGATTGCGCTGATGAGCGGCATCGAGGATATCGTCTTCGACTTTGTCCATCCAGGCAAAGGTTTCATTGTTGGTTTCGAGGCTGGTCTTCATTTGTTCCCAGCTTGTTTTGAGCTCTCCGTTCTCGTCCGGATCGGGGCTCAACCCGATAAGATTGAAGGTATCCTGCGCCGCGGTGATGGTCGACCGCCCCGGGATTTCATTTTTATTTCTAGGTAATACATCGCGTATGTCTATTTCCATCCTCACCTGATAAAATTTCTCGGATATCGCGTCGTTTCTCCTGGCCTCTTGGAATTTTATCGTAAGTCTCTTGACGCGATCGACGATTTCAGTAGCGATGTTGGGCATTTCCCTGAGTTGACTGCCACCCCCCGGCGCGCGCTTCAGCATCCTGCGCAGCGGCATATTAGCCGGGTGTTGATAGAAATCTTCAAAGAACTGCGCCAATGGAGAATCCACGTAAAAGTCAAATTCCTTCGCCGTTTCGAGTGGTCCATCCGATTGATAGGGGCCGATACGGCGATTTTGTAACATCGACATCAGCGCTGGCAGTCCGCCCGTATCATGAATGCATAGAAGCCGCGCGGCTTCGGTTATTTTTCTCGACGTGTCCAGGCGATGAACACTGGTGAATATACCGATCTCGAAACCGCAAAAATCATAAGGTCGGCGTTCCCGTCCAGTGTACAGAAAGATCAGCCAGTCCGCGGCTTTGAGATTGGCAATTATTTTCGAGTGCCACTCTTCGCCTGAACGAATGCTATAGGCGTCGAGAAAACAGCAGACTCGGTCGGGATTGACAGCGGTCAGCTCGTCTTGCAGGCACTGAGCGATGCCAAAATCTTCATGAGAATAGCTTATGAAGACATGGACATCATTGGGGTCTTTTTTGATCTCTTCGAGTTCGGATGTGTGAGCCTCAGACATCAGCGCCTCCTGGGAGCCGGTCAATCCGCTATTCCGATGGACGGTCTTCTCCGCCCACCCCTTATAGTATAGTTAACTGATCGACCGAAAGGTGTGAGAGAGTTCACACTTTGAAAAAGGTTTAACGACGGATTAACGAACGACCGCTTGACCGACATTCCCCGGATTCCGGGCTGTTCTGGGCCAGGATTGCCCGTCCGGACGTCTTGGGCATCGCCAGTGTCCGCATGAAATTGCCGAGGTTGTAGGCGAGGGCATGGGACGTCGGACGCCTCCACTGGGACGGCATCGGGATCAAAGCGGATCGCGCCAAGGCGATGCACTGGTTCGAGCAGGGCGCCCGTCGGGGCGACCCGTTCTCGCACCGCCGGCTGGCCGAGCTCTACGAGACCGGCGATTACTGCCGCGGGATCTGGAGAAGGCTCTCTTCCATCACGCGGTCGCGGCGCGGCTGTTCGAGGCGGCGGGTTACACACCCGAAGCAGCCATCGCGTGCACTCGGCGTGGTTCGCTTGCCCGCGCGCTGCCGCCGGAGACCGCTGTCCGAATAGCGCGAGAAGCCGCCGCCTGGCGCCCGAAGGGATCGCAACCCCCGCGGTCCCCCCGTCATTTCCATCTGGCGGCGTCGGCACGCCGGAGAAGGTGCGTGCGCAGGCTCGCACATCGCGTCCCACTCGCCGGCCCGACTTTCGAAGCCTTGCAGCGGCTGATCAGCGGCGCCGAGGATCTCGTCCACCGCCTCGGCCATCTCTATGTCTATCGCTCCGCGCAAAGCCTGCGAAAGGATCATTTCGCCTGGGAGTTGCGGCGGGAAAATGGGGTCGAGATCGACGAATTCGACGCCGACGAACTGCGCCAGCTCGAACCGGCTTTTCGCGCGACTATGTCCGCGGCTTGCTCGTGCGCGAGAACGGACACACCTCGAACCCGCTGAAGCTCGTCGAACGGCTGCTCGAGCACTTTCTGCGCTCGGGCGGCGAGATTGTTCACGCGCGGGCCCACGGGTTTCGCCTCGACGGCCGCCGGCTCGCCGCGATCCAAACCGACAGCGGTGATCGCGCGGCCGATGCCGCAATCGTGTGCGCCGGCGCCCATTCGAAGCCGCTCGCCGCCGCCCTCGGTGACCGGGTGCCGCTCGAGACCGAGCGCGGTTATCACCTGATGATCGCTGATCCGGAGGTCGTGCCGCGCATCTCAACCGCCGATGCCGATGGCAAGTTTGTCGCGACCCCGATGGATACGGGACTGCGCTTTGCCGGCACCGTCGAGCTCGCCGGGCTCGCGGCACCGCCCGATTGGCGGCGCGCCCACATCCTGCTCGCGCAGGGGCGCAAGATGCTGCCCGGGCTGCCCGCCTCCCACCCCGAAGAGCGGATCTCGGTGTGGATGGGCCATCGGCCTAGCCTTCCCGACTCGCTGCCGGTGCTCGGTCGGTCGCGTACCACGCCGGACGTCGTCTACGCATTCGGCCATGGCCATGTCGGCATGACCGCAGCACCGATGACCGGCAAAATCGTCGCCGACCTCATCGCCGGACGGCCGCCGTCGATCGACATCGCCCCATTTGCCGCCGGCCGGTTCGGCTGACGAAAGAGCAGCAATAGGGCCGTCGGTTGGCGCTGTGCGAATCGATTGAGCGGCGGCCTCGGATCCCGAGTATCATTAACGCGATCAGGTCCTTCGAACATTCGCGCCGGCAGCCCACGCATGGTCTTCGCGCACGACGTTTTTATTTCCTACGCGCACGTTGACGACCTGCCATTGGACCCTGCACGGCCGAGCCAGTCGGCCGGGTGGGTGACGACACTCGTTCAGCATCTGGAATATTTTCTGAGGCAAGAGATTGGGCGCGCCGAGGGGTTCACTGTCTGGAAAGACAGGTACAACCTGCGCGGGAACAACGCACTTACTCCGGAGATCAAAGCCGAGCTCGAACGCACGGCGATCTTCATTGCGATCCTGTCACCAGGATACCTCGCTTCGGAATGGTGCCCCGATGAGGCACCCTTTTTCGCGCAGCGCTTTGCCGGAAATCTCGCCGGGCGCGTTTTCGTCGTTGAAAAGGCTACGCTCGATGACGCTGTTCTGGTGCCGCAAGAGCTGACCGGCCTTCGCAACTACCGGTTTTGGTATGTCGACGACAACAAACAGCCGCGGACCTTCGCCAAGCCGATGCCGGAAGAACATGAAATCCAATATTTCCGGCAGGTCCAGGATCTCGCGCGCGATGTTCGCGGCAGCCTCAAGGCCATTGCCGGCGGCCCACTGGTCCCGCCGCCAGCGAAGCGGCCGCTGACGGGAAGTCGGGCGAACGGCGGCAATGGCGCCGGTGTGGCGTTCCTCGCCGAAGTGACCGATGACCTCGAGTTCCGCCGGCTCGAAGTGCGACGCTACCTTGAGCAGCAGGGTACTCTGGTGCTGCCGGAGACAAGTTTGCCGCTCGGGCGCGCCCAATTCGAAGCGGCGCTCGACACTGATCTCGCGCGCAGCAGGGTGTTTGTGCAGTTGCTCGGGCCGATGCGGGGCAAAATGCCGCCCGACGTGCCGGACGGTTATGGCTGGCTGCAGGTGGATCTCGCGCGACGGCGCGGAATGAGTGTCCTGCAGTGGCGAAATCCGGAGCTCGACCTCACCGTCATCGAATGGCCGCGACACCGCGAGCTCTTGCAGCTCGAAACGGTGCAGGCGACCTCGCTTGAAACCTTTAAGAGCGCGGTCGCGGCGGCACTGGCGCCGCCGCCTCCGCCAGCACCGCCCCGCGCAACCGGCGACCGGCCGTTCGTCTTCCTCAACACCGAGCCGCGGCATGGCGAGATCGCGGCGGAGATCCGCGCCGCGCTCGGCAGCCGGGCCGTATTGGCGGAGCCGCTGCGCGACGGCCCGGCCGAGGAGGTGCGGACGGATTTCGAGCAGAACCTTATCGATTGCGACGCGATGATCATGGTCTACGCCGATAATGCGGGCTGGGCGCGTGCGCAGTTGCGGGCCTTTCTCAAGGCGACGCCACGCCGCGAGCGTCCGGTGCGGGTAATCCTGGTGATCGATGCGCCGGCCGAGCCGAAGCCCGAGCTCGGCTTTCATCTGCCGGAGATGGTCATCATTGACGGCCGCAGAGGCATCGGGTCGGAGGTGTTGGCTCGGCTCTCGGAGGCACTCCGACTGTGACAGCGGCGCTGGCCCGGGCGCTCCTCCCCTATCCGGGTTTGCGGCCGTTCGAACGCCACGAGGCCGACATCTTCTTTGGCCGAGAGACGCAGGTCGACGCGATGGTCGACCGCCTCGGGCGGGCTCATCTGCTCGCGGTGACCGGAAGTTCGGGCTCCGGCAAGTCCTCACTGGTGCGGGCCGGCCTGCTCGAAGCGCTCGAAACCGGTCTGCTGGCCACTGCCGGCCCGGTTTGGCGCTTTGCGACCTTGCGCCCGGGCAGCCACCCGATGACCGAGCTTGCCGCAGCGTTGCTCGACGCGCTCGGCGCTGCCCGCACCGCGGACGACGTCGCGCTACGACGTGCCGGGCTCGAACGCGGGCCGCTGTCGCTGATCGAAGAGCTGCGCGAACGACCGCCGCCCGACCGCGGAAACCTGCTGATCCTGGTCGACCAGTTCGAGGAGCTGTTTCGCTATCAGGGCCTCGCCGGCCGCGAGGAGGCGGAGGCCTTTGTCGCCTTGCTGCTCGCTAGCGCAAACGAACGCCACGTCCCGATCTATATCGTGCTGACAATGCGCTCGGACTTCCTCGGCCGCTGCGCCGAGTTCGACGGGCTGGCCGAAGCGGTGACCGACGCTCAATACCTGTGCCCGCGTCTGTCGCGCGAGCAAATCCGTTCGGCAATCGAGGGACCAGCCAAGGTGTTTGGCGGCATGGTCGAACCGCGTCTCGTGTCTCGCATTGTCGACGACATGGGCACCGACCCCGATCAGCTGCCGCTTATGCAGCACGCGCTGATGCGACTGTGGGAGCTAGCGCGGGCGCGCCCCGAATGCTCCGCAACTGCGCCTCGACGACTATGAGGCGGAGGGCGATATCAAGGGTAGCCTTTCTCGCCACGCCGATGAGATCCTCGCGGAGGTCACGCGCGATGCTTCCGAACGCGCCGATATCGCGCGCCGGTTGTTCTGCCTGCTGACTGAGGGCGAGGGCGAAAACGCGGTGCGCCGCCTCGCCGAGGTGGCCCAGGCGATCGAAGTCACCGCCATACCGCTCGACGAAATCGCGGCGGTTGCCGACCCCTTTCGCGCACCGGGCCGTAGCCTGTTGATGCCTCCGATGGAACGGCCGCTGGCTCGCGACACGGTCCTCGACATCAGCCATGAGAGCCTGATCCGGCAATGGCAAACGCTAAGGGACTGGGTCCGCGCCGAAGCCGCCTCGGCCGAGCACTACCGCGACATCGAGCGCCGCGCCCGGCGGTGGAGTGCCGGGACTGCGGGGTTCCTTGACGGCATCGATCTCGACATGTCGCTCGCCTGGCGCGAACGCGAGCATCCGGTAGCCCCCTGGGCCGCGCGCTACGGCGGCGACTTTACGCTGGCGATGCGCTTTCTCGACGAAAGCCGCAGTCGCCGCGACGTTCTCGATGCCGAGAAGCGCGAGCAGGAACGGCGGATTATCGCGGCCGAGGAGGCGGTGGCGCGCCAGGAGGCGGAAGCCGAGGCCGAGCGCCGACGTGTCGCACTTGAAGCCGCCGAGGAGCGCGCTGCTGCTGTCAATCGTCTCGCCAGACGCACTCGCGTAGGCCTGGTGGTGATGTCGGTGCTGCTCTTCATTACCGCCGGGTTCGCCTGGTTTGGCTTTAATCAGGCGCGCGAGGCGCAGCGCTTGCGGCATCTCGCAGAGGATCACGCGGATAAGGCCACTAGAGCGACGGCCGCCGCCGAAAACGCGGCCAAGGAGGCGAAAGAGCGTCTCGCCGAAGCGCGTCTGAACCAGTCGCGCTTGCTGACCACGAAAGCCCAAGAGGCGCTGCACGACGGGCAATTGGAGCTGGCTGTGCTGACGGCTCTGGCCGCCTTACCCGTAAATATGAATGCACCGGATAGGCGGGTCTGGACACCCGCCGTGTCGCTACTTGCGGAAGCCCGCTCCCATGACAGACAACGAGACGTGCTGCAGGGGCACACGGGCTCGGTCTATAGCGCCGCGTTCAGCCCGGACGGGGAACGCGTCGTGACCACCTCTTATGACAGGACCGCGCGGCTGTGGGACGCCAAGACCGGCGCCGCGCTCGCCGTGCTGCAAGGGCACACGGGCTCGGTCCATAGCGCCGCGTTCAGCCCGGACGGGGAACGCGTCGTGACCGCCTCCGATGACAACACCGCGCGGCTGTGGGACGCCAAGACCGGCGCCTCGCTCGCCATGCTGCAAGGGCACACGGGCCCGGTCTATAGAGCCGCGTTCAGCCCGGACGGGGAACGCGTCGTGACCGCCTCCGATGACAAGACCGCGCGGCTGTGGGACGCCAAGACGGGTGCCGTGCTTGCCGTGCTAAAGGGGCACACGGGCCCTGTCTATAGCGCCGGGTTCAGCGCGGACGGGATGCGGGTCGTGACCGCCTCTTATGACAAGACCGCGCGGCTGTGGGACGCCAAGACGGGCGCCGCGCTTGCCGTGCTAAAGGGGCACACGGCCCCTGTGATTAACGCCGGGTTCAGCCCGCACGGGACGCAGGTGGTGACCGCCTCCGGGGACAAGACCGCACGGCTGTGGGACGCCAAGACCGGCGCCTCGCTCGCCGTGCTGCAAGGGCACACGGGCTCTGTGAATAGCGCCGGGTTCAGCCCTGATGGCACGCGGGTGGCGACCGCCTCCGATGACAACACCGCGCGGCTGTGGGACGCCAAGATGGGCGCCGCGCTTGCCGTGCTGGAG
>Ga0306925_10004402_pt1 | contig 12710 bp, 11 predicted proteins | sample flu12Cox44000176_FD_203755 | JGI IMG/M metagenome (GOLD analysis project Ga0306925, IMG submission 203755) | Lab enrichment of tropical soil microbial communities from Luquillo Experimental Forest, Puerto Rico - flux8day.12C.oxic.44.000.176 (v2)... | ecosystem: Environmental > Terrestrial >...
CCCACGGTTTCGTGCGAAGACGCGCGCCTTGCTCTCGATGATCGTCGCCTTATGCAATTGCGCCAGCGGCGCCGCCCCACCCATGACAATATCGGGATAGAAGCCGCTGGCGCGGCTGACCTCCAATGTCAGGTTCCCGAGCGAAATCCCTTGCCGGATCAGCATGCTGACAATGATCGGCTGCGGCAGGGTCACCACGACGATGTTGTCGAGCGCAAGCTGAGCATGTTCCGGCTGCTCCTTCGTCCAGGCGCGGAAGGGCTCAATGATCTCGTCGCTCAGCAGAGCGGGGAAATGATTGCCTTCGGTGAATATCGCGAGATCGACGGGCGCGCCGAGCCGGCCGATGATATCCGGTACAGTATCGGTATGGCCATTGAGCGCCGGGAGATCGGTAGGTGCCGAAATCACCGTTCGCCACACGACTGTATTGCAGCTTTGCCCGACCTCCCGTCCATTCGCGGTGGTTTGCGGAGGATCGGCAGTGGCGGGCATCGTTGGTATTGTCGCCGCCGCTGAGACGGCAATAAACGTCCGACGCTCCAATCGAATTGTTTGTGCCCGCCTCAATAAAAGCCTCGCAGCCCGACGAGATGCTGGCCAATCCGGGCGAGGATCAGGTCGGGCGCGATCCCGACGCGCGCTCGCCTCGGCGGGCTTACCCGGCAGGTGAGCTCTTTCGCTCCCAGTACCCGGCTGCGGCGGGAAAGACGGGACTGCAACGCGTAGCTTCAGGCGCCCCGTCCAAGGTGTCTGCCGCGGCGCGCCAGACGGCATAATGCGGCGCCGCCCGATGCGCTTCCAGTGCGGCCTCGTCCCGATAGACTTCGTAGAAGTAGTAGACGTTCGGGTCCCGGCCATCCTGGAGAACATTGAAGCGCATGCAGCCCGGCTCATCCCGCTCGGAACCGAGAGTATCCACCTCGATCGCTTTTAAGAACCGCTCACGCGCATCGGGCTTAACCCGGACCTTGACCCACATCGCCAGCATACCGCCTCCTTTCCGTTAGTTAGCAGACCCCAACGCGGATGTTACGCGAAGCGCGAAGCTCCCGTCATCCCCAGAGGCTGAAGTGCCGATCCTGACGCCGCTCCACAATCAATAAGACCTCGGCATTCCCAGGACGTGCTGGCCGATATAGGCGAGGATCAGATTGGTCGAGATCGGGGCGGTTTGGTAGAGGCGGGCTTCGCGCCATTTGCGCTCGATGTCGTATTCCTTCGCGAACGCGAAGCCGCCATAGGCGGCGAACGTCGCCTCGGCGGCATGCCATGTCGCCTCGGAGGCGAGCAGCTTGGCCATATTGGCGTCGGCGCCGCACTCCTTGCCGTCGTCGAATAACGCAGCAGCACGGCGGCAGATCATGTCGGCTGCTTCCAGCTCGGCGTAGGCACGCGCCAGTGGAAATTGTACTCCTTGGTTTTGTCCGATCGGGCGGTCGAAAACGACGCGCTCCTTGGCATAGTCGATGCCCTTCTGCAGAAGCCAGCGTCCGTCGCCGATGCATTCCTGGGCAACCAGAATGCGCTCGGCATTCATGCCGTCGAGGATGTAACGGAAGCCCTTGCCCTCCTCGCCGATCAAATTTTCGGGCGGCACTTCGAGATTGTCGAAGAACACCTCGGTCGTATTGTGATTGATCATCGCCTCGATTGGCCGGATCTCGACGCCGTGTCCAAGATTCTCGCGCAAATCCACGAGAAACACCGACAGGCCGTCAGTGCGGCGTTTGACTTCGTCGACCGGCGTCGTGCGCGCTAAGAGCAGCATCAGATCGGAATGCCGAGCACGAGAAGTCCACACCTTCTGGCCGTTGATCACATAGTGGTTGCCCTGTCGCACGGCGCGGGTCTTGAGCTTTGTGGTGTCCGAGCCGGTGGTAGGCTCGGTGACGCCGAAGGCCTGCAGCCGCAGCTCGCCCGATGCAATCTTCGGCAAATAGCGCTGCTTCTGCTGCTCACCGCCGTGCCGCAACACCGTGCCCATAATGTACATCTGGGCGTGGCCTTGGCTGGCGGTGCATCCTGAGGCGTTGATCTCCTCGAGAATCACCGCCGCGGCGCGCAGCGGCAATCCCGACCCGCCATATTCCTCGGGGATCAGTGAGGCAAGAAACCCGCCTTGGGTCAACTCGGTGATGAACTCCGTCGGATAGGCCTGGGCAGCTTCGAGTTTGCGCCAATACTCGCCGGGGTAGCGCTCGCAGATTTTGCGCACCGAGTCGCGCAGCTCAGGATAATCCTCACCGAGGGCCAGCATCGTCGCCGTGTCGGTCATCGCGCGCTCCTCTCTCCTCCCCGGGGGAGGATAACCCCCGAGGAGCCGATCACCAATCGCCCGATTTTCGCGACATCGACCTGAGCAATGCTGATCAGCGAGAAGGCGGCAACGGAAGTGCGGTATCCAGGAGCTGTCCGAGTCGTACTTCACTACGCCCGCCAGTATTGCCATATACACAACAATAAAATTGCCATATTTCCGTGCTTAATGCGGCTCGCGAAGCGGCAGCGACCTTCACTGGGTAAACGCTACGATGGTTATGATCTGGCTGTTTTTTTCGCTGCAGATAACAGCAAAAACAGCCAGGAGGCGCCGGGGGAGGACCGTGTCAAAGGACAATGCGGGGCTTCTGCCCAGCGGAAGTGCCGAGGGGGGATGCGCTCGCCACATCTCCAACAAAACCGCTCCCCCGAGGGCTTCCATGGTGGTAAGGGCCTCGGGTGATCCCTTCGCTTGGAGCAACCCGTCGATGTCGAGCGTCCGTCCGCTTTCCGGCATCACCGTCATCGAGATCGGCCACAGCGTCGCGGCTCCCTATGCCGGGATGATCCTCGGCGAGCTTGGCGCCGAGGTGATCAAGGTCGAGAACCCGAGAGGTGGCGATGCCTGCAGGGGCTGCGGGCCGCCCTTGAGCGCGGCTCGCACCGCGGCTCGGCGAGGACAACCCCGAGATAGTCGACCCGGCCCTATGACGCATCATGGTCGGAGTGTTCTCGCCGCCTCGCTCGGATTGGCGCTAGCTGCCTGCGCCCAGACACCGCCGCCAAGGCCGGCCACTCATCCGAGTACTGGGCCCGACACCGTCGTCTCGGCGAGGGACGATCCAAACTCCCGGTTTATCGGCCTGATCGGGACCAGAGTGCAGCACGCACCGCCGTTTCTCGGCGTGCCGGAAACGAATTTCTATTGTCTGCGCAGCTTTATCGACCAGCAGACCGGCGAGACGCGCCACCAGCTTTATGTGGCGGACAGTTATTCGGGCGCCGAGCGACATTGGGATGCTGCGCGCGACGGGGCGGGACATGCGTTACGCTTCGTCGAGATCAGCCGAGACCAGATCACCTGCGACGGCGGCTGCTCCTACGCCGAGGAGTTTGCCGCGGACATTCCGGAAGCTGAGTTGCGCGCGAACTCGCAAGGCCTGAAGGTGATTTTCAGCGCCAGTTCGGGCGCGGAAAAGACAATCATCGTGAGCGGCAACCAGATCATCTCACAGCTCGCTGCGGTCGACGCCAGGCAGAGCGCTCCCTCGTCGGCATCAAAAGCTCCCTGAACGGGATCGGGAACTAGAATTTGACGCGGAATTTGCCGATCAGCACTTGCTGAGTGCCATAGAGGTTGGCAACGACCTGCCGCTGACCCCAGTGATATTCCAGACCAGTGTCGATGAAGGCCGCCGGGCTCCAGATCAAGTTCGAATGCAACGTCGTCAGCCGTTTATTTGCGGCAAGCGCCTCCAAAGGCCCAACGAGCTGCGAGGGTACGCCGTAATAGTCATACCCGACTGCAAAGGTCGAGCGCAGATCTGGCAACCACCAGTGTTGGTATCCGAGGGTCGCGCCGAATCCGGTGATGGGCTTGACTATCACGTTGTTGGCCGCGGCGATCGTCGCGGGGGCGGCGGTGTAATTGGTTGCCAGCCCGGCATTCGTGCTGTCGCTGATATAACGACCGATCCCGTTGCCGAGGCTGAATTGCCACTGCAGATCGTCCTTCGTCCATTCGAACCAGCCTGGCTTGATGTCGCCGGAGAGACCACCGCCGTATCCGAAGAATTTTTTGTTCACAAATCGGCCGTCATTAAATTCGAGATCGCGGGCGACTAGCCTCACATCGAAATGCCCCCAAGGCTGCGTCCAATACCAAGCAAAGGTGACGTCGGGAGCCCCGTTTCTGGCCGGATTGCCAGCCAATACGCAGCCGCCGGCGGTTGCGACCGTAACCCCGTTCGCGACACAAGCCGTGGTTCCGGTATTCGAGATCGCTCCCGGGGTGATATTCGTATCCTGTTCGACGAGCCCGGCGGGTGTCAGCACGTCGGTATCGGGATCTTCGGCCGAGAATGACAACGCGCTGCCCCATGGCCCGCTAGCGGTGTACCGCACCTGCGGTATGCGGGTGACCCCGGCCAGCCCGGCAGGCCCGCCAAAATCGAGCGTCTCGGGGTTGGCGTCGGGATCCGAAAAGTTCGAGCTCGCCTGCCCGCCGAGAAACCCGCCCAGTGTCGCGTAGGCATATCTCAACCGTGGCACCAACGAGTCCTCGAAATGCAGCAGGTTTTGGCAGCTGAAATTGTTGCATCCCGCGAAGTCGAACTCGACGAAACTGCGCGAATCGCCCCAGCTCGTCGGCGTGCGCGTCTCGACGCTGAGACGCGATTCCCGTGCACTTTGCAAGAAGACCCGACCCCGGGAATGCGTGATGTTGGCCGGCACCAGATTTCCGGGGGTCGGCAGGCCCGGAACAGTCTGTCCATAAACGTCGAGCGCCTGGGTCGCGAGATTCCCGGTGATTCCGACCGTCGTGCTCTGGTTGCCGTTCGGCGGGCCGTTCTGGAAATAATAGTCGAAGGTCTCGTCAACAAAGCCCCCCACACGAATCGAGCTATCGGTTCCCGGTATCAGAAAAGATCGCGGGAAGCTGCCGCCAAGCATCGAACTTCCGGCCGGTATCGCGCCCCCCGGATGGGCGGCGAGCTGCTCGATCCGCTCTTTCAGGAGCTCCTGTTTTGCCCGCAGCTCCGCCATCTCGTCTGCGCTGGCTTCCGGAATACCCGCCAGCAAGGCGATCGCGGCAGTCGAGGCTGGGCCAACCCCGGACAGTACTGAAAATCTCCGCCACGGCTCCTCGCAGTCGAGCTCGCGGCGGGCCCTCAGCCCGTTGGAAAGAGTCCCCATGCAAATGTCCCCCAGTAACGAGAATGGGCGGACGGCATTAAATGCGCAATAGTCGTTGCATTTAACCGGCCGATCATCGACTAGGGGCCGATTGTTCCTTATATCGACTAGACGCCAGGGAAGGAGACCTTCGATGAAATTTGGGCTTTTCGGCGGGGCGCGCGCTCGTGGCGGTCCTGCCGGCGATAGCTCCGCTTATCACGACTTCATCAATTACGTCGTCGAGGCTGAGAGGCTCGGTTTTTCCAGCGTATTTCTGGTCGAGCACCACTTTACCGGGTTTGGCCAGGTCTCGGCGTCGATGAGCCTCCTCGCCTACCTAGCCGCGCGGACTGAGCGAATCCGCCTCGGCACCGCAGTCGTGGTATTGCCCTGGCACAATCCGATCCTGGTTGCCGAGCAGGCGGCCACCCTCGATCTGCTGTCGAACGGCCGCCTCGATTTCGGGGTCGGCAAGGGCTATCGCGCGTACGAATTCTCCGGGTTCTGCATTCCGCCTGAGGAGGGGACCGAGCGGTTTGACGAGGCGATCGAGGTGATCCGCAAGGCTTGGACAAGCCAAGGCCGGTTCTCGCATCACGGCAAGCGCTGGCATTTCGACAATGTCGTCGTCGAGCCGTACCCGATCCAACAGCCCCACCCACCCTTCTGGCTCGGTGCCGGCAGCGCCGAATCGATCCGCCGCGCGGCCTGTGAAGGGTACAATCTCCTGCTGGACCAGATCGCGCCGACCGATCTGATCATCGAGCGCGTCGCCACCTTCCGTCATGAATGCGAGCGGGTCGGCCGGCACTACGACCCGATGATGGTCGGCGTCACGCGGGGACTGCAGATCGTGCACAACGAGGAGGAGCGCAAACGGGCGATCATCACCCGCCGGCAGGTGCTCAAGAATATTGGCGACCTTGCCCGCGGGCCGGGCGCCGAGCGCTATGCGCACATCAAGGAGGACGAGGATTCCTTCGTGCTCGACGATGCGCCGCTGCTCGGCACTTCGGAGGAGATCATCGTCCAGCTGAAGCGGCTAGAGGCTGGTGGCGTCGAGAATGTGCTGTTCGCCGCCCCGGGCGCATCGGTGGCCGGTCTGCGTACCTTCGCCGAGGAGATCATGCCCGCGTTCGACCGCGAGCCGATGGCGCTCGCTCAAGTCTAGCTGCCCTGTTTCACTCACTCGAAGCCCGCAGTGACGCCGCTGATCAAGTTCTCGCCGTAGAGCGACCCGATATCGAGCCCATTCTCGTTCGGCACTGGCTCAAGGGTAGCGGCGAGCTTGGCGAACTCTCGTTCCGTCTCCCGGGAGATCTCCTCGGCCATTTCGACCTCGACCGCAGCGAACCGCAGTGGATCGCCCGGCCGACATCTGCCGAGGGCAGGCAAATCCGCAGAAATCACTGTGGCAATCTTCGGATATCCCCCGGTCGTCTGATGGTCGGCGAGGAGCACGATCGGCTGTCCCGAGCCGGGCACCTGAATGGATCCCGTGGCGATCGCGTCGGAGACAATGTCCCAGCCTCGCTTGTGGTGCAGCAGGGGGCCATCCAGGCGCATGCCCATGCGGTCGGCGTCCTTTGACACACGAAACTCGGCGTCGAGCAGAGCCGCCAGCGATCCCTTTCTGAAGTATTTGTGCTGCGGCCCTAGGACGACGCGGACCGGTTGGTCGGCTGGTGCGGAGGGCAGAACGGACGCCCTTAGCTCGCTGCGCTCGGAGGCGCACTCGGCCGCCAACGGCACGAGGTTGCCGCGTTGCAAGGCGCGGCCGTTGAGTCCCCCGAGGGCGGCGCGCACATAGGTGGACGCACTGCCGAGAACGCGCGGCACCGCGATCCCTCCCTCGACCGCGAGATAGCCGCACGCGGATTGGCGGCCGAGCGCGATTTGCACAACATCGCCCCGCCGAACCGTCACACTTTGACCTGCCGCGACCGACCTCGGTCTTTCGCTGCGAATACCGAGGCTCGCTCCCACTCCGGTGAGCGCGACCCGCGCCGTGTCGGCGGCAATCTCGAGGGTCGGCCCGCTGATCAGGATTTCGAGCGCCGGCGCCTCTTGCGGATTGCCGGCCAGTGCATTTGCGAGGCGCAGACCAAACCCGTCCAGCGCGCCGGACACCGGCACACCGATATTCTGATAGCCAAATCGCCCGAGGTCCTGAACCGTGGTGCAAAGACCCGGAGCCAATACTTTGAGACCCGGCGTCATTTTGCTATCGGCGCGTTCTCGACCTGGTAGCTGCCATTGTCGACCGCCCGACGGATCGATGCGAAGGCCGCCGCATCGATCGGCCGAAAGCTGACCGCGTCGCCGGGCGCGAAGAGGGCAGGCTCGGGACGCTCTGGGTCGAACATCCGGATCGGGGTCGCGCCGATCAGGTGCCACCCTCCGGGGCTTTCGTAGGGATAGATCGCGGTCAACGAGGTGGCGATCGAGAGCGACCCCGCCGGCACCCGCAGCCGCGGGTCGGCGCGCCGCGGCAACTCCAGCTGCGCCGGCAGGTCGCCCATATAGGGAAACCCAGGCAGGAAACCAAGCATGTAGACATGGAACCGGGTGCCGCTGTGCAGGGCGACGACCTCTCCGGGAGTCAGCCCGGTCAGGCGCGCCACATCCGCGAGATCGGGGGCAAATTCTCCTTCGTAGCAGACCGGCACCCGCCACAACCTGGCACCGCTGCGCCGGCTGTCCGCGACTTCGAGCAAAGCCCCGATGGAACGCTGCAATTCGGTGCCGCTCGTCAGTAACGGGTCGTAATAGACCGTCAATGAGCGGAAAGTCGGAACCGTCTCGATGATCCCCGCGGGCGGCCTCGAGCGGATAATTGCCTCGAGGCCCAGCACCCGCTCGCTCAGTTCCCGGTCGACAGTGTCGCCGAACTCGATGACGAGGGCCCGGTCCCCGGCCGACAGGAAACGCACTTTCACTGCTTTCCTTGGTAAAGTTGCAAAGAGGCCGGATCGCAGCGAGGAGGCGGCATGGGCAAAGAAATCAACCTCAACGCCGATATGGGCGAGGGTTTTGGGGCATATGAGATCGGCGACGACCCCGGGCTGCTCAAAGTCATTAAATCCGCGAGCATTGCCTGCGGCTTCCACGCCGGCGACCCGGTAACGATGCAGAGGCTCGTCACAGAGGCTGCCGCGCAAGGGGTCAGCATCGGCGCGCATCCCGGCTTCAACGACCTTTGGGGTTTCGGGCGGCGGCGTATCGACATGAACCCTCGCGAACTCGAATACATGATCGCCTATCAGATCGGCGCATTGCAGGCGATGGCCTGTTATGCCGGCGCCAAGGTCACTCATTTGAAGCCGCATGGCGCGCTCAACAATATGGCCGCCGAGGACATCGATTTGGCGCTGGCGATCGGCCGCGCGATCAAGGCGGTCGACCGCGACATCATCTATGTCGCGCTCGCCGGCTCGCAGATGGAGAAGGCCGGGCGCGAACTCGGGCTGCCGGTCGCCTGCGAGGGCTTTTGCGATCGACTCTACGATGACGACGGCAATTTGACCTCACGCAGGATTGCGGGCGCGGTTCTCCATGATCCCGACGTGGTCAAGGAACGCGTCGTCAACATGGTGCTGAACGACGAGATTGTCTCGCGGGGCGGCAAGCCGCTGAAAGTGCGGCTTGACACATTGTGCGTGCATGGCGACGAGCCGAGCGGCGTCATCGTCGCCCGCGCCGCCCGCGAGGGCCTGGAAGCGGCGGGGGTTCGCGTCATTCCCCTCCCCGAGATGACCCTATCGTAAGCTAAGTCGCCAAATAGCCGCCGTCGACCCAGAGCTCGGCGCCGGTGATGTAGGAGGCCTCGTCGGAGGCCAAAAACAACACCGCGTTGGCGACCTCCTCGACCCGCCCGGGGCGCCCCATCGGCACCTGGCGCAGCATCCTGGCGCGGACCTCGGGATCGGCGGTGCGCCCGGACGAGCGCATTGGCGGCATGATCCCGGGATGCACCGAATTGACGCGAATGTTGTCGGCGCCGTGCTGCACCGCCGCCGCCTTGGTCAGAGTGCGGACCGCGCCCTTCGAGGCGTTGTAGCCGACATGCACATGATGCTGGCCGGTGATCCCGGAGATCGACGAGATGTTGACGATCGATCCGCCGCCCGCCGCCTTCATCAGCGGAATGGCGAATTTCATGCCGAGAAAGACGCCGCGCGCATTGACCGCCATCAGCCGGTCCCACGCGGCGGTCTCAAACAGATCCTCGACGGCGCTGCCGGAGAGGCCCGCATCGTTGACGAGAATGTCGAGCTTGCCGAACTCGGCGATTGTCGCGTCGACCGCCGCCTTCCATTCCGCTTCGCTCGTCACGTCGAGATGGCGGAAGATCGCCGCACCGTTTGCCTGTGTAATCTCGCCGACGACCTTCTTGCCCTCCTCGTCGAGCATATCCGCGACGGCCACCTTGGCCCCCTCGCGGGCAAAGATCCGCGCCATGCTGGCGCCCATGCCGGAGGCTCCTCCGGTAATCAGCGCCACCTTGTCCTCGAGCCTCATTCGTCCCCTCCCTTGGTTCGCACTAAACGACGGCGATCTGGTCCCTCAGTTGCCCGCTGAACAGGTTTTTCGGGATCATCGCGTGCACGCCGCGTACGATATCGACGACTTGCGTCACGCGGAAGCTAGCCGCGATGCTGCACAGCGCATAGGCGTCGGCCGGGGTCAATTTGGCGCGGATCGAGAGAAACTCGATCGCATTGCGCGCCGCCATCGTCATCGCGTTGTTCAGATCCTTGTCGAGCCCCACCGTGATCCAGTGGGTCGCAGTCTCGGCGACCGGCCACTGGAATTTCTTCTGCTTGTGCAGCACAACCTGGATCAGCACTTCCTGCATGCGGGTTTCGAGCGCGGTGAGGCTGATCTCGCCGTCGCCCTGCACGGCATGTGAGTCGCCGGTATAGATCAGCCCGCCCGGCTGCCAGACCGGCAGATAAAGCGTCGAGCCTTCCGCCAGCTCACGCAGATCGAGATTGCCGCCATGCGGGCCGGGCGGCACCGAGCTGGTAACCCCCGGGCTCAGCGGCGGGAAGAATCCTTCGGGCGGCGCGACCCCCAACGTCCCCTGAAACGGCGTCAGTGGAATATCGATGCCGGGCGCGAATTTGCCCTGCATCGCGGTCAGGTCGAGATCGACGTATTTGATCTGTCCCTGCGCGAAATCCTGCGGCAACAACCCAGTGCCCAATGAGGCCGGGTTGTTGAACACTGCGCCCCAATTCACCGGGTGCAAGCGCTTGTAGCGGATCTCGACCAAATCTCCCGGTTCGGCCCCCCGGACCGCGATCGGGCCGATGATCGAATGCGGCCCGCGTCCGGGATTGCTAGTGCGTAATTCCGCTAGGCGACCGATCGCAACCCCGGGCTCTAGCTCGTTCAGAAAATGCGACCAGGTGTTCGGAAAGCTGATCGAATCCCCGGAATCGATCGTCAAAATCGGCGGCAGGGTCGCATCGAACACGCCGAGCCGCACGGTCTCCTTGTTCGAGTCGACAACATGGACCCGGCCGCCTCCGCCGGGCGGGTTGGGGGCCGTCTCGCCGGGCCCCGCCGCATGGGCGAGCTTGGCGAACCGGGGGCCGACCGCCGCGAGCGCGCTCATAAAGCTGCTGGCGCGCAGCAATTGCCGCCGCGCCCGCCCGCGCGCGCTCAGAAAACCGTCGAGCCGCTCCTGCTCGACCTCGTCCATGTGCAGGAGCCGGTCCGCCGCCCGCCTATCGAAGGTGCCGTCCTTGATGTCCTCGCGTATGACACCGGTGCCCTTCTCGTCGCCGCAGCCAAAAAGCCCACCGCAGTGGTGATCGTGTGTCGGCGCGTGATCGTCACGTTCGTGATCATGCTGATGCGCCATGGGAATTCCCTTCTGTCACCGCGCGGGTGGAATGCAGTGCGTCCTTCGAGACGGCCGCTCGCGCGGCCTCCTCAAGATGAGGAATTTCCTTAATTCCATCAACAACGTCCCTCATGCTGAGGAGCGCCCGAACGGGCGCGTCTCGAAGCACGCACAGCACACGATGCACCCCTCCACGGATCATCGCAAAAACCGCACCAAGCTGCCAGTGGGCATAGTCCATGCTGCAATCAAAAATAGAGCCGAATATTTCACGTTGCTGCATCTGCAGCAAATCAGCAGCAAAAGCTCCCCTAACGGTTGTAGAGCCAACCCCGCCCCGCGTCCGCGTGTTCGGCCGCCGCGTGCGCCTTGGAACTGTCTTCGAGCTCCCGCAGGCGGCGGTCGAAATCGCTCGTATCGAGCGCCCGCACAAAAGTGTCGACCACCGACGCGATCCTTTCCGCCTCGCCCGGAGTGATCGCGCCGGCGGCAAGCGCCGAGGTGACCGCCTTCATCGCCGCTGCGATATCGGAGGGGCTCTCGATCGGCGGCAATGCAAATTTGACCGTGCGCTCGCGGAGCGGCGGAAGGATGCGTTCGAGGCAAAGCCGCATCGCCGTCGGGTCGCCGACGAGAGCAAGCTCGACCGCCCTGCGGGTCAGCGCCTCGGACTCGCCCGCGAGCAGCGCCGCGGCGGCAAGCGTCGTTTTGTTGCGCGAACCGGTCCGCCGCCCGACCGGATTACCCGATCGCCCTTTCTCATACGGTCGCCCGCGGGCCCGCCCCGGCGGTTTTGGTGGAAGCCCATCAGCCATATGCATCTCCTCGATCCAATCGGCAGCCATCCAGGACCGCCATCGGCTGGGAGTGTGCAATGCGAATTTGGCTATATTACGGATGATCTAAATCACAAAAAGAGGCGGAACTCTTCAAACCGCGCGCAGTTGCTGTCGGAAGCCGCATAGGGGGCTTCTGGAAAATTGACGCCATTCCAGAGTGAAGCAAAAGACGACTTTCAACCGGCAGTCAGGCGACCATCGCCCCACCTTGCCGCATTTGATGCCGTTGGCCCCTCATTCGGGCACGGGTGGTGGCCGGAGGCGGGCGATTAGCGATAGGATGTCGGAGAACGTCTGTCGCGGCGGCGATGACGCGCTCGATGGGCTGCGTCACGTTAGTGATGCTGTGCGACTGGGATCAAAAGTTCATCGGTATATGGAAAGTTGGGGGCTTGACCGACTGGCCCTGAAATCCAAAGGAACTCGCCATGATTGTCACTTTGCCAGCCAACATCTACCGTTACGTCTGGCAGGAGAGCAGGTGGCACCAGCTCGTACTGGTCGGTCTGACGGCTTGCGTATCCTTACTTGAAGTCGCACCTTTGGAGTTGCAGCGCCGTATCGTAAATGACGTCGTCAAACATCGACAGTATTGGCTTATCATTACCCTTTGTGGCGTTTATTTTGGTGCCGTCCTTATTCAGGGAGGTACTAAACTTGTGCTCAACATCTATCGAAATTGGGTTGGCGAGAGTGCGGTTCGCGACTTGCGTCGGCGGGTTCATTTTCTGGTGACCGATACGTCGCCGGCTTCGTCTGGATCGGAAGCGGAGGGAATTCAGGCCTCGATGATCGTCTCCGAGGTTGAGTCGGTTGGCTCGTTTGTCGGTGGCAGTGTTTCGGAGCCGGTGCTTCAG
>Ga0306925_10004403_pt1 | contig 12708 bp, 12 predicted proteins | sample flu12Cox44000176_FD_203755 | JGI IMG/M metagenome (GOLD analysis project Ga0306925, IMG submission 203755) | Lab enrichment of tropical soil microbial communities from Luquillo Experimental Forest, Puerto Rico - flux8day.12C.oxic.44.000.176 (v2)... | ecosystem: Environmental > Terrestrial >...
AAAGGCTGGCTTTCCCAATTCCTCTCCCGGCCCCGGTTACAACTGCCACTTGGTCCGTAAATCGGTTCATCGGTCGATCATGAATCGGTCTCTGGAAGGGTCAAGCGATTTGGCCCAAGCACTACCTGCAGAGCCAAATTTCTGTGCAGCAATCAAGAATAAGGACGAGTTCAAGGACGATTCTTTGGCGCCCCAAGGCAGCGGAACAGCGAGAACGAAATCTCCGTCAGAATCAGCATAAGGGGCTACGCCTTTTTCGCGGGCTACGTGTGTGTTTAGCGAGCGCATATGTGCAAGGGAATGTGGTAGGGGCGGATCTCCGAGCCGGCCGTTCCTCCCAAGACGAAGACGCTATTCTCGACGGGCAGCTCGGAGATCTGCCCCTACCAGTACCCATCGTGCGGACCGATTTGAGCGCTCTTGAGCAAGCCACGAGACGGTGAGCGCCCCAAGCCGGAGGCGCCTCACTGAGCAGCAGGGCCACTTTCGAGCTTCAGTTCGTTGAGCTTGTTCCTGAGGGTTCGAATACTGATTCCAAGCATCTGTGCAGTCTGCGTTCGATTCCCGTTCGCTTTGCGTAAGGCGTGCAGAATATATTCTCGCTCGATCTCCTGAAGCGGAACGATTTTCTCCGGAAACACAAGATCTGCACCGCTCTGGCCGGCTACCGGAACTTCCTCTTCGGACCACGACTGGTCGAGCAGCTCCGTCGGAAACATCGGCTCGAGCAGGTGAGGGGTTATCTCCTGTCCCGGTTCAGTCAAAATGACAGCTCTTTCCATCACATTCTGAAGTTCCCGAACGTTTCCAGGCCACTCGTACGCAGTCAGAATTTTCAAAGCCGCGGGAGTCAAAACTGGCGGCTGTGCCCCCGTCCGCCTAGCGATCCGATGCAGGAACGAGCGAGCCAGGTTGGGCACATCTTCCTTTCGTTTCCTCAACGGCGGAACCACAATCGGAAAAACGTTCAGCCGGTAATAAAGATCCTGGCGGAATTCCTGCCGCTCCACGGATTTCTGCAGATCACGGTTGGTTGTGGCCAGTACGCGCACGTTGACCTTGATCGTGCGGTTGCCGCCAACGCGTTCAAACTCCCGCTCTTGGAGAACACGGAGAAGCTTTGCCTGCAGCTTTAAAGAGATCTCACTTATCTCATCCAATAAAATGGTCCCGTTATTTGCGAGTTCGAATCGTCCCTCACGCTTCTCGGTAGCTCCGGTGAACGCGCCGCGCTCATGCCCGAAAAATTCACTTTCGATCAAGGTCTCTGAGATTGCCGCGCAATTAACCTTGATGAACGGGAGTTCCGCGCGTGCGCTTGAACGAAAGATTTCGATCGCAACTAGTTCCTTGCCAGTTCCGTTTTCTCCGCTAATGAGAACTGTAGCTTCGGTGGGAGCGACCTTTTGAATCATCTGGCGCATCTGCTGAACCGGTTGAGTTTCACCGATCAACGATGCCGTATCGATCGATTCACGGGCCAGAATCTGGCTAATGCGAAGCGCCTGATTGAAACTGTCTGCTTTGCGTAAAATAACGTCTATCTGGCTTGCAGAGAAAGGCTTGATAATATAGTCGAAGGCGCCGGCGCGGATGCAGCTCACCGCTGATTCGATCGTGCCGTAGCCAGTCATCACCACGATCAGCGGCTTCTCAGGTCGCGGGGCCAGGCGATTTAAGAGATCTGTCCCATCTCCGTCCGGCAGGCGGACATCCACGAACATAAGATCGAAAGAGTCTTTGGCGATGCATTTTTCCGTCTCAGCGATCGTCGAGCAAAGCGTTACTGAAAGCCTTTTTTGGCGAAGTTGCAGTTCGAGCGACCTCCTGATAATGGGTTCATCGTCGATGACGATTACCTTTTCGATAGCCATTCGATAAGAAATTCCAGCTAATACAAGACTCTGAGATCGTCAGCAAAGCATAAGAGGGAAGTTCAAAAGCCGCAACGTTTTTTGGGAAATTGAGCCCAAAACGCAACAACTCCCCGACCCAAATACGATTTCTCTGCCTGTCCCGGAAACCCTCCCTTTTGAATACTCTTTGTTAAACTTCGCGAATATACGGTCGATACTTAGAAAAGGTTGGTTTTGGACCCAAAGAATTGCCCGAAGAACAAAGACCAGGATATCCAGAAGGAAAGCCTGTGTCGTAATTCGGATTTGAGCCAGTCTGACACTAGGCCGGATAAATCCATGGAAATGACAGCAGAGCGAATTCGTGACCTTGTTTCAGATCCCAACTACCCCAGTTATGAAATATTGCTTGATGTGGCCGGCAAGCTTCTGGATTCATTTGAAAAAAAGTGACTGACAGCGGCCTATCCCGGTCCGACGTGGTTGCGCCTCGGACCGTTGAACTAAACCAACTTTCGACCAGTGAGGCGCTAGGGGCATTTTATCGAGTTTATCTGGAATTCATCCTGCGTCGGGTGATTCACGACCTTGGCAATTCTATTTCGGGAATCAATTCGCTGAGCGACTACCACCTCCGTTGCGGAGTTAATGATCCTGCTTTGGAGGAGAGCCTGGGATTGATTCGCCAAAGCGCCGAGCATTCCCGGGATGTTCTGATAATGGTGGGCGATCTTCTGCAGCCAGCCGAGACCGCCGAAGAGCCTGTAAACCCGTCTGAGTTGATCCGGGAAGCATCGAAAATAGCGGCAGAGCTTTTGCCCCGCTCCGTGCGATTGGAAATTGCAGAGGCTGAAGACGACGGTTCAACAGGTATCTCCCTGGTGCGAGGCGAATTCCTGCGCAGATTTCTGGCTCTTGCTGCGATGGATGTCTATCACCTGCGAATTGCTTCGGGGCAGATTTGTCTGGGATGGGAGCATGAGGGGGCAAGAATCCGCATTTTCTATCGGTCGAAATTCAGCCCCCCCTCGGATCTTCGCAGCCGAGCCTCCGTTGTTATGGCGCAGGTCAGCCGCGATGTAGAGGTTTCTTCAAGCCCGGAAGGCGAGGAATTGATCCTTTCCTTACATTTCCCCGCAGTGCAACTCAGCGGGCGGGGGTAGAATTCACTGGCGTTCAAAAGTCCCTGTAGCTCCGCAGGTTAGCCTACCCTCGCGTTATGCCTGCGTCGGTAGGGTCCGATGTCCGAGCGGACCAGGAGTTCGGAAGCGGCAGATCGCCGACGGGGCCGCCTCGAAGGTGCGACTATCGGACGAAGGGGATCGGCATAAAAGGACGCAAAGATAGAATCATCTTGACCAGCAATGACCTCGAAAATCTGACCGTGCGGTGCGTTAACTCGCCTCGGGTCAGCCCCCTGGCTGGAACAACGCTTTCAGCTTATCTACGCTAAGTTCATCCAGTCGATGTACTGCCAGGTCCGCGCCGGCGATCGCCTCAATAGGGTTTGTGGTCGCCACCGCAACGACTTTCATCCCGCCACGATGCGCCGCTTCGATTCCGACTAGAGCGTCTTCAAATACAACACAATGAATGGGATCGCGCTCAATGCGTTGCGCCGCGGTCAGAAAGACCTCGGGATCCGGCTTCCCGTGAGAGACGTCCTCGGCCGAAACGATCGCTGAAAAATACTCTCCGATGCCGAGAACGTTAAGAATCGTGTCTATGTTAAGGCGCTCGGTTGAAGAACCGATAGCGCAAGGTATTCCGGAGCCTTTCAGCTCATCGAGCCATGGACCGACGCCGGGTAGCGGCTTAATTCCATGTTCAACAACAAGCTGACGGTACAATTCTTCTTTTCGAAGGGAAAGCCGGTGGACTTTCTCCGGTGCCTCCGCCCACTTCAAAATCTTCGGAATGATGAAGGTATTCTTCATTCCAAAGCCCCGTTTGAAGTGATCAGGTGGCAATGCGAATCCTGTCTCAGCCGCCAATCGTTCCCAACTTTTCTCATGGAAGGAAGAAGAGTCGACAATTACTCCGTCCCAATCAAAAATCGCTCCGATTTCGCTAGCGGGTCCGCGGCTCAGACCCTCGAGATTAAGGGCTAGCATGGTCGAACGGGAAGCGGCGTCCTTGGGTGAAGCGGCCTCGCTTGCAGAATCCTTGAAAAGCAAAACGACCGAATGACTAATGTGCGGGAAGGGGAAAAAATTTCACTCATCTGCAACAACTTTTACTTTTCAAGGATTCTAGTCAGTTTTGCTTTTCAACGATTCTAGAGGCGTTGCAAGGCCGGTAATGAATAAATCTTTTGCAGTTCCGCCGAGTCTTGTTCGACCTGGCCCGCATCCAGGTAGATCTGATGCGGATCATCCTCGAACTCAATTTTATGATAGCCTGCAACCGGATGAGCCGCCGCCTCGGCAAATTGGTCGAGATTCAAAATTTCGCGTCCGTTGAGTTTCTTGACGACCAGATTGCTTATTTGCTCGTAGCCAACCGTATCGCGAGTTGGTAGAATCTGGCTCAGGAAGACAATCTTCCGCTTTTCGGGAAAGAGGTCGGACTGAAACCGATCGTAGTACACCAAGCGCTGCGGAGCATCTTTGAGCCAGTTGTTGCCCCATTCACGAAGGTATTGCCGGGTGAGTTCCTGGAAAACGAGTCCCCCCAGAATGTAGTACTTGGGTGCTTTGCCAACTGAGTATGGTTCCACGACATAGTCAGCGGGAGATCGCCGAAACAATTCCACACTTATCTTCTCGCGAGCGCCATTTCGAAGGATCGTCATCACCACCTTCTGGCCGGGATAGGCTTCGGTCGTGGTCAAGTGGGTGATCGAAAGCTTGCCATAAATCGGATGCAGATAGTTTCCGTCCGGATCAACCTGTTTGTCATCAATCGCCAGCAGCACGTCGCCTTCCCGTATACCGAACTTTGCAGCGGGCCCATTGCGATCAACCTGGTTAATATACACGCCGCCGTCCGAATCCTGAAGCTTCAGGTAGCGTCGCAACTGGGGATCGCGAGTAGGTGAAAAGCCGATTCCGGCTCGAGGAAATCCCTTGTAGGGAACCTGCGCTGCCGTCCTCAAGAAATGGTCAATGACCGGGCTGGCGATCGCATCGACAGTTTGCGATCGGCTATCGTAGCGCATCAAGAATGCGGCGAGCCTGTCATCCTTGACGATCGGCAGCGTAAAACTGTTTTCACGAAATTGAAGAGGACAACTCAATCGAAACATCAAATAACCTGCGTCTTCAATGGCGTATTTTCCGACCTCTACGCTTGTGACAAGCGCCTTTGTGGAGACGGGCGTGCCGTTCGATTCCATTTGCAGAACGGACAAAGTGTCGCCGGTTTTAACATCGGTTATTGTCCTGAGCGGCTGCAGATTTTCAAGAAATTTTGGATCGGCTGCGGTAAGCGTGGCGAGGTTCGCCTCGTAATCAATGACGTCGACGGTGGCGACAGACTTTTCTCCGCCATCGGATTTCTCCAACTCGATATAGTTACTGCTTGCGACAAGTTCCGCCGTGACGAGAATTTTGCCGCCATCAATCACAGCTCCTAGTCCTCGCCGGCTGAATGGAGCAAGCTTGCTCCAGGGCCGGAAGAAGTCGAAGGTCTGGTTAGTCGAGTTGACGCGGACTACGGAGCTTTTCTGCTCCGGAGGCGCAGGTTCTTCCTTGGGAGTACGCTCGTCTTTGGGAGTTGGCGCAGGCTCAGCACAGGTGAGGCGAACCAATCCTAAAGCAACGCAAATGCCAACAAACAGCGGTTTCATCGAATCACAGAGCCGTCCACATACTGTTCATTTTGGACGTTGTAGTTACCCAGAATGCGATTTCTGGCCTGCTCAACGGCGGAGCGTTCCAAAACGGCGGGACGAACGCTGCCCACGAATCGAATAACGTAGTAGTCAGACTTTTCGCTGAAGGCCCGCGCCACATCGTCAAGGGTGCGAATTCTATGGGAGTTGATCTCATCAACGATCTGGAATCGTAGATCCGTCAGATAGGCGTTCACCGGATCGGGCAATATATTGGAGAGGACAATAACCTCTGGATGCTCCTGGTAAATCTCGTCCGTGATAAAAAAATTGTAAAAATAGCGCAAACGCAGGTCGTCCACCTGGTAAGCGTCCATGAAATTCTTTGAAAGAGGCTGGAAAACCAGACCGCCGAAAAGCACGAACCTTGGAGGCGAATCATAATGGTTGGCCTGTATGAGATAAGGCAAATTACCCTGCAGCGGAATCCGTAGCACGAGACTCGTCTTGTCCCGCCAGACGTCTAATTTCACTTGGTCTCCCTTGAATTTCCGCTCGACGATCTCCGACATATCGACCCGCTCGCCGTCGAGCTGAACAAAGCCGTCGCTGGCAATTGGATGATCATCGATCGCTAGGAGGACATCTCCCTGGCGCAGTTTTCCTGCGCTGGATCCCTCGGATGAAACCGAACTGACCATAACGCCCTGCTCATTATCGGGTAACCCAAGCGCATGGCGTTCAGCTGGATTCAAGAGTTTGAAATAGGTAATCGACAAATCGACATAACCGTCGTAGCGGCCACCGGCGATATCCTTCAAAAAACGTCGGATTACCGGCGTCGGAATCATATATCCGACATTCTGAGCAACGTCGCCGCTATATCCTTGAAATGCGACCCCGACGACCTTGCCATCCTGCATCACAGGCCCCCCCGAGTTTCCAGGGTTGATTGCTGCGTCGATCTGTACTGTAAGATGTGAATCGATCCCAGAGTGCGTATACACCTGAAAATCAATTCTTGAGATGATTCCGCGGGTTACCGACAAGCGTTCGCCGCCGATTGGATAACCGTAAACTGACACCGGCGATTCAATTGCCGGAATTCCTCCAAAACCGAGCGGGCGCGTATTTTGGAAGAAGCTCTTATCCAGCACTCGAAGCACAGCTAAATCGCAATCGTGTCCCACAAACTGAACCACTGCGGGATAGCGTTGGGGATCGTCTTCTCTCTCGACAACGATGAAGCGCGCATTGCTCACCACATGCGCGTTTGTAAGGATTCTCTCCCCTTCGACGACAAATCCCGCCCCAATTCCTCCTGAGATGGACCCGGGATTCCATGGCACCTTGTAATCAGGCTCCTGCGACGTGGTGGTGATGCGCACCAGACTCTTCGGAATGTCGACAACCCTTGGAGTTTGCGCGACTGCATGCGAAAGGAAAAGGAAAGCTGCGAGAGCTAAGCAACGAATCATCTGTTTGGAGCGGGAAGGTGGCGCATAAGGCTGAGCTCGTCAATCGTCTGCATTTTTTCGCGCGACGTGAAAAAATCAAGCGCCAAGCCGTGGAAAGTGTTGTGCAGGGCGGAAAGGCCGGTCAACCGAGTTCCCCAAATCAGAAGACCCAAATTCCCTGTTTTTTTTCCTACCTTTGCTACAATCGGTCAAAATCTTGTTTTCCTGCGAGGATTTTCCGAGAATAGCTTTGCTTCCCTGAGCAATCGTGCTCGTGCTGGTCGTCATGCTCGTGCTCGAATGGCATAGCTAGCTAGGCCTGCTGCGGTCTCGTGGACCCCGTATTGTTCAGGATCGAAGCGCATGAGCAGTTTGGTCAGCATCGCTACGATGCGAACCAACCTTTCTTTGCCGGCTTGAATTCGATCCAAAGAGGCAAATCCTATGGCCACCGAAGCATCCAGTTGGTAAACATCGAGTTTTTCGTGGTCGAAGTGACGCGGCGAAACCATTCCTGAGTCTAATGCCGTCGCAGGTAAGTTGATAGCTCTCTTCTGGTTGGAGTATACTCCTGTCTCATTCGAGCACGAGCACGACGACGAGCATTTGGTTGCGGCTACGCCGCGTTGTGCCTCTGTGGTGCAATTCCCCTCCCGTGCTCTCCCAACCCCTCGCTAGAATCCTTGAAAAGCAAAACTGATTGCAGATGAGTCAAGTTTTTTCTGTATCCACACGTTGCTCATTGGGTGGTTTTGCTTTTCAAGGATTCTACAAGCGAGGCCGCTTCACCAGGTCGACGCTGCTCCCAACCTACCATGTTACCCCTGGATGTCGCTGGTCTGAGGCGCGGCCTCGCTAGACGTTGAAGCGGAACTCCATGACGTCCCCGTCTTTTACAACATAATCCTTACCCTCGATTCTCAACTTCCCGGCTTCGCGACTCTTCGCGAAAGATCCAAATCCCACCAGGTCTTCGAAATGGACCGTCTCGGCCGCAATGAAGCCGCGCTCAAAGTCGGAATGAATTACGCCGGCCGCAGCAGAAGCCTTATCACCTGCATGTATAGTCCAGGCGCGCGTCTCCTTTTCGCCCGTTGTAAAATAGGTGCGTAACCCGAGCAGGTGATATACGGCGCGGATCAAAGTTCCAACGCCACTTTCGTTCACGCCAAGACCGGCTAGAAATTCCCTCGCTTCATCCGGCGACAGATCCACCAATTCACTTTCAATTTGGGCACTGATAACTACCGCCTCAGCAGCCAGATGCGTGCGGGCATAATCTGATACGGACGCGGCGTATTTAGCGGCCAAACCGCGGTGGCCGCCCGATGCGATATCGGCCAGATCGCTTTCGGCAACATTGCAGGCAAAAATTGTAGGTTTCGAGGACAAAAAAAAGAGCGACTTTAGCGTGACCCCTTCCTCCCCGCTCAGTTCGAGAGTCACGACCGGTTTCCCGGCATCCAGATGGGGAATGAGTTTTTCGAGAAGTATTGCTTCGGCTTTCGCTTGCTTGTCTCCGGATCTGGCCTGTTTCTGAAGCCGCTCGGCGCGCTTTTGTGCCGTTGCGAGATCTGCCAGGATCAACTCCGTGTTGATCACCTCGATGTCTCGTATCGGATCAATGCCGCCGCCGACATGATGAATATCGCTGTTTTCGAAACAGCGAACCACCTGAACGATCGCGTCGACTTCACGAATGTGACTGAGAAATTGGTTGCCCAAGCCTTCCCCTTGACTGGCGCCTTGCACGAGCCCGGCGATGTCAACGAATTCAATCGCGGCAGGGATGGTCCGGGCCGATTTCGACATCTTTGACAAAACGGCCAATCTCGAGTCCGGAACCGATACGACACCCTGATTCGATTCAATGGTGCAGAAGGGATAATTTGCGGCCTCGGCTTTCCTGGTGCGCGTGACGGCATTGAAAAGCGTGGACTTACCTACGTTCGGCAACCCGACAATTCCTGCGCTTAACATAGAGCGCGGAACGTAGCGTGCTCCCCAGCTCTAAGCACGCGAAATCTTGACATTGACACGGTCGACCGTACCATCCCGCAGAGGTCTATTTCTATGGCTGACGTTCAGATTTCTTCTCCGACTGGGAGTGATTCAGGATTACCCTCCAATGTGGCTGCAGGCCTTTGCGCGATCTTTCCTCTTTTAGGCGGCATTGTTTTTTATGTTATCGAAAAAAAAGACCTGTTCGTACGGCACTGGTCTGTGCAGGCAATCTATTTCGGTGCTGCCTGGATTGGAGCCTCGATACTAATTTCGATTTTAGCAGCTCTCTTCGGCCACTTGCCATTCATAGGAATTATCTTCTTTCTTCTATTCGGCCTTTTGCACTTCGCCCTTCTGTGCGCGGGAGTGGTTTTATGGATCATTGGAATTATCAAAGCACTCAGCGGCCAGCGATGGGAATACCCGTTCGTTTCCGCGCTCGGGAAGAGATATTTTCCTAACTTGACCTGAACTCCGCAAACGGGTTTCGTGATAGGTTTCTCTCGCGGCTATGGATGGAGATATTATTATTAACCCGCAAAGAGCTGCCACCCCCTTTCCTCATTTCTGGGAACACATGTTCGGCTCCTGTCACGCACCGGTGACTCTATCTGAAGACTGGCGGAAAGATCTGCGGGGGCTTCGCGAAATTATTGATGTGCAATACGTGAGATTTCACGGAATTTTTGGTCGGGAAATAGGCCTCTGTGGGGGAGTCGATGCCGGTGGGGAGCTGACTTTAAATTTCACGCGCGTCGATCTCGTCTATGACGGCTTGCTCGACATCGGCGTACGTCCATTTGTTGAGCTTAGCTTCATGCCCGAGGAATTAGCAGAGCGAAATCGTGTGCACCCCTTCTGGTATCATCCCAATGTTGCGCCGCCACGCGACTCCCGCCAATGGTATCAATTCATCCGCAAATTCGTCCAACACCTCGTCGTCAGATATGGAATTGACGAGGTAGCCCAGTGGTATTTTGAGGTCTGGAATGAGCCGAACCTTGATTTTTGGGATGGAGAACCGAAAGAAGAAACGTATTTTGCCCTTTATGACAAGACGGTTGCCGCATTGAAAGATGTCAGTCCGCGCCTCCGCGTAGGGGGTCCTGCAACGGCGCAAGCGGCCTGGATTGATCAATTCATCAGCCACTGCGTTGAGAACAACGCACCGGTTGATTTCGTCTCCACGCACGTCTATCCAAATGATACTGCTCAAGACGTTTTTGGATCGAACGAGAACATTCCGCAATCAGAAATGGTCGCGCGGGCTGTGCGCAAAGTATACGAGCAAGTCAGGTCATCGGCTCGCCCCGAGTTGCCGATCATCTGGAGCGAGTACAATGCCGGATTCGGAGTTCAGTTAGACGGGCCGTATGTAGGCGCCTGGCTGGCTAACAACATCCGTCTATGTGCAGGAGGACTCGCTGCGGAAATGTCTTACTGGACTTTCACCGACGCCTTTTTTGAAGAGGGCGGGGTATTTCGGAGCGTATTTGCCGGTGGGTTTGGACTCATCGCTACGGGTAGAATTCCAAAAGCCTCGTTCAATGCGTTCAAGATTTTACACCACCTCGGAGATGAGCAAATCCCGGTCGAAAACGCGAGTGCGCTACTTACCAGACGGCCCAAGGATGGTTCTCTTGTGCTTGCGACTTGGAACTACGTCGCCCCAAAGGAATCCGGTCGACCTGAAAATGTGCTCATCCAGTTGCAAGGCACCGCCGAGACGCTCATTGAGGCGAAAATCCATCTAGTAGACGACGATCATGGATCGCCCTTAAAAGCATGGGAGCAAATGGGGCGTCCTGCTTTCCCAAGCAGAGAGCAACAAGCCGAATTGCGCAAGGCCGCAGAGTTGCCGCCTGCGCGACTGGTGAAATTTGCGGATCAGAAACTGCCGCTATTGCTGCAGCCAAATGCGCTGGCTGTCATTGAGTTTCCCGCTGCGCGTATTTGATGAATTGGCCGGGAAGCCGGCGTTTGTCTGAGGCAGGCAGAAGTATGAAAATGGTGCGGGGCGCCACTTGTTACAACGCGTGACTTTGCGGGCAAGGCTGAGCTGGACAAAATCTGCTCGACTGGTTACCCCGATGAGCAGAATAGATAACCGAAAGGACTACTATGAGCATCCTGACCAGCGAAAAGTGCACGGCCTGCCGTCGCGATTCGCCTCGAGTGACCGAGGAAGAAATGAGCGCACTTAAGCCTTTAGTTCCGGAGTGGAAACTGGTGGAGCGCGAAGGAATTCAACGACTGGAACGTGTTTTCCCTTTCAAGAATTTTGTGGAGGCTTTGGCTTTCACAAATCGAGTCGGCGCGGTAGCCGAGGAGGAAGGCCACCACCCGGCGATTTTAACGGAGTGGGGCAGGGTAACAGTGACGTTGTGGACCCACAAGATTCGGGCTCTTCACCGCAACGACTTTATCATGGCAGCGAAATTGGATTCTCTGGTCCCATGCGCCCCTCTAGAAACCGGTGGCGGAAGCGCCCGAGTGGAAAAGACTTAGACGTGCGGTCGATTTTGACAACACAAAGTTCCTTTACGGGCTGTACGGTTATTGTCTGCGCTTTCCTCCTTTTTTCCGCGCTCGCGGTTTCGCCCGGTCAGAAGATAGATTACCGCGACTTTGCCATCGACACCTGCTATCCGACGGCGAACGAAATTCAGCTGGCAGAAGAGCGCGCCCGCTCTTATTGGATTAAAAATGCGGCTCGCTTTGGTCCGGAACCTCGATTTCTTGCAGTCGAGACGGCCACTATTTTTTCGAGCGAGATCCAGGATTTGGGCATCAAGCTGATTCATTCACAAACAACCTCCTCGTATTATACTGCGCGCAAAAATGCGGTGAATCCCCCTCTTCGCTGCGTAATGATTTTCGATATAAAAGCAAATCGATTCATAGGCAATCAGGGCTACGTAACAGTCGATGCACCGGAGAAAGGCCAAGTTGCTCGATTTTCAACCTACCTTGCGCGCTATCTGGGTACGGCACGCTAGCCGCGGAAGCATTCGCCTCGGCACGCTACTTCCAAGCAGCTTCGGAGAGGTGACCTTCTCCCGGATTTGCAAAATTTGTCAGAAGGTCAGACCAAGTGCAGGTGGAGGGTTTTCTTGCTCACCGATTCGGCAGTCCGCGTCACAAAACGGAGAGGATGAGTTACCGAATTTGTAATTGAGGGGGTCCTGTCTTTGAATCGTGCGTTCAAAAGGCCTGGCAAAGTATCCCAAGGCCTGACGCCGATCGACACAGCTGACATCGCTGTCGAGAGCAAGCGAAAATCATCGAATGCCAAGATTGCTGCGGGTTGCCGCTCGAGCGCAAATCGAAAGATGCTAATTGGATCGATTGTATCCATGACACTAAGTAGGTCAGCTTCGCTCAAGGGATTGAGCCGCCAACTAATTTGGAAATTCACAACTGGGGTATACGGACTTCACGGGAACTCTCGCAAGTCAGCACGATTGAGACATTAGCGGCGATTGACGAGAGTCGGACGGATGAGCTATCGTTCCCAGGTTGCAAAGGCGGGACCTGGGACACCCAAACATTTAGGGCTCCAGATATGGCCACCCGGCGTCCAGGGCTCATACCCATGCTGGAATTAGAACTGAGG
>Ga0306925_10004406_pt1 | contig 12703 bp, 7 predicted proteins | sample flu12Cox44000176_FD_203755 | JGI IMG/M metagenome (GOLD analysis project Ga0306925, IMG submission 203755) | Lab enrichment of tropical soil microbial communities from Luquillo Experimental Forest, Puerto Rico - flux8day.12C.oxic.44.000.176 (v2)... | ecosystem: Environmental > Terrestrial > Soil...
GACCCTGGCCTCCGGCACAGGTGCCGGGGCCGGTAAGACGACGACGACCTGCGGTGCCATCAACATCACTAAGATGGTCGATTCGACGAGTCCAGACTTCCTGCAATACGTCACCAGGGGCGTGGGGATTCAAACCGCCACGATCTACTTCCTTGGCTCCCCGAACGGTGCAACCCCTGCGAACGTGCCCTATACCATCGAGCTCCATCACATCCGCGTCATATCCATTACGCAAGGCGACACCGTCAGCCACACCTCGGGTCTCGGGATCACTGAGAACATCTCGATGATCGCCGAGCAGTTTAAGTTTACTTACAGGTCGTCGTCGCACGCCGATAGCTTGGGAGGCAAGGTGGAGACGTTCACCTATGACTGCGCGACGAACAGCATTACCTGAGCAATCTTTCAGCTCTGAAAAGCCCGCGCTGAGCGGGCAGACCATGTAGGTCACCGCGGGACGTCAAACAGCAAGCCCCTGAGATCGTAAGGTCTCAGGGGCTTTTTTCATCCCCGAGCGTCATCAGCGCAAACTCCTCGAAGAGAATCTGCGCCGCCAGCTGGCTGGTGTTGGTCGTGGGATCGTATTGGGGCGCGACCTCGACCACGTCCGCGCCGACAATATTCAGGCCCTGTAAACCACGCAGGATCGCGAGACCTTCGCGTGAGCTGAGCCCGCCCGCTTCCGGTGTGCCGGTCCCTGGCGCAAAAACCGGATCGAAGCCATCGACGTCGACCGAGACATAAATCGGCTGATCGCCCACCACCTCACGGGCCTTTTCAATGACGGCGTTGAGGCCCATACGCATGAAATCTTCCATGTAGATCACCGTCATCCCGGAGGCGTGCGAGAATTCCCAGAACATGTTGGCCGCACCCCGGATGCCGATCTGGATGGTGCGGTCGGGGTCCAGCACTCCATCCAGCACCGCGAGACGGAACGGTCCCCCGTGGTGAAACTTCGTGTCGTCGTAGGAGCCCATCGTGTCGCAATGCGCGTCGATGTGGACCAGCCCGAGCGGCGCGTCCTTTCCGAGCGCCTTGAGAATCGGATAGGTGATCGAGTGATCTCCCCCTACGGATAGGGGCCGAATACCACGGCCGCGCAGCGTCAGGTAATACTCTTCGATGTCTTTCAGTGACTGCACCAGGTCGTAGCGGCTGCGAAAGGGCACATCGCCGACATCTGCCGCACGCGCCCGGCCTTTGGGTACGCCGCGGAAGGTCGGGTGATAGGGCCCGATGCGCTCGATGGTGCGCACCGCGCGCGGACCGAAGCGCGCCCCGGCGCGATTGGAGACACCGAGATCCATGGGGACGCCTACGACCGCGATGTCCAGACCGTCGAGGCTCGTCGTGTGCGGCAATCCGAGGAACGTGGGCACCCCGGAGAAGGGCAACGAGCGTTTGCCGGCGCCCGTCTGCACATCGCGCGCGGCGCGCAATAGCACCGGGTCGTCGCCATCGAACGCACCGCGGTCGGCGTAACGTGCACGCAGGCGCTTGAGCTTTTCGGTGTCCATCGGCTTCGTCCCCCGCTGCGCAAATTTACGACGGATCGCCTGCGAGCACCAAGCGAGAGCGTCGGGGAACGGACTCGGATCGTCTGCGTCGCCCGGACCCGCGATCGCGTACCGGTCCGCCGGCGCGCGCGCGGCTTGACCCGCAGACTTGGCGAATGGTATGCAACGCTTACAAGAAGGGGAGAGCGCCAATGATCACCGCAGCGCTGCGTGAGCAGCCATCCTCGCGCCAACCTGCAGCGCTGTTTCGTGAGACCTGGCGGGCGAGGTGCGCAACAGCGGCGACCGCCGCCGTGCTTCTGACTTCACTCGCGGCGATATCGCCTGCGCCGGCGGCCGGTGCGAGCCCGGTCGATGGCAAGGCCCTGCTCGGTGCCGCCGACAATCGCAGCGAGTGGCTGACCCATGGCCGGACCTACGATGAGCAGCGCTTCTCGCCGCTCGAGCAGATCAACACCAGTAATGTGAAGACCCTCGGGCTCGCCTGGTACGCGGATCTGGACACCGCGCGAGGACAGGAAGCCACCCCGCTGGTGATCGACGGCACGATCTACATCACCACCGCCTGGTCGGAAGTGAAGGCTTACGACGCGGTCTCGGGCAAATTGCGCTGGGAATACGATCCCAAGGTGCCGCGTGAGGCGGGTGTGAAGCTCTGCTGCGACGTGGTCAACCGGGGACTCGCCGCCTGGGGCGACCGCCTCTACCTCGGAGCGTTGGACGGGCGTTTGATCGCGCTCGATCGCGGGACGGGTAAGGTGGTGTGGTCGAAGCTGACGGTGGACCCCTCCAGGCCGTATGCCATCACCGGTGCGCCGCGCGTGATCGATGGCCGGGTGATTATCGGCAATGCCGGCGGTGAGATGGGTGTGCGCGGATACGTCGCCGCGTACGACTGCAACGACGGCAGGGAGCTGTGGCGCTTCTATACCGTGCCAGATCGCCCGGGCAGCAACACGGCGCCGCATCTGAAACGCGCCGAAGAGACCTGGAAGGGCGAATGGTGGGCCCTCGGTGGCGGTGGGACCGTGTGGGACTCCATGGCCTACGATCCAAAGCTCGATCTGCTCTACGTCGGTGTCGGCAACGGCAGCCCGTGGAACCCCACGTACCGCTCCCCGGGCGGCGGCGACAATCTCTACATCGACTCGATCATCGCGCTCAAGCCCGGGACCGGCGAATACGTCTGGCACTACCAGACGACACCGGGAGACACGTGGGACTTCGACGCCACAGCGAACATGATCCTCGCCGACCTCGAGATCGGCGGCGAGTTGCGCAAGGTGCTGATGCAGGCATCGAAGAACGGCTTTTTCTACGTGCTCGACCGCGCCAGCGGCCAGCTGGTCTCCGCCAACAATTTTGTGACGATCAACTGGGCTAAGGGTGTCGACCTCCATAGCGGACGGCCGATCGAAAATCCCGACGCACGCATCGACAGGACCGGCAAGCTCTACGTCGTCGTGCCGGGGGCAGGCGGTGCGCACAGCTGGCAACCCATGGCCTACGACCCGAAAACCGCGCTCGTGTACATCCCGGCACTCGAAGCCGGCTTCCCATACATGGCCGACGCCAACTGGAAAGCTGCGGCCGTCGGTTTCAACACCGGCATGGACTTTGCGGCGGGCGCGATGCCAGCCGACACCAACGTCCGGGCAGCCGTCAAGGCGGCCACTAAGGGCGCGCTCATTGCCTGGGATCCCGTCGCGCAAAAGGAGCGCTGGCGCGTCCCCTTCAAGGGGCCCTGGAATGGCGGCGTGCTGGCGACCGGCGGCGGACTCGTGTTCCAGGGCAACGCGGCGCAGGAGTTTGCCGCCTACAATGCCAAGAGTGGCGGGAAGCTGTGGTCGATGGAGGTGCAGACCGGCGTCATCGCGGCGCCCGTGACTTACTCGATCAAGGGCGAGCAGTACCTCGCCGTGCTCGCGGGGTGGGGCGGTGTATGGGCGCTCGCGCCGGGGATTCTCTCCCAGGTGGCAGGACCGATCCGCAACGTGTCGCGACTGCTCGTCTTCAAGTTGAATGGCAGCGCACGACTGCCGCCCGCGCAGCCGATCGAGTTGCGCCCGCTCGAGCCCCCTGCCGTGACCGGCACGCCCGACCAGATCGCCGCGGGAGCACAACACTACGGTCGCTTCTGCGGCGCCTGCCATGGCGATGCCGCCATCGGTGGAGGAGTGCTGCCGGACCTGCGGCGCAGCGCGTTGCTGGCCGACGGCAAAGTGTGGGCGAGCGTCGTGCACGACGGAGCCCTGCGTACCCGGGGCATGATCGGTTTCGCGAGCGTACTGAATCCCGAGCAGGTCGAGGCCGTCCGTGATTACGTCATCAAGCGCGCCAACGAGGACAAAGCGCTCGGCGAACGATGACCGTTGCGTCAGGACTCGGGACGCCTATGGGATCCCGTCCAGAGCTCCCGCTTGTTGCGCGGAGTCAATGATCTGAGCTTTCCCTGCGGCGATTATCCAAATAAACTCTATATACAACAATAGCTTAGCGCGTTCATCATAGCTGAAATTGGCTCACTTGATCTGTCGTTGAATTGACAATTGGGATCCCAAAGGGAACACTGGCCCCGCTCTTTTTTGGGGCACCTCTGAATGAACCGCCATCAAACCCGAGCCATTGTGCGCATCCGCGAGATGATCCTGCGGGGTGAGCTCAGCGCCGGAGAGCGCGTGGCGGAGGCGCCGCTGGCGGAGCTGCTGGGCATGTCGCGAACGCCGGTCCGGCAGGCGCTGCCTGTGCTCGCCCAGGAAGGGTTGCTTGCCGCGCACGAGACCCGCGGCTACGTCGTTCGCGGGTTCAGCACCACCGATATTCTCGATGCCATCGACCTGCGCGGTGTCCTGGAGGGTCTCGCGGCACGGCGCGTGGCGGAGCACGGCGCCTCGCGCAACGTGCTGGAGGCGTTGCGTGAATGCCTCGCCGAGGGCGATCAGATACTCGCCGAGGGCCACGTCGCCGACAAAGCCGAAGCGCTGTACGTCGACATGAACGTGCGCTTCCACCAGCTGATCGTGCTCGAGTGCCGCAGCCCGATGATCCAGCAGGCGCTCGAGCGCAACGCCCGCATTCCGTTCGCCGGTCCGCAGGCGCTCGCCGTCGACAAGACGAGCCTCGCTGGAATGTACGCGACGCTCGCCTATGCGCATCGGCAGCATCACTACATCGTCTCGGCGCTGGAACGCGGCGAGGGTGCGCGCGTGGAAGCGCTGATGCGCGAGCATACGAACCCGGTCAAGGAGAACCTCAATATTGCCGGGCGGGCCGCGGAAGTTCGGGACGCAAAGCCGCGTCTGAGTGTGGTGCGCTGAGAGTTGGGTACGAGCCGGACGGACACGACGTCCGGAACGGCATGGCTGTGGGGTGGGTGACGCAGGGGAACGTCTAGCTTTCCAGGGGTCTTCCGGGCAGATCTTCCGAGGGGGAATAACAATGGGTCTCTCGTTCGCGAAATGGGTTCGTGCGTACGCTCGCCTGACGCTGTACGCCGCGGTTGCCGTGCTGGGGTGCGCGCAGGCCATCGCGCAGGAGTTGCAGGAGGTGGTCGTCACCGCGGAGCGGCGCGAGGAGAAGCTCCAGGACGTGCCGATCGCGGTAACCGCGTTCACCAACGCGGCCCTGGTCAGCCGCAACATCACGAACGTCACCCAGCTGGCCAATCTCACCCCGAGCGTCAATCTCGATGCCGGATCCCCCTTCTCCGGAGACCGCTCGGTGCTCTCGGCCTCCATCCGCGGCATCGGACAGGATGACTTCGCCTTCAACCTGAACCCCGGCGTGGGCGTATACCTCGATGGGGTGTTCCTGGCGCGCACCATCGGCGCAAACATAAATCTCCTCGACGTCGATCGCGTCGAGATTCTCAAGGGCCCGCAGGGGACGCTGTTCGGGGCCAATACCATCGGTGGCGCCATCAGCGTAGTGACTCACACACCCGGTGACACGCCGCGGTTCATCGGCACGATCACCGGCGGAGAATTTAACCGCCGTGATGTCGCCTTCACCGCCGACATTCCGATCTCCGACAATCTGCTGAGCTCGATCACCGCTTCCTCCCAGAACCAGACGGGCTGGGCAAGGACCATTCCCTATCCGACCAACTCACCCTACGGGCAAACGCCCTTCGTCGTCGATCCGGATACCGCCTTCCCTAAATCGGGCTACCAGACTTCCGATACCTGGGGCGGGACGGGCGTGACGAGCATCCGTGGGAAGATGGTGTGGCACGCCTCGGACAAGATGGATTGGACTTTCACGGGCGACTGGACCCACGAGGATCAGACGGCTCTGCCGTACACGATCCTCCAGGTGTACCAGGGGAATCTCGCGTTCTCTACCTTCTCCACGTTGTGGAACCTGTGCATCAGCAACGATGCGGCATCGCTGCCGATGGCCATCTTCAACAACGGGGGGGCGCCGCCTCCCCCCATCGTCCCCCCGGGCAGCCCTCCGGCGATGGCCAATGCCCTCTTTGCCGGCATCTGCAGCCAGCCGCGCGCGCACGTTCCGGGGCTGTCGGTCGGCGGCGCGCCGCTCCTCGCAGCCGGCTACGTCGGCGGACCTGCCGGGCCGTACAACATCAACAACCATCCCGGCACGGCCTACCTCGGCACGAACCAGCCGCGCATCTGGTTCAGCCTTCCGGCCACGCAAACGGGCAACATCAACACTCTCTATGCGACGGGCCCCAACTTTGCGCGCAATGACGTGTTCGGCGGTTCGGCCACCGGAGTCTTCCATCTCAGCGACACCCTCGACCTCAAGTCGATCACGGGCTACCGGCAGATCAAGTGGAACATCGGTACGGATCTCGACGGCACACCGGAGACGCTGCAGGAAGTCACCGACGCGCAGCATCAGTGGCAGGTGTCGCAGGAGTTCCAGCTGCTCGGCAAGGCTTTTGACAACAATCTCAACTACGTGGCCGGCCTCTACTACTTCAAGGAAGCCGGTTACGTGCACGACTATGTGCCATTCGAGAGCATTCTGTACGTCTATGACGTGGCGAACGACATTCAGAACGAGGACTACGCGGCGTTCCTCAACCTCGATTACCGGCTGGGCAACTGGGGCTTCTCAGCCGGCGGGCGCTACACACATGTCAAGACCAATTTCCTCGGCGGCCAGAGCGATCTCAACTCCTTCCCGCTGGGGTCCACTCTCTGGCCTATCGTGACTGGGACGCCGTTCCAGCGCTACTTCCCGGACATCCCGGACAGCCAGAGCTGGGACATCTTCGATCCCAAGCTCGGCATCCAGTACCACTTCAGCCCGGATGTGATGGCGTACGCGAGCTGGGCCAAGGGCTTCAAGCAGGGCGGCTGGACGACGCGCCTGTCAGCCGTTATTGACAATCCGACCATCGCGCGGTTCAACCCGGAGTACTCCGAGACGTACGAGCTCGGACTCAAGTCCGAATGGTTCAGTCACCGGTTGCTCACCAACGCGGCGGTCTACTACACCAACTACAACGGCATCCAGCTCAACATCCAGCAGGGCATCTCGCCGGTCTACACCAACGCGGGCAACGCCAAGATCAAGGGTGCAGAGCTCGAGCTGCAGTGGCTGGTCGGCGGCGGCTTGCAGATCAACCTTACCGGCGCTTACATCGATGCTTACTACACGTACGTGAACGCCTACGCCAACATTCCGCAGTACCTGCTGCCGGATGGCGCGAATGTCTGTCCGGCCACAGGACTCGTCCCCAGCCCGAGTGGGCCCCATCCGGTGTGCGCGAATCCGCATGGGCCGCCTCCCGTGACGCAGCTGGACGCGAAGCTGCCCAAGACGCCGAAGTACAAGGGGACGATCTGGCCGACTTACGACTACCTGTTGCCGAGCCAGGCCACGCTGCGCCTCATCGCGGCGTTCACCTACACTTCGGAGATTTGGAACGACTCGCTGAACACGCCCGAGCTGCGACGGCCTGCCTCCCGCAACCTGGACGCATCGCTTCACTACCTCTCGCCGGGTGGGAAGTATGATCTGTCGTTCGGCGGCACGAACCTGACCAATGACCGCTACTGTACCGCCGGCTCACCCAACGCCGGCGCTGGCGAGGTCGGTTGCTACTACAATCCCCCGCTGATGTGGTACGTGTCGCTCAGGGCCGAGTTCGGCGGGAAATGAAGCCGAGGCCCGTGCGGCGGCCGGGACTGCGAAGTCTGCGCTCGCGCAGCTGCGGTCCTGGCGCTCGCGCTCCGGCGGAGTAACCTCCAGGAGGATGAACATGGCTACATCGACTGCAAAGACGTCTGCGCCGGCCGCTCCCAAGGGCATCAAGGCGCCGCCGTCCACCGCGTACAAGATCATCGACATTCCTGAGACCTACAAGGACGTCATTCAGCGCTATGCCGTGCCGGGAACCTTCGTCGGCGCTTCCGAGAAGGAAAGCCCGTGGGTGCCCTTTGGAAACAACGCGGCGATCCGCCATCTCGCGTTCGATGTGCGCCACAACATCTTCAGCAACATCCTGTGGATCAAATCGAAGGGCGTGGTCGGCACGCACAAGCATCGCGGCACGGTGGTGATGATCTGCCTCGAGGGCAGCGTGCGCTATCTCGAGTACGACTGGGTGGCGACTCCCGGGGCGTTCATCTACGAGACGCCCGGGCTCACGCACACACTCGTGACGGACGATCCGAACGGTGTGAAGCTCTTCGGCTGGCTGCAGGGACCGCTCGAGTGGTACGACGACAAGGGTAACTTCGTCGAGACCTCCGATGTCTGGTGGTTCATGAACCACTACGAGAGCTATTGCCGCGAGCACAACATACCGCTCAACAAGCAGCTCTATCTGTGAGCGTCGGCCCCGGCACGGGGCTTTCGAGGACAGTTCGACATGGCCAGGATCGTCGGCGGAATCGGCTCGTCGCACACGCCGACGATCGGCTTTGCGCTCGATGCCAGGAAGCAGGCCGACCCGGTCTGGGCGCCGATCTTCGCCGGCTACGAGCCGGTGCAGCAATGGCTCGAGGACAAGCGGCCCGACGTCCTGTTCTTCATCTACAACGACCACGTCACCTCGTTCTTCTTCGATCACTACTCGCACTTCGCGCTTGGTGTGGGCGAGGAATATGGCGTGGCCGACGAGGGGGGTGGACCGCGCAAGCTTCCGCCCGTCAAGGGCCACCCCGCGCTTGCCCGTCACATCGCCACGGCGCTCAGCGCCGACGACTTCGACCTCTCTTACTTCCAGGGTAAGCCGCTCGATCACGGCTGCTTTTCGCCGCTGTCGGTGATGTGGCCGCACGAGCGCGGCTGGCCGGGCGCTATCGTGCCGCTGCAGGTCGGCGTGCTCGAGTTTCCGATCCCGACGGCGCGGCGCTGCTTCAGGCTGGGCAGGTCGCTGCGCCGTGCGATCGAGAGCTACCCGGAGGACCTCAAGGTGGCCATCGTCGCGACCGGCGGCCTCGCGCACCAGGTGCACGGCGAGCGCGCCGGCTTCAATAACACCCCCTGGGACAAGGAGTTCCTCGACCTGCTCGAGCGCGAGCCCGAGCGGCTCGCGGAACTGACGATCGCACAGTACGCCGAGCGCGGCGGCCTCGAGGGCGCGGAAGTGATCATGTGGCTGATCATGCGCGGCGCCTTGTCGGCCAAGGTGAGGAAGCTGCACAGCACCTACTACCTGCCGTCGATGACGCCGATCGTCACGGTGATCTACGAGGACGACGCCCCGATCGCCCCGACGGAGAGCGACGCCGAGTACCGCGAGCGCATCGGGCGCGAGCTGGCGGGCGTGGAGCGCCTGCCCGGCACTTACCCCTTCACGCTCGAACGCAGTGTCAAGGCCTATCGCCTCAACAGTTTCCTGCACCGGCTGATCGAGCCGGAGTTCCGGCGGCGCTTCCTGGCCGACGCCGAGCCGCTGTTCGCCGAGGCCGGCCTCACGGCAGAAGAGCGCGACCTCGTGCGGCGTCGCGACTGGCGCGCGCTCATTCGCTACGGTGTCATCTTCTTTCTGCTCGAGAAGCTGGCGGCAGTGCTCGGCATCACGAACCTGCACGTCTATGCGGCGATGCGCGGCGAGACCCTGGAGGAGTTCCAGAAGACGCGCAACGTGCAGATGCTCTACTCGGTCGCCGGCCACGGTCCGCAGCTCAAACAGTGAATATCAGTGGGGAATTGCAGCGATGAGTGGTGAGAGTCTGCAGAGTCTGCTCCAACGTTCCGGCAACACGGTCGAGCTGCTGCGCAACTCGCAGGTCGGGGCCTACGTCTATCCGGTCGTGCCGAGTGAGTTCAGCAACTGGCGCAGCGAGCAGGTCGGCTGGCAGAAGACCGCGGTGCTATACGATCAGTCGCACCACATGTCGGAGGTGACGATCAAAGGTCCCGACGCGCTCAAGCTGGCATCGCAGCTAACGATCAACAGCTTTGCCGGCTTCGCGCCGAATCGCGCGAAGCAGATGGTGCCGTGCAGCTACGACGGCTACGTGATCGGCGACGGCATCCTCTTCTATCTCGATACGGACGAGTTGCTGTTCGTCGGCCGCACACCCACCGTCAACTGGATTCAGTTTCATGCGCAGACCGGCGGCTACAAGGTCGAGACCGTCCGCGACGAGCGCTCGCCCTCCAATCCCCGCGGCAAGGCGGTCACCCGCCGGCACTACCGCTACCAGATCCAGGGGCCGAAGGCCGCGCAGGTGCTCGAGAAGCTCAACGGCGGGCCGCTGCCGCCGGTGAAGTTCTTCCACATGGATGCAATCAACATCAGGGGTCGCAAGGTCCGCTGCCTGCGCCACGGCATGGCCGGGGCTCCGGGGCTCGAGATCTGGGGACCTTATGCCGAGGGCGAAGAGATCCGCGAGGCGGTCCTCGAGGCGGGGCGGGAATTCGGACTGGTGCCGGTCGGTGCCCGTGCCTACTCCAGCAACACCCTCGAGTCCGGTTGGATTCCCTCGCCGCTGCCGGCGGTGTACAGCGGCGAGCGTATGCAGAAATACCGCGAGTGGCTGCCGGCGAACGGCTACGAAGGGACGGCATCGATCGGGGGCAGCTTCGTCTCAGCGAACATCGAGGACTACTACACCACGCCGTACGACCTGGGCTATGGACCGTTCATCAAGTTCGATCACGACTTCATCGGACGGGAGGCGCTGGAGAAGAAAGCAACCGCACCGCACCGCAAGAAGGTGACCTTTGCCTGGAACGCCGAGGATCTGCTCACGGTCTGGGCCTCGTTGCTCGTACCGGGCGAGGTGAACTACAAGTACTGGGACATCCCGAACTGCAATTACGCTTCCTCGTCCTTCGACCGGATCGTCAGGGGCAACAAGACGGTTGGGCTCTCGATGTTCGGTGGCTACAGTTACAACGAGCGCACCGCCCTGTCACTCGGCATCGTCGACCCGGACATCGAGATCGGCGATGAGCTGAGACTCGTCTGGGGTGAGGAGAACGGCGGTACGCGCAAGACCACGGTCGAGCCGCACCGCCAGCTCGAGATCCGGGTGACGGTGTCCCCAACCCCATATGCGCGCGCGGCGCGCGAGGGATATCACGAGGGCTGGCGCTCGCGAGGCACTCCATGAAGTTTTGCCGGTTTCTCAGAGTCTGTAGTCCTGTTGCCGCTGCGCATACGTGATGAAGTAGTCCAGCGTGCTGGGATCTGCCACGCCGCTGCGGTTGGCCGCTTTCTCGGCAGGCATGCCCATGAGGATCCGGCGCACCGGTACTTCCATTTTCTTGCCGGTGAGCGTGTAGGGAATACCCGGGGCCTGGTAGATCTTGTCCGGCACGTGGCGCGGCGTGTACTCGCGTCGCAGCGTGTCGCGGATCTTCGCCTCGAGGCCGGCGTCGAGCTCGGTACCGGCGGCGAGCTTCACGAACAGCGGCATGAAGAAGCCGCCCTCCGGCAGGTCGAGATTGACGATGAGCGCATCCTGCACCTCGGGAAGCAGCGTCAGCGTGCGATAGATCTCCGCCGTGCCGATGCGTATGCCGTAGCGGTTGAGCGTGGCATCCGAGCGCCCGAGCACGTAAGAGCGTCCCTGCGGGTCGATGCGGAAGAAGTCCCCGTGACGCCAGACACCCGGAAAGTCCTGGAAGTAAGTCTCGAGATAGCGGCGGTTGTCCGGATCGTTCCAGAAGCGCAATGGCATCGAGGGCATGGGTTCCGTGAGCACGAGCTCGCCGACCTCGTCCACGACGCTCTCGCCGTGCGCGTTGAACGCCTTGGCCGAGACACCGAGTTGCGGCGCCTGGATCTCGCCCGCGCGCACGGGCAGCACCGGCACTCCGCCGACGAACCCGGTGCAGCAGTCGGTGCCGCCGCTGCCGTTGGCGACCCAGAGGTCTCCTTTCACATTGCGGTAGAACCACTCCATGCTCTCGGGTGTGGCCGGCGAGCCCGCGAGGTTGATGGTGCGCAGCTTCTCGAGCCGGTAACGCTCGCGCGGCACGATGCCGGACCGCTTGAGCTGATCGACGTAGGTGGGGCTCGCGCCGAAGGAGGCGACCCCGGCCTCATCGGCCATCTTCCACAGTACATCGGGGGTCGGGTACCCGGGATGTCCGTCGTAGAGCACCGGCAGAGCGCCGGTGAGCGGGATGCTCGTGATGAAGTTCCAGAGCATCCAGCCACTCGTGGTGTAGAAGAACACGCGGTCACCCGCGTGCAGGTCGAAGTGGAAGGTCGCGTTCTTCAGGTTCTCGAGCAGAATGCCGCCGTGGCCGTGGACGATCGGCTTTGGAAGCCCGGTCGTGCCGGAGGAGAACAGTGTCCACAGCGGATGGTCGAACGGCACCTGGGCGTACTCGAAGTCCGTCGCGGCGGGCGCGGGCCGCTCGAAGAGCGTCCGCCAGTGGCGTGCGGATGGCAGCGGCGGCGTCGTGTCCTCGGGGTTGAGTTGCGGCAGGTAGATCAGGTGCTCGAGCGAGGTGAGGCTCGCCGCAATGTCGCGCAGCTGGCTGCGGCGATCGAAGGCCTTGCCGCCGTAGCGGTAGCCGTCGACGCTGAAGAGGACTTTGGGCTCGAGCTGCGCGAGGCGGTCGAGCGTGCCGCGCTCGCCGAAATCGGGCGAGCAGCAGGCCCAGATGGCGCCGACCGCTGTCGTCGCCAGCATCGCGGCCATGGTTTCCGGGATGTTGGGCATCCAGGCCACGACCCGATCCCCCGGCTGGACGCCGAGCGCGCGCAGCTCGGTGGCGAGCGTTCGCACCTGCTTGCC
>Ga0306925_10004409_pt1 | contig 12700 bp, 8 predicted proteins | sample flu12Cox44000176_FD_203755 | JGI IMG/M metagenome (GOLD analysis project Ga0306925, IMG submission 203755) | Lab enrichment of tropical soil microbial communities from Luquillo Experimental Forest, Puerto Rico - flux8day.12C.oxic.44.000.176 (v2)... | ecosystem: Environmental > Terrestrial > Soil...
CTCGTCCGATGCGTTCGCGTTCCCGGGCCCGGGCGGCCGCGGCGAGGGCGAGCGCGCGTTCGGCGGTGTTGGCGTGCCCGGTTCCGGCGTACTCCCAGGTGCCGACGGTCAGGACAATGCGGTCATCGAGGCGACGGCCCCAGGGGTCGAGTTCGCCGCCGGGATGCCGTTGGGCGCGGCGGTAGTTGATGCGGGCCCGGCGCAGCCCGGTGAAGGTGACCGAATAGCGGCGGGACTTGGTCAGGAAGTGGCCCCGGTAGCCAAGGGTGTGGGTCCACCGGTTGAGCCCGAGTGAGGCAGTGTCCGGGTTCTTGCCGAGCGCCCAGGCGGTGGCGATCAGCTGTTTGTAATGCTCACTGCAGGCCAGAGCGGTGATGTCGGCGGCGGAGCGCACTGGCCGGTCGGGAAGTCCAGAGGCGCCGACTGTCTTGGTGGCGTATTTGGCGATGTAGTTGCTGACCGCGTGCGCAGACAGCGCCCTTCCCGTGCTCGGCAGGGCACTCGTGTGCTGGATGGGCCGGGCGTCGGTTTGCGTGCCGAACCGCAGGACGCGGCGCAGCGAAGCGCCGTCTCCCGTGACGGTGGCCGTGTCGTACCGGACCGTGGCGACAGTGGCGCAGATGGCCTGTTCGAGTAGCTGGGTGGTGTAGCGCGGCGGCGGAGGCTGGTGACTGTCACCTGGGGCATCGAGTCGGATGACGGCGTGGTAGTGGATGACGCCGCGATGCTGGTATTCGGCGACCTTGACGAACCGGACCCGGACCTCGCGGCGCAACTGCCGCTGGGTGATCCCGGCCAGGCGGGCGAGCTGGCGCGGCAGGTAGATAGTGAACCGGCGCCACAGCTCGGGGGCGAGCGCGTTGAACAGCACGTGCCCGGTGTAGTCGTAGCAGTCCGGGCACATCGGGGTGCCAAGGCGCGGGTCGTTCTCCTGGTGGTGGCGGGCACAGGACAGGTCGCGGCCGTGCGGGCAGCGCCGCTGGTGGGCGTCGCGGCGGGGACGGCAGGCTAGGCGGTGGCCACGGCGGCCGGTGCGGATGGTGTGCACCGGGCCGAACCCGGGTGCGGTCAAGGTGGCGAACACGCACGGATGCGTGGCGACGGTTTCAGGGATGCCCTTGCCGCCGGTCAGTCCGGACCGGATGATCTGGCGGGCATCGCCCTTGTAGACGTCTGAGCAGGGTGGGCAGATGTCCTCGCGGCGGTTGCCGCAAGGAATCCGTAGCACACCACCTGGCTCGCTGGCGGTGTCGTAGATCGTGGCTTTCTCGCCGGTGGCCCGGTCGATGGCGTCGATGCGGCCGCGCAGGCGGACCGGGTTGGCGCAGTTGCCGGTCGTGGCGAGCTGTCGCTCCCAGCGGGCGAAGTCAGCGCCGGAGGCGAAGTTGAGCAGCTCACCGGCAGATGCCCGCGACTGCGGGCCGTCACCGGTAAGGCTGAGGGTGGTGGCCGGGACCGTCATGGAACGATGGCCACCCCGGACTCTGGTGCCGCGCAACAGGAGCGCGGCGGTTCTTCACCGTCGGCAGGCATGCCACAATCTCCCTTCATGCGGCAGGCTCAGTGCGCGAAGTAGCGGCGATGAAGGGCGCCCAAGGATGCGATGGACACCAGGCCGGCGCCTGCGCAGGTTGCGCGGCCGGTCAGCTTTCTTCAGATCGCGCCGTCCCTGCCCGCCAGGGTGATCAGATTGCCGCCGCCATCAGTGGGCATCAGCCCGGCGGCCCCGGCAATACGGCGCCAGATAACATCGTCATTCAAAATGGCCCGGATCGGCCACATTTCGAGCATACCTCGTCATGCCGGCGGCCAAACCGGGCACGCACGGCCCAGGACGGTGACAGACAGATGTCACCAAACGTGTCACCGTCAGACGGCATCCGAGCCGGGCAGCAGAGCGAAGGCCCGGGTGTGACTCGGCCGCACGACAGCGAAATGGCGGTGATCCAGTGTTGCGATCTCGGTCAGCTGCAACCGCTCCGCGAGGGCGATCACCGCAGCATCAACGATGCCCAGCGGCAGGTCCAGGTAGGCCTCCACCAGCTCGGCCATCCGCCGGATGTCTTGGTCTTCCAGTTCGGCGATGTGGAAGCCGTCGCCGCCGAACGACTTGAGGAAGGCAGCTTCTGCCCGGGGTCCCACTCGAGACTGCAGCAGATAGCCGATCTCACCCAGCACGGGAGAGGGCACCAGCAGCGGCCCCTCGGCCTGGCGCAGCAACCCCACGCATGCCTGGTGAGCCCGGTCTTTGATGTTGCCCGCAGCCAGCAACACGCCGGTGTCGCACAGCAGCATGTCAGCGGTCGAGCTCGGCGCTAAGGATCTCCTCCGCCCGCTCAGCCAGATCCGGCTCGGCCTCAAAGGATGCGAAGAACGGCAGATCCCGGCCCTGTCCGCTATGGTCTGCCACCCGGCCGCGGATCAGCTCGAGGGCTGGGCGCAGCTCAGCCTCAGGCAGTTGATCCACCAGGTGATGGAGTTCCTCGCGCATCGCGCTCATGCACGCATTCTAAAGGCCGCAGACGTCAGCGCCGCTCCACTCCCGCGGTACTGGCCGCGCCGAGGCGCCGACAGTCGTCCGCGGGCAGTCCCAGAAATGGCGGGCTTGGCATCGCCGTAAGTGGTCTGGGCCCGGCGCCGCTGCTGGGTGACGCCGGGCCGGTGGGAGCGCTAGCGGCTGCGGCTCAGTTCGAACCCGTGCATGGTGCCGCTGCTGTCGACATAGTCCCCCACGATCACTCCGGTGTTGCTGATGTCCTGGGCGGCCGTGCCCTGCCCAGAAGCGCTGCCCGCGTTCGGGTCGTTGAGCGTGGTGAACACCCCGGATTGGTCGATGAACCCGCGGGACACGCTGTTGGTGTCGGTGTACAGTCCGACGATCGCCCCGGAGTCGTTGATGGCCCCGGCGAACGTCGTGAACGGCGGCGCAGCCGGGTCGTTGACCGTGGTGAACGCCCCGGGGCGGCCAGCGAACGATATAGGCCTGCCGCGGCTGTTGAAGTAGGTCCCAGAGACCACGCCGTGGTCGTTGATTGACCCCAGGCCGGTGCCCTGCCCTTCCGCGGTGCCGGCGTGCGAGTGGTTGACCGTGGTGAATGCCAAGCGCCGGTCGATGAACCCGTGGGAGACGTAGCGGGCGTCGATGTAGTCGCCGGCGATCACGCCGGAGTTGTTGATGCCGGAGAGGATGGTGCCCTGAAACTCTGCCGTACCCGCGTGCGGGTCGTTCACCGTGGTGAGCACCCCACCCCGGTCGATGAACCCGTGGAAGGTGCCGCTCTTGGTCACGTAGTAGCCGACCATGACGCCCTGGTCGTTGATGAAGTCCAGGAAGGTGCCTTGCCCGGCCGCGGTGCCCGCGTGCGGGTCGTTGACCATGGTGAACACCCCGCGCCGGTTAACAAACCCGCGGGTGGTGCCGTGGCTGTCGGTGTAAAAGCCGACCACCACCCCGGCGTCGTTGACAGTGGCCGCGAAGGTAGCCGTCGCGCCCGGCACGTCGATCGTGGTGTACCTGCCCTGGCCAGCCCCCGCAGACGCCGCGGCGGGGACCACGGCCAGCGCCGTGGCAACACCGGCGATCAGTGCCAGTCGATGTGTGATCATCCCTACCAGCTCCTAACCTTTGCGTGATCGGATCCAAACGCCCTCGCCAGAGGGCTATGACGTCATTGCCAGCCAGACGCCCGCGGTGCGCTACCGGGCGCGGCCGGGCACCAGGTGGCCTGCTCAACCGTGCTGAGCTTGTTTCGCAGAGAGCTCCCTGCGCGTGAATTCGGCGGTACCAAACTTCATGTCGCCGCGGCGCACGTTGTACCCGGTGGCCGCCTGGAGCCCGCGGGCATGCGACTGACCAGCGCACGGGTCCGCCGCCCCTGGGCGGTCACCCGGCAAAACAGCAGCCGATGAGGCCTGGCGGGCGTCGGTGTGCCGTGTATGAGCCTGGTTGTGCTGGTGTCGGCGGGAGGGCCGTTAGTGGGTTACTGCCGCTGGCCAGTGGCGGGGATGACCGACACGCCGATGATGGTTTCCACGTAGGCGGTGCCGGCGGTGGGGTCGATGGCGATGGGTTCGGGGGAGTTGCCAACCTGCTTGGGTGCGCCCTGGGTGGCGCCGGGGTAGTCGGCGACGGCGATCTTGGGCGGTGTGCGGTGGCAGCCGGTGGTGTGGTGGCCGTTGCAGGTGTTGCCGTTGATCACCGAGACGCTGGTGTCTTGGATGTTGTTGGCGTAGACCTCGCCGGTGGCGGTGTCGATGGCCACGCCTTGAGTGCCGAAGCCGGCCGGAACGGTGGCCGGGGTTTGGCCGCAGCCGGTGTGGTTGGTGCCGTTGCAGGTGGCACCGTTGATCACGCCGACAGTGCTCGCGACCTCGCCGACGTTGAGGGCGGCGGTGTAAATGGTGTCGGTGGCCGGGTCGGCGGCGATGCCGACCGGGGTGGATCCCCGCGGGGTGGTGGCGGGCACTTGGATGGTGGCCGGTGTCTGCCCGCAGCCGGTGTGATGGGTGGCGTCGCAGGTAGCGGCGTTGAGGACGAAGACGGTGCTGCCGGTGAAGCCGTGCGGGCCCTGGGTCAGCAGGTTGGTGGCGTAGATCGAGTTGGTGGCCGGGTTGACGGCGAGGTTCAGCATGGAGTTCCCGCCTGCGGACTGGCCGACCCTGAGCACCGCGGGTGCCTGGCCGCACCCGGTGGTGGCGGTGGCGTTGCAGCTGGCGGCGTTGAACACCGAGATCAGATTGGGCCCGTGGGCGGCGATGGTGGCCACATACAAGGTGCCGGTGGTGGGGTTGACGGCCAGGTCATCAGGGTTGCCGCCGGGGACCTGCAAGGTGGGACGGTGCGCGCAGCCGGCCGTGTGGCTGGCGTTGCAGGTGCGCGTGTTGAGCACGGTGACCACACCGGCCGCGCCGGTGCCGTAACTGGCCACGTACGCGGTGTGGGCGGACTGGTCGACCGCGACCGCCATCGGCGCGGCGCCCACGGGCACCGACGGCGGCCTGGTCGCGCATCCGCCCGGGTGGTGGGCGTTGCAGGTCCGGGTGTTGATCATCGCCACAGTGCCGGTCGCGGCCACGACGTAGGCGGTGTGCGCGGCAGGGTCGGCGGCCAGGCCCACCGGTGCGGGCACGGCTGCGGCGGGGGGCCGGTGGTCACACCCGGTGGTGCCTGTGGCGTTGCAGCGGGCCGCGTTGATCACCGAGACGGTGTTGTCGACCTCGTTCACCGCGTACACGGTCTGGGACTGGCTGTCGAGCGCGACCCCCTCCACGTCGGCCCCGGTGTGGATTATGGGCGGGCGCAACTGCGCGCACCCGGCCGGGTGGCTGCCGTTACACACATTGGTGTTGACCACCAGCAGCGAGTCGTCCTTTTGGTAGCTGACGTATACGCTGTGCAAGGCGGCATCGACGGCGACGAACAGGTTGGGGCCGCCGAACGCCGGATTCGGGAACGGAGTGACGGTGCCGGGCTTGTCGGCGGCGCAGCCGCCCAGGTCGCCGGCCCGGCAGTGGCGCAGGCCGAACACCGAGACGGTGTTGTCGAAGTTGGCCGTGTACAAGGTGTCGTTGGCCGGGTCGACCACGCCATCATTAGGGCCGCTCGGGTCGCCGATCAGCCTCCCGATCGTGCCGCACCCCGACTGCACCACCGCGTTGCAGGTGTCCGCGTCGAACACCGCCCACCCGTTGTGCGTCCCGATGGTGGTCACATACACCGTGTGGGTGGCCTGGTTCACGGCGACGTCATCCGGTGCTGCCTTGACGTTGACCGTCGGGGGCGGCGTAGCGGGGCAGCCGGCGAGATCGGTCGCATTGCAGGTGGCGCTATCGATCATCGACACGGTGGTGCTGTTCCCCGGCGGTCCGCCCAGCGCCGGGGCGCCAAAGTTCGCGACGTACACGGTGTGGTTGGCCGGGTCGGCGACCAAGATGATCGGCTGCAATCCGACGGGAACCTCGGCGGGCTTCTGCCCGCAGCCGGAGGTGTCCAGCGCGTTGCAGGTGGCGCCGTTGAACACCGAGACGGTGTTGTCGCCGACATTGGCCACATATACCGTGTCGGTCTTAACGTCGACCGCGATTCCTGCGGCCAGGTTGCCCACGGTGATCATGGGCCATGGGCCCTTGCACCGGGAGACATCGCGGGCGTTGCAATGCCGGTCATCGATCACCGAGACCGTGTCCCCGCCCGCGGGCGGGCCGTCTTGGTTGAACCCGTTGGCGACGTAGAGCGTGTGCGTCGCCGGATCCACCGCGGCCACCGACGGGCCCTTCCCCACCGGCGCCGACCCCACCAGGGCACTGCCAAACCCTGCCTGGACTCGTCGGCCAGAATCTGCCTGTCTGAGTGACCGGTTTAGGCTTGGCTCGGTCGATACGTGCAGCGCCAAGGGACTGCGCACCTTTGTGGTGCTAGGGGGCCCGGTGCCAGCTGAGGCGGCAGGCGAGCCGGCGATTGCCGCGGATGCCGTCAAGGCGACGCCGACCGCAAGCACTGTCAGAGCCCGGGACCTTGAGGCTGACCGGCTGTGGTAATGAGCCCGGTTAATCATCTGTCCGCTCCGTACATGTCTGCCGACCAGGGCGGATGCCAGCGCACGCAGGATCGCGGCCGCGGTCGGTACAGTTCGTGGCTTGCTCATTGTGCTGGTCCTTTCACGGTGCGGGCGGCGTGGCAGGAGCCGCCCGGCGCTCACCGGGGCATGGCCTGGCCCCCGCGCAGGTCATGGGGTGATCGCAATCGCCTGGGTAAAGTTGCCGACGACGTGGATCGGCTTGCCCGGCGTGTTGGTGGTCGTGTTGATCGGGGTGATCGTGCCTACGTTGTTGGCGGCGTAGACGGTCTTCCCGTCCGGGGTGATCGCGATCTGGAGGAGGCCGGCGATGTGGATGGGTTTGCCGGGGGTGTTGGTGGTGGTGTTGATCGGCGTCACGCTCGACGAGTTGGCGGCGTAGGCGGTTTTTCCGTCCGGGGTGATCGCGATCTGACCGACCCCAATATCGGTGCCGATGAAGCTCGTTGTGCCGACGGGGATCGGCTTGCCGGGCGTGTTGGTGGCCGTACTGATCGGGGTGACCACGAACTGATTGGGGCCGGCCCCGCCCCAAGTGAGGACGTAGAGGGTCTTCCCGTCCGGCGTGATCGCGGCCCACCAAATCTGGCCGCCTTTGTGGACGCGGATGGGCTTCCCAGGCGTGTTGGTGGCCGTGCTGATCGGGACGACCGTGCCCGACACGTTGGCGACGTAGGCGGTCTTCCCGTCCGGCGTGATCGCGATGAAACCGCCCCCGGCTATGGAGAAGTCGGCTGCGCCGACGGGGATCGGCTTGCCGGGGGTGTTGCTGGCTGTGCTGATCGGGGTGACCGTGCCCGACTTGCTGGCGACGTAGGCGGTCTTCCCGTCCGGCGTGATCGCGATCCACACCGGGCCGCTGCCGACGGGGATCGGCTTGCCGGGCGTGTTGGTGGCCGTACTGATCGGGGTGACCGTGCCCCACCCGCTGGCGACGTAGGCGGTCTTCCCGTCCGGCGTGATCGCTATGAAGTCGGGGTAGTCGAAACCATTAGCGCTAGGGGCGATGTGGATCGGCCTGCCGGGGGTGTTGGTGGCCGTGCTGACCGGCGTCACGCTCGAATCAGTGGTGACGTAAGCCGTCTTCCCGTTCGGCGTGATCGCGATCTTGCCGACGTTGTCGGCGATCGTCGGGGAATTCGGCCCGCCGACTAGTTGGATCGGCGTGCCGGGGGTGTTGGTGGCGGTGTTGATCGGGACGACCGTGCCTCCATACGTGTGGCGCGTGTGGAGCTTCGAGGTGTAGGTGCCGACGTAGAGGATCGGCGTTCCTGGCGGCTGCTCTGGCCCGGCCAGGTGGCCCCGTACCCCTAGACCGACCGGGATAGTGACTGCGATGACGGCGGCGGCGGCGGTTGCGGCGGCGGCGGCCCGGATCCGGCGGCTACGGCGCAGCCTGATCCCCGCCGCCAGTGCGTTCTGCGCCACCGGCCCGAGCGGCGGCTCGCCAGCCAGCGCCCCGTTCAGCAGGTCGTGCAGCGACTTGTCATCCATGCCAGGTCTCCTCGGCCTGGTGCCGGTCCCCCGGCGGGTGGCGCGGCGGGCCGGGATCAGTCAGGGCATCGCCGAGCACGCCCCGCAGCTTGCCCAGGGCGCGGGCACCCAGGGTTTTCACCGTGCCCGGCGAGCAACCGAGCACGTCCGCGGCCTGATCCACGCTCAGGTCCGCCCAGTACCGCAGCATCACCACGGCCCGACTGCGCGGCGGCAGGGTGCCCAGCGCGTCGAGCACCACCATCCGGGTCTCCGGCGCGAGCATCGGGGCCGGACAGTCGGGCAGCTGGTCGGTGATGATCTCCGTGCTGCGCTGCAGCCGCTTCTCGGCCAGGTAACTGTTCACCAGGGTGCGCGTCGCGTACGCGTGCGCCGCGTCCTGCCGCCGGACCTTGCGCCAAGAGACAAACACCTTCGCCAGCGCCGTCTGGGCCAGATCCTCGGCGGTGTGCCAGTCCCCGCACAACAGGAAGGCCGCCCGACGCAGCCGAGGCGCCGACGCCTCCGCGAATTCGGCGAACTCCTGCTCGTGGGACGTCACAAGCCCCCCGCTCCCACCAGACAGCTGCCCCTGAACGGGCCTGCTGCCGCTTATACAGATGATGCGCTGGACACCCGATCTGGTTGACAACCGGCGCTCGCGCCTGCGACGTGCGATAGCGCGACACGCTCCAGGTCCATGCCACCTGGTGCGTGTTCTACCGCGTCCAACTGGAGGCCGCACGCAGTCGCATGCCCGGGAGCGGGCAATCACAGGCCAGAATGGCCGTCCACCCGTTCCCGGCAACGTACCGCTTGGACAATCTTCATGGGAGCCAGCAGGAGAGCCGCACAGGCACCCATCCGCAGGCACCCATCCGCAGGCACCCATCCGCCTCTGTGAGGACTTGCTCTACATGTAACTTCAAGGGCGCGCTCCGCGCGCCGGGGCGGGGTTTGCCGCCGTTCATGCAAAAGCGCCGCGCTATGGCGGCGCTGACCGGGGTGCGGCGCAGCATCTGCCCATAACTGGCTGGCCGCCAAGGGGGACCGTGGCGCGCCGGGGCGCCGGCTACCTTCCTTTGGCCCTTCGGGCCGCGTCGGCGCCGCCGCGCACTCATCCCCGCGACCGGCCGCACGGGTTGCGCGCCGCAACGTCAGCGGTGGCGCGCGGTGCTGCAAACGGGGCCATCCCTCCGGCGCCGCATTCTGAAGCCCTGCGTGCTCGCGGTCAAGATCGCTCGCTGCGCTCGCGTCGCTGCGCGATCCCTTCGGGCCTCTGGACCGCTGCGCCGCCGGGATTCAGAGGGCGCCTGTCGGAGGGATGGCCAGGACCGAGCGCTGCCGATGCCCTGTAGCCGTCGTTTGTAGCAACCGTCCCGGCCTTTCCCGGTTGATAGCGGGTCATTGGTCCAAGAAAGTGCACGTCACGCACCATGCTGACCCCATTGGCCGTGCCTTCTAAGCAGCGGGTCGCTGGTTCGAATCCTGCCAGGCGCGCAGGTCAGAGCCATATTGGCATCATAGTAGTTCGGGCCCGGGAGCCAAACGGGGAGCCAAAGGAGTAGGCTTCGACCGTGACGCAAGCCAAGGGCCAGCGCCGCGGGCACGGCGAGGACTCCATCTACTGGGACTCGTCCAAGCACCGGTACGTCGGCGCGGTCAGCCTGGGCTTTGCCCCGGCTGGCACGCGCATCCGGAGGAAGGTCACCGGCCGCACCAAGGCCGAGGTCCGCGGCAAGCTCCGCGAGCTGCACCAGGAAGTGGACCGCGGACTGCGGCCCAAGCAGGGCTACACCGTGAACGACGCGTTCGACGACTGGCTGGCCCACGGACTGGTTGGTGTGTCCGCGCGGACCGTGACCCTATATATGGGCACGATCGTGCCGTTGCTGAGAGAGCAGCTCGGCGCAGCGAAGCTGAGGGATCTGACCGCGGGCGACGTCCAGAACGCGCTCACGGCCATAGCAGCCCGGATGTCCACGCGGACCGTGCAGATATCACGCAACGTGCTCGTCCGGGCGATCCGGCAGGCCGAACGGGACGGCCTGACCGCGCGCAACGTCGCCGCGCTGGTCAAACCGCCCAAGGGACAGCGTGCCGGGCGCCCGTCGAAGTCGCTCACGCTGGACCAGGCGACAGCCCTGATGGACGCCGCCAAAGGCGCCCGGCTGGAGGCCTACATCACCTTGTCGCTGCTGGCGGGTCTGCGGACGGAGGAGGCCCGCGCGCTGCTGTGGTCGCACGTCGTCGCATGGGTTGGTGATCAGTGGCAGCCGGTCACCGAGGCCGGGTTCGATCACCCGCAACTTGCCGTGTTCGTGTGGCGCTCCGAGCGGGCCGGAGGCGACACGAAGACGCCGAAGTCCAGGAGAACGCTGGCCTTGGCTCACAGATGCGCAGCGGCACTGCGCGAGCAGAAGATCCGGCAATCAGCGGACCGGCTGGCCGCCGGGCGGCTCTGGCAAGACCACAACGTGGTATTCGCCTCCACCGTCGGTACGCCCCTTGACGACCACAACATCCGCAGGCAATTCCGCAAGATCACCGAGTCCGCCGGGCTTGGCAACAACTGGGTGCCACGCGAGCTGCGGCATACGTTCGTATCGCTGCTGTCCGCGCATGGCGTGCCGGTCGAATCAATAGCGCTGCTCGCCGGCCACAACCAGACGGCCACAACCGAGCTGGTCTACCGGCATCAAATCGTGCCCGCCCTTACTCGGGGCGCCGAGGTCATGGACGAGATCTTCCATTAGAAGGCTGCCCGGCTGGCGGCGACCGAGCCGACCACGATCTACCTCGGCAGAACGAATCGCAAAGCACTGCTCCTGGCTCGGACACCAACCCGACAGCGCAGATGGGCGGACACTGCAGCGACGAACGCCCGATTCTGCCGATGAGCGAACGTCACAAGGCAGCCCCAGCGCTGGCTTCCTGGGATGGCTCAGATAGACAGCGGGTGATCACCATCGTGCCGTGGATTAGCTGCTCTCGTGCATGGCCTTCTATTTCCCATGTGGCAGGAGCGCAGCTTGGGACGTGAAATTGGCAGCTGATGTCGCACTGCGGGCCGCCTCGATCACCAGAGGGCATCCTGCGGTCCCCTCGTGTATGTTTGCGCGGCTATTGGCGGTAGGCCACGGTAGCATCATCCGGGCGGGGCAGCTCCACAGCATGCACGGATCAGCTCCGGGGTGAGCGGTCCTCCGTATTGGAAGTTGGCAAGCTCGCGAATGTTCGGGTCGTTGAACAATCCATGGAGGTCGGCAGGCACGTCCTCAGGCATGGAGTTGGAACCTCGCATGTATTTGATCGCTTCTGGCCTTGTTCGCAGATATCCGGCCATGGCTGGCCAGCGGATTTCGATAATCGTCCACAGAGCGAGTGGATCCGTACCTATAGAGTTGCCCTCTAGTGTTCGCACGGCCCGAAGAATGCTGTAGTCATTGACGAACTTCTTCATGGCGCGGGGGTTTGGTTCAAGTAGGGATCCGAATCGCTCTAGATGGTGTTCAGTGGCCGTTGCCACGCCGCGGCTAGTGAGTTTGTCGACTGCGGCGTCTGCGACCCGCCTACGGACCTGTGGGCTGGCCTTGCGCAACGTCTCGATGACCTCCCCCTCTGAGGAGCTTTGCTCTAGGTTCTTTCGAACCAACTGTTCCTCGGCTTTGCTGTCTTTGGTGGCGGTCTGGGAGTCGCCGACACGCAGGATACTTCTCAAGTACTCCTGTTGCATGGCCGGGTCAATCGTGGGCATTGGGACATGCAATTGGAAAAGCTTGTCAAGGAACAGATAACCCAGGGACCGTCCAGGCATGGCCACCAATGCCGTGAATTGCGCATACGTGATTTCATAGCTCTCGCGGATCCATGCCCCGTCGGCGGCGATAACGAAAGCAGCAGTTGCAGGCACCTTCCTGCGTCGCTGTGGCCGGTGTCTAGTGACATCACGTACGAGCGTTTGTATAGTGTCAAGCAACTCAACCACATAGCTGTCTGTGCAGCGGTCAAGGTCGTCAATAAAGAACACAACCGGCCGCTTGGCTTTCGTGATCAGCCAGCCGAAATGAGCCGCAACGTCTCGCATCGGGTTGGTATTGGACTGCTCGAACAGCCTTGCTCCCCGGGCAGAATCCCACAACAGGAATCTTCCAGCCACCAACGCTCCAGCCCACAGAATTCCGATTGCGGCCACCACTGCAGTTATCCCCTGGGCCAGGCCAACGCTAGACGCGAAGGTCAGCTTATGTGGCCTCAGCAGTGCAAATACTGCGGCAGCTGCCGCAAGCAGCAAGGTGAAAGCGAGGACAAAGGGGGCGCCCGCCCTGCGGAAACGCGCCCATGACTCGGCCACCCGCAGCCAAGCACGGCCTGGGAGCCGGTGGAGATCCCCGAGGTCATGGCGCAGGGCAGCTAGCAGCGCCCACCAGGCCGCGCCGATCCGGGATTGGCGCCAAGCGTTGAACGTGATGGCCAGCCACTTCGGCTCCTCCGCCGACCCGTCCTCAAGCTCCTGCCCCGACCCGTGCTCAAGCTCCTGCCGCAGCAGATTGAGAAGCGTAGTCTTGCCCGCCCCCCATGGCCCGTCGATGTGGATGAGGAACGAAGTACCAGGATCTTCATCGACGAAGCGGCGAAGTCGTGTAGCAAGC
>Ga0306925_10004414_pt1 | contig 12695 bp, 15 predicted proteins | sample flu12Cox44000176_FD_203755 | JGI IMG/M metagenome (GOLD analysis project Ga0306925, IMG submission 203755) | Lab enrichment of tropical soil microbial communities from Luquillo Experimental Forest, Puerto Rico - flux8day.12C.oxic.44.000.176 (v2)... | ecosystem: Environmental > Terrestrial >...
CGAACCCAAATAGTCCGGTGTCCACGAAACCGGGGCAACTTCAAAAATGACGGTTTTGTTGCTCTTCCTATCGGGCTATGGTGAGCTGGACCCGGCTGTGAGGACCACCTGGGCCGGCTTTTCAGTTGGAGGTGCGGCCGCTCCGTCGTTCTAAAATCATTGAATTGGAACAAAGCTGTGGTTGCTGTTGCGACTGTGGATATGTGGGCAACGCGGCAGCGTTGTCCAAGCGCAGCATCATGTCCACAGCCGTCTCTCCAAGTGCGCCGGTGACGCTTATGCTTTACGGCGAAGCGGCGCTATCCGTGGTCTGCGCTCGCCCCACGTCGGACCTGGCTTAACCTGCGCAGTGCGACGGTGCCGCGACTCCCTGGGTTCGGGATTGAGTGGCCTCGGGTTAATGGGGTGGGAGATTCGCGTCATCCAGAGGCAAAGAGCGAGCATTTCTGCGGCTTTCCTGGCGATGCGCTACGATTTCCGTTCTCAATAGGTCAGCGCGGCCACTCATTTCGAAAAAAGTACTGATACATGCGTTCATCTCACCGAAGCCAGCCGTGAAATTGATGTAACGTGGATAAAAATATGTTCGTTCGTGCCAGATAGGCCCGTGCCCGGCAAGCTATGACTAAGCGCCAGCGCAAGGAAAAGGCCATCGAGCTCGCCGGCTCGATCATCGCGCTCACACTCGGCGAGGATGTTGAGATGACGATTATTGTGCGCGACGTGCACTCCGGCGAAGATGATCGAGACATAATGATCCAGAGCAGCGTCGATACCGCCACCAATCTCGCAAAACTGCTCTACCGGGCTGCTGACCACCTGGCGATGCAAACAGCGGGGAAAGAATGACGGCAGCGTTTCTTCCCGTCACGCCGCCCCCATCAGTGAACCTCAACATCTTGTGTGCCTAGCGCGGACAAAGTAATCGCGGTGCGGCGAAGTGATCGGACGACTTCGCCTCCGGGCGAGGTGGTGACATCACCGGCCCCGACGTTTAGCTCGCGGTGGCGCGTCGCGCTCGCATTCGCCCAGCCAGTACCTCGTCCGCCAATGCCACCGCCCGTCGTGAGCTCCCGCCGCCGCGTCCGCCTGGACCCCGCCCCTGGTATTGATCGCGAGGCGCTGGCGGTGGAATGGCCGCCGTTGGGTTTGGGTCTCCGGGCGTTAGAGATGGCGCTAAATCTCCATTACCCAGCTAACCACCGGCCCATTGAGCAACTGTAACTAAGTGGAACGTCATTGACTTGTTATTCAACCCTTGATTTGACTGCGGCTCAAGGCTCACGATGGTACATTGAGGGGGCAAACGCGAAATCGACTCGGGGGCTAAACCCCGGCCGACCCCAGATCTTCCGCGGTCGCCAGCTGGGGCCGAGACTTACGCGGGGAAGCGGCACCGGGCGGTCACCCCGGATGGGCCGGTCGGAAAGCTCCGAGCCAGCCGGATCGCCCCCCTCCCGGTTGAACAAATCCGATAGCGGCACAGAACCGATGGTGACGCCCGACGGCGGTGAAGAGATCAGTCCCTCCGTTGGAATTGAACGCCCGCCGGAGCCAGGCGGGGGCCAGGGGCCGCGGCCGGGCTTTTCCAGGCGGGCCACCCCCTCCTCTCACCATTTTTACAGACCGTTCAACTCACCGCAGGGCCGCCTCGAGCGAACCGCCACGTGCGCTCCAGGCACCGCCCTAGACCGAACCAGTGATCCTGATCTTCTTCGCCACACCCGTGCGCGGCGAGACCGAGAACTCGACGCGATGTTGGCCGGGGCGCAGCCCGAGGCGGTGTATGTCCCAGGTGCGCACCGGAACCGGCGGGTGGTAGATGTGCGGAATAATCAGCCCGTTTTGGAAGACGCCCGTCATCGTCTCCCGACGGCGGCGGCCGAAGAGCCGGCTCTGCCAGCGCATCAAAAAGATATCGCTCATGAGTCGAGTATAACCCAACCCGCAGTTCATGCTTAGTTTCACGCAAAAACGCCAGTTCGTTGAATTAGATAATCCACCAGGCGCGATTCGTGATAACCCAGGGGGCTCGCGAATCGGCTGCACCAGGCTGCGGCGCGCGGGCAGCGGCTCTGGTGCAAATGACGGTGTCCAATCGGCTACGCTGGCGCCCGGAACTGGCTGAGATCGGCAATGGGCAAGCTGAAGTCCGTAGAGGAGCTGTCCAAGGGTCGCCACTTCGACCGCGGGATCGTCATCCTGTGCGTGCGCTGATATCTTCGCTTTAAGTTTGAGTTTGCGAGATCTGGTGGAGATGATGGCCGAGCGCGGCCTGTCGATCGCGCATACGACGATCACGCGCTGGGTGCAACGCTACGCACCAGAGTTCGAGAAACGCTGGCGGCGGTTTGCCCGGGCGGTGGGCCGATCATGGCGGGTCGATGAGACCTACGTCAAGATCCGACAAGTGGTGCTACCTGTATCGTACCGTTGATCGGGGCCGGCATCTCACCGTGCGGTGCGCGAGCTGAAAGTCGATGGCTCGCTCGGCGCAGACACCAAGCTGCGCGCGTCGAAATACCTGAATAACCTGATAGAGCAGGACCATCGCGGCGTGAAGCAGCGTATCGCTGTGATGCGCGGCTTCAAGGGATTCAGGAATGTGGCGGTCACGATCGCCGGCATGGACCTGCTGCATCGCATTCGGAAAGGACAGTTCAGACTGGGACGTCTGGCGTTCAAGGCCGAGCTGCCCCCGCCGTCTGGAACGCGGTGCTTGCGGCCTGAAGTCTGCACGACGAAGCAAGGAGTGCTTGCTCGCGCCGACTATTTGCACCAGAGCCATCTTTGACGACGCCCTGGCAGAGGTTCCAACGGCGGCGGACTGAAAAACCCCATCGAAGACGCCATCACGCCATAGTTGAAGAATCGAGTCATGTTAGATATGATCGATTGATTGGAGCCCGGTGAATGGATCCGTGGCAAAATCGTCAACGCGAGTACTGCCAGTGGGCAATTTACCTTCCCCGAATACCAGTCGTTGGGTGGCCAGTCGCAAAGCCGCGGTGGTCGCTGCGGTGCGCGACGGCAGGATCACTATTGAGGAAGCCCTGTGCCGATATCAACTCACCGAGGAGGAGTTCCTCTCGTGGCAGCGGGCGTTCGAGAGCCATGGTCTTCCTGGTTTGCGAGCAACTTGGATTCAGCAATATCGTGAACGGCGCCCGCCGTTGAGACCGAGAATGCGGCCCCAGCATTACACTGACACCGATTCGCCGCCCCCAAACCCCGGGGGCAGTGCACAAAGGGACTAGGAGTTTCGGAGGGACGCCCGCTTTGGGGGACGCAGGTAGCGAGGCAAGAGTCCACAGCCTTCCGGTCTTGGTCTTGCCGGCCCCCGGCTCCAGGGTCGGCACCGGGGTGTCGTCAACGTGCAAGGTGTCGCTGGCGAGGACGTCAGCGGCGAGGGCATCGATCGTCCTCAGATGAGCAATGCTCCCCTTCCCCGTCATTGTCCCCCCCCCAAGGCCGGCGACCGGGCTCTATTCGACGAAATCCAAACCGAGCCGGCGTCCCCCTTGTCGCAAGCCGATCGGTCAACGCTTAGTGCGCGAAAGTAGAACTACGCCGTCTAGAAGTCAACCATCGCCCTAAGGTTACACCCCGGTTTCCACGACGCCTTATCTTGCGAGCATCACGAGATCGACAGGGTCGTTGACACCTCGACCACACAAACAGTCGCGCCCCGACTACCGGTCCGAGCAATGCGCCCAAACCGAAGAACGCCTGCAGCACGCCCGTGAAGGTCCCGTGGCGCCCGGCGAAATAGCCGCCCAGACACACGTAAACAGCGCCTATTTGAAGCGCCTCTCCCGCGCTGGGTCAGCATGAGGTAGATCGATAACGTGGTGAACCCAGTCGCGAGCGGGGTGATGAAAGTGAAGAGCGAGTACGCGAACAGGCCGCCGACCAGAATCGCTTTGCCCGCGAACCTCGCCATGAACGAACCGCTGAGCGCGCCGAAGATCGCGACCATGACGGTGAAGGCAGTGCTGACAAAACCGGCTTCTGGCAGTGTCAATTCGTATTGCGGAATGATTACGCTGAGAAGGGCCGGGAATACCCGCCGGTCCATCGAGTTGAACATGTAAGAACTGCCAAAAAAAGCAACGATTCCGGCCACTGCAATCTGGTTCAGCGGAGCTGCCGATGCGGGTCGGCATTGCGAGCCACTGGTCTTGCATTGCTAACCTAACTTCGCCGATTCGACCCACCGTTCCGCGATTTTCGCCGGGCAAGTGATTGAGTGGCAAGGGGCGCCACGGGTCAGGACGCCGAAAATCGGCTGTAGTGCCGACCAAGTCTATTCTCAAGGCCGCCAATGTGCCGATAATTGGCGGCCATCATGTTCTTGCGCTGCAAAGTTCGCCGGAAGGATGGCAAGCAACACCGCTACTGGAGCGTTGTCGAGAACACGCGGACCGCCCGGGGACGCGTGGTGCAGCGGCACGTGCTGTACCTGGGCGAGATCAACGGTACGCAGGAATTGGCGTGGCGGCGGTCGATCGCGGTTTTGGAGGACGGCGCGGTGCAACCCCGCACGCTGTCGCTGTTTCCGGAGGACCGCTGTGAAGGACTGCTGGCAGACGCCTCGATCGTCCGCGTCAAGCTATCGGAGGTGCAGCTGCGCCGGCCGCGGCAGTGGGGCGCGTGCTGGCTGGCGCTGCTGCTGTGGCGGGAGCTGCAGCTGGATCTGTTCTGGTGCAAGCGGTTGGGCGTGAGCCGCAAGGGGACGCGCTGGGATCAGGTGTTGTTCGTATTGGTCGCCTATCGCTTGCTGGCGCCGGGCAGCGAGTGGCGGCTGCACCGTGAGTGGTTTCAGCGCAGCGCCCTGGCCGATCTGCTGGGCGAGGATGCGGGGCTCGCCGAGATCCACAAGCTGTATCGCTGTCATGATCGGCTGCTGGCGCACAAGCAGGCGGTCTTCGACCATCTGGCAGGACGCTGGCGCGACCTGTTCAACATCAGCTACGACGTGCTGCTCTACGATCTGACGAGTACCTATTTCGAGGCGGATCCGCCGTTTCCGGAAGGCGACAAGCGCCGCTTCGGGTACTCGCGCGATCACCGGCCGGATTGTGTGCAGATCGTCATTGCCCTGGTGGTGACGCCCGAAGGTCTGCCACTGGCCTATGAAGTGCTTCCGGGCAACACGTCGGACAAAACGACATTGCGGCCGTTTCTCGATCACATTGAGCGACAATACGGCAAGGCGCGCCGCGTCTGGCTGATGGACCGCGGCGTGCCGACCGAGGAGGTGCTCGCCGAGATGCGTGCGGCCGACCCGCCGGTGCATTACCTGGTGGGCACGCCAAAGGGGCGCTTGACGCGTTTGGAGAAGCAGCTGATCGCCCAGCCGTGGCAAGAGGCGCGACCCGGAGTGCAGGTCAAGCTGCTGGCGCAGGAGAGCGAGCTCTACGTCTTGGCCCAAAGCCGCGACCGCGTCGCCAAGGAGCGTGCGATGCGGCGGCGGCAGCTGAAGCGGCTGTGGGCGCGGCTCAAGCAACTCTCGACCATGCAGCTGACGCGCGAGGAGCTGCTGATGAAACTCGGCGCCGCTCGCGATCAGTCGCGCAGCGCCTGGCGCCTGGTCGTGATCGAGATGGCCGCAGACAGCGCCACCTTCAGCTATCGGCTCGATCGCAATAAGCTGCGGCAAGCACGATCGCGCGAAGGCCGATATCTACTACGCACCAACCTTGTCGAGGAGGACCCGGCCAAGCTGTGGAGCCACTATCTGCTGCTGGTTGCAGTCGAAGAGGCGTTCAAGAACCTCAAAGGCGACCTCGCGATCCGGCCGGTCTTTCACCAGCTCGAGGCGCGCATTGAGGCCCACATCTTCATCGCCTTCCTGGCCTATTGCCTGCACGTCACCCTTGCGCGCCGTTTGCATGCTCTGGCGCCGGGGTTGACGCCGCGCAGCGTGCTCGAGAAGTTCGCCGCCGCGCAGATGATCGACGTACACCTGCCAACCACCGATGGCCGCGAGCTGGTGCTCACCCGCTACACCGAGCCCGAACCCGAGCTCAACCTCTTGCTGAAGAAACTGAAACTGGAGATGCCCGCCCAAAATCACCGCCAGCGCGCCCGCGCCACCAACCCCGCTGTAGTGCCGACCTTCGGGGGTCCACCTCAGCAATATCAGAGATTTAGATCCTTTAAAATGCTCGAATCGGCGAAGTTGGGCCCACGACCACGCCATCTAGAAAATCACTCCACCAGCATCGGAAGCGCTACGCTGGTGGAGACCGCTAGCAGCGCAAAGCGAGCATGCCCACGATTTTCAATCTCTTCGCGAGGCGGCCGTTCTAACGCGCGGTGAAACCACGAAGCGACGTGCTCGCCGACGCTTGACCGCCGTTCATTCGTGCGTCCCATGGTCGAGGTACTGTCGGAAAGCTGCTCCGCAAAAACGCGTGACGCGACAGCTCTCATATTGCCCTTGTCAACCGACGTCCGGAACCGGACCCTCTCCGCCATTAAGAACTGGACGCCCAGATTAAGCGGTGTCACCCCGAGGTTCAGTCGGAGCAACTTGTCCAGGTAGTGCACAGGAGGGACCCGCGCGCTGCGCAGCGACCGCCAAGAGTCTGGCGAAGCGGCGCGCGGGAGGTTCCTGTGTACCCACCTGGGCAAGCTCCTGGTTATGCTTGTGCTGACACGCTCTGGGCGGTCACCGGCGCCTTCAATAAGCCGGTGCGTCGCTTCTCGCGCAGCCGGTAGCTATCGCCACGGATGGTGATGACGTGGCTGTGATGGAGGAGGCGGTCGAGGATGGCGGTTGCCACCACGGCGTCGCCAAACGCCGTTCCCCATTCGCTGATCGCGCGATTGCTGGTGATCAGAATGCTGCCCCGCTCGTAGCGCCGGGAGACGAGCTGAAAGAACAGATGCGCCGCATTGGGCTCGAACGGCAGATAGCCGAGTTCGTCGATGATCAGCAGCTTCGGCTTGCCGAAATGGGTGAGGCGGTCCTCTAGCCGGCCCTCGCTATGCGCCTTGGCGAGTTGGGCCACCAAGGTGGGCGCCGGAACAAACTGCACCGTATAGCCGGCGAGGATCGCCTGGCGCCCGATCGCCACTGCCAGATGGGTCTTGCCGACGCCAGGCGGCCCCAATAGCAGCACCGCTTCGGCATTGGCAATAAAGCGCCCACCCGTCAGCTCTCGGATCTGCCTCTTGTCGATCGAAGGCTGGGCGGCGAAGTCGAAGCCATCGAGATCGCGGACAAAGGGGAACCGGGCGAGGCCAATGCTCATCTCGATGCGGCGCTCGTCTTTGCGGGCGATCTCGCGTTCGCAGAATAGGGAAAGCGCCTCGCGGATGGTCAGCTCGCGCCGCGCCGCTTCGTCGACCAGACTGTCCAGTTGGTCGCGGATCGCCGTCAACTTCAGCCGATTCAGCATCGCGATGAGATGGTCGTGTTCCATCACCAACGACCTCCGACCAGGCGCTCGTATTCGAGCAGCGGCCGCAATAGCTCAGGCGAGCTGGTCGGCTCGGAACCAGGCGCAATCCCAGCACGTGCCTTCGGGCCAAAGCCGACTACGCCGTCGAGGTGGACCGGATCCATGACGCGCTCGCACCGGCCAAAGCAGCGCCGGTGAACCGCGACCTCGCACCCGGCATGGCTGACCCGCAGCATGCCGCCGACGATCACCACGCGCACGCTCTCACCGATCAGCCGCCACGGCACCGAATAGGCATTGCTGTCGATCTCGATGACGCAGTCGGCTTGCACCTTGCGCACCAGCTCGCGAGCCATCTCGAATGGCGGAACGTCGGCGATTGAGCGCAGGGCGCTAGCCTCCGCCCGCCGGAAACGCTCCATCGGAACCTCGCCCGTCGTGCCGTGCACCCGTTGGTCGGCGACATCGCGTACCCACTCTTCAAGGTGAGCCTCCAGTGCCGGCCAACTCTCGAACTGCCGCCCGGCAATGGCATTCTTCTTCACATAGCCGACGCCGCGCTCGTCCTTGCCCTTGGTGCGCGCCCGATAAGGTGCACAGGCCCGAGGCCGAAAACGCCAATGCTTGGCGAAGGCGTGCAGCCGGGCATTGAACTCGACCTCCCGGGTCAGCCGGTTGTGATGAGCAACCAGCCCGCGATCATTGTCGAGCAACACCTCTTCGGTGACACCGCCAAAGTGGCGGAACGCGCCTTCGACACCAGCAAACCAACTCTCCTGGCGCTCATTGCGAAACGGCCAGACATAGAGCCGCCGCGAGTAGCCCAGCGTCGCTACGAACAAATACACCTTCACGTTCTCGTCGCCGATCATCGCCCGGCGCTCGCCGAAGTCGATCTGGAGCTGCTTGCCAGGCGGCGTCTCGAAACGGATCGTCGCGCGCGCCTCTGCCTCCAGTTCGCGTCGTAGATGTCGCACCTCCCGCTCGACCGTTCGCAGGCTCAACCGGATCCCCTTCTCACGCTCGAGCTCCTGGCGAACCACATCGGCGTTGCCGGCATGCCGGCGGAAACGCTCCGCCATCCAATCCTCAAGCCCGGCCAGTGTTCGTGGCCGACCGCGACCGCGATACGCTACCCAACCGCCCGCTGCCAAATACCGGCGAACGGTCATATGGCTGCACCCCAGTTCTCCGGCGATCCGCCGCACGCCCCATCCCAACGCCTTCAGCCGCAGCATTGCCGCGACCTCTTCCGGCGTCTGCATCGCCTCCCTCCGCGGTAAATCCCCCCGCGAAGCAGGCTGCACCCAATCGTCCATCATCGAACCCTCCTCCTCAGCAAGAGGGTCCAGTTCTCAATGTCGTTAAGGCCCCAGTTTTATCCGTCGCCCGACAGCCCTCCGTCATCATCGCGGCCGGTCGATCAACAATTCGTATTCTGGCTCGAAAGGACGTATTTGCGTCCAGCGCCACATCAATTTCAGAGCCGGCTGCGATTTTACCTTTTACGCAGACTTGCTCGTGCTTCGTCACCGTCCCATCCGGTCGACGTATGGTTAGATGAACGCGTGTGTCAGTACTTGTCGACATGGGCACCTGCGTTGACCTGTTGAGATTGGAATCGTAGTGCAGTGCTAGAAAAGCCGCGGAAACGCTTGCTATTTAGCTCTAGGCGATGCGAATCAGTCGCTCCATTCAATCCCGCCGATGACATACATCATAGCGGGGGCACACCAGCCGCCGGCGCCAATCCGGCACAGCCGTCTCGGCGCTATAACGCCCGGCCATTTTGGGCCGGATCCGGTTCGACCTGGTGGTCCCCGCATTGCCGGTCACGGAAGAGCGGGAACTATCTCGGCCTGATACGGGAGCGTCCTTTCCAGAGCAGCGCACTCACGTCGCGCCCGACCGCTCTCGCGAGAGCAGCCATCGTGTCGAGCTTGGCCGGCTTCGACCAAAGAGACGTACTGTTGTGTCAGGCCGGTCCGGTCAGCCAACTGAGCTTGCGTCAAGCCAGCCTTAATTCGGACCGCGCGTAGATTCTGGCCGAAAATCTTCTGCAGATCGTCGCGACTGGGCGAATTGCCCTTGGGAGGTTCCCGTGGTGGACGCTTTCCCATGCTGCTGTCGCATCCTAGGTTTCGACTGAGATAATTTGGGCGCTTCTGGACTGAATTGCCGAGCGTTATCCCCAGGGCCGAAGACGCTGGGCGGTCGTGAGCCGAACCTATCGTTGAGTGGGTGTCTACTTATCAGGGCTCGTCGGTGCCGGGGGCTCAGTCGGCGAGGCCTGGATTCCCGGCGGCTCGATATGTTTGCAGGGGCCCCTTGCAATCTCGGTATTGAGTTCGCGCAGTTGGTTGCACGCGTCCTCTGTCGCCTCGCAGAGCTGAGCTCCGTGCTGCTCTATCTCAAAGCACCATTCGTGGGACTCCGAGTCGGTACCAGGCTGAGAAGCTTGCGCGAGGGCGATGGCAAGCAGCCGGGATCATGGGCCACGTGGGCGCTTCCTGATCGCGTGAGTACCGCGGCTAATGGCCTCGGCGATCATACGAAGCCGCTGCATTGGCGCGGATCGAATGACCACTCTGCCAGACTGCGGCGATGGCACGGTCGCCGCCTGATCGGCGGCTGATAAACCGGGACACGTGGTTAAGTGCTAGTCGGCGGCGGCGATCTGCTCGACCTTGATGAGGTCAGCGTCGCGCGGACTGCGATCGCGCATGCGGGCGGCGTGGGCTTCCACCGCTTCGCGCCTATGGACGGCGAGGGCGCGGCGCCGGTCTGTCGTCCAGGCGCCGTTATAGTAACCGACGACGGTTTGCGTCTCGCGGTCGCGGAGGGTGATACGGTAGATCGTCACTGCGGCACCTCCCCCGAAGGTGGCTGGGGCCCGACAAAGACAAAGCAGATGCCCATCTTAGGCGGCACCGAGCTCTGCATATCTCACCTGACATTTTGCATTGTGGTGTGTGAGCCAATTCACGCACGCGGAACACACGGTGCGCTCCAAATTCGAGCTGCACCGACCTGTTCAGATGAAGCCCGCGTAATGGCTCTGGTGCAAATGGCACGGTTGATCGGCTACGCTGGCGTGCTGAACGAGCCGAGGGCGGCAATGGGCAAGCTGAAGACGGTCGAGGAGCTGTTCAAGGGTCGTCACTTCGACCGCGACGTCGTCATCCTGTGCGTGCGCTGGTATCTTCGCTTTAAGCTGAGCCTGCGAGACCTGGTGGAGATGATGGTCGAGCGCGGCCTGTCGATGGCTCATACGACCATCATGCGCTGGGTGCAGCGCTACGCCCCGGAGTTCGAGAAACGCTGGCGACGGTTCGCCCGGGTAGTCGGCCGTTCATGGCGGGTCGACGAGACATATGTCAAGATCCGAGGCAAATGGTGCTACCTGTATCGTGCCGTTGATCGGGCGGGCAGGGCGGTCGACTTCAGGCTGAGTGCCAAGCGCAACGTCGCGGCCGCCAAGGCGTTCTTTCGTAAAGCGATCAAGCGCCAACAGCGCTGCCCGCAGACCATCACGCTGGACGGCTACGCTGCATCTCACCGCGCGGTGCGCGAGCTGAAAGCCGCTGGCTCGCTGCCCGCGAACACCAAGCTGCGCTCGTCGAAATATCTGAATAACCTGATCGAGCAGGACCATCGGAGTGTGAAGCAGCGCATCGCGGTGATGCTCGGTTTCAAGGGGTTCAGCAATGCAGCGATCACGATCACCGGCATCGAGCTGCTGCACCGCATTCGGAAGGGACAGTTCAAACTGCGACGTCTCGGCGTTCAAGATCAAGCTGCACCTGCAGTCTGGAACGCAGTGCTTCGAGCCTGAAGCTGCACGTGCGTAGCAAAGATTGTCTGCTCGTGTTGGTTATTTGCACCAGAGCCAACTCGCGGGCAAGCTCGGCCGGATCACGTCCAGCGCGAACCAAATCGACCATCTGGCGGCGAAACTCAGGTGAATAGGGCGGACGCGTCTTGGGCATCTGAAAAGCCTCCGTTGAAAGCCTGACGGGCTCCACGAAAGCGGGTCAACTTCAAAACAACACTAACCGGTGGAGCTCAACAAGCGGATGCGGCTGCTAGTGCCGCACGATCTGCCGCTTCATCTTCAATCTTTTGGGGGTGTCTTGGGAACACTCGGCGGCATCGCCAAGGGTGTTGCAGTCTTAGTTGGCTGACCGATTTGGAGCAGCCGCAGCGGACGCTGTATAGGGGCTGCATCGCGGCCGCGCTGAGAACAAGAGGAAGCTAAGCGCTAGGCCGGCGACGCCCAGGGATTACTAGTACAACGCATGGAGGACCCAGCTCATGGCTCCCGAAAAAGGTTATGTTGGGCCGATGATATTGCCAGCTCAGGTGAGAGCAGCACGTGGCTGGTTGAATTGGACGCGAGCCGATCTGGGCCGAGCTGCTCAGCTGTCGGTCGAAAGCATCCGGGTTTTTGAGATTGGCCGTACAGATCCCCGCGCCTCAACCTTAGCAAGGATCGAAGCAGCGTTCCGTGCGGCGGGCCTTCTGCTATTCGACGCTGACCAGGAAGGCGGCCCCGGCATCAGGACCGAGAGCTAACAACCTTGGCTAATGACCGGATCACGGCAACCTATGATAGCCGCCGATGGTAACGCATTCGAGCTGAGGCAGAACTGTCGCGTAAAATTCGTCGCGAGAATCTGGGCGAGCTGTGCGTAGTAGTTCTGCCAAGCCGACCTCCGCAGTCACGAGGCCGAGCGCGGTCTGAAGCTCCCGGACCTCGTATATTGCGGGCGGCTTCAGCCCGCGCTCGCGGAACACCATACATGACATTTTAATCGGGCGCCTACATACATTGTCCAGACCAAATAGAGATGTCAGTATTTCTGCAAGTTAGAAATGTCAGAGGGGTTGGGCGTCGGGCGGGCGCGGATCCCTTTGCGTAGCGCAGCGCCCGACCGATGCCCGATGCAGCGCGCTCGAAACCGCACCGGTTGTTCTACCGAGCGGGCGTCAGCCCGCTCGGCTCATAGAAAAGCTCAACCAACCTTGAAGAGGCGGGCGTTCTGCTGATCGTGGCGGCGCGGCGCCTTGGTGCTGCGGTGTTCGGGTTGGCGCTGCAGCTGCTGGTCGCGGATCATCGCTAATACCGCGCCCAGCCGTTTGTTGTCGGCGATCGCTCCTGATCGACCTGCCGGATCTTGTCGAAGGTGCGGTAGGCGAGTTCGACACCGCGATAGCGGATCGACAGCCGGCCGTCGGGATAATCGACCACTGTGACCCGCTTGCCAATCGCCGCCTTCGCTG